>Ga0207054_1299_pt1 | contig 9369 bp, 4 predicted proteins | sample Alteio_BWMinCont_60_FD_153288 | JGI IMG/M metagenome (GOLD analysis project Ga0207054, IMG submission 153288) | Enriched cells from forest soil in Barre Woods Harvard Forest LTER site, Petersham, Massachusetts, United States -... | ecosystem: Environmental > Terrestrial > Soil > Temperate forest >... | reverse complement strand
AAACACGGAGGCAGATGAGAGTTCGTACTGGAAGTCCAGGCTCCAGTTCTGCTTGTAGGGCGCAGAGTGCTGCCCTTTCAGCCACACCTGGCCGATTCCCTGTCCCTCGGTCGCTGTGAAGTCCGTGCTGGCTCCCGTTGGCTGAGTGAGCCCATTGGGGTAGGGACTGCTGATCAGGTTGTTGGGAAGATAAGGATTGGAGGGGCTGGTGGAAAGCCACGAAGTGGAGGCGGAAAAGCCAATATCCTGGCCCGGACTATCGAAACTGATCAGAGATGAAGCAGGTAGGAAGTAGATCCCATAACCGGCCCGTGCCACAAGTTTGGGTGTGATCTTATAGGCCAGGCCGATGCGCGGAGCGAAGTCGTGGGTGGGAGACTGCCAGAGTCCGCGATCATTGGCATTGGCATAGGTAAAGGCGCCCTTCAGGGGCAGGCCCGTGATCTGCGCCAGCGGGTTGGTGGCGTTCAGATCCAGCAGGCTCCAGCGATTGTGCCGTTCCGTGGCGCCCGGCTGCAAGTCATACCTCAAGCCCAGGTCCAACGTCAGTTTGGAAGTGGCATGCCAGGCGTCCTGAATGTAGAAGCCGTAATACGGCATCGCTACCGCCAGATCAGGGTTGAACGTGCTGGGTCCGCCGCCAGCGCCCGTTCCCAGGAGCAGTGAGGCCAGCCCGTTCCCCGCGAACGAACCGGGGTTGCTGGCGTCCGGCCCGGCCGTGGTGGCCCGGCTGAAATAAAACGGACTGTAGTTGGGAGGGCCGGTAAACCTGCCAATGTTGTTGATCAAAGACGATTCCAGGTAGACGCCAAATTTTATGGTGTGCGCACCCTTCTGCTTCGTGGCATCCACCTGAAGGCTGTTCTCGTACCGTATGTATTCAGAAACATCGCCGTTGCCGAGATTCGTATAGCCGTCAAAAGCAAATGGAGGCATCAGCTGAGCCTGGAAGTCCGCCGAATTCATGCCAATGCTGGCGGGGGTAAGTTTGCCGGTGGCTGCGGATTGCTGCGTTTCACTCCAGCGGCCCGACCCCACCAGAATGTTGATCGCCCAGGTCGGACTGGGAACGAATGTATTTCCCCATACGCCATGGTATCCCGGGTTCTTATAGGTTGATACCGGGGTGGAACCGTTGCCGAAGAAATCCGGCGTAGGTTCGTTCTCCCGGATGCGCTGCGACCAACGCACGAACATGGTGTGCTTGTCGTTGTGTACCCAGTCCACGCGCCCGTCCACCTTGTCGTTAACGCTCTCCGCGCTCCCATTGGCGTAGAAGTTGTTGGTGTTGGTGATGGGGTCCCCGGCGATATTGGCCTTCGGGAAAAGCGCCATGACTTTGACCCCGACGGGATTCATCATGTTCGCGGGAATAACGTTGCCTGGACAGGTGGCGGGGTACGTTACTCCCACACAGGCGGCATCAAACGGCTGACGTTGAAACGTGCTGGTTGTGGTGGAGGGGTTGTAAAGAACCTGCAAGGAGCCGTCGGCATTGTAAGATTGGGAGAAATCTCCCTGTAGCTGCTGGGCCGTGGGAACCGTCGTTGGCCCATAGCTCGTGGTAGCCGGCACCCGCAGTCCATCATAAGCTGCGAAGAAGTATAGGTGATGGCTGCGCCAGATCGGCCCACCGATGCTTCCGCCGAACTCCTCGCGCTTGAACTCGCCCTTTTTCGCATCGCTGCACTGGCGCGCCGTCATCGCGCTCGGATCGCAGACGGTGTAGGCATTGCCGGACCACGAAGTGGCATCCAGATTGTCGTTGCGCAGATAGCCAAACGCGTCGCCGTGGAGCCTGTTGGTGCCGCTTTTGGTCACCATGCTCACCACGCCGCCGCCGGTCTTGCCGAATTGGGCATCATAGGAGTTGCGGATCACCTGCATCTCCTGCGTCGCGTCGCTGGAGGGTGACACCAGCAGACCACCCCAATCCCCGGCCGTATCAGGCGCGCCATCCAGCAGAATCAGGTTGCCCATGTCGCGGCCGCCGCCCACTGCGAAGCGGCTCAGGTTCTGGTCCAGCGTCTGGTCACTCATGTTGCCTGAACCCGACATGCCCAGCGTCGTAGTCCCGGCAAAGCCCAGCACCAGGGGAAGCGGCGATTGCACGCCGGTGGGCAGTTCCTGGATCATCGTGGTGTTCAGGGTTGACTGCTGCGTGGCGGACTCCGTGTCCAGCAGCAACGCTTGACCGCTGACCGTCACCGAGGATTTTCCCTTCCCTACTACCAACGTCACATCCACGGAAGAGGAGATCTGCGCTTCCAGCGTCAAACCCTTGCGCGTGTAAATTTCGAAGCCGGAGGCCGTCACGGTGAGACTATAGGTGGCCGGTTTCAGCAACGTGAAACTGTATCGGCCGTCCTGCGGAGTCTGGTCGACACGGAGATCGCCCGTGGCTTCATTCAGAAGTTCCACCCGGGCATTGGGCACCGCGCCTCCTTGCGCATCAGTAACCACGCCGGAAACGCTGGAGCTAAACGCCTGCCCATAGGCAGGAGTACCTCCCAGCGCAAGAAATACCAGTGACAAAAAGACCAAGAGGCATGTTCCCTGGAACAATCCCGGAAGAATCACACCCAGGCCCTGGGGCGGCTTCGAATGCTGACTCATGACGATCCTCCTCGCGGACATGCGAATTAGGACGGAATTAGATAGGCACTTCATCGCGGGTTTCCTGTCGCAAACGCGCCAATTAAACGATTTTCTCTGACGCATGTCAAGCGAAAAAATATTGCACAGGTCAAACCTGCCTATCATTAGCCTTAAGGCAATGAATATAAAGGAAATATAGATTCGCCTTGACATCCACAAGGCCCCGTGCTAATTAATCGGTTAATTGATATGGTCACGATTCGTCAAATTGCCGAGCACGCCCGCGTCTCCACCGCCACCGTTTCACATGTTATTAACAGCACCTCTTATGTCAGCCCGGAGCTGCGCCGGCGCGTGCTGGAAGCGGTCCGCGAGCTCGGCTACCAGCCTAGCGCGCTGGCCCGCAGTCTGCGCACCAAGCAGACCAAAACCGTGGGCATCGTCATTCCCGACATCACCAATCCGTTTTTTGCCGACGTCGTGCGCGGCGCGGAAGACATGTTGTTGCAGGAGGGGTACACGTTGATCATCGGCAATTCCGACGGCGAAGCGCGCAAGGAAGAGCAATACTACCGGGCCTTCTGTTCCAAGCAGATCGATGGGCTGCTCATGGTGGTAGCTCCGGCGGAGCAGGCTCCGGAGTATCTGCGCAACCACAACTGTGATGCCCTTCCCGTGGTGTATCTCGACCGCTCGTACCGGGGCTTGCGGGGCGATGGAGTCCTGGCGGACAACCGTGGAGGAAGCTACGACGCGGTCTGCCATTTGCTGGCTCAGGGACATCGGCGCGTCGCCATCATCACCGGGCCGCCGCAGCTGCAGAACGCGCGCATGCGGTTGGATGGTTACAAGCAGGCGCTGGAACAATACCAGGTGGAAGTGGAAGGCGTGCTGGTGCGGGAAGGCCGCTTCGATGTGACCAGCGGCTATGAACAGACTAAAGCGCTGCTCAGCCTGGAGAACCGGCCCACCGGATTGTTTGTCTCGAACGCCCTGATGACCATGGGGAGCCTGCGCGCCCTTCTGGAAGCCGGGGTGCGCTGCCCGGAGCAGATCGCTCTGGTGAGTTTCGACGACATCTTTTGGTTTGATCTGCTGCGCCCCTCTATCAGTGCGGTAGTGCAGCCCTCCTACGATCTGGGGGCGAAGGCCGCGGAACTATTGCTGAAGAGATTTTCCGGCCATTTGAAGGGCGCGCCCTGTCACAAGGTTCTGGAAACCAAGCTTATCGTGCGGGATTCAAGCAAGTGGCGGCTCGAAGCCCCCGAGGAGAAAGTCGGGTGAACAGGCGCGCGCTGTTAAAGCGGGTAGCCGCTCCCGTGATCGGCGCGGCGGCGGAAGCCGTAACCAGGCCGCTTTGGGCCGCTCTACCCCTCGCGGGGCCACGGACTCTGGCGCCAGCCAGTGAGCGGACTCCGGCCCTGACCGAGTATGAGCGCCTGCGCTTTGGCTGTTCCTTTCATTTCAGCACACCCACTTTCACCGGCGACGATTACGATGTGGGCGCGGCACCCGCCAGCGTCTACAATCCCACTCATCTCGATGTGCGCCAGTGGATCGCCGCCGCGCATGAGTTGGGAGCGAAGTATGCCGTGCTGACGGCCAAGTACATGTCAGGCTTCTGCCTGTGGGACTCCGAGGGATACGATTACGACGTGACGGCCAGCGGCAACAAGACCGACGTGGTGGCCGCTTTCGTGGATGCCTGCCGGGAATTCGGACTGCGGTCGGGATTCTACTACTGCATTCTGGATCCGCACAACGAAGGGAAATTCGATTGGAACTCGATGGTGCCGGACAAGTACTTTGATCTCATCAAGCATCATGTGACGGAACTGCACACGCGCTACCCGAACACGTTTTATCAACTTTTCGATATCACCTGGAAGCTTACCGCGGCGCAGCGCTGGGAATTGTACCGGCTGGTAAAGCAGTACAGTCCGGACTGCATTATCGTGGAGAACCAAGGGTTCAAGGAGAGCCGGGCAAACCAGGGACGAATGTGCGAGCCTGCCAGTTGGCCGTGCGACGTGATCAATGGCGAAGACACGCTGCCTCCGCTGGAAGGGCATGATCCCCATATCACTTATGAAGGCAAACCTTACTACCTGCCGTTTGAAACCTGGCTGCCCACGGGACCCATCTACCCGCCCAAGCCCACCATGCACACCTGGTTCTGGCATCCGTGGTATAAGATGCAGAGCGCGAACATCCTTGCCCGGGCGTACCGTGAGTGCATGAGCGGCAATGCCAATCTGCTGCTGAATCTCGCGCCTGACAATACCGGCCGCCTGCCCGAGGATCAGACGGCGACAATTCACCGGCTGGCGGGACTGATTCGAACCTGAGGTGGCGCTGCGCCATCCGCTTCTGCGCGCCGATTCTGAACCTGAGGATTTATGGCGAAAAGTAATCCACCGGATGCGTTCATACAGAAGCGACTGGGTTCCATTGACGCCTTGCGCGGATTCGACATGTTCTGGATTGCCGGCGGTGAGAGCATTATCCACGCCATTTACAAGGTATGGCCCGGCGCCGCCACCGCGGCTCTGGAGGCGCAGTTCGAGCACGTGGACTGGAATGGTTTCCATTTCTATGATCTCATCTTTCCCCTGTTCCTGTTCGTGGTGGGCGCGGTGCTTCCCTTCTCCCTGACCCGGCGCGTGGAGGAAGGCGCCGACCGCAAACAGCTTTATCGCCACCTCGTTGAGCGCTTTCTTCTGCTCTTTTTGCTAGGGCTGGTGTACAACGGCCTGCTGAATTTCAATATTCACACGCTGCGCCTGCCGGGCGTGCTGCAACGCATCGCCATCTGCTACTTCATTGCGGCGCTGGTGGTGATGAACACCAAAATTCGCGGCCAGGCGCTGGTGGCGGGCGGAATTCTGATTGTCTACTGGCTGATCATGAAGTGGGTTCCCGTGCCGGGCGTGGGCGCGGGCATCATCACTCCGGAAAATAACCTGGCGGGGTACCTCGACCGCCGCTTCATTCCCCTGCCCTACTGCTGCTACGTGTTCGGCGACAACGAAGGCATTTTGTCCACATTTCCAGCCATTTCCACCTGCCTGCTGGGAGTGCTGGCGGGACACTGGCTGCGTTCGGACAAATTTACCCCCAACCGTAAAGCCATGGGACTGTTGGGGATGGGGGTCGCAAGCCTGCTCGCGGCCTGGGCGTGGAGCTTTAACTTCCCTATTATCAAAAACATATGGACAAGCTCGTTCGTCCTCTGCGCCGGCGGCTGGAGCCTGCTGCTGCTCGGCGCCTTCTACTGGATCATCGACGCGCGCGGCTTCGAGCGCTGGTCATTCTTCTTTAAAGTCATTGGAATGAACGCGATAACCATCTATCTGGTGGATCGCTTCTTTGACTTTGGAGTCATCACCAAAATCTTCCTGCACGGCCTGCTTCCCCTCTTTGGCCATTATCAGCCCCTGTTGTGGGCGATTTGCGTAGTATCCACGATGTGGTTGTTCCTGTATTTCCTCTATCGGCAGAAAATTTTTCTTCGGGTCTGAAAAACTTCGCTTCATCCAAGTAACTTTCCACTTCCGCATGCTGCCGCCGAAGAGTTAGAGACAGAGGAGAGGTAATGATCATCCTTCGCAGGTGTGGTGCAATCATGATGCATCGGGCCATCGTGATTTTTTTCTGGGCTTCGACAATGCTATTGGCAAGTGCGGCATTCGCACAGGATGCAGGCCCGGTGGCGCGGTGGTCATTCGACAATGCCAGGGGCCCAAGCGTGCGCGACGCGGTGAGTGGGTCCGAAGACAAAGTTGAAGGCTTCTACAAATACGTTCCGGGTGCTTCCGGCAACGGCTTGCGCTTTGATGGGTACACCACCAGCGTCGTCCGCAAAGCTAAAGACACGCCACGCCTGCGCCACGCATTTACCGTGGAAGCATGGATCGCGTTAAGCGTCTACCCATGGAATTGGGCTCCCATTGTCGATCAGGAGAAGGACCAGCAGGCAGGCTACTTTTTTGGAGTTGACGCTCTGGGACATGTGGGACTGCAAGTGGATATTGACGGAACATGGTGCTCCGTCACTTCGAACGTGCAACTTCCCCTGAAAAAATGGGCGCACGTAGCGGGGACGTTTGATGAGACCGGCGGACTGGCGCTCTACATGGATGGAAAAGAAGTGGGACGCCTGGCAGTGCGCGGCACGATGCTGCCGGCAGAAATGTTAGACCTTGTGATCGGCAGAGTGCGTGAGCCACTGCCGCCCTACCCCTCCATCACCATTTCGCCGTGGTACCCAGTATGGTACTCGCTTGACGGCATTCTGGATGAAGTGGCCATTTACGATCGGAGCCTGACTGCCGACGAACTGCAGAGCGCCTACGCTTCTGCTCATGCGCCCGCCGGGGAAGTAATCCCCTGGCCCGTGCTTCCCTCCGGCCCCTCGGGCGCGGGACCGTTCGGCGCATACTACTGCACCCTCAAGTATGAGGACACCTGGGACAGACTGCGGCGCATCGGGCCTGATTCCGATATCGTCGTGCGCTTCGATGACACTCCGATCCGACTGGTTTTCTGGCAGGGGACGACCTACATTCCCACCTGGGTCACCGATAATGGCACGTGGTTCACGGACGAATTTCTGGAAACCTTTAATGCCGGGTGCCCGGAGGGTGGGGATTGCGAGCCCATGTCAGACAAGCAGGACCGCTATTCGCACGTCAACATTGTGGAGAGCAGCGACGCGCGCGTGGTGGTTCACTGGCGTTACGCACTGGCGGAAGTTGAGCACTCCCTGGGCGCGCACCCCGATCCCCTGACCGGCTGGTTTGACTGGGCAGACGAGTATTGGACGGTCTATCCGGACGGCGTGGCGGTTCGCAGGCAGGTCCTGCGTCCCACCGATCAGACCATGCCGTATGAATGGCAGGAGACCATTGTGATCAATCAGCCCGGCAGGCGCCCGGACGATAACATCAACCCGGATGCCCTAACCATCGGCAACCTGCAGGGCGAAACGGCCACTTACACCTGGCAGCCGAAGCCCTCAGGAGTTTACGGGCAACCGAACGAACCCAACGAGATCGACAAGCCAGATCATCCCAGCATCCAGTGGGTGAATCTGAAATCCTCCTGGAAACCGTTTGAGATCGTATCGCCGGCACACTCCAAGTTTCGGCTCTACAAGATCTCAAAATCGTATTTCTCATTCGGTTGCTGGAACCATTGGCCGGTCTCGCAAATCACCTCCAGCACGCGGCACTGTGTGGCGGCAGACCGCGCCTCGCATTCCTCGCTTTCCCACATCTATTGGGAAAATTATGAAACCACCGAGAACTCCATCAGCAAGCTTCTGATGGATGGATTGACCACGAAATCAGCGGCGGAGTTGGTGCCGTTGGCGAAATCGTGGCTCTCACCACCGCAAGTAGAAGTCGAGAGCGCGGCCTACCACAGCGAGGGGTATGACCCGGCGCAGCGGGCCTTCGTGGTGAGCCGGGAAAATGCAGGGAACCCGTCGGCACTAACGCTGACTTTACGGGCCAGCTCCTCATCACCGCTGGTGAATCCGGCCATCGTGATCAGGAACTGGGGAGATGCGGCAGCCCACCTTCAAATCGACGGGAAGACGGTGGAATGGGGAAAGGATATTCGCCGGGGTTACATCAAGAAGATCGACGGCGATGACCTCGTCGTGTGGCTCCGGCAAACCTCAGCGTCGCCTTTGCGAATCGCGCTGACGCCGGGCCGCTGATACACGCAACGCCGGAACGGCCGGATTCTTGCCCCCGGAGCTTCGGCGCGGCAATCAATCCCTGGTTTTTGTAAGCCCCGGCGCACCCTTAGAGCAGACGGAGGGCACGATATCCGGCCTGACCAGCAGGAAATGGCGATCATCGGCATAGGCGTTGCTGGGATTGTAAACATGGCAAACAGGCCAGTGCTGCACGTCGATCCAATGTGAAAAGTCCTGAAGCTGCTCAGCGTTCACAAACGCAAAAGCCGGTGAGGTTTCCGCGCAACGCTTGCGGCGTTCTGTGGCGGACGCCAGGGCGAATTCCCTTCCGTTGACCAAACCTCCCATGTCGCACATCGAGGCGCGGGTAAAATAGGAAATGAACCCGATGTCATACGCCACGCCCGGCTGGCCGGCAAGCGCCTCAAGGTGTTGGCTCCGCATGTCCAGAAACATGGCACTCCGCTGGCCAATGATCCTTGCGACAATCCGTGCCTCATACGCCCATTCACAGACGATAAGGATGACGAGTATCGGAATGATGAGCGGACGGATTCGGGACGATAACTTCTGTGTGTGCTCCATCTCGGGAACTGAAGCCGTGCGCCCGCCGTTGGCCTGAAGGAAGGCGATATTCCAGGCGATTATCACGATCATCGCCGGCAGAAAGTATCTGATTCCCTGCACGGTCTGGCCGCGCAACATGGCAATCAGCAATTCGGCCGGAAATGAAATGTTCACGACGGCCAGCGCGAGAAGCTTTTCCTTCTCCGCCTTCATCCATCCGCAGGCCAAAGTGACCAGCCAGAGCAACAATAATCCGAGCCCCAGGGAAAGAGCTCCCGCAAAGGTAAGCGTCATGAATCGCGCAAACGGCACCACCCCATAGAAACCTGATGCCTTCGCTACGGCAGCGTCAGAAGACAAATGACCCGTGATGAGTCCCACCGCCAGCAAAGCGATGCCAGCGCCCGCGACCATCGGAATTTCGCCCATGGCTGCCCGCCAAAAACGCCGCTGCCACCCCTCTGGCTGCATCGCGCCAAAACGATAGATCGCATCTG
>Ga0207054_1297_pt1 | contig 9550 bp, 10 predicted proteins | sample Alteio_BWMinCont_60_FD_153288 | JGI IMG/M metagenome (GOLD analysis project Ga0207054, IMG submission 153288) | Enriched cells from forest soil in Barre Woods Harvard Forest LTER site, Petersham, Massachusetts, United States -... | ecosystem: Environmental > Terrestrial > Soil > Temperate forest >... | reverse complement strand
TGTATTAAAGTTTTTAAAAATTGATCAGGGTCTGAGCCAGGCTGCAAACCCAGCATTCTTCGATAAGGAATTAGTGGATAAAATTAAATATATTATCGACAAGGTCAATGATTTTGATTTGACAGATATTCGAAGCTTTCGTCATCGCAGCGATCGTTTTTTGAAATATCTGATGAGATCATTGGGTATGGGAAATTCTTTATATCCTTTTTGTCAGGTTGAATTTGAAAAAATGGGTGTTCCTTTTGAAGATCGTTTATATTTTTTAATATTGAAAATGCAATATGATTTTCCAGAAGGAGAAGAAAAAGATTTTTGGGGTAGCGTAGCAGGTTATATTCATACAGGTGACTTTTATAGAGATCGTGCAATCATTAAAGCTATCAATGAAGCTGCTCGAGTGGCAGCCAATATCCCCAGAGAAATGTTATTTGAAAATTATTCTAATTTCACTATGCATGACTGCCATGTGTGGCTTGGAATAATTGATTCTCAAAAAACAAGCCAGGAAGTTTGGGAGAGTATCTTTGAAAGCAAGAGAGAAAATCAATTTATCAAGCTGATCACGTGCGGACAATTCGTATTTTTTCATCCTTATTTTCCGCTTTCAGATGAAATAAGAAAAGATTTCAAAAATGCACTTGTTTATAGAATACAAGAAATAAATCAGGGAAATGATTTTTCTTTTTCTACAGTGCAAGCGCCACCTGATACACTCCCCCCAGAATGGCAGCTTGGGAGGCGCCCGTCACCGCTGTGATATTTCCAGTTTTTTAGCCAGCTGCCAATGAATTCTTCATTAACTATGCTCCATCATGAACCTCTTAATTAATCCTTGATTTTTAATGATGTCATCATCAAAAATCAAGCCTAATTTCAAAAAAAATACATTCCGTCTCACTTATCTACTCATCTGGACAACCTGGGCGCATAATAATTTAAGCAGAAAACGATGAACCACATCCGCACGTTGTTTTTGCATTTGGGTTACGAATAATAAATTGAGCTCCCTCGACATCCTCTTGGTAATCAATTTCAGCACCCACTAAATATTGAAAACTCATAGGATCAACCAGCAACTGCACCGTCTGCTCACCATCCCCCTCTTCATCTGACTTTTCATCATCTACTTTTTTTTCAACGACAGTATCATCTTCATTCACGACTTCATCAAACGTAAATCCATATTGAAATCCAGAGCAGCCACCACCGGTGACATACACACGTAATTTCAACTTAAAATTCCCTTCCTCTTCCATTAATTCCCATACTTTATTCGCTGCATTTGCGGTAAAAATTAACGGCTGATTCATCGCCCACCCTCGTTTTTTTGGTAAAAAATGGTATTATACCCCTCTTTTTATACTATTAGCGAGTTCATTATGCTCTGGATTAAAGCCTTTCACCTGATTTTTATGGTTACTTGGTTTAGCGGATTATTTTATCTACCCCGCCTTTATGTCTATCATGCTGAAACTAAAGACGCCATTGGCAATGCACGCTTTAAAATCATGGAAAGAAAATTGTACTATGGCATCACAACCCCTGGCGCTGTCATCACCATTCTACTGGGTATATGGCTTTTCAGTGCAAATTGGCAAACTCTTTTGCAAATGCCTTGGATGCAACTCAAATTAGGATTAGTTTTTCTACTCGTGATCTATCATCTCTATCTTGGAAAATTATTACGAGATTTTAAGCACGATCGTAATCAGCACGGACATGTTTTTTATCGTTGGTTGAACGAAGTACCCGTGATTTTTTTAATTGGAATTATAGTCCTTGCAATCACCGGACCAGCAATGTTCCATACTCATCTTTAACAAGTCTGAGATAAAAAAAAAGCCCTTTTCAAAAAAAGGGGCTTCAGATGCAAAAAACTAACTTCTTAATTAAGTATATTTCTTATTAAGCGCCTTATCCGTATAATGCGTACCCCAAGGACCTACACCATTAATCTGCAAAATAGTTTCTTCTTTTGTCCAAGAATAATGAACTTCTTTCGTAGGTACTTTCACAAAACTACCCGCGGGTAATTCAGTTCCTTTCTCTGTATTGACTTCTTTGCCTGTACCCATATAAAGCGTACCTGATAAAACCGTATCATATTCAGGAACAGGATGACTATGGGGTGGAATAACATAGTTCGCAGGCAACTTCACACGTGCAACAAAAGGTTCTGCCTTCGTTGGATCTCCAGAAAGAATCGCAACTTGCGCTCCGGGTGGTAATTGATGTGCATCTTGCCAATTCAATGATGCATCAGGAAGTATAGGATTAATTCCTGCAGCCAATGCCACGCTAGAAAATGCGAATGCCGCTACTGAAAACATAAATTTATATTTCATTTTAATTTCCTTTTAGTTAAAAAATGTAACGATATAAAGCCTAACAAAGAAGTGGTATATGAACAACTACATCACCTATCACACCTGTGCATATTAGGACAAGGGAAAGGTGGGTGTTACTGCTTTGACTCATCAGACAATCGAGAAAACACCTTCTGTGCTGCGTCCAATGTTCGTTCCACTTCCTCCTCCCCATGCGCCGAAGACACAAACCCCGCCTCAAATGCAGAGGGGGCTAAATAAATTCCTTCCTGCAACATCCCATGGAAAAATTTCTTAAACAACGACACATCACACTGTTTTACATCCGCATACGTTTCAATTTTCTTCGCATCTGTAAAAAAGAATCCAAACATACCGCCCACTACGGTCGTCAATAAAGGAATTCCCGCCCGTACTGCGCACGCTTGCAATCCTGTCATTAACGCTATCGCTATCTGCTCTAATTGCTCATAAAATCCCGGCACACGAATTAATTCTAAATTTGCTAATCCCGCTGTCATTGCAACTGGGTTACCCGAAAGTGTGCCCGCTTGATAAACAGAACCTAAAGGCGCAATACAATTCATCACATCCGCACGTCCACCCAATGCCCCCACCGGCATGCCACCACCGATAATTTTTCCTAGCGTGGTAATGTCCGCTTTCACTCGATATCGTTCTGCCGCACCCCCTAGTGCCACTCGAAATCCCGTCATTACCTCATCCAAAATTAACAAGCTACCATACTGATCACACAACGCGCGCAATCCCGGCAAAAACTCAGGCAACGGTGGAATACAATTCATATTCCCTGCCACAGGTTCTACAATCACGCCCGCAATATCATCCCCATATTTTTCAAACAACGCTTGAACGGTATCCAATCGATTATAGTCTGCAACCAACGTATGCTGCACCACACTCTCAGGCACACCTGCAGAACTAGGTACTCCCAATGTCAATGCACCCGATCCCGCTTGCACTAACAACGCATCTGAATGTCCATGATAACAGCCTGCAAATTTAATAATTTTATTACGCTGCGTAAAACCACGCGCAAGACGGATCGCACTCATCGTCGCTTCCGTCCCCGAGTTCACCATGCGAATTTTTTCGATACTAGGCATTAAACCACAGATTTTTTCTGCAAGATCCACTTCAAGCGAGGTAGGCGCTCCAAAACTTAATCCCTCTTGCAAACAACGTGCGACTGCAGAAACAACATGCGGATGTGCATGTCCCGCAATCATCGACCCCCATGATCCCACATAATCAATATACACACGATCCTGCACATCTGTAATATAGGCACCCGATCCCGATTTAAAAAACACCGGATCACCGCCCACACCATGAAACGCTCGCACAGGAGAATTCACACCCCCTGGAATAAAACGCTGCGCTCTAGCAAATAAAGTTTCTGTCATACAACATCCTTTACGTCAGGTATTGATGCACATACTACTTAGAACCCCATTGCAAAGCAACATCCAGTGGCTTTCAAATAATGTAATCTATTGTAAAAAAACAGCTTTATTTTTTCAGTTCGCAAAAAATTCAAATGAAGTGGTGGTACGCATTGATTTTGAGAAAGGGTGGTTTATATTTCCTATAAGCTAATCAATGGTTATGACATTCCATTCTTTAGCTGCTTGAGACTCGGTTGATCATGAATCCGCATGTTTTTTATTCTTCCTTGATCATTCAAATTAAACAATAAATATCGGTTGACCACCTGAAGAGTACAGGGCTCAGAAAAAGGATATGAAGGATATGTAAAATTAGCCATTGGTATTGTCATTTCTTGTGCTCCCTCTGGTATCGTTATCAGACCAATATAGTCTATGATAAGTTTTTTGAGCTCAAGAATAAGAAAGTTGCTTTGAAGAAGTAAATTTTTTATTGTTTCAGCTGCTTGATTGTATAGACTAACATAAGTGTTAATAATAGAATCCGCAGAGCTTTGTATAGATGAAATACAACGAATTATGCTTTCTTCTGGTAGCATTCCGCTAATTTGACTCAGGAATATAAACCCTATAGCAGCATTTATATCCTGGTTACTCGTCTGCTTAATATGCTCCAGAATATCTATGCTTAATGGAATGTGAGCATGACATAAAGATACAATGGCATCTTCCTCGCTACTACTAAATGGATCACCTGGTAAAGAACGAATCAATACTTCTGAGAAGGGTACGTTATAAGGTTTTAATAGAATTAACTGATTAGCAAGTGTTAACGCATCAACAGATCGCTCCCCAACCGGAACACGACGTCGCTGATACATAATAAATGCCCGTCTCGCTTTATCATCAAGAAAGATACCATTAGCATATAGCAACTCAAGTGCATCCATCACCTTTAATACATAAGCTTTTGTTCTATGCAGCATCATAAGATCAAGCAATGCTTTATCTGTCATGACAACGCCATAGTTTGTCTTGAATAAAAGAAGCTTAGAAAAAAAAGTATCTGCTTCTTCGAGATTATTCATTTTACCAAAAAAAGAGATTGTCATATCATTTAGCATATTTTCACGATAAAGTGATATCATGATATTAGCAATTTGCTCTGTCTCATTTATGTATATAGATAGATGACTCATAAAAATGAATACTATTTCTTTTTTCAGCTGTATGCCTTCTTCTTTTAATTTGACAAATCTATCAATCATAGTGTCTCTATGCTTGCTTATTACTTCTCTCAACTGCATCAAGATACAATCAGCAAGCGCTATATCATTATCCGCCAAAATCAGTGTGTCAGTAATATATGGCTTAAGTGATGGATGTTTGTGAATAAGTGCCTTAATCTCCATTACAGATGTATTTGTTAATGGTAGATGACATAATTTTAATTCAATCAGCGCATCCACAATATCAGATGCTTTATTACCTGCTTGAATAATGAGATATTGTGCTGCACTATCAAGCAGGATCTGATGTGTATGTAGACGATACAACAAACGCACAAGTATGAGTATTTCTTCATCTTTGTGTTGCATCAGTGCACTGAACACATTATCTTCTAGCAAATTACCGTAACAGCTCTTAAGAAAGATCAATGCATCAAACGTTTTTCCTATAACTGAAATTTCTTTTTTTTGTCTACAATCCTCTTGTAATCGTCTCAAGATTTCATTATTAAGAATATGATTGCGATGAAGTCGTATTACAATATTAACAACAGTTGTTGCATTAGACTTTGCATTTTCGATGATATGTTTTATTTGATCTGTGAGAGCTATATCAGCTTCATATAAGTTGTAAAAGTTATTCTTGTTTCTCAATGCTAGCGGTGCATTACCATAAGCAGAAATATAGCTTTCAAATGCCTGTAACTTTTTGAAATCTAAAGAGAGAAGCTTTTTATCCCGTCTCGACATCTCCTTCTTTTTCTTTCGAAATAAGGAGGAAAAAAAAGAGGGCTGCTTGATATTGAGTATGCCAATCGTATTGAAACGCATTAGTATATCCGCCACCTTTCCGGCATTTTCACCTGCATGAATCAGAGCAAGATAAACTTCTTTTGATAAAATGATATCAGCATCATTTAATGTTTTTAGTGCCTTCATAACACATAATGCATGCTGGCCTGCTGCAATAATAGCTGCCTGATTTTCTCTTGTTAGTAACTCTTCCCTTCTTAAAGCCCTTAAACTTTCCTCTATTTGTGTTCGATTCCTTTCCTGGATATATTCCCTGGTCTTTTTTGCACTATATGAATTACCCTCGGTAAGCCCCTGAAAAAGACGTTGCTGTTCTGAGATTTTTTGTTCCGTCCTATTAATACGATGCATCAACCTTTACCTGGTAAAAAGTGGTTATTATCTGTGCATTTTATTTAATATTTGTTAAAAGATCAATCTATTTCATCTTCTATTTAATCAATAATCGCGGGTGACGAACCCCCACCCTTTCAGGTACGATAGGCCATTTTTTATAACATCAGGAGTCTATTCACATGCAATACAAACGCTATATGTGCCTACTTTGCGGATATATCTATGATGAAGCCAAAGGCTGGCCCGATGATGGTATTGAACCTGGAACACGCTGGGATGATGTGCCGCTGACATGGCAATGCCCAGAATGCGGGGCTGCGAAAGATGATTTTGAGATGGTTGAGGTTTGATCCCCGCCTACGCGCTTCAGCGCGGCAAGCCTAGTGAGATAGAAGGCTTTTCGCGCCGAATTCTTCCATAAGAAAAATAATAAAATCCCAAATTTTATTTTGAGCTTGAAGATTTTTAACTTCTTTTTCTGGAAGAAAGCGGCTCATTTCTTTTATAAATTCTATACTTAAAGATTTATTATTTTTAATTTCATGTAGTCTTGCGTTGAAAGCCTTTATAAAATTTGCTTGACTGCAATGTCTATCGTGAAGTTTATTGGGAATTAAGCTCAAATTAGGCTTAATCGTTTGTTGATATAACCAAACTATATCCCATAAATCACGGTATTTAATTCGATTCGGTCTTAGCGCAAATGCAATCAGTTTATCAGTAAAAATTTCTTCTCGGCTTTGCGCTTGAATAATTAAACCATGAGTACCCATATCAACACCATAAGGATTTAATAAAAGCATAGGCCTAATTTCATAAGATGGCACTGCGCAAATATCAATATTGATACGTTGTGCGGGTAAGTTTCGTTGTTCAGGCCTTGTTTCAATTTTAATTTTCCATGTATCAACATTTGAAGTCTCTTTTGTAGGTTCGCTGATATTAACTTTTAAACCATATTTTTCATTCAGTGTTTCCGTGAGAATCTGCGCCATGTTTGATAAGCTGGTTTTGTTAAAATGACGACCCCCGGTAAAATCCAAATCTTCACTTAAACGCAACCCGCCATAGCAGGTACGTAAACAAGTTCCGCCAATAAAGGTTAAATTAGCCAATAAATTATGAATGCTGAGTTCTTTTAAAATATCATGATGTAGCAACTCTTTCTCTACTACACTTCTTAATGGGTGTAGGTTAGGTTGCTGATTTAACGCTTCTAATACCAGGCTATCAAATAAATTCATCTATTATCTTCACAGTAAGTTACACTTACTGTAACTTACTGTAGATCAACAAGCAAGAGGTTGTAAATCAGTCTACAGTAAGTTACAGTAAGTGTAACTTTATGTAGATTAATAATGATGCAACCTATTAAAATCTTACAATCCTGGTTAGAAGCAAATGCGAGCGCCAAGCGATGTTTATTTTCGCTTCAGGATTTGCGCGCTTTATTGCCCAGTTTGTCAAAATCAGCATTTAAAACTTTACTAAGCAGAGCCCAGCATGCGAATTATCTTGATAGAATATGCCGAGGAATTTATCTCTATAAAAAATCTCTTGTACAAGATGGCATGTTGCTTTTTCATATAGCAACCTTATTACGCAGTAATCAATTTAATTATATTAGTCTTGAAACAGTATTAAGTGATGCTGGAATTATTTCGCAAATCCCAATGAATCGAATTACTATTATGTCTTCTGGAAGAAGTAATATCATCACTTGTAATAACATTGGCACAATTGAATTTATACATACTAAACGAAAACCCGCAGAAATCATGCATGATTTAACTTACGATAAAAATGCACAAATGTGGCGAGCTAATACTGATCTTGCTATTCGTGATATGAAAATAACGCGTAGAAATCTAGATTTAATGAAGCTTTAAGGAGGCAACCCCCTTCTTCATATAATGCCGCGGCTGCTTAATAATACGGCACCACCCCACAAGCCAACTTCGCTCCTTCACCGCCCCCCTCCACCGGCGAATCCGAATAATTATCCATCTTTGCATGAATAATCACCGCCTTTCCCTTCACTTGCGCCAACGTCAACCTCGGCGCCAATACGGGCAACGTTGCACGCCCTTTCCCATCCACAATCAACACCGGTAAATCCCCTAAATGCCCACTACCTTGATACGGCCCACGATGCTCATCTGTCTTACGCGGATCCCAATGCCCACCCGCACCCTCTGCATGATGCTGGCAAAAAGGACATTCATAGACTTGGAACCCATGCACTCCCGGTGGCAACCCATGCAGCCGCGGCGTTAATAACAATCCATCAATCGTATCATCCGCCCGAATATATCCCACCGCATCCCCCGAATGATGCCCATTCACCAAAAACACCGGTATCCTCAATGTGCCATAGGCCAAACTCATCGCCATCAACAACCAGCCACCCATTAAATAACGCAGCATTCTCATAAAAATCTCCTTACTTGACGCCAAAACCTTCAACCTCTTGCCACGCAATTTCCTCTAAGCTCACAGCCAAAACCTTAGCGCGCTTTGGCCCCTCATGCAACCAATCATAAAGCTGTATCACCTTCGCTTTTTCCCCAAACGCCATCACTTCTACCCTGCCATCCGCCAAATTACGCGCCCAACCAGTCAACCCTAATTGGTTCGCCATCTCCTGCGTGGATGCCCGATACCACACTCCCTGCACCTTACCCGAAACAAAACAGTGGATACCCATCTTACTATCTTGCATAATTCCTCACTCTTAATAATATTCGTACCGTTATTTTTTCTAACATGATCTGCCCATGCAAGATATAAAAAAGAAATTTATCTTATTCAGCCCTATTTACTGGCCCGCCTGGTGCGCCTTTGGTCTGCTCTGGCTCATCACCCGATTACCCTATCGCTGGCAAATCGCCTTCGGCCGCGGCATGGGAAAATTTTTATTTCTATTTCCTACCAAATTAAAACACACCACACTCATCAATTTACAATTATGTTTTCCCAACGACACCACAGAACAACGCAACGCACTGGCGAAAAAGAATTTTGCATCCCTCGGTATTGGACTCATCGAAGCCGCCATGGCATGGTGGTTACCGGATGATAAAATCAATCAATTATATAAAATTTACGGCTTAGAATATGCAGAAAACGCATTCAAAAAAGGCAAAGGCATTATTTTAATAGGCCCTCATTTCACCTGCCTTGAAATGGTCGGCCGACTCATCAGAAAACATTACACCTTCGGTGTCATGTACCGACCGCATAAAAAACCCTTTATTTCTTACATCCACGAACGCTTTCGCAAAAAACACTATGTCAACTACATCCCCAGAAACCGTGTCCGTGATTTATTGAAAGCCCTCGAAAACAACATGGCCATCTGGTACGCCTATGATATCGACGCCGGCCCCAAACACAGCGTATTCGCTCCTTTCTTCGGCATCCCCACCGCCTC
>Ga0207054_1294_pt1 | contig 9641 bp, 7 predicted proteins | sample Alteio_BWMinCont_60_FD_153288 | JGI IMG/M metagenome (GOLD analysis project Ga0207054, IMG submission 153288) | Enriched cells from forest soil in Barre Woods Harvard Forest LTER site, Petersham, Massachusetts, United States -... | ecosystem: Environmental > Terrestrial > Soil > Temperate forest >... | reverse complement strand
AGTAAAGGATGCCAGGTATCTGACACAGTAATTATTACAAGGCCAACTTTGGTTACTGTAAAAATTTCAGCATCTACCAACGCAAAATGTAACGGAGGAACGGGAAGCGCATCAGTAACGGCATCAGGAGGCTTAGGTGGTTATACTTATAACTGGGCCCCAAGTGGAGGCTCTACTGCGAATGCAACAGGCCTTTCAGCAGGGACTTACACGATTACTGTAGCCGATAAAAACGGTTGTACTGCTGTAGATTCTGTACTTATAACCCAACCTTCCATATTAAGAGATTCTATACGAGATTCTGTTAATGTGGCATGTAACGGTGGCCATACCGGAAGTGCATCGGTAGGCGTAACAGGTGGAACAACAGGTTATACCTATAACTGGTCTGCTGGTAGCGGAACAAAAGATACGGCATCAAACCTTACTGCAGGAACCTATACCGTTACTGTAAGAGATAAAAACAACTGTACTGTAACTGCTTCAGTAACTATTGCACAGCCTGCACAATTACGTGATAGCATTACCGCATCATCTAATGTATCGTGCTTTGGCGGAAACAATGGAAACGCAACGGTTGGCGTAAAAGGCGGAATACAACCTTATACCTATAATTGGGCTGCCGGAGGTGCGACAAGTCAAACAGCTAACAACCTTACTGCGGGTACGTATACTGCAATAGTAAGCGACGCTAATGGATGCCCTGCCAATATTACAGCAACCATTACAATTACACAACCTGCAAAAGCTTTGGCAGATAGTGCAAAAGATACGGCGGCAACTTGCAACAAGACCAACGGTTCGGCAAGAGTATATGTATATGGTGGTACTACAACCTATTCATTCAGCTGGAGTAATGGAGCAAGTACAAGCTCTATTAGTGCTGTAGCAGCTGGAAGTTATAACTGCACCATTACAGATTTTAATGGATGTAAAATAAGCCCTAACATTATTATAGCTGATAGCAGTACCCTGGCCGGAAAGCTTAACCTGGTTTCAAATATCAGTTGTAATGGAACATGTGATGGTAATGCAAATGTTATAGCAAGTGGTGGCTCAGGTATATATAACTATAACTGGACCGGAGGTTCAACAACTGCATCAGCTACTACACTTTGTTCAGGGTTAAACAGTGTACAAATTACTGACTCGAAAGGATGTACAGTTATTGATACTATTACTATAAGTCAACCTGCACCTTTAACAGTTGTAGTTGATAGCAGCATTACCGGAGGTTGCACAAATACTGCAACAGCAATGGTAAGCGGTGGCACAACTATATATACCTATAGCTGGAACACTACACCGGTGCAAACAACATCTACCGCAACAGGGCTTTGTAACGGAAGCTATATGGTAACTGTTACCGATGCCAATAATTGCTCTGTAAATGGCAGTATAACTATAGTTGCTCCATTAGGTATCGCCCCCGTTCAAAACAATTCATCGGTTAAGCTATACCCTATACCAGCAAGCGGTACTCTTAATGTAAGTATAGGTAATAGTGGATTCGCTCCGCAATCTTTAGGGGTATATGATATTACAGGAAGGGCACTGATAACGAATACAATTAGTGCCAACTCCTCTATTATTAGCATAGATGTATCAGCGCTTGAGAATGGTACTTATATATTAAAACTAATAAATAGCAATAGCGAGAAACTGGCGAGGTTTACAGTAGTAAAATAACTGAATTTGAGGCGTTTATTCATAGTATTTGCAGGCTTATTCTTGGCATTTAATTGCCATGCTCAAACGGAACTCACTGCCTTTAATATCGGTAAAATGATGCGGGGGCAATGGGTTTCGGGTGAGGATACCACCTTTACTATTACTATTAATGGAGATACCATGATTGAGAACAAGCGTGGTGATTTAAAGCGATTTACCTTTACCCTAGATAAGGAAAGCTGCGACCCTCAGGCAGATAATAAACTAGCCAGAAGATCGATGGCTACTACCGGCTTTTATATTAATGAAAGCAGCACAGCCTTTGATGGGGTTGAGTTTTGCAATGTTGTGGTGGCCGTTTCCGATAGCGTTATGGTATGGTATACGACCGGCAAATTGATGAATTTAAAGAAGAAAAAGTAATTTTTTCACCAATAGGGCTTGTTTTACGAAGAATTTCATAAATTTGCAGCCCTTAATAAAAATAAGTCATGAAAAAAGGCATTCATCCGGAGAATTATCGTTTAGTCGTTTTTAAAGACGTTTCTAATGATTATGCATTCCTATCGCGCTCTACAGCCGAAACTAAAGATACCATTACATGGGAAGACGGCAACGAATACCCATTAGTAAAATTGGAAATTTCAAACATGTCGCACCCTTTCTACACAGGCAAAATAAAGATGGTAGATACTGCAGGACGTATTGACAAGTTCCGTACAAGGTACAAAAAGAAAGAAGGCGAAGCAAAATAAACTTCTTATACCAAAACCCCGCACAAGCGGGGTTTTATTTTTTTATTACTTTCACCCCACAAAACGTCAATAACCGATTTTATGAATTTACACGAATATCAGGGCAAGTCAATACTCAAGCAGTTTGGCGTTGCTATACAAGAAGGCATTGTTGCAAACACCGTTGACGAAGCGGTAAATGCTGCCAAAGAACTACAAAAACAAACAGGCACACAGGTATGGGTAGTAAAAGCCCAGATACATGCCGGTGGAAGAGGAAAAGCAGGTGGCGTTAAAGTCGCTACATCACTAGATGCAGTAAAAGAAAAAGCGACTGCCATATTAGGTATGAACCTTGTATCGCGCCAAACAGGCCCGCAAGGAAAGATAGTCCATAAAATATTGATAGCACAGGATGTGTATTACCCGGGCGCCGGCAAAACTGCTGAGTTTTACCTAAGCGTAATGCTTAACCGCCAAAAGGGAAGGAACATGATCGTTTACTCTCAGGCAGGTGGTATGGAAATTGAAGAAGTAGCTGCGAACACACCTGAACTTATATTTAAAGAAGAAATTGACCCTAAAGTTGGTTTCCAGGCTTTCCAGGCACGTAAAATTGCATTCAACTTTGGCCTTTCAGGTGAGGCGTTTAAGAACATGGTGAAATTTGTAACCGGCGTTTATAAAGCATACGAAACATCAGATGCTTCTATGATTGAGATAAACCCTGTACTTAAAGCTACCGATGACAAAATTATAGCAGTAGACTGTAAAATGGTAATGGATGGCAATGCACTTTTCCGCCACCCTGATATTGCTGCTATGCGCGACATTACTGAAGAAGATCCGATTGAAGTAGAGGCAGCAGATAACAAACTGAACTTTGTAAAATTAGATGGCAACGTAGGCTGCATGGTAAATGGCGCAGGGCTTGCTATGGCTACTATGGATATTATTAAACTGGCAGGCGGTAATCCTGCTAACTTCCTCGACGTAGGTGGAACTGCCAATGCAGAACGTGTTGAAAAAGCATTCCGTATTATATTAAGGGAAGAAGGTGTAAAAGCTATTCTGGTAAACATATTTGGCGGTATTGTTCGTTGCGACAGGGTTGCACAAGGTATTGTAGATGCATACAAGAACATTGGCGAAATAAAAGTGCCTATTATTGTACGCTTACAAGGCACCAATGCTACCGAAGCAAAAAAACTTATTGAAGATTCAGGACTGAAGGTTTCATCTGCCATATTATTGCAGGAAGCCGCTGACCTGGTTAGCAAGGTATTGAAGAACTAACGTTTCCTACTAAAGCTTCATGAAGAAAATTCTTATTGCTAACCGTGGTGAAATAGCTATGCGTATCATGCGTACATGCCGCGATATGGGTATAAGCACTGTAGCTGTTTTTTCTGAAGCCGATCGCAAAGCTCCTTTTGTTCGTTATGCCGATGAGGCAGTTTGTATTGGCCCACCCGAATCAAGCAAATCATATTTACTTGGCGATAAGATAATTGAAGTAGCAAAGCAATTAAAGGTTGACGGAATCCATCCGGGTTACGGTTTTCTTTCTGAAAATGCAGGCTTTGCACAAAAGGTAAAAGATGCTAAGCTTATTTTCATTGGCCCCTCTGCTGAAGCCATGCGCATGATGGGCGATAAACTTTCAGCAAAGCATACCGCAAAAAAATATAATATCCCAATGGTTCCGGGTAGCGATGGAGCTATTACCGATATTAAAGAAGCACAAGAAGTAGCAAAGAAAGTCGGCTTGCCTGTACTTATAAAAGCAAGTGCCGGCGGTGGTGGCAAAGGTATGCGTGTGGTAGAGAAAGCCGAAATGCTGGAAGAACAGATAAAATTAGCAACCAGCGAAGCCAAATCAGCCTTTGGAGATGGTTCTGTATTTATTGAACGCTATGTAAAAGGCCCGCGCCATATTGAAATACAGTTGATGGCCGATAATCACGGCAACGCCGTTTATTTATTCGAACGCGAATGTTCTATACAACGCCGCCACCAAAAGGTAGTTGAAGAAGCGCCTTCATCGGTACTTACACCTGAACTAAGAAAAAAGATGGGCCAATGCGCAGTAGATATTGCAAAGGCTTGTAATTATTCAGGAGCTGGTACAGTAGAGTTTTTGTTGGATGAAAACATGAACTTCTACTTTTTAGAAATGAATACCCGCTTGCAGGTAGAACACCCGGTTACAGAACTCATTACTGGAATTGACCTTGTTAAAGAACAGATAAATGTTGCACGCGGCAACAAGCTCAGCTTTACGCAAGATGAACTTAAAATACATGGCCACGCTATAGAAATTAGGGTATGTGCCGAGGACCCTGCAAATAATTTTTTACCTGATATTGGCAAATTAACTACCTATACTCCGCCTAAAGGCCCTGGTGTACGTGTTGATGATGGCATGGAAGAAGGAATGGATATACCCATTTACTACGACCCAATGATAGCCAAGCTTATTGTACATGGCGAAAACAGGACAGAGGCTATACACAGGATGATACGTGCTATTGATGATTACAAGATATCAGGTGTAGAAACAACCCTTGAGTTTTGCAAGTTTGTAATGCAACATCCGGCCTTTACATCAGGCAAATTCGATACACATTTTGTTGCACAACATTTTAAACCCGAAATGCTGAACCATACTCCCGATAATAAAGAACAAGATATGATTGCAGCAATTGCTGCAACTTTATTTGCTGCAAAAAAGGAAATGAAGCACGCAGCACCTGATGCTCAAACATCTGACAAAGGCATTTCTGCCTGGAGAAAAAGAAGGGATTAGAATAATTCTTTTCTGATTTTTCGCTTAAATAAAGCTATCTATCGGCTTCTCTTAACAAATACTTAACATTCGTTGTGTTAATTTACTTATTATAAGCAGTTACTCCGGTGAACCTCTTTATTTATGTATTAAATTCAGATCAGAGGAGATTCCTTTCTGCAAGAATTAGTGTCATTCTTTTGGTCCTTCAATTTTCATTTGCAACCGCGCAATTAACTGTAAACGGAGGAATTTCAAATGCTACATTTCAAAATTATCTTTTCGGGCCCGGCGTTAAAATAAGCAACCTTACCATAAACTGTTCGGGCTTAAACCAGTATGGCACCTTTAATGCAAAGGCAACTAAATTAGGGGTTGATAGCGGCATACTTATAACTACAGGAACAGTGCAGGAAGCAGTAGGGCCTAATAACCAATGTTGTTCATCTATTGCTGTGGGAACAAATTCAAATGACCCTTGTGTTACTGCGGCAATTGGTGCTCCTCAACAACAATACGATCCCTGCATTATTGAGTTTGATATTATACCCACCTGCGATACATTCAATGTGGCATACGTTTTCGGCTCAGAGGAATACAACACAGGTATTGGCGGATACAACGATGTATTTGGTTTTTTTGTTACCGGCCCCAATCCGGCAGGTGGAGCATATAGCTGCCAGGATTTTGCGCTATTGCCGGGTAGCGCTACTCCGGTTACAATAAACAATGTAAACCACGTTACCAATACAGCTTACTACCGCGACAACCATAATAACACAAGCAATTTATATTCCGACTTTCAATACAACGGCCTTACAGTTCCTTTGGTTGCTACTATTCCAGTGGTTGCCTGCTCAAGTTACCACATGAAGGTTGCTGTAGTTGACATTGGTAATCCAGGTTACGATTCAGGTGTGTTTTTAAAATTCAAAAGTCTTGCCTGCACATCCGACCAGGTGCTTACCATCAAAACAAATGACTCGATACTATGCAGCGGTGAAAGCACGACCTTAACTGCTAACGGAGCGACAAATTGCACGTGGTCGCCTGCAACAGGGCTAAATACTACATCCGGAGCAACTGTAATTGCCAACCCAACTGCAACTACAATATATACTGTAAGCGGAGATGGTGTAGGCTCCTGCATCACATCCGATAGTATTACTATAACTGTCAACCCCACTCCAACTGCTAATTTTAAACCCGATACATCTGCAGGCTGTTATCCACTTTGCATAGCTTTTACTGATATGTCGACCATCCCTTCAGGAAAAATTACCGGATGGTACTGGAGCTTTGGCGATGGTGATACAAGCCTTAGCCAAAAGGCAACACATTGCTACAAAACACCCGGTGCATTTACAGTGAGCCTTTCGGTTACTACCAATGAAGGCTGCATTGATTCTAAAACTATTTCAAATGCAATAAATGTATATGAGCCACCACATGCCATTTTCTCCATTACTCCGGTATCTACCAATATATTTAACCCGGTTATTAATTTCACAAACCAATCTACAGATGTATATGGGATAAAGACCTGGCAATGGGAATTTGGTGATGGAAGCGATACCGGTGCGGTAAATAGCCTGAGCCATAGCTATGCAGATTCCGGCACCTTTTGTACTGAGCTTGTAGTTACTAATGTTCACGGTTGCGTAGATAGCACCCAACGTTGTGCAGAGATAAATCCTCTATTCACTTTATATGTACCGGATGCCTTTACACCTAACCACAATGGCCTGAATGATGTTTTTGCAGCTAAGGGAGAAGGAATGCGTTCGTTTGAAATGTGGATATTCGACCGATGGGGAATGCAACTATTCCATAGCACCGATATAAACAAGGGCTGGAATGGTGTTACACAAAGTTCCGGTGCTACAAAGCTTTGCGAAGAAGATACTTATATATGGGTTATACTTGTAACTGATGTTTCAAATATAAGTCGCAATTATATGGGGAAGGTTTCGCTATTAAAGTAAGAACATAGCGCCATATTTGGTTTTCGCACTAAAACTTCTATCTTTATAAAAACTAAATCATTGTTTCATGAAAAAAATTACTTTTCTGTACATGATTTGCCTCTCTACCCTGGGGTTTTCGCAAAATCTACCTTTCCCACAACACTATGCTTACACTGCAGCGGCTATAAAACCCAGCAACCATACTCAGGCACAGCTTGATAGTGCAGTTAAAAGTTTTTACAATTTATGGAAGCCAAAATATTTCAGAAACACTTGCAATGCAAGCCAGTATTTTGTTTGGTTTGGAGATGAGGACCCAACAATAAACTGCGTATCGGAAGGACAAGGTTACGGTATGATGATTGCTGCTTATATGGCCGGTTACGATGCCAATGCTAAAACAATTTTTGACGGATTATACAATTACTACAAAGCGCATAAAGATTCTATTTCTTATGAGTTAATGGCCTGGGAACAGAACACAGCTTGTGTTGACACCGGTGGAGCCGATGATGCTACTGATGGTGACCTTGACATTGCCTATTCATTATTACTGGCTGATAAACAATGGGGAAGTTCGGGAGCAATAAACTATTTGCAGGAAGGGAAAAAACTTATTGACTCGCTTATGGTTTATATTGTAAACAACAAACTCTATTCTACTGAATTGGGTGATTGGGTAGACCCCACTGACCCGACCAATTACAATGCCACACGACCGTCTGATTTTATGCCGGACCATTTCAGGGCATTCCAGTCTGCCACAGGCGATACACGATGGAACAATGTAATTAACGAATGTTACACTGTTATCAATACCTTGCAAACCAATAGCAGTCCAACAACCGGGTTAATTCCTGACTTTGTAATCAATTGTAATACAACCCCTGTACCGGCCGGTGCTAATTTTTTGGAAGGACCATACGATGGTGATTATAACTATAATGCATGCCGTGTTCCCTGGCGTTTAACTACCGATTACCTGATAGCAGGCGAAACACGAGCAAAGACAGCTGTAGATAAAATAAATACATTTATTAAGAGCAATACATCCAACGTTCCGGCAAACATTAATTCAGGTTGGTATTTAAATGGAAACAATCTGCCGGGAAACAATTATTCTGACCCTTCATTTATAGGCCCTTTTGCAGTTGGTGCTATGACAGCCTCAACAAATCAAACTTGGTTAAATGGAGTTTATGATTTTTTATTGAGCCAAAGCTTTAGTGGCAATACATATTTTCCGAATACATTAAAAATGCTGAACCTGATTGTAATATCGGGTAATTACTGGCCGCCTTATACGCTTACAGGCATTCAAAACGAAGTGCAGAATGACCCAACTTTTCAAATCTATCCTAATCCGGCAACCGACAGAGTAACGATTCAATTGAACACTAAAAAAACAAAGGTTGAAATATATTCTGTAGTCGGAGAAAAGGTGTATTCAGCATTTTCATCTACCGAATCTCAACTTTCAATTGATGTAAATAATCTTTCAAACGGGGTTTATTTCATTAGTCTTTCTTCTGATGGTACTACTTCGACTAAGAAACTTATAATAAGCAGGTAACTAAGAGCGGTGTTTTGTAATAATCACCACCGTATAAAATCTGTACTTGGTATCTTTTGTACCTTTTACAAACCCTATACCAATATCATGCAACCCTTTACTGAAGTCGGTCATACCCAACAGAAATTTACGGCTCGCACCATCTGATTCATCTTTATCGGTGATCATTGCCCCTATTGCTTCTTCACCCGATTGGTAACCACCAATAAACACCTCAAAATCATCTGCCCTTTTGTGTTTTAAGTATTCATCATCGAGCCTGTAGCCGGCTTTATTTATGTAATAGTTAATACCATATCCATCTTTATCTACACTTCCAAAATAATCCTTCTGGGCCATATCGAGTGCTTTCTGTTCTGCCACGGCGGCAAGGGTATCGCTCCAGCGTAAATCGGGCGCAGCAGGAATTCCTTTTAAACTAACCCTGAGGCGTTCTGTAAATGAATTTGGGTCTTTACGTACCTTCTTCAAAAACTCAAACGCACGCAATCCTTGCTGCCAATCGCCTTTAATTGCATCACCTGGTAATACGTAAGCGGTTAAAGAGATTAATACTCCTGTGCAAAAAACGAATAATGCAGGTTTGAAAAATTTATGGAACATAAATGCTGTTTTAATGTTGGAGTAAAAATAGTTTATTTCATTTATGTTAAATATAGAATGGCCATAGATTTCTACTCACCGCAATTTTTAATAATGGCTACTAAATATTATTACTGATGAATAGCCTTATTAATAACGTTCTTATTATCAGAACTAAGGGCAGTTTGGGCTACCGACCTTATAGATTCACAGTTTTCGCGGGTATCGGAGCCCATAGGTATAAAGGCCTTGTAACTGAGGGTATCGTGCTTATCAAGAGCAACTTCCACCTTCAACTCATGAAAGTAAGCAGTCATTTGCCTTCT
>Ga0207054_1292_pt1 | contig 9705 bp, 7 predicted proteins | sample Alteio_BWMinCont_60_FD_153288 | JGI IMG/M metagenome (GOLD analysis project Ga0207054, IMG submission 153288) | Enriched cells from forest soil in Barre Woods Harvard Forest LTER site, Petersham, Massachusetts, United States -... | ecosystem: Environmental > Terrestrial > Soil > Temperate forest >... | reverse complement strand
AAGAGATGGGCTTATCTCCAACAGTGGAGGGTGTGATTGCAGATTTAGAAACGTATTCAACGATTCTATTGTTGGGTTCCAATATACAAAAAGAACAACCGATAGCCGCCGTGCGTATACGTAAAGCGGCGCTGAAAGGAGCGCAGGTTGTTGCTATCAATATGATGGATTATCGATTTAATTTTAAAGTGGCGGATAAGAAGATTGTGGCGCCGCATGAATTTGTATATTCGTTGGCGGGTGTTGCAAAAGCCTTAGTGCCCACGCTTGCAGGACTTGCAGATGTCTCAGTATCAGAGCAGGATCGCGCGATGGCTGAGCGATTACGTGCGGGTGAAAAAACGGTGGTTGTGCTGGGAGCGCTTGCTTTAAATCATCCAGAAGCGGCTAAGATTCGTTGGTTAGCACAGCAGATTGCAACAGCGACGCGCGGTGCATTCGTGTTGATGACGGAAGGAAGTAATTCGGCGGGTGCGTGGATGGCGGGTGCTATCCCTCATCGAACAGTGGCAGGTGATTGTGTGCAACCGGGATTAGATGCGCAAGCGATGTTGTTAAAAGCGCGTCAAGCGTATTTATTATTGAATGTAGATCCTGAATTGGATTGTGCGAATGCGGTTGCTGCGATGAATGCATTTGCGGCAGCGAAATTTGTGATTTCCTTATCAACGTTTAAGACGCCGGCTTTAGAGAAAGTGGCGCATGTGATTTTACCCGTTACTCCGTTTACGGAAACGGCGGGAACGTTTGTGAATGTGAGTGGGCAATGGCAAAGTTTTCGTGGGGTTGCAAATCCCTATGAAGAGTCCCGTCCTGCATGGAAGGTATTGCGGGTGATGGGGAATTTGCTGCATTTGCAGGGATTTGATTATGAGGCGGCGGATGAGGTGTTGCAGGAAGTGAAATTGGCGATGCAGCATGGTTCGTTGAAGGGGAAAGAGAGTAAAGGGTTCGTTATTAAGAAAAATAACAATGGGTTGTCTCGTATTGGTGAGATTCCTATTTATGCGGGTGATGGATTGGTGCGGCGGGCTGATGCGTTGCAAAAGACACAGACGATTATCGAAGGGGAGTTGGCTGCGGTGCGTGTGAATGCAGAGATGGCGAATGAATGGGGATTAGGCGCGGGGAAGATGGTGCGAGTGAAGCAGAATGGGAAGGATGTTGTTTTACCTGTGGTGATTGATGAGCGAGTGCCGATGAAGGCGGTTTATGTTGCGGGTGGTATTGAGGCGACGAGAGAGCTGGATGAATTATTAGGTGCTATCGAAGTGTCATCCTAGCCAATAACGCCTGCCATCTATGCCCGCTTCGATTAAGACCCGGGGGCGTTATTGGCTAGGATGACATTCTTTGTTTTGATAAGGATCTTTGTTAGGACAATGACCGCTTCGATTAAGTATGAAAGGCGAGTTTTAAATTTGTGTTTTATGGTTTGTTAATAGGTTTATAGTATGGAAGGATTATTACTAGTCGGTTGGATTGTCGTGAAGATTATTGCGATTATCCTCGTACTATTGTTATCAGTAGCCTACATTACTTTTCTTGAAAGAAAAGTGATTAGCTACATGCAATCTCGTATCGGTCCTAATCGCATCGGTCCTTTGGGATTATTACAGCCGATTGCAGATGTTATTAAATTATTAAATAAAGAAATTATTTTTCCTGAAGCGTCTAATCGTTATTTATTTGTGATTGCACCCATCATTAGTTTAGGTACCGCATTAGCAGCATGGGCGGTGATCCCGTTTGATAAAACAGCAGTCCTTGCTGATATTAATGCAGGCGTATTATTTGTGTTGGCGCTTTCATCGTTAGGGGTGTATGGCATTTTAATTGCAGGTTGGGCATCTAATTCTAAATATGCGATGTTTGGTGCATTACGTGCAGCGGCACAATCTATTTCGTATGAAATTTCAATGGGATTTGCGTTGGTGGGTGTGATGATGGCAGCGGGTTCGTTGAATTTCCAAACGATTGTACAGGCACAAGCGGGTGGATTCTTGCATTGGTATTGGTTGCCGTTGTTTCCGTTATTTATGGTGTATTGGATTTCAGGCATTGCAGAAACGAATCGTGCTCCTTTTGACGTTGCAGAAGGCGAATCTGAATTAGTGGCTGGATTTCATGTGGAATATTCAGGTGCGGTGTTTGCATTATTCTTCTTGGCAGAATATGCCAACATGGTATTGATTTCCGCATTATTGGCCGTGATGTTTATGGGTGGGTGGTTGTCGCCATTTCAAGGAATACCTTATTTGGATTCTTTATTCGCTTTCGTGCCTGGTTTTGTATGGTTGCTGATAAAATTGAGTTTCTTTTTATTTTGTTATTTATGGTTTAGAGCGACTTTTCCGCGTTATCGATATGATCAGATTATGCGGCTAGGTTGGAAGGTGTTGCTGCCGGTGACTATTGTTTGGATTGTAGTGGTTGCGTTTGCGGTACACTTTAATATGAGTCCTTGGTTTGCTTGAGGTATAGAATGCGGCGATTGCTTCAGAGTATTAAAAATTTTTCGCTTTGGGACTTGTTGGTTGGATTGGGTCTGACGGGACGTTACTTTTTTAAACGTAAAGTGACGGTGCAGTATCCGGAAGAAAAAACGCCGATGTCGCCGAGGTTTAGAGGAATTCATGCGTTACGTCGTTATGCGAATGGGGAAGAGCGGTGTATTGCTTGTAAATTATGTGAAGCGGTTTGTCCTGCATTGGCGATTACGATTGAAGCGGAACCGCGTGAAGATGGGTCTAGACGGACGACGTTGTATGATATTGATTTATTTAAGTGTGTATATTGTGGATTGTGTGAGGAAGCGTGTCCGGTGGATGCGGTGGTGTTGACGCGCAACCATGATTATCATTTTGAGAAGCGTGGGGAGAATATTCTGACGAAGGAGAAGTTGTTGGCGATTGGGGATAAGTATGAGAAGCAGATTGCGGAGGATAGGGAGGAGGATGCGAAGTATCGGTGATGATAGATGTTTCGTGTGTGGATGAGAAGGAAAGGAAGGGGTGAATAAGATATGCAAACATACAAATTAAAATGACTCAGCAAAACTAGAAAGAAATTGCTGAGTGTAATACAAGGTACATATGACAATACTACAAATTATATTCTACATATTTTCCGCCATCGCGATCCTATCCGCGCTATTCGTCGTCGCCTCCAAAAATCCCGTCCGTGGCGCATTGTCACTCGTACTCACTTTTTTCGCCATGGCCGGCGTCTGGCTATTACTCCACGCCGAATTCCTAGCGCTTATTTTAGTCCTCGTCTATGTAGGCGCTGTGATGACTTTATTTTTATTCGTCGTCATGATGCTACGTGTCAATGTCCTCAGCGCACGTGAAGGATTTGTACGCTATTTACCTTTTGCTCTCCTGCTCGCATTCATGATCGTTGCATTGACGATCGTTGCGATCGGCCCTAAACAATTTGGTCTAACGAGCATGCCAGCACCGGCTGCAGAGGCCGTCGGTTACAATAATTTAGCGGACTTAGGCATGGTTCTTTACACCCATTACGCTTATCCATTCGAAATATCCGCGGTATTATTGCTCACCGCCATTGTCGCTGCCATCAGCTTAACCCACCGCAAAGCGAGCCGACGTAAAAATCAAATCGTCAGTCAACAAATTGCAGTAAAACGTGCGGATCGTGTGAAACTAATCGACATGCCATTTGCAAAAAAACCAGGAGAGTCCTCATGATTTCACTTTCCGATTTTCTTATTGTAGCAGCCATTTTATTTGGCATTGGTGTTGCAGGTATTATCATCAATCGCAAAAATATCATCGTACTTCTGATGTCAATCGAACTCATGTTACTTGCAGTTAATACCAATTTTATTGCATTCAGTTATTTTCTTGGCAATAACGTAGGCCAATTATTTGTGTTTTTTATTCTAACAGTCGCTGCTGCAGAAGCCGCGATTGGTTTAGCGATTATGATGGTCTTGTTCCGCAAATCAGGCACGATTGAAGTGAACAAACTTGATTTATTAAAAGGGTAATAGTCGTGGACAATCATTTAGTTACACTCGCGGTCCTCGTGGCATTATTGCCACTGGCGGGCGCATTAATAGCCGGCCTATTTGGAAAGAAAATAGGACGTCGCGCAACACATGGGGTCACTATTGCATTAGTGGGCGGTTCGTTTTTCCTTTCTTGTTATTTATTTGCAGCCATCGTGCTGCTAGGTCATCCACCGATTGATGCAGTGCTTTATCATTGGGTGACGACAGGTGCTTATCAATTTAATGTGGCCATCTTGTTAGATCATTTAAGTGTAACGATGTTATTTGTCGTGAGTTTTGTTTCATTCATGGTGCATATCTATACGATCGGTTACATGGCCGATGATCCAGGCTATGAGCGTTTTTTTAGTTATGTTTCTTTATTTACATTTGCCATGTTGATATTGGTATTAGCCAATAATTTCTTACTCTTGTTCTTTGGTTGGGAAGGTGTCGGATTAGTATCCTATTTATTAATCGGTTTTTGGTTTAAACGTGATGCCGCTGTCGATGGCGGGTTAAAAGCATTTATTGCAAATCGTGTCGGTGATGTGGGTTTTGTGTTGGCTATTGCTGCGGTGCTCGCTTACTTTAACAGTTTGGATTATCACACGGTGTTTGCACAAGTGCCCACCGTGTTAGGTAAAACCATGACGTTATTCCCTCACGTACAGGTTTCGGTGATAACGGTTATTTGCGTGTTATTGTTCATTGGCGCGATGGCTAAATCAGCGCAAATCCCGTTGCATGTATGGTTGCCAGAGTCTATGGAAGGTCCTACACCGATTTCAGCCTTGATCCATGCAGCTACCATGGTGACTGCGGGAATTTATATGGTGGCTCGTATGTCGCCCTTATTTGAATATTCACCCGCCGCACTGAGTTTAGTTTTAATATTAGGCGCAACGACCTGTTTATTGATGGGCTTTTTAGCAGTTGTTCAACAAGATATTAAACGTGTTATCGCGTATTCTACCATTTCACAATTAGGCTATATGGCAGTCGCACTGGGTGCATCTGCTTATGATGTGGCTATCTTTCATTTAATAACACATGCATTTTTTAAAGCGTTGCTTTTCTTAGCAGCAGGTTCTGTCATTATTGCATTGCACCATGAACAAGACATGCGAAAGATGGGGGGTCTTGCTCCTTACATGCCAATCACTTATCTCACCTTTGGTATCGGGGCATTAGCACTGGCTGCCATTCCACCCTTTGCCGGTTTTTATTCAAAAGAGGCTATCATTGAAGCCGTACATTTTTCTACAACACCTGGTGCACACTATGCTTATTTATGTGTATTAGCGGGTGCATTTGTCACGCCGCTTTATATCTTCCGTGCCTTTTTTCTCACATTTCATGGTAAGAAACACTATCAGGGTGAAGTGTACGAATCGCCCTGGGTGGTATTATTCCCGCTGATTGCATTGGCTATACCGAGTATGATGGCAGGCGGCATGTTGATCAGACCCCTGTTGTTTGCAACTCCTCGTTTGTTAGGCGCGAGTATTTTTGTATTGCCTCAGCATGATGTATTAGCCGCATGGGCTCTTGATTTCAAAGGTGCAGAAACCATGGCATTACATGCATCACAAACAACTGCGTTTTGGTTAGCAGTGATGGGTGTTGCAACCGCTTGGATATTTAATATGGCACGCCCAGAATGGACAGATCATTTGAAAACACGGTTTGCCATGCTCTATCGAATTTTGATTGCAAAATATGGCTTTGATGAATTTAATCAAAAAGTATTTGTGCAAGGCACGCGTCGCTTAGGTGAATTCTTCTATAAAGTATGTGATTTGATCATCATCGACGGCGTGTTTGTGAATGGTTCAGGTAAATTTATTCGTATATTTGCTCAAATGAGCAGACATTTACAAACAGGATATATTTATCATTACGCATTAGCCATGTTGTTAGGCTTAGTCATTCTTTTAGGTTGGTTTGTGTTAGGATTTTAAGTATGTGGTTTGAAAATCATATTTTAAGCGTACTCATTTGGTTCCCCGTGGTGGGCGCCATTTTTGCATTAATTTCAAAAAGTGATAAAGCAGCACGCTTAATTGCATCGATTGTTGCACTCATTAATTTACTGTTGTGTATTCCACTTTACTTAGGCTTTGATACTTCAAGTTATGCGATGCAATTTCAAGAAAATGATCTATGGATTAGCGCGTATCAAATTCACTATGCCTTAGGGGTGGATGGTATTTCGCTGGCGATGATTATTCTTACCAATTTCACCGGATTATTAGTGATTTTAGCGGGCTGCCAAGCCATTAAAGTGCGTGTGGCACAATACATGGCTGCGTTTCTCATCATGCAAGGCATGATGATTGGTGTATTTGCTGCAACCGATGCTATTTTATTTTATGTATTCTGGGAAGGAATGTTGATTCCCATGTATCTCAGTATTGGTATGTGGGGGAGTGCGAATCGTAATTATGCGGCGGTCAAGTTTTTCTTATATACATTTTTAGGCTCGATATTAATGTTGGTCGCTTTATTATATTTGTATATTCAAACCAACTCATTCGATATTCAGCATTTTTATAATTTACAATTGCCCATGCATGTGCAGAAATTATTATTCTTTGCTTTCTTATTAGCATTTGCAGTTAAAGTGCCGATGTGGCCTGTTCACACATGGTTGCCAGATGCACATACGGAAGCACCGGCAGGGGGTTCTGTCGTTTTGGCGGCGTTGATGTTGAAGTTGGGTATTTACGGATTTTTACGATTCAGCATGCCTATTGTGCCTGAAGCCTGTGAATATATGGCATGGACGATGATTATTTTATCCTTAATTGCCGTGATCTATATCGGTCTTGTTGCGATTGTTCAAACCGACATGAAAAAATTAATTGCCTACTCTTCTATTTCGCATATGGGTTTTGCAACCTTAGGTTGTTTTATGATGTATGAAATTATTCGTCATATGGCATCACAACAAGATGCCTATATGAGTCTTGAAGGGGCTGTCATTCAAATGATTTCACACGCATTTGGTTCAGGCGCGATGTTTTTGGGCGTCGGTATTTTGGCAGATCGTTTAGCGAGCCATAGTCGTTTAATTAAAGATTACAAAGGGGTTGCTGCGAGCATGCCTGTATTTGCAGCCTTTTTTATGTTGTTTGCGATGTCGAATGTCGGGTTACCGGGCACGGCGGGTTTTGTCGGTGAATTTATGGTGATCATGAGTGCATTTCAAGCCCATTTTTGGGTTGCATTGGTGGCCGCATTAACGTTGATATTGGCTTCAGCATACACCTTATGGATGTACAAACGCGTTTTCTTTGGTACGGTGGCAAGCCAGGAAGTCGCCCATATGCGCGATCTTAACTGGCTAGAAACAACGAACTATATTTTATTGGCGATCGGCGTATTTTTCATCGGGCTTTATCCCGCGCCGGTTTTAAACGTATTACATGCAACCATTGGACATATCCTGTCAATGAGTATGCCGGCCTAAGGTTGAATCACACATGAATTTTATAACACCGCTTTACTCTGCAGCACTGCCCGAGATTTTTTTACTCTGCATGGTCAGTTTAATTTTATTAGTGGATGTCTGCTTGGAAGAGCGTTATTCCATGGTGACTTATATCTTAGTGCAATTCACAGTGATGGCGACGTTTGTATTAGTGCTATCGCAGTATCAAGAGTATCCTAGTCCGTTGATCACGTTTAGCGGACATTATGTTGTCGATAAAATGGCAATATTGACTAAACTATTTGTGTTAGTGGCAAGCTTCTTTGCGTTTATCTATGCGCGCCAATATATTATGGCGCGACATATTTTGCGAGGTGAATATTATACCTTAGGTTTGTTTGCTGTGATTGGTATGATGATCATGGCTTCTGCGGGTAGTTTTTTAACGATTTATTTAGGCTTAGAGCTATTATCATTACCGTTGTATGCGATGGTTGCATTACAAAAAGAGTCTGCCGTGGCGACGGAAGCGGCGATGAAATATTTTGTCATGGGCGCATTGGCCTCTGGATTATTGTTGTTTGGTATTTCGATGATCTATGGCGTGACAGGCAGTATTGATGTGTCGACTGTGGGAGCATTGCTACAAAAAGGGGTTCCTCAAGATAAAGCGCTTATATTAGGGCTGATTTTTATTCTCGCAGGGTTATTATTCAAATTAGGCGCAGTGCCTTTTCATATGTGGGTGCCGGATGTGTATGATGGCGCGCCAACCAGTGTCACATTATTTATAGCCAGCGCACCTAAAATCGCTTCTTTTTGCATTTTGATGCGCATTCTCGTGCAAGCGATGCCCATGATGAGTGCTACCTGGTCAACGGTGTTGGTGGCCGTGGCTATTTTATCGATGTTTTCAGGTAATTTATTGGCAATTGCGCAAACAAATATTAAACGGATGCTGGCGTATTCTTCAATTGCCCATATGGGTTATGCATTATTAGGTGTGATTGCAGGGCCCAATTCTGCGTTGGGATATTCAGCAGCCATGTTTTACATTGCAACGTATGTGTTGGTGGCGGCGGGTGCGTTTGCGATTATAGCATTGTTAAGCAAGCAAGGGGTTGAGTTGGATCAGTTAGAAGATTATCGTGGATTGAATGCACGTAATCCGTGGCTTGCGTTTATGATGTTGCTATTGATGTTTTCGATGGCAGGAATTCCACCCACGGTTGGTTTCTTTGCGAAATTAGGATTGTTGGAAGCATTGGTGCATGCGCATTATGTTTGGCTCGCGGCGTTAGCGTTATTGTTTGCGATTATTGGCGCTTATTATTATTTGCGTATCGTGATGCTGATGTATTTTGAAGAACCGCATGATGTGTCGATGGATCGTGATATTAAGGTAGCGCCTGGGATTATGACGGCGGTGACATTGAATGGTGTTGCGGCGTTAGCGCTAGGGTTGTTGCCAAGTTCGTTGATTGATGTATGCAGAATTTCATTAGGGTGATGCAAGTAGGCTTATTGGCGGGCATATAATCGAAATTAAATCATGATAAAACTAACTGACTTCCACTACGACCTACCCGATAATCTCATCGCACGCTTCCCGCTTGCAAAACGCAGCGCCAGCAAACTGCTTTGCTTAGACGCCAAAACCGGCGCCATTACACATCGCCAATTCACCGATCTATTAGAACTCTTACAACCCGGCGATCTCTTAGTCTGTAATAACAGCCGCGTCATCGCCGCACGCTTGTTGGGACAAAAAGCCAGCGGTGGCAAAGTAGAAATCTTAGTTGAACGCATCCTAGATTCAAAACGTGTTTTAGTACAAGCGAAAGCAAGTAAAACACCTAAAGTCGATAACGTGTTGATCTTTGCAAATGATATTCGATTTACCGTCATACAGCGTCATCAAGATTTATTCGAACTGCACTGCGACGATGAAAGACATGTATTAGAAGTCATTGAAGCGATCGGGCAAATACCTATTCCGCCTTATTTTTCCCGTGATCCTGATTTAAATGATAAAGAACGTTATCAAACAGTTTATGCCGATCAAAAAGGGTCTGTTGCAGCCCCGACAGCCGGATTACATTTCGATGCGGATCTGTTAAAGCAATTACAACATAAAGGCATCGACATCGGCTATGTCACCTTACATGTAGGTGCCGGCACATTTGCATCTGTGCGTGTTGAAGATATCACCCAGCATCGCATGCACGCTGAATATATCGAAGTTCCCGCT
>Ga0207054_1291_pt1 | contig 9707 bp, 5 predicted proteins | sample Alteio_BWMinCont_60_FD_153288 | JGI IMG/M metagenome (GOLD analysis project Ga0207054, IMG submission 153288) | Enriched cells from forest soil in Barre Woods Harvard Forest LTER site, Petersham, Massachusetts, United States -... | ecosystem: Environmental > Terrestrial > Soil > Temperate forest >... | reverse complement strand
GGGTTAATACGTAAGCTGGGTAACATTACATAACTAACCTTATTGGTTTTAAAGTAATCGAGCAACGAATCGGCATTGGTACTATAAACCCTGTAAACCGGAAAGAAGTCTTTACCGTTTGCGTAAACAAACGACATAGATGATTTCCTAACTGCTACTTTGGCATCTTTAGGTAAACTATCGGCACACCAACGGCTCATCTTAAGGTAGTTTATCCAATCAGGGGTATATCCATACAAAATATCTCCGTGAAGGTTTTTACTAAGGGCTGGGAGATTTTTTTTGGTTTTACCCAATGTAGTGGTTATTCCTGCAATTGCAAATACACCAATAAGAATAAATAGAATAAATTGAAAACCCCAAGGGCCCTTTTTAAACTGGTCGTAAAAGGCATAGAAAAGAGACATTAACAACATGGGCACACAAATCATTATTATACGTGGCTGATCCCAGCGTGTTTGCAGTGCAAAGAATGATGTAACTACTATGCTTAGTGTAAACAGAAATGTAACAAGCATGTATTTATTATTTGACTTAATGATCCGGTAAATAACAAACACACATATAAGCACCAGAAATAGTACAAACCAGTTTAAGTTATCGGGCTCCATCGGCCTATATGTTCTAACCGATTCATCTGACCGGAGTCCTACAATTTCGAAAAAGCGCTTAGAAATATAATCGTCGCAATTTTGAAAGAAACGGGTAAAAAATCCGGATAATGTTTCGTTACCTTTAGTAGCATCATACGGGTCTTTAAGCATTAATATATTGCTTTGGGCACCCCATTGGCTTTGGGTATGAAAAAAAACTTTCTGAATTATGGTGATCGGAATTTCGAAAACTAAAAATGCACCAACTGTATACAAAACATTGCGATACTGCTTATTAATAATAAAATAGAGAATTATGGCGCCTATACAGGTCGCTGCCACAGTACGTGTAAGTACTAATAAAAATATAAACAAACCCGGTAAAAGCCAGTTGCGATAGCTTTCCTTAAAAGTGCTCGTATCTGTATCCTTAAACTTATCTATAAGTTTAAAAAAGTAAAAAAAGAATATATATTCCAGGCACATAAAAATAGATTCGCTATACGTGAGGCTGGCATAGTTTAATATATATGAATTGATTGCTGTAATAAAAAACACAGGATAAAATACCATGGAAGGAATGCGACCCTTGAAAGCCTTATAAAAGAAATAAAGGCCCACTATATTAAAAATAAGCGAAAGGAATTTGAGCAGTATAATGTTTATACCAAAAGGAACCATGAAAAGGCTCAATACCATCGGGTAAAAGGGGCCCTGGTAAGAAGGAAAAATACCTTTATGAATAAAATCGTAAGCTCTTTCAAGATACCCGGAATCATCGCCGCCAATATCCATACGGGCCTGAAACAACAATATGGAAAACAAGCCGCTGCATACAAAAATAAAAATGGAAATATTCTTCTCCCTTTTATCAAACCAGTTATTCAGGTTTTCAAATAATGACTTCGTCGCAACGGCTCCTTTATAAACAGGCGGTTGCTGTTTATTCGTATTAGATACCTTTCGTTTTGGCTTATTATTATTGGCCATTTACCGGGTATTATTTGCCTGCTTACAATATATACAGGCCATTGTTATTATTTAAGTGTAAGTGTGGTTTCACCCATCTCAGCTCCTTCGGAATAAAGCTTAATGATATAATTACCCGGAATGAAACCCGATGAGTTTTCGCAATATATAACCTGGCTTATATCCTGGTTAGTATAATCCACAGTTTGCATAGCATCATAATAGCCTTTGGTACCTTCAAATTTAAATATGCTCGATTCATCGCCTGTTTTCGAAAGCTCTTTACCATCAGGAGTAAGAATTCTTATATAAATATCTTTATTACCACTCTTTGCAATACGATTAGCAGTAATGGTAAAGCTTAATTTTATTTTTTCGGCTTTCTTCGCTTTATCAGTTACAGTTTCTTTTTTACCAAACCTGAAATGTACACCCTCAGCAGAAATGGTTGTAGCAGCCAGCATAGAACCTGTGTGAACCACACTTTTCAACTTAACATTCTGATCTTCTAACTGTCCCGAATGTGTTTTTTCAGATTTCAATGAATCCCCTATCTGGCTGTTTTCAAGTGTTAGTTGTTTATTAATCGTATTCAGCGAATCAATACTCTTTACATAGTCCTTCATTATACTCCGCAAGGTTTCAGTTTCCTTCTTTAAGCGGGCAATAATATAAGGATCGTTCTTATATTTTTCAGCCTGTTGCAACAGCATGGTTATAGTGTCCTTTTTGCTGTTTAAGTTATCCTGTATTTTTTGGTCAGATGTTTTTAAGGTTGCATAATCGGCTTGCAGGTTTATAAGATCAGATCGCACTGAGTCACGCGATGCTGTTGAGGCCTGCACCTGCACAACCATGTTCTGTTTTTGTTTCCAATATTGCCAGCCAAGCAACAAAAGCAATATAGCAAGTATGAAAATAATGATAATAAGAAACCGGTTTTCCCTATTTTTTTCTTCAGGTAAATTAGCTGTAGGTTCTTTGTTCTCGGCTTCCATCAAGGTTTTAATATGCGAGGGCAAATGTAAGGTTTTCAGTATGCACCTACCCCGAACATTTACGCTAATTTATTAACTATGCAATGCTCATATATTAGATGCATTTACCCATACTAAAACATAATGAAAGGTAGTTTTACACGAAATCATTTATATACAAGCCATTTAAAATATTACTTTTGCGCCGCATTTAATAAATTCACTTTTTACCCGATTATTGATTTACGGTCATTAGCTCAAAATATCCTCATTATCACCAAAAACACTCCATTTTTAACTCTAAAATACCTTATAAGACCCGAAAAACAGATGTTTTATCTTAATTCTGAAATAGTTAATCGGTCATTATACCTTATCAAGGCTCCTATCCGTCTTTTAATCGTTTTAGTCGTACTATATAAGAATCTGTCTAAAAGTGAAACCTTTACTAAAAACCTCCGTATATTTAGGTCAGAAAGGTCATTGAACATGAACATATATACTTTACGTAAAATGAGGCTTATTTTTACCATTCTTGCAGTTTTTGCAATTACTCTTGTTAGCGCTACATCAGCAGGTAATCAAAATAACGGAGGCATAACCGATGCAAACGGCTTACGTCAAAACCATTGGAAAATATTTAACGACTCACGCCACTTACCAGGCTATACTGATAACGCTATTGTGGAAGAAGGTGATTATAAGGACAATATGAAGCAAGGGATATGGATAAGCTATTTCCCTAATGGTGCTGTAAAGAGCAAGATCACCTTTAAAGATAACCGCCCTGAAGGATATGCTATTACCTATTTCCAGAATGGCAATGTAAATGAAGAAGGTACCTGGAGCAATAACAGGTGGACCGGCCCTTATAAGCTTCGTTATGAAAATGGTGTCATTCAACATGAATTTACCTATAATGATAATGGCAAGCGTGCCGGCCAACAAAAATATTACTACCCTAATGGCCAGGTAATGATAGATGAGAATTGTACCGATGGCAAGCAAACAGGCACTACTACAGAGTATAATGACGATGGAAGTGTAAAAGCAAAAGAAGTATTTAACAATGGCGTAATTGATGAAAGCCAAACACAACGTTTTGAGCAAAAAACAACTCAAAAATCAGTAGATGTAATACCTGTTCCGGTACAAAACGAGGCTCCAAAAGCTGCTGCCACTGTTGTAACAACTACTGAGCAACCTAACCCGGGCGCATCGGCTGCCAAGGTATTTAATGGTGAAGGCTACTGGAAACTTTATAACCAGAACAAGCAGGTATCGAAAGATGGCCTGTTCCATGGCGGTAAGCTAATGGATGGCACCATATATATATATAGTGGTGATGGCTTACTGCAAAAGAAGGCTGTTTACAAGAGTGGTGTTTACCAGGGAGACTCTCCTATAACGGACGAGGATAAAAAATAAATTTTATTATTCCTTCATTGCTTCGTAAGCATGATCAATGCTTAAGGGTGGTGTATTTGCAGCCCTTACTGCCAGCATATCGCAATGTTCATTCTCCTTATTATTGGCATGGCCTTTTATCCACACAAATTTTAATTTTTGATGAGGATATATTTGTAAGAACCTGGTCCAGAGATCAACGTTTTTCTTTCCTTTAAAACCTTTTTTGCTCCAGCCAAATACCCAGCCCTGGTTTACGGCATCGACCACATACTTCGAATCGGAGTATATAGTAACATGCATACCCTGTTTTTTTAATGCTTCCAGCGCTGTTATAACGCTCAGCAACTCCATACGGTTGTTGGTGGTTAGCCTGAAGCCCTGCGCAATTTCTTTGCGCTTACTACCCGACATCATTACCACCCCAAAGCCACCTCTGCCGGGGTTACCTTGCGCTGCTCCATCGGTATATATTACTACTTCGCTCAATTTATCAGGATAATGCAGCCAAAATAAAGAAAATAATTTTCATTGTACAAAGACGAGCATTTTTTGCGCTGTTAGCTGTTAATGTTTACTTTTGCCACTATTCATAATACAAATAGTCGGTATGTGGTCGGCCTTGGCAAAATTTATACTTAAGAACCGGATAATATTGCTAATCAGCATATTATTAACCACTTGCTATATGACATATAGGGCAAGGCAGGTTAAAATTGCCTATAGCTTTACCCAGTTTTTGCCTCAAACCGACAGTACCAGCATAGGTTACGAAAACTTTAAAAAGCAATTTGGCCTGGATGGTACAGTAATGATTGTTGGTATGCAAACCGACAGCCTGTTTACAAACCTTAATGAGTTTAACGACTGGTACGATTTAAATTATTCTATAAAAGGCTTGCATGGTATAAAAGAAGTGGTATCAACCGCATCGCTTTATAAATTATCTAAAAACGATAGCCTTAATAAGTTCGACTTTACTGCATTGCTTAAACGCAAGCCTACAACAAAAGCTGAACTCGACAGCGCCAGAAAAGCAATTTATTCGCTGCCCTTTTACGACGGACTTGCTTTCAACAAAAAGACCAATTCGACTTTAATAGCCATAACCTTTACTGATAATGATGTAAATACCTCTGGTAGGTTATCTATTGTAGATTCAGTAAAGTATAAGGTTGATGCATTTGCACAGAAGTATCATGTACAGATGCATTACTCCGGCATGCCTTATATCCGTACTGTTATTTCGCGCAAAATATTTAAGGAGATATCTATGTTCCTGTATATAGCCGTGGCTGTTACTTCACTTATTCTTTTCTTTTTCTTCCGCTCTCTGTTCCCTGTGTTATTCCCGCTTATTATAGTGCTTATTGGTGTAATGTGGTCCATGGCATCCATATCTATATTCGGATACCAGATAACAGTACTTACCAGCCTAATTCCTCCTCTTATAACTGTTATAGGATTGCCCAATTGCATATTGTTACTCAATAAATACCACACTGAATTCCGCAAGCACGGCAATAAAATGCTGGCCCTGCATACCATGATCGAAAAAATAGGTATCTCTATTTTCCTGGCTAACGTAACTACAGCTATTGGTTTTGCAGTGTTTTGTTCAACCCGCAGCCAGCCTTTGGTAGAGTTCGGGCTTACCTCTTCGCTTAGTATTATGGCTACGTATGCCATTTCGCTTTTCCTTGTACCTATCGTGTTCAGCTTTTTGCCCGCCCCTAATGTTAAGCACCTTAAGCACCTCGACAGGAAACATATTGTAACAGCGCTTACCTGGGTAGATAAACGCACACAAAAACACAGGAAGCTAATTTACATTACTGCAGCAGGTATTGTGCTAATCTCGTCATACGGTATTAGCAAAATAAATACAGTTGGCTATGTAATAGATGACCTGCCTAAAGATGATCCTATTTATGCCGATATGCGCTATTTCGAAAGCAGCTTTGGAGGCGTATTGCCATTCGAGGTAGAGATTGATACCCGCAAGCCCAATGGCGTTTTTGCCGATAACGGAAAAGCGCTTTATAAAATGGAAAGGTTTGAGAGACTACTTAAACAATACCCTTACTTTGCAAGGCCCATATCGTTAATTGGTGGACTGAAATATGCTAACCAGGCATTTCATGATGGGGAGCCGAAGTATTATATAATGCCGAATCTCGGCGATTTGTCTTCTATTGCCCAATATGCAACTAATAGCGGAAACAGTCAGAACCATGTTAATGGTAAATCTTTTTTGAGCAACTCGAAACTTACGAAAGCATTTATTGATACTGCCAAACAGCTTACCCGTATTGATGTTGAAATGGCCGATGTTGGATCGGTGAAAATAAAAGAGATACTGGCAGAAATAAAACCGCGTGCCGATAGTATCTTCAATTATTCGGCAGCCGATAAAACATGGCTACCGGCCGATAAGCGTTACACCCTTACTTATACAGGCAGTAGTCTTATTTTTTTACGTGGCAACGATTTTCTGGTAACCAACCTTATTGAAAGTGTATTGCTGGCTGTTATACTTATTTCTATCATTATGTACCTCATGTTCATGTCGCCGCGCATGGTACTTATTGCAACACTACCCAGTATTATTCCGCTTATTGTAACACTTGGCCTAATGGGCTTTTTCGATATTCATCTTAAACCAAGTACCATACTTATTTTCAGTATAGCTTTTGGTATTTCATCCGACGGTACAATGTATTTCCTTACTAAGTACAGGCAAGAAATAAGGAACATGGACCTTTCTGTTTCTCAGGTTATATCGTTAGTGATAAGAGAGACAGGAGTAAGCATGATATATACAGCAGTAATACTCTCATTCGGTTTCCTCATATTTGTTTGTTCAGGTTTTGGAGGTACAAGGGCAATGGGTATTCTAGTGTCAATGACTCTATTAATGGCCTACTGTTCAAACCTTGTTCTATTACCTTCGTTCATGTTATCGATGGAGAAGAAATTGCAGCGAAAAGAATTCGCAAAGCAATCGCTTATTGAAGTGAATGAAGAAAAGTTCGAAGACGAAGGCGATAAGGCCTAAACCAAAAACAGGAAGAAAGAATTAAAGAACGCATAAAAGGTAGCGCCTGCCTGTGTTTCCAAAGTATCTTCACTAAACATTGATAATACAAAAATTGCCCAGAAAATAAAGTAGGCGTAGGTATATATCTTTTTTGTTTTGAAGGCCGGGTAAAATACAGAGAATAATAGCCAGATTAAGCCTACCATTCCGGAAGCAACTCCTATTTCGAGGTATTGGTTATGCGACCTGAGTCTGAAATCTTTTGTCAATGTGGAATGCATAACATCGTATTGATGGTCAAATGCTTTCCTAACATCGCCGGTACCAACGCCAATAAGCCAATGTTGTTTTATAATAGCAATGGCTGCTCTCCAGAATTCAATGCGCTGTGTAATGGAGTGGCCACTTGAATTACCCCCCATTTTGTAATCATTAACCTCCCAAAATGCCTGATACAGGCGGAACTCCATGCTCGAACTTGCCGTAAAATTACAATTGGGTATGCCACTTTCAATAGCCCTTATATCGTTTGCTGTAAGTTTACTTATACCTGTAGAATCTTTTCTGAGGTTCATAGAGGTAAGGTACCTTACAAGCGTAAACTGAATGACATTGCCTTTACGGTCAATACTGTCGTACGGTATTTTGCTTCGCTTGTTCCATATACTTCTTAATTCACCCGGTGCAATGTTTCTTTTTACAACATGCCCGTTTTCTACACCATGAAAGGCCGGGCCTGTATAGTAAGGTGAGCCATTGGAAGAAAATATATCAGCCTGAACATACTCCGATCTATCTGTATCCGGGAAATATTTATGATAGAAGTTTACAAGGTACACGGCTACACTAATACCCATTGCAGCAATAAAAGTGAGCAAGGCAATGCCTATGCCTGTTTTGTTTTCCTTTATCTTTTTAATGGCATAATAAATAACAAGTATTAAGGTAAGGATACCTGAAATTACAATACCTGTAAGCGATTCCATAATAATAAGGAATGCAAACAGCCACACAACCCAAAGCACTAATACTACAGATACCCACGACCATTTTCGTGAAAATATATAACCCAGTAAAAGGAAAATAGAAAGCACGATCATTAATGCAAGCCTGATTGAAGAAACGTAAGGCGATATTTTATGAATGTCGATAAATGCATGGTGCATAAGGCGGTACGTCCCAATAAAAGAAACCACTGTAAGTGCTCCTGTATATAAACCAATTACAATGTTCCTTTCCTTTATATTAAGTGGATCACTGGTGCAGAACATAAATGGCAATATGAGCAAAGGCACCTTTATACGTATATCTTCCATGCCAAAGGCATAATCGGTAGAATATAACATACCCAACAAATGCATAATATAAAACGAGCAAAGTACCAAGGCAGATCGGTTACTTGTAAAACGTTTCCATTTAACTGAAAAGTTACCTTCAGCAAGCCAGTTAAGCCCCAGGGCTAGTTCGCCGATGCTCATAAATACCTTGGAGGTAGACAAGCCAATAGCCAGGAAAGAAAGCGCAACAATAAACAGCCAGTGATGTACCTTTATCTCCACTCATTTTTGTTCCGGCATGGAACACAAGGCTGTCGGTAACTGAATCAATCCCGGAAATTTCTTTGCCTTTTTCGTAGGCTTCAGGGTACCCACCCGATACCATCATAACGGTAGCTGCAGGGCGCTCATCTATTTCAATACTTGTTTTGTGCAGGGTTTGGTTAGCCACTGCCATAAATAAAGCCAACAAGTCTGATTTTATGCGGGGTATAACCACTTCCGTTTCCGGGTCACCCATACGGGCGTTATATTCTATAACATAGGGGTTACCCTGGCAGTTAATAATGCCAAAGAAAATAAATCCTTTATAATCAAGCTTATCCTTCTTAAGCCCTTCAATGGTAGGCAATATAACCTGTTGTTTTACCTTTTCCATAAACCTGTCATCGGCAAACGGAACGGGCGAGATAGCACCCATACCACCTGTATTAAGGCCGGTATCATTATCGCCAATGCGCTTGTAATCTTTCGCCTCCGGCAGAATATGGAAACTATTACCATCAGTCAGCACGAACATAGAAAGTTCAATGCCAATTAGGAATTCTTCAATAACGACTTTTTTACTTGCCTGTCCGAATTTTTCCTCCAAAAGCATCTCTTTCAGAATATTCTCTGCTCCCGATGTGGTAACCGGTATAACAACACCCTTACCGGCTGCAAGTCCGTCCGCTTTAAGTACATGGGGTGGGCGCAGGGTGTGCAAAAAGGCGATTCCTTCCTGTATCGTTTCCTTAGTAAATGTGTTATAGCGCGCAGTGGGAATATTATACTTATCCATGAATTTTTTTGCAAAATCCTTGCTGCCTTCTAATGCTGCAGCCTTTGCCGATGGGCCTATAACAGGTATGTGCGATAATTCTTTATCGGCCAAAAAATAATCGTAGATGCCTTTAACCAATGGCTCTTCAGGGCCTACAATTACTAAATTTATTTTCTTTTCGAGTACGTGTTTTTTTAATACCTCAAAGTTGAGTATATCAATGTCTATATTGGTGCCACAGGCAAGGGTTCCGGCGTTACCGGGTGCTATATAAAGCTTCTTTAAAAGGGGGCTTTGAGCTATTTTCCACGAAATGGCATGTTCTCTTCCTCCCGAGCCAAGCAATAATACATTCATACTATAGTTTATTTTTGTATAAGCGCTGCCTTCATTTAAATTATG
>Ga0207054_1290_pt1 | contig 9787 bp, 11 predicted proteins | sample Alteio_BWMinCont_60_FD_153288 | JGI IMG/M metagenome (GOLD analysis project Ga0207054, IMG submission 153288) | Enriched cells from forest soil in Barre Woods Harvard Forest LTER site, Petersham, Massachusetts, United States -... | ecosystem: Environmental > Terrestrial > Soil > Temperate forest >... | reverse complement strand
CACAAACGCATTGTCATTCCGGCGACGGAGCAGCCCGATTTCCGCGACTACTTCTCTCAGCCGCGCGGAAATCGGGCGGTTTAGCGACAGAGGAGGAATCTCGGCCCCGGAACCGGCGGGCGCCTGGATGTTATGATTAGAGTGGGCTCACGCGGTGCTCCCGGCCCTTTCGTCGCTCCGGCTTCCGCGCGGCCTATATTCTCCTCGGAGAATCGCGCCATGGGCGGCAAAGGACCCGGCCACAAATCGCCGCGCGCTCGCCGGGCGCGCCTCATCAATATCCAAAAAGCGCGCGCCGCGCGACGCCGTCCGCCGCTCCCTTGGCGCAGCGGCCTCGAATCCCGCGTCATCGAACAGCTCGCCTGGCAGTGGTGGCTGTCTCCCGCGCCCAAATGGCCGGCCCTTCGCGTCGCTCGCCTTCTCGGCGTCAGCCACACCTGGGTCAACAAACTCGCCAAACGCTTCCGCTCCGACCCCGCCCGCTTTCGTCGTCGCTATTTTCCCTTCGCCCCCGCCACTCTCGAAAAGCTCGAGCGCGCCCGCCAGGAAACTCTCTGGCACCGCGAGCACGGCCGCCTTCGCGGCCCCATCCGCCTCCGCCGCGTCCGCTACACCCTTCCCGGCGGCAAAACCCGCTCCGCCCGCCTCCCAACCAAAGCCAGCCTCCGCAATCCCAGCGCATCCAGTCGCGCTTCAAGCTCGCTACAAAATTACGACCCGTCCAGCGCGTCCCATCGCTCGCGCGACCTCCCTCCCTGGGCCCGCGGTCTTTGCTGATGTCCGGCCTTTGCCGTCCGCTGTCATCCCGAACCGAACCGCGTCCTCGCGTCGCGTGAGGGATCTGCTGTTGATCTTCCGCCTTCTTTGAAATCTCAAATTTCAAGTCTGAAATTGGATCGGGGGCGCAGCCTGCCTGCCGCAAGGCAGGGATCTGCTGTTCGGGCCTTGTCGTGCTTTTCGGCCTTTGCCGTCCGCTGTCATCCCGAACCGAACCGCGTCCTCGCGTCGCGTGAGGGATCTGCTGTTGATCTTCCGCCTTCTTTGAAATCTCAAATTTCAAGTCTGAAATTGGATCGGGGGCGCAGCCTGCCTGCCGCAAGGCAGGGATCTGCTGTTCGGGCCTTGTCGTGCTTTTCGGCCTTTGCCGTCCGCTGTCATCCCGAACCGAACCGCGTCCTCGCGTCGCGTGAGGGATCTGCTGTTGATCTTCCGCCTTCTTTGAAATCTCAAATTTCAAGTCTGAAATTGGGTCCGTGGCGCAGCCTGCCTGCTTGCACTGAGGTCGTCAAAAGCGGTCCAAGGGCCGCTCACCATCGCTCGTTAGCCACCACTGCCACACAAGCTGCTCGATGATTCGCGACTCCAGCCCGCTCCGCCAGCGCAGCGGCTCCCTCTTTCGCGCCGCCCGCGCCTTCTGTATGTTCACCCGCCGCGCCTGCCTCGCCCTCCGATTTATGTCCCGCGTCCGGCCCTCCCATCGCCCTTCCTCTCTCTTTTCTTGCTTACTCGTCGCTAGCCACTCATCACCAGCTACCACTTTCCTGAATTAGCTCACCTTTGAGGACATCCGGACGAGGATCTGCTGTCTCCTTTGCATTTTGTAACGCCAGAACCTGCACTGAGCCTGCCGAACGTGTCCTGCCGGCTCTTTTGACTTTCCACCCCCTCCGTCGCCTGTCATCCCGAACTCGTCCGCATCGCGGACGAGACGGTATGAGGGACCTGCTGTTTCCTCGCCTATGTAGCGGCGCCCTTCACGGGCGCTTGCCCGCCTCAGGCGGGCCAGCCTTTGTTTTCCCTCTTCGCTTTTCGCGGGCCTATGTAGCGGCGTCCTTCAGGCCGGCATCTTGCATTCGCCTGTCATTCCGAGCGAAGCCGAGGAACCTCTCTCGCCTCTTCTTGTGTCCTCTTATCCTTACCAACGCGAATCCGACTCGAACCCGCCCGTATTTCGGACAGCGTGAGGCCTGCCCGCCGTAGACACACCCTTCGCCGAAGAGGAGGGCCTGCCCGCCGTAGGCATGCCCTTTGCCGAAGGCGGGGATCCGCTTCCTACTTCTTTTCCTTCTCCTTTCGGATTGCCCCACAGCCGCGCGGACCCGAAACCCCAGAAAAACCCGCGCCCTTGCAAGAACCGCAATGACGCGCCACCCAACGTTGTTTGGTTGTGGCGAGAAGTGACTTCGTGTGCCGTGCGAATGCCGCGCTGCGAAGAACGAGCCACCCGCCTGTTTCTTCGCCTATGTAGCGGCGGCCTTCAGGCCGGCAGCTTTTGTTTTCTCCCTTGTTCCTCGCCTTTGCTTCAGATTGTCATCCCGAACTCGCCCGCATCGTGGGCGAGACGGTATGAGGGATCCGCTTCCTACTTCTTTTTCCTTTCTTTTCGAATTGCCCCACAGCCGCGCGGGCCCGAAACTCCAGAAAAACCCGCGCCCTTGCAAGAACCGCAATGACGCGCCACCCAGCGTTGTTTGGTTGTGGCGAGAAGTGACTTCGTGTGCCGTGCGAATGCCGCGCTTCGAAGGGTGCGCCACCCGCCGTCCTAGATTTGTTCTGACGAGTCTTAATTCTTCTCGAGCGTGGCGTCCACGGTCGCGCTCGCGCCGCTCGTAACAGTCAACGTCTTCTCCCACGGCTTGAAACCGGATTTTTCCAGCCTAACTTTGTGATCGCCTGCTGAAAGGCGCAGATCCGACGGCGTGCTTCCCATGTATTTCTCATCGACCGTGATTTCCGCGCCAACGGGGTCTGATTTCACGTCAATCTTGGAGAGCGCCGTTTCGGTGCTCTGAGGTGATGTCTGTGACGAAGCCTGTGTCGAACTCTGCAACGAAGTCTCGACGGAGGCGGCTGGCTGCTCCGTGAGCGTCGCATCAGTCGCCGTCACAGCAACGGCCGCAGGCGCGAACCTCGCTGTTTCCAGCGGAACATCACCATTGATGTACGCGGTGATCTCAGTTCCCTTCGGAATACTGATGTCTTTGCCGTGCATGAACAGAAATAACGGAGCTGCCGGGAAGAATACAATCGCGGTCGCCACCATCGCTCCGGTCATTGCGCCAACGTGGCCGCCGCCCTTCGCATCTTTCACGGCGCGCAACGGAACCTTTTCTCCCGAAGCGATTCGCACGTCGTCGATGTTGACGTCCAGCTTTCCTCCGCGCCCCATTCTTCGCTTTGGCTGCGCGTCAGTCACCGTCCCCCAGGCCATCGCTCCACGAGGGACGATAATCACGTCATGGAATTTCACTTCTTCAAGGACTTCGAAATCCACGGTGTCGTTCACATGAGCATCCGCGGACGAAATCGTGCGATTGATGCGCAGCTTGACGGGAGTGCCGTCTTCAAGACCAAATGCCAGCGGCTCCTTCACCGCAGGCGGCGCGGCCTGAGCCTGCTGCCCCGGCTGGGCGTCGGTCTTCTGTTGAGGCGATTGTCCTTGGCCCACGACCGTCCCAGGAGACAGCAAGGACGCCGAAAGAATCAGAGAACAAATGGCTTTCATAGGTAGGGACTCCAGAGCCCCATAATACTACGGAGAGTACTTACACAGTGTGAGTAATACTACTGAGTGGCTTATACCCAAACGGCTGTCTGGCAGCCATGCAAGGCGGGTGGCTCATCCGAAAACCCGCGCCCTTGCAAGAACCGCAATGACGCGCCACCCAGCGTTGTTTGGTTGTGGCGGGAATTGACTTCGTGTGCTCCGCGAATGCCGCGCTGCGAAGGGCGAGCTACCCGCCTAAAGTCAGAGTAGGAATGGAACGTCAGTAGCTCCTCTGCGCTTGAGTTTTTTGTGCAGAAACTCAGTGACCTTAGCACACACCTCTACAAATTTTTTCGCGCCTGCGGCCGAGAAAATATCCACCCCGCGGTATAGAACCGGGATTGGTTTACGAGGTGCCGGGGGACCTTTCATGTGGTATGCCCGCAAATTCTCCGGGAAAAAGGCGTGCGCCATCGCATTTCGCAATGCATTGAGTTCCTCGATCGCCCAGGCAATTGATTTGGGAATGCTATATACATCTTTGAGGAACGCGAGTTTTTGCGTGAGATATAGTCGCTCAATCACAAAATAGTTGAACCGCCGATACTTTTTAGTCTTCCATTGTGCGATTTGATTAGTGCCCGGAAGGAAGTATTTGCAAAGTTCGGTTGCCAAGATATCGTCAATCAATGTGTATTGGCCAATGATCTCCCCGCGCATCAACTCTCTCTTTGTAACCTCCAGATACGCCGTCCTCCATTTGCGCGGTCGCTCGCGGATGTTCCAATAATCTACGCGCACAATTTTTGAGATTTCTTCCAGCTCTGCGAGAAGTGCCTTCTGTTTGCGTGTGAGTCGGTCGGCCATGGCAAATTATCCAGCGAACGGTCGCATTGTACGTTTAAGTAAAACCACCACAAAGGAGAATGACGGAATCGCCGGGTGCGGCAGCCTTGGACGCAAGCAGTTGATTTTGCGGGTGCCCCACTCTTCGCGGGGTTTGCGAAGGGTGGGCTCTTGCCTTGCTCTTCTTGTCGTCGGGGCGCGGCTTCTCGCCCTAACTTTAGAGGCCATCTCATAAACGGGATGGACCGGAAGGGCGAGGCTTCAGGAGATTATGCACTTGACACAGATTACCGGGCGCCTTCAAGAAAGATTAAGCGCCGTGACAGGGCTGTGTTCTCTGCAAATCACCCTTTAAGAGTTCCACCCGAACAAGGGGGAAGAAAAGGGTGGTAATGATGAATGAACGTCATTTCAGAGGTATACTCGCGCCCGCTGGAAACGAGGTCATCCCCTATGAGCATTATACAGGTCAACCAAATCGAAGCGCATTGCCGTGCCAAATTCACGTCACTGATAGACATGTCGGATATAAAAGCGGGCAATGCCGAAGAGAAAGAGGTTCACTTTCTTAGCCGAGCGTTGGCTGCATTTGCGATCAGCGCTCTTGCAAGAATCGATGATCTTCCAGCGGCGCAATCCGTCGTCGACGAATCCAAGGATGATGGTATTGATGCATTCTTTTTTGATCGCAATGAACACATTGTTTATCTAGTGCAATCAAAATGGGTGAAAAACGGAACCGCATCCGTTGACGTTGGCTCTGTTCACAAGTTTAAGCAGGGAGTGAATGACTTTCTTGCGGGCAAGACATCTGCTCTAGGGCCGAAACTGCAAGCCAAGGCTGCCGATATTCTGGAGGCTACATCTGACACTCAAGCATCATTTGTCTTGGTGATCGCTTACACCGGGCAACCATCGTTATCTGCCGACGTAATGACAGTCATCAACCCTTACCTGAACGAGCTTAATGATGACGGTGCAATGGCTTCCCTTAGGGTTTTAAAACAAAAGGATTTGCACGACATCGTGAGAACTGGGGCAATGGGGTCTCCGATCAAACTGACAATCATGCTCCACGAATTTGGAAGAATTGATGCTCCCTATACCGCTTACTACGGGCAAGTGGTTGTTTCTGACATCGTTCCATGGGGTCAACATGGGGATCGGCTTTATCACCAAAACATCCGAAGTTTTAAGGGAAACACTGATGTCAATGACGCCATCGTTAAGACGATGCGAGAGAACCCTGAGAATTTTCTTTATTTCAATAATGGGATCACAATTTTATGCTCTGAATTAGAAAAGCAACCACTCGGCGGTGTGACTAAAAGCAGCGGTGTGTTTGAATGCAAAGGATCGAGCATTATCAATGGGGCGCAAACAGTCGGCAGTATTATTTCGGCTTTTTCTGCGTCAGAAACCGAAAATTCAAACGCTCGCGTCATGGTGAAACTGATCTCCCTAAAGAATTGCCCCCCAGATTTTGCGGGTAAGGTTACAAAGGCAACAAACACTCAAAATAAGATTGAGAAGAGGGACTTTGCTGCGCTTGATCCAACACAATTTCGACTTAAGACTGAACTCAGATTATCCCTCAACAAAGAATACGTTTTCCGAACTGGAGAACAACCGCCAGCACCGGATAAAGGTTGCACGCTAGATGAGGCCACCGTCGCGTTGGCATGTGCTAATCCAGACATTACGTACTGCATGGAAGCAAAAAGAGCGATAAGCAGGCTCTATGAAGATATTGAGAAGCCGCCATATACCGTTCTGTTTAACGCTGGAGTGACTCCAACAAAACTATGGCGCTCCGTAGAAGTACTTCGCAACGTGGACGAATTTCTCAAGAAAGAACAGCAAGAACGAGAGGCAAAGGAAAAGTTGATTGCAATTCACGGAAATCGTGTCTTGCTTCATCTAGTTTTCAAAGCATTGGGGGCGAAGGTTTTTGACGATGATAAAGCTCAGGCAGAAATGGCGCGAATTCCAGAAATCTCTTTAGATCGTTTGAACAAAATCACGAAAGAAGTGTTGACGAACCACAGTGCGTCATATCCTGGCAATATCTTCAAAAACACGGCCAAATGCACAGCTATCGTAGCGGAAGTCGAAAAAGCGGAGAGGACAGGACTCGAACCTGCAAGTGCGTGAAACACGGTGGAGCTCTACCATGCCGAGAACAACTTCCTTGGTTCTGCGAACGGGCCGTCCGTGTTTGCGACGATTGTGTTCGGTCGGGCCTCGCCTTTCCTCCTCACGGCTCAGGCTATTCCTAAAATCTCGTTGAGCGCATTCACCACATACTTCCACATCAGGTAGTACATCGACATTCCGGCGAGTACGCCCGTCAGCCAGTGCGCGTAGTCGAGCGCTACGGCGCCAAAATACGTGACGCCATGCGGAGTTGTTTCCAGCACGCCTAGCGCTCGGCCGAGCAGAAAGCCCATCGGGAGCAGGAGCACGGGCAGCAGCAGACCGTGAAGGCCGATTCCCCAGTGGCGACTTTGGCGCAGCCGGACGTAGAGCATGTTCCACACGCCCCATAGATTCGGGACGATCGCCATCGGAAACGCGATCGCTCGTTCAATGGGCACGGGAAAATGCAGAATCAGGCGAAGTGTGACGAACGCAGAGAGCGCCACGAGCAGCCCCAGAGTCGGCACCACAATTCCCGCCATATAAGCTCGCAGATATGGATGCGTACCCATCGCGTTCTCCCTCCTCACAGGTGATACAGCAACATTGGAATGATCCGCGGCACGAAAGCGAGGCACGCCGCCGCGAGGCCCAGCAACGCCCAATCGAACCACGGCACAGCCCGCTGTTCGTGCACGTCCATCCGCCGCAACATCGCCGGCCACAAGTCGCGGCGCGGCTCCACGTCAGCGCGCGGCAGATTGCTCTTCAGGAATTCTCGAAGCTTTCGTTCTTCGTTATCGTTCACATTTTGATTCATAACTCGGCACCCAGTTCCTTCAGGCTTTTCCTCAAGTATTGCGTCGCGCGAAAAACGCGCACGCGCACGGTGGCATCCGGAATTCCCAGAGCCTCGGCGATCTCGCGATACGGCACATCTTCCACAAGCGCCAGCCTCGCTACCAGTCGCAGCTTCGGCGACAATTTCCGGAAGGCCCGGTCGATCTGTTCGCGCCGCTCGCGTTGCACGCCCGGATTCTCGTTCGCCACGGCAGCCGGGAAGTTATCGTCAAGCGGCGTTTCGCGCCGGCTTCGCTTTAAGTGGTCGAGCGCGAGATTCGTCGCGATGCGCCGCAACCATGCTCCAAAGCTTCGCTCGGGATCGAATCGCGCGCGCGCCCGGTAGGCGCGCAAGAATGTGTCGACGGTCAGATCCTCCGCCGTACCACTGTCACGCACGATGCGAACGATCCAGCCATACACGTCCCTCTGGAACTGGCGGAACAACTCCTCGAAGGCGTTCATGTCGCCTTGTGCGAACCGCTCCAGCAGTTCCATTTTTTTGCTCTCTATCTCTATTACTGACTTGAGGCAGGATTCGTTACATGGAGTGTTCACTGCGTTTAGGGTTGCTTCGGCCACCACACGAGAAACGCCGCCGATCCTACGATGAAAAACGGGGCAACCTGGCGACCGGTTCCGCCCTGCATGTGAATGCTGAATCCGAACAACACGACAGTCAGTGCGAAACAGTCGCTGAGGATTATTCCGCGTCGCCAGCGACCAAGAGCTAGTGCATCCTCAGGTTTCGTCCGAAGAGTACCAAATGCAATTCGCAGTTCCCTGGATCTGAGCCATTGACCAATGGCTAGATCAACGGCACCGAGTGCACCCAATCCCCACAGCCATTCAGGATTCATTGGTTCGGAATTCTGAGCCGGAACGAGAATCATGGCGTGCCAGTACAAGAGAATCGAAGCCGCCATAACCAAGTGCACGATTCGGAGAGTTCGAAGGGTGCTTTGTATCGTCGGAATATTTTGGTGCACTCGTCACTTCCGCGGAATTCGTGCGCCATTCTGCAACGGGATTTACCAAATCTCAAGACTCGCGACAATCGTTTGACCTTCGCCGCGAAAAATTGCGCTCCCCACAAACAAAAAGCCCCGGCTCGATTTGCATCGAACCGGGGCTTGCGTTTGTCTGAGTGCTCTATGACTCTCCTGAACCGCTTGCGCAGCTTCGGAGAAGATCGGATGAGACTTGCCAGAACCCGTCCGGCTTTGAGTGCCGAACGAACCTGGCCCGCCTGTCCGCCGCGAGGCGGATGAGGACCAGGATGGAGAGTCGTACCCGCCAAAGACGGGTCGTGCTCCCTTTTCTTTTAGAAAGGAGGTGATCCAGCCGCAGGTTCTCCTACGGCTACCTTGTTACGACTTCACCCCAATCATGAGTCATACCTTGAGCGCCTGCCTCCTTGCGGTTGGCTCGGCGATTTCTAGTACAGCCCACTTTCGTGATGTGACGGGCGGTGTGTACAAGGCCCGGGAACGTATTCACGGCGCCGTTCTGATGCGCCATTACTAGCGATTCCGGCTTCATGCAGTCGAGTTGCAGACTGCAATCCGAACTGAGCGCGCTTTTTTGCGATTAGCTCCCCCTCGCGGGTTCGCGACGCTTTGTGGCGCGCATTGTAACACGTGTGTAGCCCTGGACATAAAGGCCATGCTGACTTGACCTCATCCCCACCTTCCTCTCCGTTATCCGGAGCAGTCCTCATAGAGTTCTCCCTTGCGGGTAGCAACTATGAGTAAGGGTTGCGCTCGTTGCGGGACTTAACCCAACACCTCACGGCACGAGCTGACGACAGCCATGCAGCACCTCTACACAGGTCCCTTGCGGGAAGTCTCTGTTTCCAAAGATGGTCCTGTGCGGTTCAAGCCCAGGTAAGGTTCTTCGCGTTGCGTCGAATTGAACCACATGTTCCACCGCTTGTGCGGGCCCCCGTCAATTCCTTTGAGTTTCAGCCTTGCGACCGTACTCCCCAGGCGCAGGACTTAACGCGTTAGCTACGGGACTTGCCCCGTACAGGGCAAACCCCAAGTCCTGATGGTTTAGGGCTAGGACTACCAGGGTATCTAATCCTGTTTGCTCCCCTAGCTTTCGTCCCTCAGCGTCAGTTGCGATCCAGCGAGCCGCTTTCGCCTCGGATGTTCCTGCGGATATCTACGCATTTCACCGCTACACCCGCAATTCCACTCGCCTCTCTCGCACTCTAGCACAGCAGTTTCGGCAGCAGCCTCTGAGTTAAGCCCAGAGATTTCACTACCGACTTGCCACACCGCCTACGGACCCTTTACGCCCAGTAATTCCGAGCAACGCTGGCCCCCTACGTTTTACCGCGGCTGCTGGCACGTAGTTAGCCGGGGCTTCTTATACCCGTACCGTCAAACCCTTGCGGGCTTTCTTCCGGGTCGAAAGGGGTTTACACTCCGAGAAGCTTCATCCCCCACGCGGCGTTGCTGCATCAGACTT
>Ga0207054_1289_pt1 | contig 9822 bp, 8 predicted proteins | sample Alteio_BWMinCont_60_FD_153288 | JGI IMG/M metagenome (GOLD analysis project Ga0207054, IMG submission 153288) | Enriched cells from forest soil in Barre Woods Harvard Forest LTER site, Petersham, Massachusetts, United States -... | ecosystem: Environmental > Terrestrial > Soil > Temperate forest >... | reverse complement strand
TTGGGTTGCGCCTTGAAACTTTAGTATCTGAGGTTTGCTGTAAGCCAATAAATTTTGTTTTGAATATGCCGATTGCTCCCACAATATCTAATAGCAGGCCCGCTATATTTAGTTCGTATGCCAATATCATTTCTTTGGTTTATTTTAAAGTATCAACCCCAAAACCTCCAGTCAACTGAATTAACAGGCTCGTCTTCAAGCTCCGGGAAGCTGAAGTTGACTAATGGATGGATACTTAGTACTGGGATTGTGGAGTGATTTATTAGTTGTTGTACTACCGGGCCAACTACAAATTCTGATATCGACATTTTATCAATATCAGCCATAACTACCAATAGATCTGCTTCTTTCTTTTCTACATAAGCACTAATTAGCTTGGTAACATAACTACCGGCAATAACTTCTAATGTGTTTTTTACACTGCGTTCATCTAGAATATGTTTTATCTGTTCGCCCTCCAGTTGTATTTTCTTAATACCTTCTTCTGATTTGTCATAGCTTATCCCTAAAACGTGAATAGTAGCTCCATATATTTCTGCTAGTTCTATTGCATATTCTACACTTTCTCTGGAATGGGGTTTATCGCGGAAAGGAAGAAGAATATTTTTAAACCCTTCTTTAGGGAAGTTATTGTGTGTGCTTAACACCGGGCATATAGCTTTACTCACAACCTTAAATGTATTGCCACCAACGCCTATTTTGCTTTTTTCAGCTATATCGGGGGTGCCCATAATAATTATATCTGCTTGTACGGTTCTAGCTGCATCTAAAATTTTGCTGTATGGCTTTCCTCTTTCAATTATATAGCTTACTTCAGTAATGCCCTTATTATTCAGGTCGGCTTTATATTTTTCAAGCAATTTTGTGGCTCCACTGGTTTGTATATCGTCGAACTTAGTATGATCGATGGTTGTTGCTTCGAAGTTTTTTTCTCCAATATTAACTGTAGAGCCCTCGAGTATTGCAATCATTACAATTTCAGCTTTGGTTTTATTAGCAAGTAAAACTACCTGGTCAAACATCATTTCGCTGGTAGAATGTAGGTCAACCGGAAGAAGGATTTTCTTTATTGTGTATGCTTTCATTATGCTTGAATTTTAAGTGTTTTGAAATATTATGTTATTCTCCTAATGAATACGGAAGTAAGGTGGTTTTTTTTTTGGCAAGCCAATTATTGTTTTTAAAGGAGCCAGAACAGTCTTATCTATTAGTTTTAATATGGAATAAGGTGACTGTTCGTGTTTTAAAATATAGTCACATGCACTTTTCTTTATGTCTTCAATAGCCTCGCTTAATTCCTTAATTGACGAAAGAATTGTTACTTCTGTATTCTTGCTTTCTGCTTTTATCAAATTGCGAATTCTAAGACTATCTTTTGCTTTATTGTCCTTGCTTTCCGTAAGATACTCGAGAATTATCACCTGAGATCTTTCTTCAATACTTCTGATACATTTATCTGTATCAAAAAAGGCAGATATCTTAATTCTTTCACCAAATGTGTCATTAAGGTATTTACTGAGAGAATCAACCATTAAAGTCTTGTCATCAAGTATTAGTAATTGAAGCGCGTTTGGATTCATAGCATTTTTTTTACCTGGTTATTCTCCTTTGTAACTATATCTTCCCTTTTAGCTTCACTTGCAAATCCAAGATATTCTTTTGCTAAAAGAGCAGATTCAGCAGCCTTTTCGTAACTTCCTTCGTTTAAATAACGTGCAGCCTTAAAATGATGCGCTTCAGCTGCCAATAAATAATCCTCGGTCCTTTTATGGTTCTCGGCATCAGAATTATCTAACTCTGTCCTTCTGTTTGGAATAGCGAGGTATTTCATTTGTTTTGTTTTTTATCTTATCAGATTATTTTACAACAACCACCAGATATTTCGACACACTCCAGAACAAAGCAGGAAATTTTATCGTCAAAGTGTCTGATTTATGGTTATCGGTAATACTATAAGAACTTGAAGGATGACTGGTAAGTAATTCCTCGAACCTGCTGTGAAGAGGAATTGTCTTCAGCTGAGTCATATCTTCTTTGGCAAAATATTCAGTATTGAAATTTTTCTTTACCTCAGAACTTCTGCCTATTCCAATAAAACCACCGTCTTTGCTAAGCACATTGTGTTTTTTTAACTCCTTTTTAGTACCTACAGCATAATATACGGTATTCATTTCGGCTGTCATTTCAGCTATTTTTCCATTCTGTTTGTTAATAACAACCATACTGTCATTAAACTGCTGAACAACGGTTATCAGGGAATCATTCATTTTGGCCAGGGTACCTTGCAACACAGCTATTGCCGAGTCTTTTTCTGCTAATTCCTGTGCCATGTGTTTCTCCATCTTCTGGATTTCCTTATTTTGACTATCAACCAACTTAAGCTTCTTTTCAAGCGAGTAAATCTCCCTGTGGTATTTCAATAATTGAACATTTATACTTCGGATATCAGCTACAATATTTTTTTTGGTTTCAGAGCCAAATGTATTTACTGATAATATTTTTTCTGCTGCTTTAATACTATCAAGATTGTCCTGTACTTCATTTATTGTCTTTACATAGGCTATAATGGTGGAATCTTTTTGTGTGGTTTCCTTCATTAAAGTAGAATCCTGCTGGCTTAAAGATTTTATTTGTTCATCTCGCTTATTGTTACAGCCTTCCATAATCATAACTGCTATTGATAGGTACACTAATACTTTCATTTGTTTGTTTTTTAGTTGCGAAATAATTTTCACGTTGCAAAAGTGGTACTGGCTGCTCTGTATTGCGTTACACAACTTCTAATAAACATTACATTATTCACATACTGCCCTATTGCACCTTCATAACATGAATACGATGAAAGGCAGTAATATAGTTGGAGGTATTAACCTTGAAGTAGGAGAGATGATCAATTTATATACTTGAGTGCTCTTTAATGTTTTACAAACTAAAAAGCCCTTAATAAAAGGGCTTCTTAGTTGAAAAAGTAAATTATTTAGTTTTATAAGCTATTGCACCACAATTTTCGAAGAGTAGGTGTAATGGTGTTCGCTATCATAAAACTTTAAGAAGTAAATACCGGCAGAAAGTTCAGCTCTTGGAATTTCGTATTGTGATGAATTACAAGAGAATGATTTTATCTTTTCACCTGTTGCAGTATACATTTCTATATAATGATTTCCGGGTGTGCTGAAAAGTACCGTAGCCATATCTTTAAACGGATTGGGATATACTAATACCACATCGTGCGACTGTGTGATTTCATTTACACCTGAAACGTAACCACCAACAATAAGTATACTCGTTGGGTTTGCTCCATTGGTATCACTAAAACTTAGCAGAACAGAATCTTTGTTGGTTACTGTATTATAACTGAAAAGTACACCGTAGTTCGATTGCCCTCCCACTGATGTTGTGCCATATAGAAGAGTGCCTGTGCTGTCTAATACCAATGTACCTGTTGGGTTTGCTCCGTTTGCACCTGTAAAGTTCATTAAAGGTTTTTCTTTGTTAGTGCTCGGGTCGAAGCTGAAGAATACTCCATCTCCTTGCTTGCCTCCAAAGTAAGTCATTCCATATAATAATCCATTACTTGCTTCTGCCAGACTTCCATAAGGAGACTCTCCACTCGTGGAGTCATTAAAACTATATAAGGCATTATATGCTTTGGTTTTGGTATTAAAACTAAAAATTACACCATCATAGTTTGCTCCACCACTATAGGTCATGCCATATAGTAACCCGCTATTAGCTTCCATTAAACCACCATAAGGTGAGAAGCCAATGTTATCTGAAAGGTTGACGAGCACACTATCTTTACCCGATACCGGATTATAATAAAATAGTACCCCTTCTTCATTGCTGCCTCCATTAGGTGTCATGCCATATATTAACCCATTTGAAGCCCGCAATAAATTGCCCTGAGGGTAAGAACCATTTACATCATTAAAGGTTACGGCAACCGTTTCTTTATTAGTAGTTGTATTAAAACTGAACAATACTCCTTCATTATTTGCGCCACCGTATTCTGTCATTCCGTATAGCATATTGTTTGATGCCTGTATAAGTCCTGAGTAAGGGTATTGGCCTGATGTGCTATCGAAACTATAAAGCGATGTATTGGTGCCTGTTGTCGGATCAAAGCTGAAAATATCTCCATAAAAGTTAGTGCCTCCTAATAATGACATTCCGTATAATAAACCGCTTGTGGTTTGAACAAGGGAGTTGTTATTAGTTACTGTTCCGCTAAAACTAAACAAAACACTATCCTTATGTGTAGTTGTATTATAGCTGAAAAGTACACCATAACCATAATGTCCGCCACTAAAAGTCATTCCATATAATAACCCGTTCGAATCGAGCACCATGCTTCCATAAGGATAAGCACCATTGCTGCCATTGAAATCGAACACAACACTATCTATACCCGAGACAGGGTCGTAACAGAAAAGCGTTCCATAATTACTGTATCCACCTTGTTGTGTCATTCCATACAACAAGCCATCTTTAGCCTGTATTAAACTACCATCCGGGTAATCACCTCCAATGTCATCAAGGCTAAGGAACATAGTTGTATCTAAACCATTAACCGGGTCTAGAGCAAAAAGAACACCACCATCATAATTACCACCTTGGCTTACTAAACAATACAACAAGCCATCTTTCGCCTGCATAAGCGAGTTAAAGTAAGGATATCGACCGTGTACGCTGTCAAATTGAAATATAACACTATCGTAACCGGTTTTTGGGTCAATACAAAATAATGATCCGTCATTAGATGAGCAACCCTCATACGTCATTCCATAGAGTAGGCCGTTCGATGCTTGTATTAAAGAACCGTCGGGTGAAACACCATCGTAATACTGAAAATCGTGAACCAATGAATCTTTTCCGGTAGCGGGGTTATAGGTAAAAATGGTCCCGTCTTTATATAGACTGTCTCCGCCCCAGGCAGTCATTCCATATATCCATCCATTTTTTGCCTGCATAAGGTTACCCATTGGGTTTGCTCCATTGGTTGTATCATTATAGTTTAAAATAATACTATCCTTACCTGTTGCAATATTGTAACTAAAAAACACACCATTATTAGATGTTCCTCCACTGTCTGTCATGCCATAAAGCAATCCATTAGCTGCCTGAAATAAACTGCCGGTAGGATACGAACCGTTAGGGCCATTGAAACTTATAATAACGCTGTCTCTGCCTGATTTTGGATTATAACAGAATGCAGTTCCGTAACCTTTTGTTCCTCCATACCAGGTCATGCCATACAGTTTACCATTGCTGGCTTGAATTAAGTTACCTAGCGGATTACCATATGTTAGCTCAATCTTTTTTCCGTTTAGGTGCACGGGGGTGTGATCGTGCCCTGTGCCAATATCATATTGGAAAATAACTCCGAATCCTTTATTGCCACCACCTGATGTCATTCCTATTGCTTTACCTGCTGCTGCAGTAACACGGTGAGCAGTGCCTTGCGCATTTACATATAATGCTGAGGTTATAAAAAAACCTAATAAGTAAATAATTCTTTTCACGTAATTTGTATTAAGGGGGTTACAGATGAATTTTGAAAACTAAAATTAGTAAAAATTGGTGATATAATTTTATACCCTAACTCCAATCACCAAAATGTCATCTATCTGCTCTTGTCCTTCCTTCCAATTTTCAATGAAATCCTCCAGATGCTTTTGTTGCTGTGGCATAGAAAGGTCACAAATATCTAGTATAAGCTCTCTGAATTTTTTTGTGGTAAGCTTCTTTTTCTTTTCTCCTCCAAACTGGTCGGCATACCCATCTGAAAATATATAGAAGGAATCTCCATGTTGCAATGTCAATTTATGATCTTCGAAATTTTGATCTTCTTCTGAGAATCCTCCAATCGACCGCTTTGTGGCTTTTATTTCTTCTACCTGTTTAGTATCCTTTTTAATTACCCATATTGGGCGGTTAGCGCCTGAATAGGTTAGATTAACCCCGGTAGGATTAGTTTGTAAAGAACAAATTGCAATATCCATGCCATCCCGGGTGCTATCCTTATCGTCTGATTGGTGCAGTGATGTTTTTATTCCTTTATTCAATAACTTTAAAATGTTACCTGTATGCTGGGTTTGCTCTACAGCATCGCTTAGTTTTTCCCAGCCAATCATGCTCATAAATGCTCCCGGTACACCATGCCCCGTACAATCTACAGCAGCAATAAATTTCAGGTCATTCTTCTTTGCAAAGAAATAAAAATCACCACTTACAATGTCTTTAGGCTTAAACAGAACAAAGCTGTCGGGCAGGTTTTTTAATATCTCAGTTTCATTTGGCAATATAGCTTGTTGTATTCGCTGTGCATAGTTTATGCTGTCGGTAATTTCATGATTTTTTGTTTCAATAATTGTATAGGCTGCTTCAATTTTTTTGTTCTTTATATCTAATTCTCTATTGGCTTTTTGTTTTTGTAAATTACTGCGATAAGCTAAAATGGCAAGGCTAATAACGAGTAATAATATACCCAAAACAGAATAGATGACTATTTTTTGTTTGTTAACTTCTTCCGCCTGCAGGGCATCTTTTTTATCCTGTTCGGCTTTGTCGGCAGCCTGTTTCTTTTCAAAAGTATAATTCATTTCTGCCTGCACTGTTTTTTTTGTGTTCTCTTTGTTAGAGATACTGTCTTTAAAAGAAACATAGTCTTTGTAGTATTCAAGGGCTTTGTGCAGGTTGCCGGTCAATTCCATAGTATTACTCATAGTTTGGTAGGACGATACAATTCCATCGAGCGAGCCAATTTTCCTGGCAATGTCGAGACTTTTGTTTTCGTATTCAAGTGCCTTTGGATAATTTTTCTGTACCAAGTAAACCTGGCCTAATCCATCAAGGCAATTAGCAACTCCATCCTTATTGCCTATTTCTTCAAAAATAGTGAGCGATCTGTTTATGTAATCAAGTGCCTTTGGATAATCCTGCATTGCATCATAAACACCACCTATGTTAATTAGCGAAGTGGCAATACCGTTCTTGTCGCCATGCTTGGTACGTATTTCAAGAGCACTAAAATTTTCCTCAAGCGCTTTCGGAAGATTTCCGGCCATGCTATATATCAAGCCAATATTGCTTTCTGAATTGGCAATATTTGCTGTGTCTTGTTTTTTTCTGCTTAGCGTTAATGCATTATTGTACTGGTCAAGAGCTTTGCTGTATTCTTTTTGGTCGCTATAAACATTCCCTATGTGTTGGTATGCATATATCATATTGCTGGTATCTTTCAGCTCCTCTAAAACCTTTAGTGCGTTAAAGTGCTCTTCGAGCGCTTTGGCGTAGTTGCCCTGGTTTGCATAAACACTGCCTATGTTATCATGCACCATAGCAATACCATGCTTGTCCTTTAGGTCTTCATATAATTTAGATGCTTCAATAAAATAACCGAGTGCAAGCATGTATTCACTCTCTTCATTATACACAAAGCCAATTCTTTTAAGCGAACTTGCCATCCCGCTTTTGTCTTTTATTTGTTTTCTAATAGTAAGAGCTTTCGAGAAATTTTCGAGCGATTTCTGATAATTACCCAGATCTTCAGAAACACTGCCTATTTGACTATACGCTAAAGCAATGCCACGTAGATAATCTGCTTTTGTGCCTAATTTTAAAGCTTCGCGGGCAAGAGAATCAGCTATAGGATAGTTCCCAATGTTTTCGTACTCGTAGCTTAACTTATTTAAGTTATATACGCGTTGGGTATCGCTAACCGATTTTTTATATGCCTGTGATAAAGAATCGATTTTAGGGTTCTGTGCCGAAGAAGGAAAGGCTAGAATTATTCCTAAGAGTGTAAGAAATGAAGATAAAACTTTACAGGGGTAGGACATTTGTTATAAATCAGTCCATAAAAGTAATTTTTTATTGGTATTGGTTATAGCAGGTTGCTATTTTACACCTTAATGCCAATAATCAATACATCATCAACCTGTTCAAGATTCCCCTTCCAGTTTTTTAAAGTTTCATCCAGTATAAGTTTTTGCTCAGCTAATGGCTGATGGCTGATAGCTAATAGCTTCTCTTGTAATTGTTTGTATTTGAACTTTTTGCCTTTAATGCCGCCAAATTGATCGGCGTATCCATCACTGAACAGATAAATGATGCTGTCTTTCTCTGGTACAATAGTATGATTGGTAAATGGCTTCATTACCGGGAAATGCCCTATAGGTTGTTTATCGGCTGTAACTTCTTTCATTTCTCCTTTCATTAAATACCACAATGGGTTATTTGCCCCGCTCCATTGGGTCTCTCTTGTTTCTAGGTTCACGCGCAAAAGCGAAATATCCATTCCATCCTTGCTTTCATTCGCTTCTCCGGTTTGTCCAAGTTCCTTTAAAATCTTGCCTCTAAGTCTATCCAGTATTTCTGCGGGTGTTAGTAGTTTGGTATCGGCAGTAATTTCATTTAAAAAGGCAACGCCAAGCATACTCATAAAACCACCGGGTACGCCATGGCCTGTGCAATCAACAGCAGCTATATACAAATAGCCTTCTTTCTCCAGCGCCCAGTAAAAATCGCCACTAACAATGTCTTTGGGCTTAAATAAAATAAAGTGATCAGGTAAATGCATGCTAACCCTTTCTTCTTCTTTAAGTAATGCTGTCTGTATCCTTTTGGCATAGTTAATAGAGTCCAGAATATCTTTATTCTTTTCTTCCACGATCTTGTTTCTTTCTTCCAGGCTCTTCTCCTGAGTGGAGTTTTCGAAGCGGAAATAGATTACAATAAGGAATACCATTAAGAACACAGTAAACAGGTCTGAAAAAGCAAGATCTTCCTGCCCTTTAAATTGAAAAACCGGTTTCATAATAGTATGCGAATACCTTACCAAACCGAAACTAACAAGGTTTAATATGAAGTAAATAATCGAGATGCGGAGTTCGCGGAAAAATATCATGGCTGCAACACTGCTGGGTATAAATATAAAGTCTGAATAATCAACTGTTCCTGCAGTTACTCCCAGAAAAAGATACCAGGCAATATTAAAGGTGCAGTAATAATGACAGGCAAAGCCATATTTCTTTTTGTAATTAATAAATATGGGTATTAAATTGCAGATAAAGGCAACTATACACTCGTATACCATTGATGGGGCATAGATGTATCGGAAAAAGTTAATTACATAAAACGTAGAGGAAATAAACCCTATGCCATTAATAAGATGTACCCTTTTACGGTCGAATAGGGAGGTGTTTTCATCGATACCGACATTAATTAAGGCATGCCACCACTTTTTAATAACCGTATAAAAGCCATTTGTAGAAAATTGCATGCAGTGCTTTAAATTGAGCGATGAAATTATTGGTATATCTACTGGTAAAATCAGGTTCTACGCATCTAAACTGATTTTGTTCCTCAAAAGTAAAGAATAATTTTCCAAAGGGCATTTGTTTATATTAAAATTAATTTCTTCTTTTAATATCAATAATTATCTTTACCCATTCTGAAAAGCTCAAGACCTCCTCATTTTTAACTCTTCAAAACCAACAACACCAAATATCAATCCATCTACAATAAATGCCACTAACGATATAACTATCGGGAACTTTAGCCCCCACAGAAAGGATGAAGCAGGATATATCCAGAGAGCATTATTTATATCACCTCCAATTCTGAAGTGGCTCCATATATACAGATCGAGAGGAAAATAGGCAATAAAAGGGATAAGAATTTTAATAAACGAGCTACTGTTTCGGAACAAAACGAACAAAGTCGAAAAAACAAGGCAACTCATCACATATTCCAATACCTGGGTTACAGCTGGCGAAAAATGATGATGACATAAATTAAACCCCTCATACTGGATAATGT
>Ga0207054_1218_pt2 | contig 9868 bp, 9 predicted proteins | sample Alteio_BWMinCont_60_FD_153288 | JGI IMG/M metagenome (GOLD analysis project Ga0207054, IMG submission 153288) | Enriched cells from forest soil in Barre Woods Harvard Forest LTER site, Petersham, Massachusetts, United States -... | ecosystem: Environmental > Terrestrial > Soil > Temperate forest >... | reverse complement strand
TGCCCAGGCCGAGGACGGCACCATTACCGACACGGCGCCCTTCCGCTGGGGTGAGCGCCCGGCCGACCCCGTGGATGCCAGTTACCTGCTGCTCGGCTGGTGGCTCTACTGGCACTACGGCGACACGCGCGTGATGGCGGACCACTTCGACGGCTTTAAGGCGTGGGTTGATTTCCTTCAGACGGAGGCCAAGGACGGCGTCATCGATTACGGCGTCTGGGGCGACTGGTCGCCACCCGTTGCCGATGCGATTAACGGCAGCCGCGGCTGGAGCGCCGTCTCCAAAGACACGCCCTATTCGCTGATGTCCACCGGCTTCCTGTTTTATTCGGAGCATCTGCTGGCGAACATGGCGCAGATTCTGGGCAAGACGGCCGAGGCGGCGAAGTACGAAGCGCTGGCCAACAAATCCCGGGAAGTTTTCAACCGCAAGTTCTGGAATGAAAAGACTGGCGGGTACGGCGCCAACAATCAATCGGCCAACTCTCTGGCTCTGTTCATGGGCCTGGTTCCGGCGAACCGCGTTGACCGCGTGGTTGACAACCTGGCCAAAAATGTTGCGGCCCATGGCGGGCACCTGACCACCGGAAATATCTGCACCAAGTATTTGATGGAAGCGCTGGTGACGCACGGCAAGGGGCAGGTGGCCTATCAGATCGCGACGCAGGAGACGTACCCCAGTTGGGGATTCATGCTGGCGAATGGCGCCACGACGCTTTGGGAGCGCTGGGAGCTGCTTACCGAGTACGGAATGAACTCGCACAATCACCCCATGATGGGTTCGGTGAGCGCGTGGTTTTACAAATACCTGGCGGGGATCAACACCGATCCGCGCGCTCCGGGGTTTAAGCGCATCGTCATTCACCCCTATCCGCTGGGCGATTTGACCTGGGTACGATCCCAGTACGCTTCCCTGTACGGTCCGATCCGGTGTGCGTGGAAGCATGAAGACAATAGCTTTACGTTGAATATAACCGTTCCGGTTAATACTACCGCAACTGTCTACGTGCCGGCGGCCGACCCCAAACAGGTGGCAGAAGGGGGTAGGCCCGCTTCCAGCGCAGCGGGCGTGAAGTGGCTGCGGAACGAGGGCGGGGAAGCGGTGTTTGAGGTTGGCTCCGGCGATTACGAATTCGTTGCCAGGTGAGAGCGTTCCAGGAGGAACGATATGAGAACTCACGCGTCGTCCTTATTATTCGCGGCAATTCTGGTTTTCCCGGTGGCGCTGGCGAAAGCCGTGACGGTTGAATCTCCCACTCCGGCCTTCACGACCCGCATCATTAAAACCACTTATCGAGGCTGGAACGCCTACCAGTTGACCAATGGCATCATCAGCTTATTCGTAACTCCTCAAATCGGCGGCCGCATCATCCAGATGCAACTGGGCGATCAGGAATATTTTTTCGTGAACAAGGAGCTGGAAGGAAAGGTGCTTCCGGAGAGCCAGAACAATCCGCAATCCGGATGGGCGAACTACGGCGGTGACAAGGTCTGGCCGGGTCCGGAAGGCTGGTCGAACGATTCCGAGTGGGCCAGCATTCCAAACTATGTTCTGGATGGAAGCGTCTACAAGGCGGAGATCGTAAAAGACAGCCCGCAGGAAGTGGCCCTACGCATGACCAGCCCGGAGGATCCCCGGACGGGGATTCAGCTGGAGCGGACGGTTCATGTTTATGCCGGCACCACGCGCATCAAAATCGATCAGTTGATGCGAAATATCAGCCATCGGCAGGTGCGCTGGGGAATCTGGCACCTGGTGCAAAATGATTCCTCCGATGCGCGCGACAGCGCCAAACCCAATCCGGACTTCTACATTTATCTTCCGCTCAACCCGCACAGCAGGTATCCGCGCGGGTATTACAACTATTACGGCGACGTGCGGCACCCGAGCTATGAACTGATTGATGGCGGAACGATGCTGCGCATTCATTACCTGTACCGGGTGGGCCGGGTGGCGGCGGATTCGAATCGCGGCTGGTTTGCCGTGGTGAACGGGCAGAAGAACATTGCTTATATTGAAAACATCAAGTATTTCCCCAACCAGGAATATCCCGATGGGGCATCGGTGGAGTCGTGGAGCGATGGTCCCGGCACGATCTCTCGCGGCCCCTTTGACCAGCACTTGGCCGACGATCCGAGGCAGACACCCTACTTCATCGAAGGCGAAGTGATGAGCCCTTACGCGACGCTGGAACCGGGCGAGGAATATTCCTTTCCAGTCTACTGGTCGCCGACGCGCGTGACCAATCCCATCGTGGATGCGGTTTGGGCGGGCGCCATCAGTGTGCCGCTGTCTTCAGAAATCAGCGGAAATCAGGTAACGCTGAAAGGCTCCTTTGGAGTTTATGTACCGGGCACACTGATGGCGGCGTTTTACACGGCCAAGGGCGAAGTGATAAAGCAGGAAGTGTTGCAACCCGCCGACCCCCGCGAGGTCGTTACGCTCTCGAAGACTCTTGAGCTGCCCGCGGAAGCCTATCGGGTAAGCATCTTCCTGCAGGATCGCGATGGCGAGAACCGCGGCTATCTAGGGAACAGCATCGTAAGGCCGCGCTAGCATTTATACTTAATATTGTGTGAAAAGAGATTACACGTCATGTTTATACCAAGCCTATATCCGCTGGCGCTGTGCATGATGGTCCTGACCATGATTTGCTGGGGCAGCTGGGCCAACACGCAGAAGCTCTGCAAGGGCTGGCGCTTCGAATTGTTTTATTGGGATTACGTCTGGGGAATTCTGCTGATTTCGTTGGTGATAGGGTTCACGCTGGGCCGCACCGACCCCAACTCCCCGGACAGCTTTATGGCGAACCTCGGTGCCGCCGACGGTCATCATCTGCTGCTGGCGTTTCTGGGCGGCGTGGTCTTTAACATTGCCAACATCCTGCTGGTCGCCGCCATCGCCATCGCGGGGCTGGCCGTGGCGTTCCCCATCGGCATCGGCCTGGCGCTGGTGATCGGGTCGGTGCTGAACTACATCATCACGCCGAAGGGTAACCCGCTGCTGCTGTTTGGCGGCATCTTTCTGGTGGGCGTGGCGATTGTTCTGGACGCGCTCGCTTATCGCAAGCTGGTAAAGGACCTGACGGTGAGCACCAAAGGTATTGTGATCAGCCTGCTGGCGGGTGTGGGCATGGGGTTGTTCTACCCCTTCGTCGCCAAGGCCACCACTGGCGACAATCATCTGGGACCTTACACGGTGGCGTTTGTTTTCGCCCTCGGCGTGATCGCTTGTACAATTCCGCTCAATTACATTTTCATGCGCAAGCCCGTTGCCGGCCCGCCCGTGAGTATGGGCGATTACTTCCGCGGCCGCGGCACGCTGCATTTCTGGGGACTCTTGGGCGGCATCATCTGGGGTGTCGGAACGATTTCCAACTTTGTGGCGTCGTTCGCTCAGATGGTTGGCCCGGCTGCGGCCTATGCCCTGGGGCAGGGCGCCACCATGGTCTCCGCCATCTGGGGCGTTTTTGTGTGGAAGGAATTTGCGGGCGCGCCGCCGCAGTCCCGCCGCCTGTTAGCCCTGATGTTCCTGTTGTTCATTCTGGGACTCAGCAGCATCGCCATCGCTCCAATTGTGAAATAGCAGGTGCTCAAATGCCTAAACCAATCGTCGTTGTGGGAAGCGTCAACCTGGACCTGGTCTGCACGGCGGAGCGGATTCCGGTGCCGGGAGAAACCGTGTCGGGGACGAATTTCCAAACCTTTCCGGGTGGCAAGGGCGCGAACCAGGCCGTTGCCGTGGCGCGCCTCGGATACCCTGTCAGCATGGTGGCGAAGGTGGGGGACGATGAGTTCGGCAACGGCTTGCGCAATGGCCTGCAGGAGGCTGGAGTCGATGTGCGGAAGGTGGCGACGGCCAAGCGCACGGCGTCCGGCGTGGCACTGATCTCGCTTGACCGGAAAGGGCAAAACAGCATCACGGTAGTTCCCGGTGCGAATGGGAAGCTGCTGCCGCGAGATTTGGAAAAAGCGCTGCCATTGCTGCGGTCGGCCGGAATGATTCTGGCGCAACTTGAAGTTCCCATCGAGACAGTTGAATATCTATCGGCTGCCGCGCATCGTCTTCAGGTCCCTCTGATGCTCGACCCGGCGCCGGCCCGCCAGCTTCCCGGCAAGTTGCTGCGCCAGGTGGCGTACCTGACTCCCAATGAGAGCGAGACTTGCACCCTGTGCAACCTTAACGGCCGCGAGCTGAACGCGGCGACGGTGGCCGAGTTTGCCCAACACCTGCAGAGCATGGGCGCCACCAACGTGATTATCAAAATGGGAAAAGATGGCGCTTACGTGGTGGGGGTGAATGGCCTGCGAAAGATGGTGCCCGCATTCAAGGTGAAGGCCGTTGATTCCACCGCTGCCGGAGACGCCTTCAATGGCGGGTTGGCCGTGGCTCTGATGCGGGGCAAGAGCCTGGATGAGGCCGCGCGCTTTGGCGCCGCGGTTGCCGCCCTGTCCGTCACGCGGATGGGGGCTCAGCCTGCCATGCCCACGGCCCGCGAAGTGGCCAGCTTGCTCAAACGCCATGAAAAGGTTCTGCTCCGCGGCGCGTGATGAACTGACACAAGTTTGCTTTTATCTCGCGTTGCTGGCCTCAAGACCGCGCTATACTGCTGACCCCGGGTGACGATGATGGCTCTCAAATCGAAATTCATAATTCTTCCACTGGTCGCCCTGTTGTGGGCAGGCTGCTTCAACGCCCTTGGAGCGGCGCGCCCAATTCCCATCGTGCTCGATACCGATATTGGAAGCGATATTGATGACGCCTTTGCGCTGGACCTGATCCTGGCGAGCCCGGAGCTCGACCTTCGCGCCGTCACCACTGTGAGTGGCGATACGCATGCTCGCGCGCGGCTGGCGGCGAAAATGCTTTCGGAAGCGGGGCGTGGAGATGTTCCCGTGGCGGCAGGCGAACCGGGGGCGATGCTCGATATCGCGCAGACCAAATGGGCGGATGGCTTCACCAGTCCTGCATTGCGTTCGGAGAGCGCCTTGGAATTGTTGAAAGTACAGATTGACCGCGCGCACGGCAAGATCACGCTGGTTCCCATCGGACCCTTGACCAACATCGCCGCGCTGTTGAAGCAATATCCGGCAATGGCAAAAAAGATCAAGCGGATAGCGTTGATGGGCGGGTCAATCGCGCGGGGATACTACCCCAACTCCCCGCCAAGTGCGGAGTACAACATCGCTGCCGATGCGGCTGCGGCTCAAACCGTGTTCTCATCCGGCATCCCCATCGTGATGGCGCCGCTGGATGTTACGGCCAGGCTTCAGCTCGATGAGGCGCATTGCCAGCGTTTGTTCGCTCTCCACGGGCCCATGCCGCAAGCCCTGCGCGCTCTCTATGCGCTTTGGGGCCATCCCACCCCTACGCTTCATGATCCCATGGCGGTGGCGCTGCTCATCAATCCTGGACTTTGCCAGAGCAAGCCGTTGCATGTGGAGATTGACGCCCAGGGGATGACGCGGTCGATCGAAGGGAAGCCGCCGAATGCAACTGTGGCGCTCGACACGGATCCGGCGAAGTTCATCGAATTTTATATGAGTCGCGCCGCGCCATCAAGCGTTCGCTGACGGATGCCTTCAGCTGCTGATTGAATCCCACGCTTGGACAGGATCAACCCATGCGCAGGTTCGTTCCGGCATCTTCGTTATTACTTTTCCTTATCCTGGCGATTTTGGGTGGGGTGCGAAACGGCACGCTGCAGGCAGCGAACCAGCTTGCCGAGGCATGGCCGAACCCCGAACCCGATCTCCGCTTCAAAACCGATATTCTGGTCATCACGGCTCATCCGGATGACGAAACCATGGTGACCGGCTACCTGGCGCGCGCGATATTTGACCAGCAGAAGCACGTGGCTGCGATCTTCACGACGCCGGGAAATGGCGGCGGCGACCAGGTGAGCACGGCGCAGGCGACCGCTCTCGGCGACATTCGGATCATGGAGGCGCGCGAGGCGCTGGCGTCATTCGGCGTGCTGCATGTCTGGTGCCTGGGCGGTCGCGACACTCCCGGGCAGGATCTGATGTGGTCGCTGGAGAGCTGGAATCATGGGGACGTGCTGGGGCAGATGGTCAGGCTGATCCGCCTAACCCGGCCGGAGGTAATCCTGACGTGGCTGCCCGACTACGTGGCGGGCGAGAATCACAGCGACCACCAGGCCTCCGGAGTGATTGCCACGGAGGCATTCGATCTGGCGGGTGACCCCACGAAATTTCCCGAGCAGGTTGCGGCGCCGCGCAATTACACTGGCATCGCCAACATGACGGAAGGCCTTCTGCCGTGGCAGTGCAAGAAGATCTACTATTTCAGCGACGCCGCCAGCACTGATTTCCTGGTCGGCAAGGGACCTGAGTACAGAACCACTGACGTTTCCCCCGCCAAAAATGCGCCTTACTTCAAGCTTGCTGCCGAAGAGATGGCCCATCACCTGACCCAGAAGGATTCCGGCCAGATGGCAAAGCGTGCACTGGAAACCGGCGACTTCGCATATTTCAAGCAGCCGGTTCGACTTGTCCTGGGGAAGTCGCTGGTGGCGGGCAGCATCACGGGCGACGTGTTTGAAGGAATAACTCCCGGCGTCATCCCCTTTGCTCCGGTGCATGGTTATCGGGCGGAAGCTCGAAAGGGAATATCCGTGGAACTGGGTGGGCCATGGGACTACTACCGTGATTTCTGGCGCGCGCATGACCTCCAGCACATGGCCGAGCTGATCCAGACGCCGGAAGTGGCAGTAGGCAACGGGGTGCAGGTCCACGTTCCGATCCTGATTCGCAACGACACTGACGAAGCAGCGGAAGTGAGCCTGACGTCCACGTTGCCGGCAGGTTGGAAGGAACTCTATGGAACGTCACGCTACCCTGTGCGTCCGCATGAGGTCTATCCGGTTCAAGCTGTCTACGAAGCTGCTTCCACGGAGAAGCCGGAATGGCAAACACTTCGCTGGAAGGTGGAATCGCACGGGGAAGTGATCCCTGCCATCACATTGCGGGTGCTGACGGATAGCACTGGCCTGCCGCAGTAGTGGGAGATTCTCTGCCCAGTTTGACGACGAGCCCTCATGGCAAGCAAACCTGGCTGTGGGATTCGAGATTCGCGATGCCGACCGTGGTCGATCTGACGCGGCGAATTCGCGAAGGCGCGCTCGGCAGGATTCGTTGCGGCATCGCTTACTTAAATTGCGCGTTGCTATGAATCAGCCTGACTGGGCGCCCGGCAGGATTGTTTGTGCCAGAGCGAAGGGATATTCGGTTTATCCAGCGTCGGGTCAGCGTGATGGCCAATGCCATGCTGGAGTGCTGAGTTTGTTCGCTCCGATAACTGTGGTCTCACCGAATCGTTTCTCAAGCATGATGGAGTTACAGCCTGCCTCTGCAAGCGCGGTAATCAACAGCGCGGAATGAGTCACCACGATGATCTGCGAGCGCTCGGATGCCCCCCTGACCAATCTCGCCAGAGGTGCCAGCAAATCAGGATGCAGGCTCGTCTCTGGCTCGTTTAGCACCATCAATGCCGGTGGTCTGGGTGTCAGTAGCGCGGCGACGAGAAGAAGATATCGAAGAGTGCCGTCCGACAACTCGGCCGCGCTCAAGGGTCGTAATAACCCATGCTGATTCATCAGTAGCGAAAACAAACCTGAGCGGTTTTCAACCTGCAACGAACCTCCGGGAAAAGCGTCCTCCACTGCTGTCGTGAGAACCTCGTTTTCCCCGATCTCTACAATCGTCTGGATAGCAGCAGCAACATCGGCACCATCGTTATCAAGGACAGGCGTTCGCGTGCCTACCTGCGCGGAGCGAGCTGGGGCATCAGAATCAGTTCGGAAATGATCGTAGAACCGCCATGCGCGGATCGACTCGCGGAGGGTCAGCATCTCGGGGGCGTTCCGTGGGTCGGCGACATGGGTCATCATACTGTCGAATGGTGACAAATTAAGGTTCACAGCACGCCATTCGCCCTTCTCCGAGCGCACACGAACGACGCAACCGGTCCGATCTGTTAGAAGCGCCGACGGTCGCCCGACCGGACCATACCAAATCCACTCCCTTTTGATCTCAGGGTCAAGACTGAATTGAGATGCCTCTGGGCGTGTGCGGAGCGGCAGGCCCAAATCAATTAAATAGCCGAACTCTTCGCTGGCAAATCCAAGACGAAGGCTCACCGGCTTCTGCCGGACAGTCCCCTGCACGGGATGCTCTCCACGCCGGACAGCCCGTGAGTTCACTTCGCGTCCCGCCCACAGCGTGGATTGGAGCCCGCCTTCACGCGCCAGTGAGGAAACCACACGTCCCTGGGCTGTATCCGCCAGAAGACGAAGTGCGCGGTAAACGTTGGATTTACCGCTTCCATTCGCGCCAGTGATCACATTGAGGCGCTGAATGGGGAGCACTAGATTCCGCAACGACCGGTAATTTGAAATTGCGAGCGCAGTGAGCATGGAGGCCCTCGGAAGACGATCAAACGCATTAGTTTAATCTACAGAACGTGTCGTGTTCCGGATAGATTCCATCAGACGTCGACAGCCCTTGCAACAAGAAGTGGGCGATTAGGCCCTCCGCAGCAAGAACCCTCGAATCTTGAACCGGCGCCAGCTGTCTTCCTTATAATTTGAAATTAACGTCAACCTCCGTGTCCACGTCGACGGGCTGGCCGTTTAGCAAAGTCGGCTGATAGCGCCATTCCCAAACCGCTTTCATCGCCGCGTCGCAGAGGGTCGGGTCGCCGCTGATAATGGCGATGTCTTTTACGGCGCCGTCTTTGCCGATCAGCACATTCAGTCTCACCACGCCTTGGTAGCGCGAGGCCTGTGCAGCACCCGGGTATTCCGGTCTTCGCTGCGATACGATCTTTCCCTCCATGATTTCGCCCCCAATATGGTGGCTCATAAACGCGCGGGTATACCCCAACCCGGCGGCGATTTTCCGCTGGTCAGCTCCCGCTTTTTGATCCCTATTCATTTCGAGTGCGATAGCATAGTAATAATGGAACTGCCCGTCAGAAGGGGCGAGGGCCACAGCCTGCTTTAATCTTTCCAGTCCTTCTTTACGGTGAAAAATCAGCAGAGCATTGCCAAGGTTCGCGAGCGCCTCAGCAAGGTCAGGCTGTAGATTTAGGGCTTTACGAAATTCCGCAATTGCGCCGCTGCGGTTTCCTTCTCTCATAAAAATCTTGCCCAAGGCGAGGTGAACAAAGGCATTGGCCGGGGATGCCGCCACCGCGGCACGGAATTCGGGTTCCATTTCCTGGGCGTGGAAATGGTTCCGGCTCGATTGCGCCGCCACATGGAGTGGGCCGAGAGCTGCCAAATCATCGAGTTCAGCCACTGGATTCTTGACGGAAGCGTCTGCACGCCTCACCTCTGCGGATTTCAGCGCGGCCAGCAGGGCGTCGTCCGCGCCGTCATCCTTCAGGGCCTTCAGGAAATTCTCGTCTGGCACGAAGTTTATGCCGCGGTTCCGGGCCAGCCAGGCGAGGCGTTCGGTGCTGGAACCCGTCGCCAGCAGGGCGGTCAGTTCAACCTCGGTCAGAGGCGCCTGCCGGGGAGCCGCCACCTGGGCGAGCGCCAGTCCGATAAACAGCAAGCTTGTTACAAAAAATAGTTTCATCGTTTGGCCTTTCGGAGAAACCTGCCTCACCAAAATGATACTGCACAAATGACGGCGTCTACGGTTCATCCGTAGCGAGCGGCGCATCGGATGCTGCGTCTGTGCCGGCGCTATTCCTTACTTCTGGATTCGAACTTCTAACTCCTGTCTCCTGACTACTTCCCCTGCTCCTGCGGCTGCAATTCCTGCAAGACGTTTTGAACCTGGGTCAGCAGGTTGCCTTCGCGTTCGCGGGCGCGGAATCGCAAAACGCGGTCAGGAC
>Ga0207054_1277_pt1 | contig 9908 bp, 6 predicted proteins | sample Alteio_BWMinCont_60_FD_153288 | JGI IMG/M metagenome (GOLD analysis project Ga0207054, IMG submission 153288) | Enriched cells from forest soil in Barre Woods Harvard Forest LTER site, Petersham, Massachusetts, United States -... | ecosystem: Environmental > Terrestrial > Soil > Temperate forest >... | reverse complement strand
GAGTGGAATTAAATACCATTGTACCGACCGGTGGAGGAATAGCAGCTATAGTGGTCATTTGTGCAGTAGTTACTGTTGGCAATAACATACCACCATTAGTGCTTTTTGAAAGGTCTAAAATTGCATACTTACTGCCAGAAGTACCCGTGCTGTCTATAGCAATATTCTGAGCCGAAATAGTTGTATATGAGCTGAAAGCCAATAATAAAGCAAGAACAAGGAAGGTTATCCTCTGTTTCTTAATATCTCTATTTTTATTTATTGTTTTCATTTTTTATTTATCGCAATATCATTTAAATTACTTAATATCAATAACAATTAAAGCTGCATCTTTAAAGTGACGGGTGGTGCCACAACTACATTCATTATCAAAAATATCTTGTGTTCCGGCAGCAGTAATGGCTTGTCCGGCTATTCCGTATTGGGCCTCAGTATGAGCATCATCATCGCCTATCTGCCAATCGGGGAATGCACAGCAACCACCAGTTGATGTAAAGTATGCGGGATCATGATCAACTGAACTCGAAACACCGGTAGAAACGCAGGCAATAGCATATGAATGGGCAGTTTCTACTAATGTTGCATCTACTGTAGAATAATTACCGCCTGTAACTGTAGCTTTATTTTCTGCAATAAAGTCTGCAGCAGAAGGTGTGCCACAAAAACCTTTTAAGGCTACAGCAAAGTAATCCATATAATTTTGCCATGTAGCATTGGTTATTGATATTGTATAGGTTTTGGCGGTTGGCGCAACAAACCAGTAAACTGCTACACATGCAAGTGGATTAGTAAGTGTATCGTATAATGTAGGAGCGCCAATACCCTGATTTACAGAAATTGTACCCTGATTATCACCGGCATGCGTATTTGGCCATGAGCTATTGCTCCATCCGCTAATTGAAATAATAACTAATTCATTAGTTCCGGCTGTTGTCATATTAAAGGTGGCAGTTCCAGGACCTGAAGGAGTTAGGCCAATGCCACCTTCAGTTTCAGATGCAGCATCTACTGTAATTGTTGGGCTGGCACAGGCAGTTACAGTTACAGGGTAAGTAGTTGCAGGTGCATTACCGCAAGCATTACCTTCTGTTATTTGCATGCTATATGTAGTGCTTGCACTACTTGCAGCAGTTACTGAACAAGCATTTGTAGCTGCTCCCGCAGTTATAGTTCCAAGTGATGCCGATGAAACTGTCCAGGCATACGTTCCGGGGCCGTTTGTAGTTAAAGAAGGAACAGAATATGCATTATTAGTTGAATTTATTGAGATGGAAGAAGAACCTGTAACAGTTGGAGCACTAAGGGCAGTATTAATACTTACAGTAGTATTAGCAGTAAGTGCACCGCAACCGGTAGTAGTAGCGGTATAGGTAATGGTTCCGCCGCCTGCAGCTACAGTTGGTGTAGCTGTTACAAATGAACCGGTAGATGCGCTAAGGGTTGCAGCAGGTGCCCAGGTATATGGACCACCACCTGCCCCGCTTGCAGTTAATGTAGTTGTACTACCCGAACAAACTATGGTTGGTGAAGCAACTACACTTATTGAAGCGGGTGATGTAATACTTACAATTGTTAGCGAGCTTGCAGCACTTGTACCACAAGAATTACTTGCAGTTACAGTTATACTACCTGTACTACAGCCAGGGGTTACAGTAATAGAATTTGTAGTTCCGCCACTTACAACTACCCATCCACTTGGAAGTGTCCAGGTATAGGAAGTAGCACCGGCAATGGCGGTTACAGAATACGTAGTATTTGTACCTGCAGTTAATCCACTTCCACTTGTTGTTTTACCCACAGGAGTGACAGGGGTAGTAGGTACTCCACCGCAAGGGCAATAAACACTTACCCAGCTAGCACTAGTACCGTAATAAGAATAAAAACAATTGTTGGTAGTATTATATACTAGTAAAGATGTGGAGGTTGCAAGAAGATTGGCTGGCAGCAACCTTCCTCCCGCAGTTATTATATCAGCATTGGTTACATTGGGTATTAAAAAGCCGCCATTGGTACAGCCCGAAAGATCTAATACAGCTGAGGTATTGGGGGTTGTACCTGAAGAGTTAAAGCTTACGTTCTGCGAATACGCAAAAGTAGTCGCCATAAAAAGCGATACAAAGAGTATTAGAGAGCGTATTTTATTTATCATCAGACCAGGCTTTTTATATATAATATCAATACAAAAACAATACAGTATTACCGTAGCATATACTTGATATACGGCAATACCTGAATAAGGTTACAGAATTGGATATAAATTGTTTTCAATCATTTAAACAGGGGGTTAATGATTAGTAATTTTAAGTTTTTCTAACTATTGAGGAAGTCTGTAGACTAGTTAGTGTCTGCAAGTATAGTAAAAAATCCTTAAAGAAACAAGACGATGCACTTTTTTTAAGGATAGCTGAAGAAATGGTAATTAATGAGGGTTGTAATACCTTTATTCTTTTACAAACCTACTATAAAGCGTTTCTGTATTATTGCTTAGTCGGACTATATACATGCCTGGTGTGAATGCTGATGTTGAAATGATTTGATCTTCAATGCTTTGCGTGTTATTTAAAGTAAGGGAACTAATAGAATTCCCCATTACATCAAATATAGTAACAATGGTAAACAAGGAGCTTCTATTAATATAATGCAAAGTTATATTATTCAAAGCTGGGTTTGGGAATAGTTCTAATATATCATTAGTAACATGTTGAATAACAGCCGTATTTGTTGGCCCTGTATAAGAACAATAGCTTATCATTACGCCACCAGTATCTTCCATGCTTGTATCTATAGTTATTATGGGGGCGAAGCTACTTACAGAACCTCCTGTGCCTATTCTGCCACTATCAATGCTTGTAATACCCAAGGAATTGTTAGAAGGGACACATGTATTGCCAGTAGAATCAAGAATTTCAATTAATACGTCATCTTCACCAGATCCAAAAAAGGAAGTAAGGCCAGTTAATGCATATCCACCGTTTGTAGTTTGTATAATAGAATTAGCTGAAGCAGTACCGCCCAAAATAACATTGCTCCATTTAAGGTTACCAATAGAATCAAGTTTTACTATAGATACATCTCCAGTTGTATTAATTGATGTAGTATTTCCGGCTATTACATAACCACCATCTTTGGTTTGTACAATAGATTTTGCTATATCATTCCCAGTTCCTCCTAAGGTTCTTGTCCATTTAATAGTACCAGTAGAATCTATCTTTATTATATACATATCATTTCCACCTGCCCCGTAAGAGGATGTGGCACCTGCCAGAACATAACCACCATCTTTTGTTTGAACAATAGAATAAGCTTCGTCATTCGTAGTTCCTCCAATTGTTTTGGTCCATTTAATGTTACCTGCCGAATCTAATTTTACCACATAAGCATCATTTCCACCTGCGCCAAAAGAAGCTGTAGTACCTGCAATAATATAACCACCGTCTTTTGTTTGTATAATAGAATAAGCTGTATCGCTCAATGCTCCTCCAATTGTCTCACTCCATTTACCATTGCCTTCTGAATCTAGTTTGATTATATAAGAGTTTGTCGCACAAAAACTGCAAGATGTAGTATAACCAGCAATAGCAAAACCTTTATCAGCAGTTTGTACTATTGAATAACCTTTTTGGCCTCGTATTGTTTCACTCCAAAGTAAATTACCCATAGTATCAATTTTAATTACATAAATACCCCCGCCACCATATAAAGTAGTATACCCCGAGACAACAAAATTTCTATCAGTTGTTTGTATTATTGAATAGCCAATGTCAATATCACTAGTTCCACCTATTTTCAATGTCCATAACAAATTATCCGATGAATTTAGTTTGAAAACATAAAGGTTAGCAGGGCATACACTACATGATGAATAGCCAGTAACTATATACCCTCCATCTGTAGTTTGTATAATAGAATTTCCGGCATCATTGCCCGAGGTGCCGATTGAGAGTGTTGTATTATTTATTACTTGGGCAGGTGATTGAGATATAATAAATAAGGCAAGTAGGGTTAATGTTCGAAACATTTGTATTGCCTTGCCGGTCTTATTTAAATTAATTTAAATGAACTATCCTCATTATTTCGGTTGTTGCTTTTGTATTTGAGGTGTATTCTTATTTAATCTTTTTGTGGTATCAGGTCGTATTTGCTCAGTAGATGTATTTGCCGGTTTAGTTGGTGTTTCACTACCTGAGATACTGGGTTGTGCCGAAAGCCCGTGGTTTGCGCGTCGCATCTCCGGGATCGTTTTTTTTAGAGAATCAGATGCTCTGTTAGCAAGAGTACTTTGCGTTTGGGCTGTTACCCTTAAGCTGCCAAGTACAATTACGAAGAATAGAATAACCGTTTTTTTCATACGCTGCAATTTATTAGTGTTAACTATCTACCAGGTAATAGTTACTGATCCATTTCCTGAATTAGAGCACTGAGTATAAGTGACACTACTTGTGCCGGCACCTGCATAACTAGCACCGCCTCCACCACCGCCGCCTGCACCGCCGCCGCCGCCAAAATATCCACCACCGCCGCCACTACCGGCACTATATTCACACACTCCATAATAGGCTAAGTATGCACCCTGATATCCGCCATTACCGCCATTACCACTAGAACCTGCAGAAGCAGCAGATCCGGGACAAGTGCCACTGGAAGCATTTGGGCAGGATCCATTGGAAGCAATATTAATGCCACTTGCAGGCGCACCTGCGCCAGCCGCAGCCGTAGTTCCTCCGTGGCCATATTCGTTTGCTAACCCACTGCAATAGTTATACCCTCCATTAGCGCCGGTTGAATTTCCACCACATCCGGTTCCGCCTATAGTAAGAGTTGGAAAATAGTCATCGGCAAATGTTGAAACCACGCCACCACCACAAGAACTGCAACACTCTGACCATGCCCAGAAATCGCCGCCGCCGCCGCCGCCAACAACTATACGATTAGCCAACGCAGTACCGCCAACACGTATATCGCTAGCGCCGCCACCACCGCCTGCTGCTGTTTGATTAAGAGCCGCCGATACTCCCGCATAAGAATTGCTCGGCGGAAATGCTCCCGCACCACCACTTTCATCACTATTTCCACCTACTCCACCGGCTCCGCCTGCAGAGCCTGAGCCATTATTACCAACACATCCTACATACACATTAAGCACTGTTCCGCCTACAGTTGTATAGTTACAGGTGGTTGTTGCGCCGTAGGTATTAGGGCTTGTCTGTGCAACAGGAATATGGCCTTCCCACCAAGCTTCTCCGCCTTCGGCACCTGATACAGTAAGTGTTACAGTAGTTATACCAGTGGGCACAGTATAACTACTGGCGTGGCCACATGTATTATAGGTACAAGTAGCAGTTGCAAGTACCACTTGGGTATATGTAGCAGAGGAAGTACAACCAGTAGTATAACTTGCAGTTACAGTTATAGTTTGCGTACCGGCAGATGTCCATGTAATATTTTGAGTAGAACTTCCTGTGCCGGGTGCGGTTACAGTACCACCTGTAGTCGTCCAGGTATAAGTTACACCAACAGGTGCAGTGGTAATAGTATAAGTAATAACCTGCCCAACTGCGACTTTAGTACCACCGCATGGGTCAGCGTAATTAGTGCCAATACCCGATGGGGTAGCTGGCACAGGATTAACTGTAACGGTAACAACACCGGCAGGACTTGAACAACCACTTGCATTGGTAACAACAACAGAATAAGTACCTGCATCAGCAATAACAGAACCGGCTATGTTTGGGTTTTGAGAAGAAGAAGTAAAACCATTTGGCCCTGTCCAACTATAGGTGGTTGCTCCATTTGGTAATGCACTTAACGTTATGGTTGAACCGACACAATAAGGATTACCGGTAGCGCTTGCAGTTGGTGTACCAGGACTGGCAACGGTACTTACCGTTGTAGTTTTAGTACCACTATTACCGCAAGCATTTGTAACTACAACTGAATACACTCCGGCTACAACAGGGTTAACAGTCGGATTTTGTGCAGTAGTAGAAGAAAAGGTGGCGCCTCCGGGTCCTGTCCAGCTATAAGTAAATGGAGCAGTTCCTGTTGGGTTTGCAGATAAAGTGACTGATGCCCCTGTACAAACCGGTCCGCTATTGGTTGGTGCCGCGCCTGCTGCAGTACCACCCACGGTTATATTTTGAGTCGTAATTGAACTCGCTCCGCAACTATTATTGGCCTTTACAGTTATAGTATATGTACCCGGTGTAGCTGTGATACCTGTTATTGTTATTGAAGAAGTTCCCTGGCCCGATGCAAGTGTTCCCAATGTTCCTTGTACAGCCCATGTATAAGATGTTGCATTTATTGTACCTGAATTGGAGACAGTATATGTTTGGCTACTTGCAGAGCAAACTGTAAAAGTACCTGCAATTGTTGGGCTCGGGGTAGGCGGAGCATTACAAAAACACCACATAGCCTGCCAGGTACTACCACTATAAATATAATAACATTGCAGGGTGCTGTCAAATACTATTAAAGATGTTGCAGGAGAAGAAATAGCTTTCATTTTGGCATCGGTCATATTGGGTAAAAGAAACCCGAGATTGGATGCTGACAGATCTAAAACAGCTTTACCCGGAGATGTGCTTACCCCCTGCTCATTAATTACAACATTTTGAGAATATGAAGTAAAGCAAGCAATAACAAACAGAATACTAAACAATATTCTTGCTGTGCCTTTAATGGTCTTATATGTAAACCTGATTTTCATTCCTATCTGCCTATAAATAACTTTTTATTATAATCGACTTTATCGCTTTTTACATTTAATATATAAATGCCTTCACTTACATCAGAACGTATTTTAATACTATTATCCCCAATAGCTATAGGGTGATTTTCGGTGAGAAGGGCCTGTCCAAGAACTGTAAGGAGAGTAATAGTATAATTGTCTGTAGTAACTGAGTTTGCATTCACCGTAATTACGCCATTTGCAGCATAAGCCTCAATAGTGTTAGCGGCATTCTCACATCCTGTAAATGTTATTTCCTTAAGTATGGTTGTTGTTCCATCATTATCGGTTTGCGAAAGACGATAATAAGAAGTACCAATTAAAGGATTTCTATCGGTAAACGAATAATTAGTAACAGTACTGCTTGTTCCGACTCCATTAACTACAGCAACAGTCTTATAGTTTATTCCATCATTTGTTTTTTCAATAGTATAATGGTTATTATTTGACTCAGTGGCCGAACTCCATTCTATTGATGCATTGCCACTATCACAAGTAGCACTGAAGGAAATTAATTCTATAGGCATTGGGGCTTTACTATCAGAAAGTGTCCAAGAACGGAAAAATTTGGTTGCCGGAACTTTTACAGCCATTGATACAGCTCCCACGCCACCTCCAACACCTGAAACAGTTTGGTTTCCACCAATCCAATCGCCCCAGGTATTAAGGCTTGAATTGAAACGCTGAGGAATAAGATTTGCTTCAGTAAGTACATTAGGAGCAGCAATTTCAGAATTTGCCCCGGTATTAATATAACTAAAGGTAATCTCAGGGCTTGGTTTTGTGGTATATCCAATACTGGCATCTATTACCCAAAAACGATCAACCGCGTAATAGGAATCATCGGTAGCAGTAGGAGAAGAAATTGAGGTTGCCGGGTACATATTAGTAACATCTGATGGCTCGTAACAAGCATTATCGGCAGGATTGGAAGCGCCGCTAAAACAATTAATAGCAGTGCCATGCCAACTTGAAAATAAAATTGTGCCATTGCCTATACCTGCACCCAGGGAAGCATCAACTGTAAGGGGTAAGGAAGTGCCGTCGGTGTAAGAAAAAGGTACTGTATAGGAGGCAGCGCTTGTGCCTATATCCCACCAAAGCATGCCCCATTCTTTTTCTGAAACTATACCACCAGAGGTTTGGGTTATAGCATTAGATGCAGGGTTGTGCACAATAAAATAAGTTGGGTTTACTTTGGTTGCTGTGCCACTTATACCCATTACTATATACCCGGAATTAATAAAAACACGTGCCTGGTCAATGCCCATTATCGGTATTAAAAAGAGAAACAATATGTATAAAACCTTTTTCATTTATTCCTTTAATGTATATCAATTAGATATAAAACCCCATAACCCTCATTCCCAGATTGACTAGCTGTAATAGTTGGTGTGGCAGCAGATGCAATAGCTTGCCATGCAAATCCATAAGCATCATCTGAATCATTTGCTCCTGATGAAGAACTTAACCCTGTCCAGGTTGGATTAGTTTGTGTATTACACCAGTAGTTGGTAAATGTGCCAATAGCAAAAGAACCGGCAGCTTCTGTTAAGGTATTGCTAAGGCCACTTACAGAACTACCACAACCTGAATTATTATAAGCTGAAGCTGGGTTAATAATATTGGAACCAGAAGGCGTACTACAGAAGCCAGTTAGTGCCCATGCATAATTAGCGCCATCAATCCATCCTCCGGTATTTATGTTTATTGTGTATTTTCCGACAACAGGCGCAACAAACCAATAAATAGCGAGGGCTGCGTCACTAGTAACATTTGTAGCAGTGTATTGAGTTGCAGTAGGTGTTGAACCTGACGGTGGTGTTATAGCAAGCGAGCCCGAAAAGGTACCGGTTAAGCCATTAACTGAAACAATAACCAGATCATTGGCCTTAGTTGTTGTAATACTAAAAGTAGCTATGCCATCTCCACTTGCCGAAGAAGCATCAAGTGTAATAACTCCTGAACAAGCTGTTGTTGTTACTGCAAGAGTTTGTGCTGTTCCTGTTCCACAAGCATCAGTAGCTGTAACTGATATTGTATATACACTTGGCGTTGAACCCCAGGTGATAGCCTGCGTAAGTGATGCAGCTGTTATTGTATTTGTTGCGTTTGAAAAAGTTCCGCTACCTGCAGGTATTGTCCATGTATAGGAAGTAGCATTAGCTACAGAAGCTACAGTATAAGTATATGCTGTATTTATAGCAGCAGGAGTTGTACCGGTAACTGATGCGGGTGTTGCCGGTGTACCAATAACCGACATGGTAAAAGTAGGGCTTGCGGCACTTGTATTACCACAGCCATTTGTGGCTTTTACAGTTACACTGCCTGTGCCAACACTACCGGGTGCCGTTACCGTAATACTATTGGAGGCTGTTACTCCACCACCAGGCACGGTAAAGGAACCGGCAGAAGCAGTAAAGGTCCAGGTATAGGATGTGGCGCCTGCAACTGCTGTAACCGTATAAGTGCCAGATGCACCTGTACACACAGGTGCTGTTCCGCCTGGTGTGGCAGGGGTTGAAGGTGTCGCATTTGTGAGTGTAATAGCTAAGGCTGGACTAGCTGCACTTGTACCACACGTATTTGAAGCTTGCACTGTAATGCTGTAAGTAGCCACTACGGCTCCCCAGGTAACAGCTTGTGTTATAGAAGGTCCGGTTATAGTTGTGGATCCGTTAGAAAATGTTCCACCACTTGAAAGGGTCCATATATAAGAAGCAGCATTGGAGACTGCTGTTACAGAATAAGTATAAGTGCTGCTTTTACAAGGGCTTAAAGCAGATGCAGAACCGGTAGGTGCTGCAGGTGCTGCAGGTGCTACGGTGCATGGGCAAAATGCTGGCTGCCAGCAACTGCAACCATTATAGTAATCTTCCAGGCAATTAATATCACTTGCATATACCAACATTGAATTTGTTATCGGAGATATAGCATTCATCTGGGCCGAAGTCATATAAGGTAATAAAAACCCACCGGCAGTATTAGCCGATAGATCTAGTATAGCATCTTTATTAGGTGCTGTACCTGTGTTATTTATAGCCACATTTTGCGCATAGGCTTGCGTAACCACTATAAGTAGTAACCCAAGCAATATTTTACAGAATATGTTTTTTTTGATTGACATTTTTTACAGTTTCATTATCTCCCTATATCCTTGTTTAGTTTACGAGAACTT
>Ga0207054_1286_pt1 | contig 9961 bp, 10 predicted proteins | sample Alteio_BWMinCont_60_FD_153288 | JGI IMG/M metagenome (GOLD analysis project Ga0207054, IMG submission 153288) | Enriched cells from forest soil in Barre Woods Harvard Forest LTER site, Petersham, Massachusetts, United States -... | ecosystem: Environmental > Terrestrial > Soil > Temperate forest >... | reverse complement strand
TTAAGTTGATTGGGTTATACACGTACCTTCTTTCGGACTTTCCGGACTTTTCCGACTTTCCGACTCAAAACAAACCACTCACTTAATCAACCCAATCAACCACTCACCATTCCACTAAATTTACTTATGTTTGTGCGCGGCGCCTCAAGGCGATTCGTTAAATAAAAGCGTGTTTTGTTTCAATGCTGAGCATCAACGAGATTAAAAAACCCATAGCTACAGATATTGATGTTTTTGAAGGAAAGTTTAAATCTTCCATGCAAAGCTCGGTACCGCTGCTCGACCGTATTACCCACTATATTGTAAAACGCAAGGGAAAACAGATCAGGCCTATGTTTGTCTTTTTTTCGGCGAGTATTTGCGGAGGTATCAACGAATCAACACACCGCGGGGCTGCTTTGGTGGAGCTTTTGCATACAGCAACCCTGATACATGATGATGTGGTGGATAACTCATACCAGCGCCGTAGCTTTTTCTCCATTAACGCGCTATGGAAAAATAAAATAGCAGTTTTAGTCGGCGACTTCCTGCTATCAAAAGGGTTGTTATTATCGGTAAAGCACGATGATTTCAGGTTCTTGAAAATAGTATCCGAAGCCATGCGGCAAATGATAGAAGGCGAACTGCTTCAGGTTGAAAAGGTACGTAAAATGGATATCGAAGAGCCTGTTTACTATGAAGTAATCAGGCAAAAAACAGCATCTTTAATAGCTTCCTGTTGCGAATGTGGCGCGGCATCGGCAGGTGCCGATGATGCAACGATTGAAAAAATGAGGCTTTTTGGCGAAAAAATTGGCATCGCTTTCCAGATAAAGGACGATATGTTTGATTTCGGGACTGATGATGTAGGTAAGCCATTAGGCATCGATATTAAAGAGAAAAAGGTTACCCTGCCGCTTATTTATTCGCTTAATAACAGCAATTCTACTGTTAAAAAGCAAATGATAAACCTGGTTAAAAATCATAATGATGACCCAAAAAAGATTACAGCAATCATTGATTTTGTGCGGGAAACAGGTGGTTTACAATATGCCGAAACCCAGATGAAAAAATACCAGGACGAAGCATTTGAGATATTAAACACATTCCCCCAGGGTGAGGCACGCACAGGGTTGGAACAATTAGTCCGTTTTACTACCGAACGTAATAAATGATAAATAATGCAAAGCGAGTTAATTTTCATTACTGGCTTTATTATTTTTATCTTAATAATGCTGGCCATCGACCTCGGTTTATTTGCCAAAACCGACAGGCCGGTGAGCATAAAACAGGCGGCAATAATGAGCGCGGTTTGGATAATGCTCACGCTTTGTTTTTATTTGCTCATTTATAAATACGGGCACCTGCTCCATCATATCGATAGCTTTGCCGCATTACAGCAGGCTAATGTTCAAAATTTTCATCACCTTACTTTAGACCCTAACAACCTGGGTGCAAGCCTCCAATTGTACCGCAAAAATTTGTCGCTCGAGTTTATCAGCGGGTACGTAGTTGAATACGCATTATCGGTTGATAACATATTTGTAATGGTGCTTATTTTTACCGCCTTTGGGGTAGATGAAAAGCATTACCACAAAGTTTTGCTTTGGGGGATAATAGGCGCTATAATCATGCGCTTTGGTTTTATTTTCGCAGGCGCAACATTAATAAAACAGTTTCATTGGATATTGTACATTTTCGGGGCTTTTTTGGTGTACACGGGTATAGTGATGTATGTTAACCGCAACGATGACAAAAAGATAGACCCGCAAAACCATCCGATAGTAAAATTTGCCTCCAGGTTTTTTGCTGTTTACCCTAAGTTTTGGGGCGACAGGTTTTTTGTCAAGTTTGACCATAAAAAAATGATAACACCGCTGTTGTTGGTGCTGCTCATCATCGAAGTTACCGATCTTGTGTTCGCGGTCGATTCTATCCCGGCTATTTTTTCCATCACTAAAGATCCTTATATCGTATTCTTCTCTAATATATTTGCAATACTTGGCCTGCGTTCCATGTTCTTTTTGCTGGTGAATATTATACATAAGTTTCATTACCTTAAAATCGGGCTTGCATTGTTACTGGCCTTTATCGGCTTAAAAATGCTTGGCGCAAATTATGTGGATAGGATGGGGCTCACTACCGGCAATTCCCTTTTGATTATTCTGATCATATTGGCTGTAAGTATCGGAGCATCATTGGCATTTCCGAAGAAAAAGGTTGCAAAACATTAATGACCTTTATATTTTGCTAATCCTGCTTAACTTTACGTTATTAATAAAAGAATATGAGCAACCAGGATAAACACGAAGTTCCCACACTTTACGAGTGGGCTGGCGGTATGCAGGTTTTTGAAAAACTATTTGATAAATTCTACGATAAAGTTTTGGCTGACGACATACTGGAGCCTGTTTTTAAACATATGTCGGCGCAGCACAGGTTGCACGTGGCACATTTTGTTGCCGAAGTTTTGGGAGGCCCTAAAGTTTATAGTGAAACTGAGGGCGATCATTTTGAAATGATAAAAAGGCATCTTCAAAAACATTTAACCGAAAAACATAGAAAGCGCTGGATGGAACTGCTGCTGGAAACAGCGGATGAATTAGTCTTGCCCGCTGACCCCGAATTTCGTTCTGCATTTTTAGCCTATCTTGAATGGGGCACCCGCATTGCTGTCATTAATTCAAATGCCGATGAAACAAGCGAAACGCCGGACACGCCAATGCCAAAATGGGGGTGGGGCGTACCGGGCGGGCCGTACATTTTATGAGATATGAGATGTGAGACATGAGATTTGAGATCGATCCCAGTGAGAAAAGATAGCATTAGAAAGAATCTTTTTGCCTATGGCTTTCGGCATTTATCTCATATCTCATGTCTCACATCTCAAATCTCTTTCCTTCGGCTTTCTGCTTTTAGCATTTATATCATATCTCACGTCTCATATCTCACATCTCTTTCCTACCTTAGTAAATGCATTTTTTCGATTTCAGTTTATTTAAAGTTACGTTTTTTGATATCCTTGATGTAATACTGGTAGCGTTGCTTATCTACCAGCTATATAACCTCATAAGGGGCACCATAGCGGCTAATATTTTCATCGGATTAGCAATTATATTCGGCCTTTATTACGTGGTGAAGGCGCTTCATATGCAGCTGCTTACCGGCATTCTCGGCAAATTTGTTGATGTAGGCATTATTGCACTGATAGTAGTATTTCAGCAGGAAGTAAGGCGATTTTTATTGCTGGTAGGGAAAAATGCATCGTTACAGCGAAACCGGGCATGGTGGCAGTATTTCTTTGGCAAGGCCGAGGCTGAAAAAAACAACTATGCGCGCATAAAACCAATTGTAGATGCCTGCAAAAGCCTGAAGCAAAACCGCACAGGCGCATTAATAGTTTTTGCAAAATACTATGATGAACAGTTTTATCAGAACAGCTGCGAAGTTATTGACGGGAAAATATCAAAACGTTTGCTCGAAAGTATCTTTCAAAAAACCAGCCCCCTGCATGATGGCGCCGTGGTTATTGCAGAAAATAAAATAAAGTCGGCGAGTTGTATTTTGCCTTTAACAGAGAAGACCGACCTGCCAGCGCAATTCGGACTGCGTCACCGTGCTGGCATTGGCGTTACCGAAGCTAACGATGCAACAGCAATAATAATTTCGGAAGAAACAGGTGAACTCTCCTATGCTAAACAAGGCCGTATAAAAATGAATATCAGCTTTGCTGAACTGGAAAAATTGCTGAATAAGGATTTTTAATTGCAGTGAGTATGCTTTTCTACTAAAAAGGTTGGTAATTAAAACTTATAATTTCTCTATTTCCTCAATTGATAGTTTTGTCGTTTTTGCAATGAACTCAATCGGTAAGCCTTCCTTTTTAAGTTCTCGTGCTATGTTCAGTGCCTTATTATGTTCGCCTTTTTCAATGCCCTCTTGTAATGTGTAATCAAGTACACTCTTATTATCCCATTTGCGTTTCAAGCTGCTATCGTACATCGTTTTTTCCCCCTTTGTAAAATTAGTATATTCAGCAATACTGAATAGTTTTTCAAATATGGGCTTTCGCAGATAAACTGGTATCTTATTCATCCGGCCCATGTGTTTCAATACGAACAGCCATTTATCCAGATCGGTTTCCAATTCGGCGTCTGTTTTAACAAAATTACGTAATTCTATATAAGTAAAACCCAGCTTATCGTAAAATATTTCTCCGGTATCAATGTTGCATAAGCCAACTTCATGCAGATATTTTTGGTCAGAACTTATCCTCAAGGTAAAATCCTCCAATATAGCTATCAAATATACTTCAGTAAGGTTGTACGCCCAATCACTGCGGTTGCCCTTAGGAGCCTGGTCGCTGATGAGGCGGGAGGTATAAAACAATGCCCTTTCCTTAAAATTGCCTAACCGTCCACGCTGTACCTCAATCAAAAACTGTTCACCGCTTGTACCTGTGCAAAGCAGGTCAAATATGGCGGCGCCTTCATCTTTAAGATCGCCGGGGTGTTCGTTTTTATTATACCAAGGTCAAAGATGTGTTTGCGGCCACGAAAAACCTCGTTAAGAAAAGCGATAAGTAAATCTTTATTCGGCTCGCTGCCAAATATTTTCTTAAAAGCAAAATCAACTAACGGATCGATGTACCTTCCCGGAATAGGTGGTTTATTATAAGGCATTTTCAAAGATATAATTTTATGCCTTTTCGCAATAAACCTAACGTAGTTTATTGATCTGTAATTTTATGTTAAAGAGATGAGCAAATCACACCGTTTACGGCGTTTTAAAAGTCGGCAATCCCCGGAGCAAATTTTGATTGCCCGTTAACACCTCCTCACTACCAATTTTTTTAACCGGCATGGTATAATATCCACCAATCTTCACTACCGGCATTTTTGAAAAACCATCCAAAACCGCAACAGGCATATGGTCGATATTGGCACCTGTATTCAGGGTCAAAGTATTATTAAAAACTTGGGTTAGGTTAAGATCTGGCTTTACTAATTCAAATGGTTTAACCGGGCTTATCTTAAGCAATTTATCAAGACTGTATGTTGTACTATCAGCAGGTTTTGCCGGGAAAAATTGTTGCGCTTTCAATTGGGAAAAGCCTGCTATTAATGCCAGAAGGAGTAGGAATCTTTTCATGATTGTTTATTTATATCAAAAATAAAGAAAACTGGCCAAATTAAATTGTTAAAGGGATGTTAAATTAATTTGAAATATGTTAAAAAAAGAAGCCGGCCAATTATAGCCGGCTTTCTGTTTCATCTACAAATGCGCAATACTTCGCATTTAAATTAAAGTTTATTTAGCATCATTAATAGCTTTAATGGCATCATCGACGGCTTGGGCCGAAGCAGTGTCATTTAGTTTAGTGCGTTGTGCTTTTATATCGCTAAGCGCACTAATAATAGGCGGCGCAATTCCAAATTGTTTAAAATTAATGCCAAACTCTTTTATAGCAGTGATGCCCTGTTGCGCGTACTCCGGCTTGTCAACATGGCCGACCATTGAAGAAAAGGCGCCGCGTATCATATTAAATTTACCTTGGGGCGAAGCCTCTTTATAGGCGTTAAATACATAGGCCCATTGTTCGCTACTGCCATTTGTAGCATAAACAGTTACCACAGCAGTTGTAAGCGCCCCTTTATTATCTTTTTCAAAGCCTTTGGCCAATGGCAATGCCTGTGCCGGATCTAAAAGGTTTATTGCATCTAAGGCAGCGCCCTGTATAGCATAGCTGTCGCTGCTTAGCGATTGTTTGAATATATTCATATTGCCGGATGCTTTTAGCTTGCCCAAAGCGCTTATCGCTGCGGCGCGAACTAAGGTATTTTCATCGGTTTGGGCCAAAGAAGTTAAAACCGGTAAGGCTGCGTTATGAATGTCATCATTTGTCATATGCAGGGCCCGTATAGCCATTATACGCAAGCCATAATATTTATCCTTTAAAGCAGCTATCAGCACCTTTTGTGCGGCTTTATCTGATTGGTGCCCGGCAGCGAAATTAATGGCCTCAAAGCGGTCGAGGTAAAGCGGTGCGTTAAAGTATTGAAAAACAAACTCATCCAGTGTTTTATTGTCGGTCTTTGTGCACAATAACATTTTATCACCGTCCACATTAACAAGGTCAGGTTTCGAGGCTACGTCAAATGTTAAGGTATCGGCCTTATCGTTCATCCAAACTTTATGGCGTTCTTTTTTACCGCCTGCATAAACATCGATGGCAAAAGGTAGTTTAAATGTTTGCCCATCCTGGGTTTGCTGTAAATAAACGGTTTCTTTTTTGGCAGCATCGTCCCACTTGTAGCTGATGTTTAATACGGGGTGGCCTGCACCATAATACCATTGGTTAAAAAACCAGGTCAGGTCGCGGCCGCTGGCTTCTTCTTCGGCCAAACGCAGTTGCTGCGCTTCGCCGGCTTTAAATGCGTTTGTTTTAAGGTAAATGTTCAGACCCTTAAAAAATGCAGCATCGCCAAGGTAATTACGCATCATGTTTAAAATACGGCCACCTTTTTGATAAGTTACGGCGTCGAACATATCTTCCTTATCATCATAATGAAAGCGCACCAGGTTTTTAGTATAATTCGCGGGATTGCCTAAATAGTTCTGCATGTCCTGGTAATTGTGGGCATCGGCTTCGTCCTTACCATATTTGTGCTCAGCCCAAAGGGTTTCGCTGTAATTCGCAAACGACTCGTTACAGGTAAGGTTGCTCCAGCTTTCGCAGGTTACATAATCGCCAAACCATTGATGAAACAACTCATGGGCGATGGATTGCCTTGCAAAATCGTAATAGGCATCTATCAGTTCGCGGTGGGTTTCCTGAACCTGGGAGCCATGTAAAGTAGCTGAGGTGTTTTCCATGGAGCCGCTTACATAATCGCGTACCACAATTTGCGAATATTTATTCCAGGGATAATCAACACCCAATAATTTGGAGTAAAACTCGATTAATTCAGGTGTCATCCCGAAAATTTCTTTTGCAAAAGGGGCGTATTTTGGTTCCAGGTAATAGTTTACCTCTTTATCACGCCATTTATCATGATAAATTTTAAAATCGCCCACAGCCATCATAAACAAGTAAGGCGAATGCGGCAGTTCCATTTTCCAGTCATCGGTACGGGTGCCATCGCCATTTATTTTTTGCGAGGCCAGGCGTCCGTTTGATAACGTTACATATTTAGCCGGAACGGTCATCACGATCTCGTCAGTTGTTTTTTGTTCCGATTTATCGATAGTAGGAAACCAGGCTGATGAACTTTCGGTTTCGCCTTGAGTCCAAACCTGTACCGGTTTATCCTTTTCGGTACCGTCGGGGTTTATAAAGTACAAACCTTTAGCATCATTAATTGCTGCGCTGCCCTTAACGTGCAACAGGTTTGGTTTCGAAGTGTAATCGATATAAATGGTGTAAGTTTCGTTGTTATGATAAGTTTTATCAAGCTGGATAGCTACCGTAAGGCTATCATTGTATTTAAATTTTAACGGGATGTTTTTGCCGTTTTCAACTATAGAGATGTTATTCAAATCCATGCCTTTGGCATCCAGCCTTAACGAATCTGTAGGATAAAAATGCGGCTTTAAAGTAACCCATTCCTTGCCATACAGAAAGCGCTTTTTGTAATCGAAGCGCACATCAAGTTTGGTGTGTATAAGGTCGTTTATCCGTGCAGGCGTGGCGCGGTATATCTTCATGAGCGGATCATCAGCCTCTTTAGCAGGCGCCTGTGCATACGTTGCAGATACGGCAAGGCCCGTTATAAGGCCCGAAAAAATAAATGCCGAAAGTTTTTTAATTTTTGTCATAAGTTTTTTATTGATTATAAATTTTTCCTTCCTTCATCACGAAGGTTACGTTTTTCATTACTTTAATATCAGTTAACGGGTCGCCGTCGACAGCGATAATATCAGCCGATAAACCCTTGCTGATGCTGCCTGTTTCAGCGCTGATGCCCAACAGGTCGGCGGCGCTGGTGGTGGCGGCTTTTATAGCCTCCATTGGCGGCATACCGGCCTCAACCATATATTGAAATTCTTTGTAGTTTTTGCCGTGGGCATAAACGCCTGCATCGGTGCCAAAAGCAATTTTTACCCCTGCTTTATAAGCTTTGCCGAAATTGGCCTGTATCTGTGTGCCAACTTCCATCGCTTTGCGGGCAATAACAGGCGGAAAATATCCAGGAATCTTTGCCGAATCGGCAACAGATTTGCCGGCAATAATTGTAGGAACAAGGTAGGTGCCGTATTTTTTGGCCAGCTCCATATCTTCTTCATTCATAAAGGTGCCATGCTCTATAGAGGTAACACCGCCAAGTATAGCCCTGCGTATGCCTTCGGCGCCGTGCGCATGGCAGGCCACGCGCAAGCCATAATCTTTTGCGGTTTCAACTACAGCCTTTATTTCATCTATCGTAAATTCAGCGCCAGAGCCATTTTCACTCAAATCAAGCACCCCGCCGGTAGAAGCTATCTTAATTACATCCGATCCCCGTTTTATTTGTAACCGCACGGCTTTTATCAGCTCATCCCGGCCATCGGCAACGCCATCATCCGGGCCCATTTTATGATTGAATGCATCGTCCCTAAAGCCCACAGAATTATCCATGTGGCCGCCGCTTGCTGAAATTGCACGCCCGGCGGTAATTATCCGCGGGCCGTCAACCAGGCCCTGCGCTACTGCTTTTCTTAAGCTGATATTTACACCTGTGCCGCCACAATCGCGCACAGTTGTGAAGCCTGCCATCAATGTCCGTTTTGCATAAACAGCAGCATGGTAAGCAATATCGGCATCGGTTAAAGTAAAACCTTCTAAAAGGGTGTTTTTACTAAACTGGCTTTCCAAATGGACATGGCAATCGATAAGCCCCGGCATTACCGTTTTATCTTTAAGGGAAATTAGCTTATCGCCCGCATCACCAGCTATATAACCTTTTTTAATATCGGTTATCGTATGTCCTTCAACCACTATGGTAACCTCTGTTTGTACCGTATTTGAAATACCATCGATAAGTTTTCCGCACTGGATATAGGTTTTTTGTGCAAAAGCCGAAGTTGTAAAAAAGAGCAGCAGAATAAAGTAAAATTTCTTTATCATAAATTATGAATTACAGGTCAGTTAATTGAAAGCTAAATTAGGAGATTTTACTTACAAAACTAAGATGGTAAATAAAGCCGGTTTGTTACACTAAGGTATAATTATTTTGGCAACTATATATTAGTTGGGATAAGGTGAAAAACATTACAATGTAAATCCCTTGTTTTTGAAATAATTAATACAACAAATTAATAATAATCCACCAATTACAGTTCCCAATATCCCTATGATAACCCACATGATAATAAATGCAGTTTTATTTACAGTCCACTTAAATATTTTGACAAATACAGTCGTCCCTGATTGGCGTTTTATTTCATGGGGAGTAATTTGTATGGCTTCCGGTATTTTTATAGGCATAAGTCGTTCGCTCAATCGCAAATAAAAATCTATTCCGTCTTTAGTTATTGCTGCATCCCATCGACAAATATAAGGCTTCCCAAAATTGTCATTCACAAGGGTATCATATTTTATAAGTTTATCTTCCCTTAATGGATACAAAAAATGTTTAATTGCTAAATCTTGGGTAAGAATGTCATCGTGTTTATATTTGTCTAAGGGGAAAAACCCTTCTAAGGTTTTTGTTACATCAATCTTGTTATTTAATCTTCCTTTTTCGAAGAGTATTTTTAAAAATTCGAATTGAAAGTCTTTTTCTTCTACAGGTTTATTTAAAATATGCAAGCCCTGTAATTGTTCTTTAGTTGCAAAAACTTTAGGTTCCTGGTTTAATAAATCGAAGATGCGGTTTGATTTTTCTACCTCCAGTGGGTTTTCAATTTCTTCAAACCAATAACCTATATAATGCTGTTCGTTTATTATTTTAATGGCGTCTCTTTTTTCCATTTTTCCATCACTAACTTTATTTGACCTGTC
>Ga0207054_1200_pt2 | contig 10057 bp, 5 predicted proteins | sample Alteio_BWMinCont_60_FD_153288 | JGI IMG/M metagenome (GOLD analysis project Ga0207054, IMG submission 153288) | Enriched cells from forest soil in Barre Woods Harvard Forest LTER site, Petersham, Massachusetts, United States -... | ecosystem: Environmental > Terrestrial > Soil > Temperate forest >... | reverse complement strand
GCATCGAGCTTGGAGTCGAGGACGTAGACGGTGGAATCTTCGAAGATGGGTGCGACGGCGAGGTCGGAGAGGACGCTGACTTTTTTGTTGATGCCGTAGCCTTCTTCGCCGCCGGTTTCGAGGAGGCCTTCTTCCGCGGTCTGATCTTCGCCTTCGGCGCTGGAGGCCTGGGCGAAGGATGTTTGCGCTTGCGCGCCGCGGTGTTCCTGGCGGAAGACGTTGGCCTGAGCGAGGAGGAACTGGTAGTCGGGGTCGCCGTCGGAAGAGGCTTTTATGGCGTCGAGCTCGGCTTTGGCGCGCGTGGTGTCGCCGATGGCGAGGTAGTTGTTGGCCATGCCGATGCGGACGGCGGGGTCAGGTGCGCCGGCTTTCTTGGCGCGTTCGAGGTAGGACTGCGAGAGCTGATAGTCGTGGAGGCCGCGGAAGACGTCGGCCGCCTGGATGAACTGGCTGCCGGAGACGGGCGTGGTTTCGCCGGAGCCGGCTTCCATGAGGCCCAGTGCAATTTGACGTTCGGCATCGTCGTCGTGGCCCTGCACGGCCATGGTTTGCGCGATGGCGAGGCGGACGGCGACGCGATTGCTGTGCGGGAGATTGAGGGCCTTGGTGAAGCGCTGGATGGCGGCCTTCTGTTCGCCGATGGTGTTGAGGGCCTGGCCGGTTTCAACGTAGATGTCGCTGAGCTGCGTGGTGGCGGCCGGGGCGTGATCGCTTGACGCGGGTTGGCCGGCGTTGGAGGAAGGCGGCGCGGCGGCATTGCGCTCGGCGAGGTCCACGTAGTGCAGGGTGCGGTCGCGGTCGTCGAGGTTGGCGTAGGAGCGGGCGAGCATGGCGTCAATGCCGGCGTCGTTAGGCGCGGCTTTTTCCGCGGTCTCGAATTCGCCGATGGCGTCGTGGTAGCGGCGCTCAGCGAACATGGTGTTGCCGAGGCCGAGGTGGAGGGCGGGGTCGTTGGGGGTGAAGCGCAGGGCGGCGCGGTATTCATTGGCGGCTTTGCCAAGGAGGTCCATGCGGCCGTATGCGGTGGCGCGAATGACGTGGATGTCGCGGAAGTCGCCCATGGATTTTTCGGCGAGCTCGGCATTGCGAAGGGCAGCAGAGGCCCTGTTTAGATCGAGGTCAGAGTAAGCGAGGCCGAGGTGGGCTTCGCCGTTTTTGGGTTCCTGCTTGAGCGCCTCTTCAAAGTCCGCCGCGGCGGATTCCGGCTGGTGCAGATCGTTGAGCATGTAGCCGCGATTGACGTAGGCGGTGGTGGCCTTGGGGTCGCGCTGGATGGCCTCAGAGAAGTCTTTGACGGCGGCTTCGTGATCGCCGGTGTGCTTGTGGACGTAGCCGGCGAGCAGCGGGATGTCGGGCTCTTTGGGAAGCACGTCGTTGAATTTGGTGGTCAGTTGGAGGAGGTCGTCCCAGCGCTCCATGTGCAGGAGGTCGTAGCCGAGGTAGACGATGACGTCACGATCGGTGGGAAGCACCTTGAGGGCCTGCTCGCCGACTTGCTCGGACTTTGGGTAGTCGCCGTTGAAGGAAAGGTACCGTTCTTCTTCGCGGAGGACCTGCGGCTCGGTGAGCATGGGGTCGGTAACGCGCTTGTACCAATCGGCTGCCAGCTTGAGGTTGTGGGCCTCAATGGCGGCGTTCAGGCCTCCGGCAACGATAAGGGCGTGCTTGGGACCGAGGGAGTAGGACTTGCTGTAGGAGGCTTGCGCCGGGGTGAACTCGCGGCGCGATGTGTAGAGGTCGCCGAGGGCGAGATAGGGAACGTAGGAATTTGGATCGACCTGCGCGAGGCGCTTGAAGTAGCGCTCGGCTTCATCCATGCGGCCCGCGGCGCGCGATGCGTATCCGAGAGAGATGATGGCAAAGCGGTTGTTGGGATCCATGCCGAGGACCTGCTTGTAGAGGTTGATGGCGTCCTCGGTGCGGCCGAGCTTCATGAGGATGTCGCCATTCTGCTGCAGGTTGTCGCGGTCGTGCGGGGCGAGCGCGATGGCCTCGCTGATGTCAGCCAGCGCGCCATCGAGATTGCCTCCGGCCATTTTGATGAGGGAGCGAAGGCGGAGAAAGGCGTTGCGGCCAGGGCCGCGCTCGTCGAGTGCGCCAATCTGACTCTGGGCAGTTTCAAGCTGCTGGTGCGCGGCGGCGGTGTTTCCCAGCGCGCTATCGATCTGCATCAGGTTGACGTGAAGCTGAATACCGTAGAGGTGGCCTTCAGTCGGTTCGACGGGCAGGTGCGCGATGGCGTTTTCGTATTCCTTCGCGGCATCTTCGTCACGCTCCTGCATCCGGGCAATTTCACCGCGAATGGCGTGGAGGCGATAGTAATCAGGGTCGATGCCCGCGGCGCGCTTGAGGAAGGTGTCCGCGTCCTCGACAGAACCGACGGCAACTTCAGCCTGGGCGGCGGAGAGCTGCAGCGTCATGTCTTTGGGGAGGGCATTGGCGGAGCGCGCGTAGAGCTTTGCGGACTCAGTCATGTTGCCGTCAAGCTGATACGTGAAGGCAAGCTCGGCCACCACGTCGGGCTTGGGATTGCGGATGCCCTTGAGCGCGGCAACTGCTTCGCTGTACTTTCCAACCTCGCGGAAGTACCCGGCAAGAGTGCGCTCCACGTCAGGATTGTTGGGGTCGTGATGTCTGGCCAATTCAAGGTAACGATTGGCATCTTCCATCTGCTTCATTTGTTCAAAGCTGATGGCCAGAAGAACTTCAGAGCGGGCCTCCTGCTTGAGGTGCTCGGCGCGCGTAAGCCATTCCACAGCTGACTGATAATTCTTTGCGCGCATGTAGGATTCGCCCAGCAGCAAGGTGTCGTCGCGGCGGCGTGGATCGGCGGCGACGATCTGCATGAGCAGCTTTTGGGCATCCTCTGTACGGCCCATGATGCTGTAGTCCTGGGCCAATCCCGACGATCCGTCGAGCGAACCGGGATTGATCCCAAGGCCGTGAGTGTAGGCCTGAACAGATTCCCCCATCTGCCCGTTGAGGCGAGCGGCGTACCCGAGCAGGAACCATAACTGCGCATCGTTGGGAGCGGCGTGGACAGCGCGGCGGGCGAAATCGAGGGCTTGCGTCTTGTCGCCCTTCTGAAGGGCGATTTCGGCAGCGCGACCCAGACGGGCATTCTGGATATTTGTTCCCCAGCCCAGGTCTTGTCCTTGAGGCTGGCCCTGGCTTTGCTTTTGCTTCTGCTGCGTTTGAGCCTGGGGGCTCTTGGCAGCATCCGGACCGATCTGGTAAGTCTGCGACTCCTGGGCTGGCGATGAAAGCCCAGCGGTGAGCGCAAGAAGAGCGGCAATTTCGAGCAATGAGAATCTGTCTTTCAAAAGGAAACCCCGAAAGCGCGAACTGAATACAAGGAATTGGATTCCGAATTTGCGTGCGATGTTGGCTTTGGCTTCAGTTTCCCCCCACTTTCGCGCTCGGGAGCGGAGTGATGGCGCGGAAAAATGGGACGGCGTGAAGGCAGGGGATTGACGCGCATCTGGACCAAGAAGCAACCAGTTGCGGCACTGTGAGAATCGAAGAACATGCACGTCTGCAAAATACGTCTCCGCTGGGGAACCTACCGATAACTCGTCCTGAGATGAAAAGAGACGGAAACATGGCGATACGACGTGACGTTACAGGAAGAGCGTTACCCCGGGGGGACGCGGACACGCTCTTTCATGAGGCTATTGTGCAGAAATCAGAAACGGTTATGCCGCACGAGCGGGCGCCGCATGATCGGGCGCCGAACGAGCGGTTGGCGCCTGAGCAAGTGATTCCGCAACAGCGGCCCATTCCAATGAGCCTCCTTCTCCTCGCAGCTTTGGCTGTGCATCTGCCGCTGCTGCTGATGAAATTGCCTCTCAAGTCTTTTGACACGAACTTTCACATCTTCTTCGCGTCGCATTATCTTCATCACTGGTTCGATCCGTGGAACACGAATTGGTACGCGGGCTTTTCGCAGATGACGTATCCTCCGCTGCCGCAGCAGTGGGTGGCGGTGGTTTCTCACGTGATGGGACTCGACCTTGCCTACATGGCTGTTCAGATGACGGCCATCCTGCTGCTGGTGCTGGGCGTGTATCGCTTTGCGAGACTCTGGGTCAGCCCGCGCGCTGCGTCGTACGCGGCCCTGGCGAGCGTCTTCGTGGGCGCGGAAAGTTTTCTGGTTTATTCAGCCGGGCAATTGGGCACCACTTCGGCTGCGCCGCTCTATCTGAACGCGCTCCCATTCCTGTATGAGTGGGTGCGGTTCGGCCGCTGGCGCGCGTTTCTAAAGGCGAGCGTGCTGTTTACAGCGGCGGCGGCGGCGCACCACGCCACGCTGCTGTTCGGATCATTCTTCTTCGCGCTGCCGGTTCTGGCGTTGGCGCTGCGAGATCACGAAGAAGGCGAGGGGCGGGTGTCGACTCCCGCATTCGTGGCGCGCACGCTGGCCATCATGGTGGTGGTGGGCGCGGCCATTGCGGCGGTGCTGCTGCCGTTCTGGATTGCGCTCCTCAAGTATCCGGTGACGCAAACCCCCATTCCGCATGCGAGCCGCGCAAACTACCTGCTGAGCCCGGGAGCGGGCTTGAATTACTTCGTTGTCCCCTATGGTGCGCTGGTGCTTGCGCTGCCGTTCATCTTCTGGCGCGGCGCGGCGGTGGCGCGGTTGCGGCCGCTGCTGCTGGGATTCTGGGTTGCGTTTCTTGTGGGCCTGGGCGGCACCACGCCGGTGGGGCATCTGCTGCTGGGCCGGGCGTTCGAGGTGCTCACGATGGAGCGCTTCAGCTACTGGGCATCGCTGCTTGCCCTTCCGTTTGTGGGGCTGCTGGCACTGGAAATGATTCAGCGATTCCGCATGAAGGCGATGGTGAGCCTGGCGGTGCTGGCTGCCGCCACGTGTGCGTTCGCGGTGAGCTGGGCAACGTATCGTCCGGCCGATGCCGCTGACTTCAAAGTGGATGACGTTGCCATCTGGCTCAATCGCGACGGCCATGACAAGTACAGCTACATTACGCTGGGATTCGGGAACAAGATTTCGCGATTGGCGATGGAAACCGATGCGCCGAGCGAAGACGGCGAGTGGAACTCAGGACGACTGCTGCCGGAGCTGACGAAGTACGGCGCAGCCGCGCTGACCAGTTCGAAGTACTTTGGCAAGCCAGGCCTGGACTCGCTGCGCGCCATTCTGGAGCATGCGGATCACTACGGGCTGAAGTGGATATTTGTGCGCGACCGGTACTACGATCCCCTGCTTGTCTTTGCGGGCTGGCGGCCGGTGGACAGCCTGGATGACAACACCATCATTATCTGGGCGAAGGACGGGATACCGCCGGCGATGCCGGTGAACGCGCCACAGATACCGCCGCACTGGCAGGGCATGATGTGGGGCATTCTGCCATTTGGCAGCAGCCTTCTTGCGATTCTGGTGATGCTCATTCCCGAGGGCCGCCGCCGGGAGCTGGAGGCTGAGGAATCTTATCCCAGCGATGAAACGCTTGTGCCCGGAAGGATGGCCTCGTAATGAACGGACGTTTTCTCGCTTTTATTCTTGCCGCCGCCACGGTGGTGTTGATTGTGGTGGGCACCATGTTCCCGGTGTCGGCCGCCAAGGTGTACGCCGGCGGGGGTGGCCTCAGCAGCAACTCCTCGACCGCGGAAGCCGCACTGCGCTCGCTTGGCGATCAGATTCATGCAAACGCGTGGGGCAGGGCCTACGACAGCCTGGCCAACAAGGCGCAGTTTACAGAGCCGCAGTTCATGAGCGACCTGATGGGGTACTATCCGAACCTGCGCACGTACTCTGGCCTGGACACCTTTGAGATTTTCCCGGTTCATGCCTCCGATACAGACGCGGAATACCAGGTGAAGCTGCACTGGGCAACCGTGATGGGCGATGCGGTGGAGACGCGCAACGTGCACGTGGTGAGGAACGGCGACCGGTGGCAGGTGAACTGGCCAATCGTCAAGGAGCCGGTGGTTCCGCCGCAGGTGATTCCGGTGAACTACCTGCGCTGGGATGTGATTTATCGCGGCGCGGGCGACGACTGGGCCGCGGCAGATGTGGAAGCGCCGCACGTGAAGATTATTGACATGCACCCGGTGCAGCGCGCCGAGGGCACCATCATCATGGGCGAGCTGCTGAATGAAGACGTGGTGCCGGCCTACGTCTCGGTTACGGCCACGCTGCTGAATAAGAGCCAGCAGCCCATTTCAACGAACGGAAGCTTCGACAAGATTTCGCATCTGCTGCTGCCCAAGCAGGTGACCCCGTTCTTTATTCGCTTTGAAGACGTGAATCTTTCCGATGTGGGCGGGGTTCGCATGACGCCGTTCTCCACGCTGATTCCCGCGTCGGCGGATCCGGTGATCGAAATTCAGAACGAGAAGATCAACCCCGCGCCGGATGCTTCACTGACGGGACAGCTGGTGAATCAGAGCGGGCAGATTGCGAACGTGGCGCACGTGCTGGGCACATTCTACGATCAGAACGGCAACCTGGTGTGGGTGGCGGACCAGTACGTTGATCATGCGCTTCTGCCGCAGACGCCGGTGGATTTCAACATCCACATTCCTGAGGACCTGGCGCACAAAATCAGCAGTCAGCGCACGGTGATTTCGACCTATGCCATGGGAGGCCCGCAGTGAGGCCGGTGCGCGCGCTGTTTCCCGCTGTTTTTGCCGCCTGTTCCGTTTTGCCGCTCTGCGCGCAGGGCGGCGGCCTCAGCGTGCCCAAGAGCATTGAGGCGGGAAGCGCTTTCTCAGTGCAGAGCAGCGGCAGCGGACCCGGGACCATTTACATCGTGGGCCCGGGACAAGTGCTGAAGCGCGATGTGCAGCTGGGTCAGCAGGTTGACTTTGCAGCCGGAACGCTTTACAACGCTGGACACTACGTGGTCTTTACTGGCGGCGGATCGGGACAAAGCGGTTCATTGGATGTGGTGCCTGCGAACAAGCCGGCGGACGTGGGCTTTCTGGCGCGGCCTTCGCGGTTGCCGGTGGGGCTCCGCGACGGAATTACCGGGGCGGTGTACCTGTCTGACGCGTACAAAAATCTGATCATGACGCCGACGCCGGTGACATTCCAACTGTCCACGCCGGCCGGGTCTGTGCAGACACGGTCGATAACAACCCGCAATGGAGCGGCGTGGATCGCGATGGATTCTTCACCGAAGGAAGGCGCGGCGCAGTTTGTGGCGCGCGCTGGAGATATTTCGGCGACGCGGGTCATTGGACAGGTTCCGGGAGATCCGTGCGGGTTGCAAATGACCGCGAAGCCGGCGGGTCAGAAGGTGGAACTGGAGACGGCGCCAGTGAAGGACTGCAGCGGGAATGCAGTTCCGGACGGCACGATTGTGACTTTCACTGAAACGCATGGCGACGCGCAGACCACCGTGGATGTGCCGCTGAAGCGCGGCGTGGCGAAGGTGGAGATGCCGGCGTACCCGGGGGCCACCATCACCGTGGCGAGCGGCGTAGTGCTGGGCAATCAGATCAGGTGGGGGCGATGACAGTGTCACGCGCTGGGTTGGTTGCAGTGGCAGTTCTGGGGGGCGCGGCCACGATGGCCGGTGCGCAGGCTGCGGTGCATGTGCAGCCGTCTCACCTGGAGGGACCGAGACCACTGGCTGAGCAAACTGCCAAGGCCGCGGTTCAGGATTATGTCGAATCGTGGCAGACACTTCACACGGCGCTCGCGGAGAATCGCGTGGAAGTGCTGGATCGGGACTTTGTGGGCACGGCGAAGGACAAGCTGACGGAGACAATCCAGCAGCAGGCAAAGCTTGGCATGCGAACGAGCTATCAGGATCGATCGCATGACTTGCAAATTGTTTTTTACTCGCCGGAAGGGCTGTCGATTGAGCTGACTGACAACGTGGAATACGACCAGCAGATTGTGGACCACGACAAAGTTGTGACGACACAGCACGTTACCGCTCGTTACGTGGTCGTGTTGACTCCATCTGAAACACGTTGGAGAGTTCGAGTTTTTCAGGCAGTAACAGAGTAATTGGTTGCATCCAAAGCAGTAGGGGGATTCGGGCTCGTATTTTTAGATCGTGACGAAAATCCCCCGCGAAGATACCTCCCCAAGCACGTCTGCACGAGAACGAAAATAATGATTCAGGAGCTTTGGCAATGGTCTCTGTAGTCGTCCCCATCTTTAACGAAGAAGAAATCGTCGTACGTTTTCATGAGGCGGTCGCAAGCGCACTTAAGGACGCCGTAGATGATTGGGAGGTAGTTTACGTCAACGACGGTTCAACAGATTCTTCTCTCGAGCTGTTGAAGGGGCTGCAGGCCATTGACTCACACGTAGTGGTAGTAGAACTCTCGCGCAACTGGGGGCACATGGGCGCTATATCTGCCGGGTTGCAGACTGCGCGCGGCCGGGCCATCATCCTGATGGATGGCGATTTCCAGGATCCGCCGGAAGTTCTTCCCCAGTTGATCAACGCGTGGCGTGACGGCGCCGAGGTGGTGGTGGGAGTGCGGCGCAGCCGGCAGGAGAGCCGCAAACTGCTTGCCTGGCTTTTCCCCATGTTCTATCGCGTGCTGGGCGCGCTCTCTGACTACCCGATTCCGTTGAATGCGGGCATTTTCAGCCTGATGGACCGCAAGGCGCTTGACTCTGTTCTCGCGATGCGGGAGAAGAACCGCTACCTCCCCGGCCTGCGTGCGTGGGTGGGGTTCAAGAATGCAATAGTGTATTACGATCGCCAGGACCGCCTGGGCGGCGACGGAAAGCTGTCGTTTATCAGCCGCATCAAGTATGCGATGGATGCGATTACGAGCTTCAGCTACAAGCCGCTGCGCCTCAGCTTCGGTCTGTTTGGTTTCTCAGCCAGCGTGGCGTTGCTTTTGGCCATTTGCATGCTTCTTCCCGTCAGCGCTATTGCGGCGGTGGGCTTCGGCGTTGCGGCTGCGGTGTTCTTCATGGGCGGCCTGATGCTGCTTTCGATCGGCATCCTCGGCGAATACATGGGCCGGGTATACGATGAAGTCCGCAATCGTCCGCTGTCGCTGATCAGTACGGTTCACCGCGCGCAGGTAATGATTCCCAGCCAGGTTGGGATGATCGCGATGCCGGGCGGATATGGATCGGAAGCGTATGCGATTTCTGGAGAAGCATTCGAACAGGACGACGTCAGTCAGGCGGCATAAGTTCTTTCTGGCGCACAAATCGAAAGAGACTCAAGAGTCGTTGTTGCAGGGATTGCGCGGGGCACAGCCAAATGCTGTGCCCCGCATTGTTTTGCTTGATTTGCCCTGAATCCCGTCGCCCTGATCCCTAAGTTCCTGATCCCTAAGTTCCTGATCCCTAGTTGTGGGCTGCCGGGGGATTCTGTTGCGAGCCATTCGCATCCGGCGCGGCGGCCGAGGTTGACGAATTCGCGGGTTGATCCGCGCAGCTGGTCAGGATCCCTGGCTCCATCGCAGTGCCTTCCTCATAGTCGTTCCAGGTTTCGAGCATGATGAACGGCGGCACGTCGTTGGCCGGAAAGAACTTGCGCCAACCGTTGAACGTTTCCTTGAAGGTATCTCCGCAGCGTGGAGAAATGTGCCGGTTCATGCCCCACGAAGCCTTGCGATCGTCAAAGGTTGACCAGGCGCCGCCCACGATCAGCTTGTCAGGAAACTTGGTGCCCATGGTCGTGTAGAAGTCTGCCAGGTATTGGTCGCCCCAGTTACTGCCGTCGGGAGCCCAGCCCTTCGGCCCGGGCTGAACCCACGCGTAGTAGCCGTCGAAGGCGCTTACATCCTTGCCCGGCAGGTTTTCCTGGACCAGTAGCGGCGCGGGGTTCCAGCCGCTGACAGCCGCCCGCACCTTCGCCCAATCCGTGTGATTGCCCTTGGGAAAGATGAAGATAACCGGCCTTCCCTCAAAGGTCAGGTACGCCTGGTGCCCTGGTGAATTGGAAGACAAGTACGTGTCGTGAAACATGGTGAAGTCGGCGATCGCCTCATCCGTAGCGCCGTCTTCCTGGTCGGTTTCGTCGTACATCATGGCGACCTTGAATTTGTTCTTTTCGGCGGCCGACTGCATCAGCGCGTAACTCTTGTTGATGAACGGTTCACGGTCCCC
>Ga0207054_1202_pt1 | contig 10067 bp, 15 predicted proteins | sample Alteio_BWMinCont_60_FD_153288 | JGI IMG/M metagenome (GOLD analysis project Ga0207054, IMG submission 153288) | Enriched cells from forest soil in Barre Woods Harvard Forest LTER site, Petersham, Massachusetts, United States -... | ecosystem: Environmental > Terrestrial > Soil > Temperate forest >... | reverse complement strand
GTCTTGGGATAATAGTTCCATTCTTTCAAAAGTAAAATCAGAAATTCTAAAAATTAAAGAATACGGCAAAAAAAGAAATTTCGAGAAATTATTCATTCCAAATTGGGAAGCCGATGATGCCGACGGCTGGGAAATGACCGCAATTGCAGCATATATACTTCAAGCTAAGGGCGCTTATGTTTCACCTTCAGATGATGAAAAAATATTATCCTTTATGTTGTTTAAAGATATTCGCTGGACGGATGCTTTATTGAAAGTTTAAGATTTATTTTTACCATTACCATAACTCCATCATTTAAAGTGTAAACCATGCAATTTATCATAAGGTAAATGTAACACGGGCTATAGCTCATATCGGCATATTTGCCCAATGAAAATTTACATACACAAGCAAAAGGCACACAAAGGGATCAACTATTTATTAAAAGCACTTCTTATAACAGTTCTAACTTTTTGCTTTCAACCCGGCTACAGCCAGGATACAGCCAAAGAAAGAATGGTGTATAAATTGAAACCATCCGTAGATATACCCCTTGTTGCAAGTTGTGCAGCGTGGTGCGGCTATGCAGCCCATTACACATATAACAAAGTAGCATCTACCCCGGAACAGATCCTTGCATTAACTCCTGCCAGTATCAATCCGCTGGACAGGTGGGCCATACGCCCTTATAACCACACCATGGACCGGTTTAGCTATTACCAATTCTATGCTTCCTTTCCATTGCCGGTGGTATTTTTTTCTATGCGATAAGAAAATGAGGAGCGATTTCTTGAAGCTCTCTTTTTTATATGTAGAAGCTTTATCGACTACAGGGCTCTTAGGCTACTCTGCCACTTATTTTGTAGACCAGTACAGGCCTTATGCATATTCTCCGGGTACAAGCATGGCGCAAAAGGAATCACAAAACGCAAAGAATTCATTTTATGCAGGCCATGTAGAGATAGTTGCAGTTTCTTCTTTCTTCCTGGCAACAGTATATGCCGACTATCACCCACACTCAAAAATAAAATGGTTAGGTTATGTGCTTTCAAGCGCAGCCACACTGGGCATGGGTTATATGCGCCTCGAGGCAGGTATGCATTTTCCGTCTGACATTCTGCTTGGGGCAGCAACCGGTACATTATCAGGTATACTTATCCCCTACTTCCACAACCACAAAGTGGTTAAAAATAACAGCCTGAAGATTGTTGTAGATTAGCTATGATCAGCTTTTAGTATGAATACGGAGTGAACTTTGTATTCAACAAGAACAGATACGTTACAAGGATAATACGCACTATTGAATGTGGCGATAACTTTGATGATATAGATACTTTGCCTATAGATTGCAAATAAATTAAGCCCTTTACTCACTCTTCTTTACCTTAGCCATCCCACAACACCTTAAAAATAAATAGCCCCGATGAATATGCAGGGCAAACGGGCCCATCTCCTTTTATAGGATTCAGGCCTGCAATTACGATAACCGGTAACTAATAAGCCATCAGTACAATAACAACATGTATTAAAAGCGCCGCAATTTTGTATATTTGTATTATAATATGGGGCTATGACACTTAACATTATAAGTAAAAAAATTGCAGATACATTAAGAAAGTATCCGGTATCGAAAGCTGCCATTTATGGCTCTTTTGCTAAAGGCACACAAACTAAAACCAGCGATATTGATATTTTAATTGAACCCAGTGCCCCTATTTCCCTATTCGTAATTCTACAACTTGAAAGTGAATTGGGCAAAATAATGAAAAGGAAAGTAGACATAGTAGAATATACTGCTATTAAGCCTTCTATTAAGAAAAGCGTTCTGAAAGACGCAATCTCTATTCTATGAAAGAAAGAGATGACAAAGTATACTTAGAAGATATTATAGAATCTATCGGGCATATAGAAGAATTTACTCACAAGATTTCCGAAAAAGACTTTATCACAAACCTCTTGATACAGGATGCTGTTATACGGCGCTTAGAAATAATTGGTGAGGCAGCAACAAAAGTAAGTTTGAAGTTGAAAAATGACAACAAACATATTAAGTGGAGCCTGATGAAGAATATGCGAAATAAATTAATCCATGAATACTTTGGTGTTTCACCTGCTACTATTTACAATACAGTAAAGCAAGATTTACCAGAAGTTAAGCAGCAGATTAAACTCTTACTAAAGAGCTTAAAGTAGTTATTGCTCCAAATCTATTCTTTCTTCCTTTTTTTTATTTAGCTACATTTCAGTAAACACTTCCTCCTTCACTTCCAGTCCATTATAGGTTTCGCCGGCTATATCGTTAATGCCACTCTCTTTATCTCCGCCTTCTGCATTTTTTTCTTCTTCTTCCTTTTTTACTTTTTCTTCCTCCTCATTACCGGGCACATCTTCCGATTCATCGTCATAAAAAACCTTGTCACCTCCCGTATCAGGATTATTCAATGGTTTTTTGCCGGTATTTAAATCAACTTTCTTTTGATCTTGCTCTATATTGTTTTTCATACAAATAATTTTATTAACTATTAATATTATCCTTTATCTTCTTCCAGGTCATTGTGGTCATCTCCGCCGAGGCTGTAAAAATTATTCTCTTCGTCTTCGCTGCCTGCATTATTTTCTTTTTCATCTTCCTCATTGCCCGGTATATCAAGGTCTCCCCCCCGATACATCATCCTTAAACCCTTTTTCATTAGCTGCTTCAGGCTTCTCATTCAAAGGCTTCTTTTTAGTTATATCTTCCGGATCTATTTCCGTTTCTTCTTTATCTTTTGCATACACATCTTCACTGGCCGGGTAAAGTGGATACCCCACAGTATTCGATTTGTTTTTGCCGACACCTAAATCAGTGTTCTTTGGGTCTTCATCTGTTTTGTTTTTCATACAAGGGGATATTATTTCAAGCTTTTATATAAAAACAAAAGTGAGGCATTTTATTAAGGAATGTATTACACATTTCTTTTTATGATTGCAATTTTCACGCATTACCTTAAATAAAAAAAGAGCCATTGGGCTCTCTTTAAAACATTATTATTTATTCTATTGCTTACTCCTTAACCAGCTTACCCGTTTTTATAAGCTTTCCGGTTCCGTCAACCACTCTGTACAGATAAATTCCATTGGGTTGTCTGCTGATATCTATTATGCTTTCATCTTGGGTTTTACCTAATAGCTGATTGTAAACATTCTCTCCAAGCACATTATAAACCTCAAAATTTTTCACTGTTAACTTTTCACTTTTAACTTCAATGGTGAATATACCATTGGAAGGATTAGGATATACAGAAATGTTTGGCTCTACACTCAACGATGGTGTGCCCGTAGTAATGGTAGGGTAAGTAGAAATAAAATTCCCGATTGCCTCCGGTTGCTTGCTTACGTTAACTGTGCCGGTAACAGTGTTTGATGCTACACTTATTATACTTACTGTGTTAGATGCATCATTGGCGACATACACCACAGTTCCGTCGGGGCTTACCGATATGCCATTAGGGTTATTACCCACAGTAACAGTAGCGGTAACCGTATTGGTGCCGGTATTTATAACACTTACGGTACCGTCAAATAAATTCGTAACAAAAGCTTTGGTTCCATCGGGGCTTATTGATATACCGCGCGGGTGATGGCCCACATATATTTTACCTGTAACCAGGTTAGTAGCAGTGTTTATTACGCTAACAGTACTATCAGCCGAATTGGTAACGTAAGCCGTACTTCCAGCCGGGTTTATGCTAACCCCAAAAGGAAAAGAACCCACCACAATTGAATCGATAACCGTATTGGTGGCAGTATTTATTACACTCACTTTATTGGCATGCGCACAGGCCACATACACCATGCTACCATCGGGGGTTACAGCTAAGCCAAGCGGAAAAGCGCTTACCTTAACATTACTTATAACCTTGCTGGTGGCAGTATTTATTACATATATTTTATTATCAGTCTGGCTTGCCACATACACCCTTGTTCCATCGAGGCTAACTACTACCCCACCAGGAAAAGTACCGGCCGGAATTGTATCAATCACTTTATTGGTGGCCGTATTTATTACCGTTACCGAATTATTTACCTGCGTGGTAACATATACCCTTGTGCCGTCAGGGCTTACCGAAACACCATAAGGATGACTTGTACCTACAAAAATAGTATCGATAACAGTACCTGTTGCAACGTTAATTACAGTTATGGTATTGGCAGTTTCGCTTGTTACGTAAGCTGTTTGTGCAGTGCTTACCATTGCGCCAAAACAAAATAGCGCTGTTATTAAAGAGAGTATTTTTTTCATGGCCAAGGTTTTAGTGCAAGGTTTGCTTTTATATAAAGATGCAAAAGCAAGACATGGGGTTGCACGGAGAAAACAATTTGATGATTTGAAAATTCGGCGATTTGAAAATTACTGACAACTCATCTGAAATTGGAGATAATAAAGAGCACTCCCTCCATCATCAAATCACCAAATTTTCAAATTATGGAATCAGTTCTTAACTACCTTTTCGGTATAGCTAAGTTCGGTGCCGGTAACTTTCAGTATGTAAACACCTGAAGGTAATGCCTGTGTATTTAGGGCTACTGAATGGCTAACGCTATTTGCATTTCTTTCGCTTACCACCTCTCTACCCAGCATATCGAATAATGAAATATCTACTGCACCATTATCGGTAGTTACATTAAGCGCCGATGTAAACGGATTAGGAAACACGCTAACAGCGTTGCTATTCATATTCGAAGCTATACCAGTTGGCAAGCCATTAGCTGTCCATGTAGCTGCCCAGCCTGTTTCGGTTGTAGCACAGTCCGAACGGAATTCGATGCAAAGTGCAGGGCCGGTAGAAGTAACAGTACCCGGGCCGGTAGTGCCTGTATAGGTTCCAATAAGCGGAGCATATACGTTATTGCCATCGTGTATGTACATATAATCCCATGTGCTTTCGGTATTGTAACTGCTAAAGGCAAGGGTTACTGTTTTGGCGCCTGTGGGTGCTATAAGGTATAAGGAGTTCTCATCGTCGTTATAATTACCTGAAGCACCACCATCGTCGTAAAAATTACCTGTAGCGGTTGTATAGTTAGTATACACCGGCGATACATCATTTATCTGTTTGTAGTAATAATCCCAGTCCCAGTATTTGCCGGGATCGGTGTGGGTTTGGTTAGCATAGTGCTGGTGGCCCTTAATAAGTGTGCATGTACCCGGTATGCTTGCGTTGGCATAATCGGTAGTGGCAGCCCATGGCCAAAAAGCAACACGGGTCTTCAAAATACCATAAGCAGGGCAAATATGAGTACGTACCAGTTTCGATGAAGTTGCATACATGGTATCGGTGTACCAGCCCGTTTGTGCGGCATAGCCTTCATGTTCGATACCAACGGTAAAAGGGTTTTCGCTGGCTACGTGCCAGGCAGTATTGGCCTCGAGCACCATTTGGGTTATCTGCCCGTCGGATGAGCGTATACAATAGTGAGCCGACACCACCGAGCTGCAATTTTGAAACCATGAAATAGAAGCGGCATAACTGCCTTCCATATCGTGTATTACTATGGCGCTTATAGATGCGCTGCGTCCCACCTGGTAATCGCAACTGGCGGCGGGGTTCCATATAGCGCCGGAATAATCGCCACCTGCCTGTTGTTTCTTATTTACAGCACCCGAACGTTTATCCTGCGATTTAATTTCTTCTATATAATTACTTGGTGCAGTAAGCAGTTGGTAGGTATCCTCACCAAATGCCTTCTTAATATCAATACTGTATTTGGGCAGGTTGTAATATTGCTGGTATGTAGGCTTGTTCAAAAAATCCATCATTACATATATATCTGAATTCAGAGCGAACTGCTGACCGCTGGTTTCATTAGGTAATTCACTTAGCGCTGTAAGCACAGGTATCTGATCTTCTATTTTACTGCTTGTAATATTCAGTTTTTTGCTTTTCGGCAGCGTAAGCAGCAGCATAAGCAAGTATGCTCTGCTCGGGGCTATTAATAATATCATCGATACTAATGCCCGATAGTTGCGATATGGTTACCAGGTTATTATGAAAATAGTTTTTGCCATCTAAAATAAGCCCCATTACACCATAAGCTAAAGGCAGGCCTGTACAGCTTTGCTCCTCGCCTGTAGTATGTATAATATGGTTAAAGCGGGTATGGTTATAAGCAACAGCTTCTAATAAACCAACCGGCACATCAGAATATTTTTGGTAAGCTTCAGCAAAAAAAGCTTTGTAGTTATTGGGCACCATTGCCGAATGGCTTGGTTGTGCACTTAGTAATTGACTAACAGATAAAAATGCAACAACAATAAACAGGGTAACTTTCTTCATGAGGGGACATGTTTAATTGTAACAAATATAGGAAATAACTATTACAATCTAAAGCGTTTAGATAAGATAATTGAGCCCTTTTACAAAAGCCTTTACAGAATCGGTTTAGACGATACTATCCTTTGACAACTTTAAGGTTTTTCTCCCAGGGCAGGCTACCATCTTTATCGGCAAACAGGTAAGCTATGGCATGATACACAACACGGTCTCTGCCCTCCCAATATTTGTATGCATCACCTACACCTTTTGTCAGTTCTTTATTATTCTCGAACCCGCAACCGCCATCTTTTAAAATTGAATTTAATGAAGCATCACTTATGCGTATGCTCTTCGAATAAAAGCAAATGGCTATATCGCCTATTAGTCCGTAAACGCCCTGTACTGTCATGATTTTTAGTTTTAATTTGTTACCGCAAATATGCAGCGTATTGCACTTAAAAGTATTGCATGCATCCTTTAATAAATTACATCATTCACATAAATTAGCTCGGTAGAAAACAATTGTTTTTTTATCTTTAACTGGTTATTGTACATAATAAAACTTCATGAAAACAATATTGCTTCTTTTAGCATTACCCTTTTATGCCAGTACTGCATTTGGCCAGCACAGTACCTCCGCACCAAAGGACAGCAGTAAACCATTTATACTTGGCCGCATAGAATCAATACAGTCAACAACTTTATCAGAAAAAAGGATACTGAACATATACCTGCCTGAAGGTTACAAGCAAGATGATACCACACAGTACCCGGTAATTTATTTACTCGATGGTTCTGCCGACGAAGACTTTATTCACGTGGTAGGGCTTTTGCAATTCGATAGTTTTGACTGGGTTAACAGGGTGCCAAAATCTATTGTGGTGGGCATTGCCAATATCGACCGTATGAGAGATTTCACCTACCCCACCGGTATTGAGGCAGATAAAAAAAGGTATCCGCATTCAGGTGGTTCGGCAAAATTTATTGCCTTTATCGAAAAGGAACTGCAACCTTATATAGAAAGCAAATACAAAACAAATTCTACAAAAACATTAATTGGCGAATCGTTAGGCGGATTACTGGCAACAGAAATAGTATTGACCAAACCATTACTCTTTAACAAGTACATTATTATAAGCCCTAGCCTTTGGTGGGATGATGCCTCACTCTTAAAAAAGCAATCCGATATTTTCCTCGACAGTTTTAAAACCAAAACCGACATATACATAGGCACAGGTAAAGAAGGCCTTGGCCCCGGCGAAAAGCCACATGTAATGGAAGTAGATGCAAACCTGTTAAGCGAAGAAATTAAGAATACAAAAAGCAAAAGCGTACATGTTTTCCTTGACTACTTACCGCAAGAGAATCATGCGACCATATCGCACATGGCAATTTACAATGCGTTTTTAAAACTGTACACCACAACTGCAAACTAATGATTAAGAAACTATTGATCCTATTATTTTTCACTTTTAGTTTTTCACTTTTCACTTACTGCTCTGCCCAAACCTATAACGCCGATTCGTTGACGCAACGGGTTATAGCAGAAAAAAGTGATAGTATTAAACTGAACGAGCTTTATACCGACAACCTAACCATATCGGATGTTGACCCCGCCGCACATCTGAAAATGGCGCACAAGCTTTTGCTGCTTGCGCAGAAGAATAACGATAAAATGTGTGAAGCATTTGCTCTGGTAATAATAGGGTATGACAGCAGAGTAATTGGCGACAATGTAAGAGCATTGGATTATACTTTGAAGGCAATTAAAACAGCAAATGAAACACACAATGAAAGACTTATTGCCTACACTACATTTTTTCACGGCCACGTATATTTAAACCAGAAGGACTACCCTAAAGCCATTATGCTTTATACCGAAGCAAAAAATTCGTTTGAAAAGGTTAAGGACTACACTATGCTAAGGATGGCTTATGAAGGACTTAGTCAATCTTATTTGCTCCAAAACAAAATTGATTCCGCTTTGTTTTGTAGCCAGCGTGCGTATGAACTTATTAACCAGTACCACATTACCGGCCTTTTGGGCCATTCATTTGGCCAACTGGCAATTATACAGGCTAAGCTAGGTAATACAACACTTGCACTTAGTTATTATAATATGGCACTAACCGAAAGCTATAAGGCAAAATCGCCTAAGCAGTTGAATTACGTTTATACTCATTTGGCACAATTTTATGCAGACCTGCATCAAACCGATTCGAGTATGATGTACGCAAAAAAAAGCGATTGCAGCGGTTGAAAATACTGCTATGTCAAACTCAAGCTTAACAGCTGCAAAATTGCTTGCCGATATATACAGGCATACTAATGCCGATAGTGCGCTAAAATATACTGATATGTATATGGCTGCCAAGGATAGTATATATAGTGAACGGGCAATTCAGCAAACACAGGCCATGACCTTTGAAGATGAATTGCATCAGCAAGAACTGGCAAACGAAAAAGCACAAGCCAACGAACAACGGAAGGAGAACATACAATATGCCTTAATTGCTTTTGGTATTGTTGTGCTTATTATGCTGTTCCTTTTACTTAGCCGCAGCATAATTACCAATACACGGTTAATTCAACTACTAAGCGTAATGGCACTGTTAATTGTATTTGAATTTTTGAATTTATTGCTACATCCTTTTATAGAACGTATTACACACCACACCCCAATACTTATGTTATTGGGTTTAGTTTGCATAGCTGCATTACTGGTTCCCTTGCATCACCGTATTGAACATTGGGCCACCAATAGATTAATAGAAAAGAATAAGGAGATACGCTTAGCAGCAGCTAAAAAGACAATAGAGAAATTAGAAAAGGACAAAACGAATTAACTCAACATTAAAACGGCAAGCACCCCGGCAATTATTTTACTGATTCTGTTTTAATGCGAAATAAAAGGTTGCACCCTTCCCTACTTCGCCTTCTGCCCAAACGTTGCCGCCGTGCTTACTAATTATTCTTTCTACTATGGCCAGGCCAACGCCTGTTCCTTCAAATTCAGTTTGCGCATGCAGCCTTTGAAACACCCCGAATAACTTACCGGCATATTTCATATCGAACCCGGAGCCATTATCTTTTACCGAAATAACAATTTTATCGTCAACCTCTTCCGCTTTTATGCTCACCTCAGGGTTATTTTGCTTTGAAGAATATTTAACTGCGTTTGAAACAAGGTTGAACATTACCTGGTGCAGTAATACCTCATCGCCTTTTACTATGGGCAGTTTACTCAAATTAATTTTTGCCTTGTGTGGCGCTGTCTTGCTTATTTCATGTATTACTCCTTCAGTAAGCTTCATCAAATCAACATCGGTCTTTGTTAGCTCTTTTTTACCAAGCTTCGAAAACGCAAGCAATTCATCTATCAGCACACCCATTTTGTCGGTATTACGCTTTATAGTTTGCGTAATTTGCCTGCCTTCTCCATCAAGTTTTTCGCCATAATCTTCATCTAAAATTGCTGCATACCCCGATACTGCTCTTAGCGGAGCCCTCAGGTCGTGTGAAACCGAATAGGAAAATGCTTCCAGTTCTTTATTCATAAACTTCAATTGCTCTTCTGCCAGCCTGCGGGTGCTAATGTCATTAAAAAGTATTCCTACCTGCATGTTTTCAGGCTTGCCAAACCGAAAAGCATATACATCATACCACCTGTGCAGTTGTTCGGCACGGTTCTCAAAGCGCATCGATTCGCCCGTAAGCGCTATTTTTCCATATATTTCAAACCAGTGTTCCTCGTGGTTCGGGGCAAATTCGCGCATACGCTTACCTACCGC
>Ga0207054_1254_pt1 | contig 10103 bp, 11 predicted proteins | sample Alteio_BWMinCont_60_FD_153288 | JGI IMG/M metagenome (GOLD analysis project Ga0207054, IMG submission 153288) | Enriched cells from forest soil in Barre Woods Harvard Forest LTER site, Petersham, Massachusetts, United States -... | ecosystem: Environmental > Terrestrial > Soil > Temperate forest >... | reverse complement strand
CGCAGGGAAAAAACTCGGCCGATGACGGCTGCCGGGGACCACCGCAGTTTACGCCTACGTGTGGGCGGGAACCAATTCGGGTGCCACATGGTTCCCTCCAAACCGGTGAAAGTGGCTCCCTTTTAACCCGGTGCTAACACTTTTAAGCAACCGTACCACGAACTCGTTGTTTCCGAAGCGAGGCTTGGAGTCTGAGTACCACTTTGTAACGGAAGTTGTTCCTGTCTATAACGTGAGGATCAAAGTCAGAGTTCCAGCGGCCCGGCTCAGAGAAGCGACCACCCTTAGTAAGCAGGCCATAGACGCCAGGTTTGAGGATGGCTTCGTTCATTTGACGGTTCCCGTGCTCGCAGAGTACGAAGGAATCTTTGTTCGATGGTAGGTCAGAGGAAGGTTCCTGGTTTTTTAACTGAAATGCGATTGTCTAATGAACGGTTAGGGAATAATCTTACCGTTCGACTCGCTTCCTGGGGTTTTTCTCGTCCATGTAGAAAGAGACTGCGCCGGAGGAAATAGCGCGTGCAGGTGGTTAGCCCGGGCCCGGTTACCTGCCGGGGATGCGAGGGAAGGGGCGTGTGATGATCCCTGTTCCTTCCTTCACTGCGATGATCTGATTTATAGGGACGTTGGTTAGCTTATCAGCGGTCCCGGTCGGCCAGGTGATTTCCAGGAGGTCGATGGTCTTGCGCAGTCCTAGGCCGAAGTGGACGCGCGGATCCTGGGCGGACATGTAACCCATACCTCCTTTCCGTTGCTGGTGTTGAATAAATCCGTTGGAAACCAGCTTCAGTGCCGCACCTACCCCGTCGCGATTCGACTTACTTCCAATGAGCATCACCTCCAGCCAGTTATTCGCGTTTCCGCCGTCATTACGGAGAAGCTGGGGGTAGGTCCCGCTTACGGAAATCGCGATATCCAGGTCGCCGTCGTTATCGAAATCGGCAACGGCCGAGCCGCGTCCCGCGACGGGCTTCATGAAGTCCGGCCCCAACAGTTCCGAAACCTTTTCAAATTTCCCCTTGCCCAGGTTGCGGAACATCAGTTTGGGCTCTTTGAAGGTGACTTCGTCGTGGTAAAGATTTATATTATCTAACATTGCTCCATTTACCTGAAATATATCAATCCATCCGTCATTATCGTAATCCATCAATTTCGCACTGACGCCGCTCAAGTAGACCGCTTTGCTGGCTATCGCGGAGCTGTAAGTGGCGTCATCGAATGTCTCGTCGTGGTTGTTGCGATAGAGGCGGTTAAACTCGAAATCCAGGTGAGTCACGTAAATGTCAAACCAGCCATCGCCATCGACATCCGCCGCATCGGTGCCCATGCCGGACTCGTATTTCCCGTCCTCGGTCCCAGCTACCCCGGATATGAAGGAAATATCCTGAAAGCTGCCGTTCTGCTTGTTAATGAAGAGGGCATTTGGCCAGGAGTCGTTAGCTACGAAGATGTCAGTCCAGCCGTCATTATTGATGTCAGCGAGCACCACACCCATTCCTTTTACCTCGGGGGTACCAATGCCTGATTTATCGCTGACGTCCGTGAAGGTGCCGTCGTGGTTGTTGTGGTAGAGCTTCAGCCGCAGCCCTCGATAGTTGTCCGGATTGCAGTACGCGCGATATCCGGACCGGTGCTCGCCGCAATAGAGGTTGTTCTTCGGCGACCAGTCAATGTAGTTGCAGACCAGCAGGTCGAGGTAGCCATCCTTGTCGTAGTCGAACCAGCCTGCACTGGTTGACCATTGGTGTTCGTCACCGACGTGGGCTTTGGCCGTCACGTCGGTGAAGGTACCGTCACCGTTGTTGTGATAAAGGATGGCCCGGCCGTAGCCGGTGACATAGAGGTCTGGATAGCCATCGTTGTCGTAGTCGCCCACGGCCACGCCTTGCCCGTAGAGTCCCTCAGCCCCCACCCCAGCTCTATCCGTCACGTCAGTAAATGTCCCATCGCCGTTATTGTGGTAAAGCGCGGAGCGCAACCGGTGAGGCGGCTTGTACCACTCAGTCTCAGCCGTCTGCACAAGGTAGAGGTCCATCAATCCGTCTTGATCGTAGTCAATCCAGCCCAGGCCGTTCCCCACGGTTTCGAGATAATTTTTCTCCGCCGAGAAAGTATTGTCGTGCTGGAACGTAATACCAGCGGCCTGGCGGATGTCCGTGAAGTGTACAGGTACGGAAATCGCATAGGTGGTGGGAGGCTCGGCTTTCGGGTATTTCAGCGCCACAACCTCTGCCGATAAAGCCAACACAAGCATTGCCATAGGAACAAATCCTAGTCGTCCATTTTTGGAAGCGGTTAAATGCCGAGCCAGCTTTCTTCCGTTTGTTGTTAATTGCATACTTTGACTATAACTGGACGTTCCATTACAGCACAATCGTCAATCTGATCAAGATTGCGGGACCTGGAGGAGCGAAATCCGGGATGGTTTTGCACTTCGTGGTTGTCCCTACCTCAACAGCCCTTATCGAGATTACTCCCTAGGCGAGCTAGAAGAGATTGTGTCGCAGTACGATTTCGAGGCGCTGTTTCTGGATATCTTTGGCCTTTTCCCGGTTTGCTATTGCCAATATTGTCAGGCCCTCTGGAAGGAACGCAACGGTGAACCGATTCCAAGAGGGGAACTTTCTCAATCCCAGACGGCGCGGTACTTGGATTTTGTCGAAGATGTCACTTTTGGGCGATTTTACCGCCAGGTCCACGAAATCCTCAAGGCAAAGGGGAATGTTGGGGGATTCGCCGGGCTCGAAGCTCAGCTTGCAGCGGATCCAGCCGAAATAAGGTGGGCAATGGAGGCAGTACTTACCCGCGGATGCAGTCACTCGGCTCGTGTCTCAGCCTGCCGCTCTTTGCAGTCTTTGCAATACCGAACCCAAGGTACGGCTTCCAAGCGCGCTTTGCTAATCGGCTGCCCGCATTCTTCACAGACCCCAAATCTACCCTGGCGAAACCGCGTTAAGGCATCCTCGATGGCCCGCAAAAGCTTGCTGTCCGTTTGTTTCAGGCGCATCTGTACAGCGGCGCTGGCTTCGCCGGCAGCCAAATCAACCGGATCCCCATGAGATTCGCCGTCCACGGGAAACGAACCCACCGCGCTCGTGCCCGTCGAGAGTTCTTGGTGCTTTGCAAGAAGAAGATTTTTGTAGTGAGAGAACTCGCTATTGTCCATAACCCCGGCCATGTATCTAAAGACTGCTGTAGTTGCCGCGCCCCTGTTCTCAGATTATACAACCGGAAACGTATCGCAGCGGCCTTTAGAGTATTCCTAACCGATGTGGTCAATTTGCTCCCGAACTGTTGAGTATCCCTCCCCATGCCGGACATTTGACAGAGGCCGTTTGCTTGTCATGGAACATTCTGGTTGGTATGCGAATGGCACCAGGCTAATCAGCTTGTAGCCTGGACGCTCACAATCCGCGCGTCGGAGCTTGGTTCAACCCTTTGATTTTCTGGGGGCCGGCCGATTTGCCCACTGAGGGCCAGTCAGGTTACTTATTCCAATCTCCGACAGTCACCCAGCGGTCCTTTCGTTCTCACATTTCGTCGAACTTCACTTGTCCAGGGGTCTGAGGCATGGCCACTGATTCGCGTCCATCGTTTTCGCGGGGAACTCAAGCAACGCTCCATAATCGGTCCGCGTCGAGAGCCGCGTGTATACTTCCGTCCCGAAACGGAACTCCCCTGTACCCTTGGGCATTTCCGTAACCTAACTTGCCTGCCTTGTTCGGAAAGAATGGCCGGGCCTTGCGTTTTCCGTCGCTCCCTTTGGCGCCTAACGCGGAACACAATCCGCACACACGTGAGTGCGGAGATCAGGATTTATCGGGGTTATGAGAGGGTGCTACTCGTGGAAGTCAGTGGCATCCTCTCTGAGTTTCCAAAGCCAGCGGACCCGTAGTCGTAATGCATGGTTCCGCGGGCTTCAAAGCGGACGGCGTAATCTGGCCGACAAGGGACCGCCAGAACTCAGCTATGTTCGTGCCGGAACTCACCTCCCGGACAAGGTCCTGCTCCAGTCTCGCCGCTGGAAAGCGGTAATCTCATTTGACAAAACCTCTGCTGATTCTCCGGCACAATTACCCTTGAAGACTTGCTCGCGGGTGCCGGGCGCGTTGCGATCAAGTTCAAAAAACCGAATAGTATGGAGGATAAGTCAATGCAAAATGGGAGCGTTATGCGGACCAAGCGTCAAGATGGCCCCGACGTGTGGGAGTTTAGATGGCGCGAGCCTGGTTCCGACGGAAGACGCAAACATCGGAGGATGGTCATCGGTCTCGTCGACCAACTCGCGGACGAACCAGCCGTCCGTCAGGCAATTGCGGCGCTACACCTCAGCATTAATCACGGAGACCCCAGAGCAGGTGCCGATTCTACTACTTTCAATCACTTGGCGGATGATTATCGACGTCGCGAACTGAAACCGGAAGACGTGTGGAAGAGTTACTCAACAAAGGTGACCTATCAAGGTTATTTGAACAAGTGGATTTTGCCTCGCTGGGGAGGGCATCAACTCACTCGAATCAACGCCGGAGAGGTCGAGCTCTGGCTCCGGTCCTTGAGTTTGGCCCGATCAAGCTGCGCCAAAATTAGGAATCTCATGAGCGTGCTTTTCAACCACGGGATCCGGCACGAAATTTGCGACCGCAATCCTATTCGCCTGGTCCGGCAAAGTGCCAAACGGAGGAGAATTCCGGTTGTGCTGACCGTGAACGAGATCCGACGTTTGCTTTCCGTCCTCCCCCTCCGGGAACGGACCCTCGTGCTCCTCGATGTCGGAACGGGTTTAAGGGTGAGCGAACTGTTCGCCCTCAAATGGCGGGACGTCAACTTTCTCACCAACGAGATCAGCGTCACGCGCTCGATTGTTATGCAAAAAGTTGGCCCTTGCAAGACAGAGGCGTCTCAAAGGCCCATTCCACTGGACCCGTATCTGGCAAAAGCCGTGAGGCGATGGCGCAAACAGTGTAAGTACAGAGGGCCGGACGATTGGCTTTTTGCTAGTCCGGAGGTCGGAGGTCTTCAACCTTACTGGGGCCAACCCATCATGCGTAAGCTGATCCGTCCGGCAGCGGTCAAGCTCGGCATCACTGCGCATCTCGGGTGGCACACCTTCCGCCATACGTATTCGTCTCTGCTGCGGGCCCACAGGGTCGATATTAAAGTTATGCAAGAGTTGCTGCGACACGCCTCCTGTCGGGTCACATTGGACACCTACACGCAGGCGGTCACCTCACAAAAGCGCGAAGCACAGAGTAAGGTCGTTCAACTCTTGCGTGGACCGATGGCAGCTGGCGCCTGAGCCACCTCGGTCCGCTTGTGCCTTTTTGTGCCTCTGGTCGCCTTCGGACTGCATGCGGAAATCCTGACATTTGACACGAGGCGGCCAGAGAATCGGTGCTTTTCTGTGCCTTTTTGTGCCTGTGGGAAAAGCCGCACTCGCCTGCAAATTATTGAAAGGGTTTGGCGTCCCCGACGGGATTTGAACCCGTGTTACCGCCGTGAAAGGGCGATGTCCTAGGCCGGGCTAGACGACGGGGACTTGGCAGGCACTCTTCGACTAATTCGATGCATGCGCGATACACCCTCGGGGCGGGCCGGAACAAGGCTCCTACCGCATATTCCCAGAGGCCGCGCGCAACTTTCCCATGCTATCAGCCGCTCTTTCCAACTGTCAATTAATCTTCTCGACGGGGAGCCTTGCTGGGCGGGAGCACGTGGCAACACTCGCATTCAATTTAGGTCTTCCTTACTCCGGGAATGTCCCAAAAGCCAAGTCGCTTTGTTTCGGGTCGGATGCCGCCGTCTGCGGCAGGGCAATCTCCGCCAAGTCCGGGTAATGCGCGCGGATGCCCTCCGGCATGGCCACGGGCTGGCCGCGCAAAATACTGGTGAGTTGCAACGCGTTGGCGATCGCCTTTCCCTGGAAGTGATTATTGGTGATCACAAAAACCACTTCCGCGGTGCGTCCAATGTGGTTGATGCGCTCCGCCCACGGCCGCAGCTCATCGATACTATAAAGATAGTTATAACGTTCTTCGGGATGTTCGTTCGAAGTAAACCAATGTTCGTAATTACGCCCGTGCAATCGCACGTAGCCCACGGGCATGGTGACATACTCGCTCGGCTCGAGTGACCGGCCGATGACGGGCTGGTCGATATTGCAAAACCCGACGCCCTGCGTGCGCAGCCGGTCAAACACCTCCGGCTGGTTCCACGAACTGTGCCGCACTTCGACTACCAGAGGGTATTCCGTGAATTGCACGCAGAGCCCGCTCATGTATTCATGATTCTCCCGCGTGTTCTTAAACGACCAAGGGAACTGCAGGAGCACGGCGCCCAGTCGCCCCGCCGCCGCGAGCACGTCAAACCCCTGCTTACAAGCTTTTTCATCCTCCAGGCTGGCATTGCGTTCGTGGGTAAAACCCTTCCAAAGTTTAGCGGTAAATTGAAACGACGGGTTGTGCGCGACTTTGGCCACCCACGACTTCGCAAATTCCGGACGCAGAGGGTTATAGAAAGAAGTGTTGATTTCGATTGTGTCAAAATATTGCGCCAGATAGGCAGCCTCGTGGAAGCCGCGCGGCTTACGGCCAGGGTAGACGATACCTTGCCAGTCTGAATATGACCAACCCGCGGGACCCACTAGAATTTTACCGAGAGAAGGCTCGCGCATGCAGATTCGCCTTTTGTTCGCCTAAATCAAAAATATCGCTCTCGAGGGCTATTGTCAAGCGTTGGATTGATCCTTAGTTGTGCATCGCCCGAATGCGATGCATCATCGTCCGCGCGTCGCGGAGTTGGGCGTCATCGGCGGGAGAAATGCTGATGTAGGTGCGAAGATCGGCCAGCGCCTTGTCGTAACGCCTTACCAGAAAATAAACCATGGCGCGATCGTGAATTTCCTGGCGCGATGCCGGGTCAATGGCCAGGGCCATTTCAATCATGTTCAGAACTTTGGAAAAATCCTTGCGCCGGAAGTAAGATCCCTTCAGGTTATTCAGCATCCTGCTAAGGGTCTGCTTGGTTGACGTTACCTCCAGATAGGAAGGGCGAAGCTCCGCTTCTGCACCGAACTGAACTTTCAGCTTCTCCTCACAATCCTGCAGGCTCACAATGGCGCCGTGGTGGTAAGGGTCCAATAGGATTTCCCCCGATGCTGCGAGGTACTTGGTGAGAAAGTGCCCGGGAAATCCAACTCCCACCACCGGCAAGCCGCACCGACGAGCCACTTCCTGGTATACAAGGGAAAGGGAAATGGGGATGCCAACTTTGCGGTCCAATACATCGTTTAAATAACTGTTCCGCGGGTCATCATAGTCGTTCTCATTACCGGCAAAATTTTCCACCTCGAATAGAAGTCGATTCAGATTGGCGATATTCGCCTGTGGAGACTGACCGGAATCGCACCCGGTGCGCGCCGCCAGTGCGTCAAGTCGCGCCAGTTCCGCGGAAAGATTGAGCGCCGGGTATTCCGTACGCGCCAACAACAAAGCCGCCACGTCCAGGCGGATCTCCTCTGCAGGACGTGATACGTAATCAGCGAATTCGCGTATGGCGTCAGGGTATTTCACGATTGATCAGGTTCGATCGCCCGCGGCTCTCAGGCGCGGAAGAGGTTTCGCATCAGGAAAAATACATTGGCGGGCCGCTCAGCGAGCCGGCGCATGAAATAAGCATACCACTCCCGCCCGTACGGCACATAAACGCGTACTCGCCACCCTTGCTGGATCAGCCTCCGCTGGAGCTGCCGTCGGATGCCATAGAGCAATTGGAACTCGAATCCGTCCGGCGAAATGTTGTGGTCACGCGAGAAGGCTTTCGTAGCCTCAATCAGGCGTTCATCATGTGTGGCGATGGCATGATAAATCCCGCTTGCCAGCAGCTTTTCCGTAAGTTCCTGATAGTTCCTGTCCACTTCAGTTTTTTGGGCGAATGCAATATCAGGAGGCTCCTTGTAGGCGCCTTTCACCAACCGGATGCGCACGCCGCGCTGCAGGAGATCTTCAACATCGGCCTTGGTGCGGCGGAGGTAGGCCTGAACGGCAATCCCCATCACCTCCCGAGGCGCGTCAACGGAGCAAAACACCCGCAGAGTCGCATCGGTGAACGCCGACCCCTCCATATCGACACGCACAAAATTGTGATGCCGGGCAACGCTTTCAGCCAGGCGTCCCAAATTCCGCCGGGCCAGCCCTTCGTCAATTGCCAGTCCCAATTGGGTGAGTTTCACAGAAACGTGGGAGTCCAGCTTTTCCGCTGCGAGCCGGTCAAGAAGTTGTAGATAAGTTTGGCAAGCAACTTCGGCAGCGGAAGCTTCATGTATGCTTTCACCCAGGCAGTCCAGGGTCACCTGGAATCCCTCGCTATTGAGCCGCCGGATCACACCCAACGCATCTTCGAGTGTCTCGCCCGCGATGAACCGGGAAGCCAACCGCCGTCCGAAGCGGTTACCCGTGAGAAGTTTCTTGGGACCGGCACGCTCGGAAAGGTAAAGCAGGAGGGAACGAAGCATAGGCGATTAATCATGGAACAAAGCCGGTTTCGCAAAACAGCCTAAATCGAAGTCGAGAATCCCAAATCCATCAATGCTCCGCTTCCAAAAACTTCTCCGCGTCCATCGAGGCCATACAACCGGAGCCGGACGCCGTAATCGCCTGCCGATAAACCCGATCCTTGACGTCGCCGGCGGCAAACACGCCGGGGACGTTGGTTTTCGATCCTTCGCGGGTAATGAGATATCCGAGGTCATCAACTTCCAGCTGCCCGCGAAACAAGCTGGTGTTGGGCTCGTGTCCGATCCCGATAAAGACGCCGTCCACGGGCTTAAGGACTTCCTCCTCGGTTTTGATATTGCGGAGCTTGATTCCCGAAACCTCGCGCTTATCTGCGTCCAGGATATCCTTCACCTCAGTGTTCCAAATGAATTTGACTTTGTCATTCCGGTGGAGGCGGTCCTGCATGATTTTGGAAGCGCGTAATTGCTCGCGCCGATGGATGATGTTAACCACGTTGGCGTATCGCGTCAGGAAGAGGGCGTCTTCCGCGGCAGTATCACCGCCGCCCACCACCACCACCTCCTTTCCTCGGAAGAAGTACCCGTCACATGTAGCGCACGTGGAGACTCCATGGCCTAACAACTTGCGCTCGGAATCGAGACCGAGGAGTTTTGCCGAGGCTCCTGAGGCGATGATGAGCGTCTTCGTTTCCAGGCGGTCCGCCCCCACCTCCAGCACGAAGGGGCGCTTGGCAAGATCCGCTTTCGCCACGTTACCTTCCAAAAACTCCGTCCCAAACTCTGCGGCTTGCTTCTGCATGAGTTCGATCAGTTCCGGCCCCTGGACACCCTTGGGAAACCCGGGGAAATTTTCCACCAGTGTTGTCAGGGTCAGCTGCCCACCAGCTTCCACACCGCGAATGACCAACGGCTTCAGATTGGCGCGTGCGGCATAGATGGCAGCGGTCAGTCCTGCGCACCCCGAACCGATAATCACGACATTCCGCATGATGGATTGCATCTCCGCAAATGGTATTTAATGGGACGCATATCTTACCCGATACTCACTATTCCGTACAGGCACTTCTCGGCGGACAGCTGGCATGGGCGTCGCCAACCGGCAGGACAGAACCCCACAGCACGCGCCCGCGAATCCCTTCATTCATTTGATGCCCAAGATGACCTTTGGCTTCACCCGTACGGGCGCGATCAGTGCGTCCAGACACGGTCGGCGTGCGGATCCGTTCCCTTTATGTCTCAGTGACCCTCGCCGCCAGTGGCCGACCCGGGTACATCGCGCGATTATTCTGACTTATGGGAAGCGGTCTGCGGCAGTTGGATTGCGCTATGCCCGCGGGACACCGATCAGGATATTCCAAAACGCTACTCAGCGCCCATCGGCGTGATCGTGCAGGCGCGAAAAGGCACGTCCTGCTCCTGGCCACAATCGGCCTTGGCACACGTCAGCTCAAACTTGTTTGGCCATCCATCGGTTTCATTAACGCTTTGCCGAAACGAGTGCCGCTCTCCGCAGCTCCCGCACTCCCACTCCACAAGATAAACTTGCATGGCACTTCCCCTCTGGGGCTCTATCTACGTGTCTGCTGGGTAT
>Ga0207054_1280_pt1 | contig 10367 bp, 7 predicted proteins | sample Alteio_BWMinCont_60_FD_153288 | JGI IMG/M metagenome (GOLD analysis project Ga0207054, IMG submission 153288) | Enriched cells from forest soil in Barre Woods Harvard Forest LTER site, Petersham, Massachusetts, United States -... | ecosystem: Environmental > Terrestrial > Soil > Temperate forest >... | reverse complement strand
CCCTGCTTGCTCGGGTATTTCGCAAGTTCGGCCTCGGCGTTGAAGTGGAATGCGGCTGTGCTGGGGGGAATCTCGGGCGCAAACCGGACCAAACTTTCCGGGCCGGTAATGTACCGTTCGGAATTCAATGTCATGCCTTCCGGCAGATATTTGGGCAAGGTCGGAAGAGGCGATTGAGAATACCGGGGAGCCGTCCCCACTACATGATTCAGTTCTTCAGGGTTTGGCTTGTATCCCCTGAAAATAAAGAGGTAATTTCCGACCGCGACTACTTCGTCGGAGGCCGTTACCACACCCAGGCCCGTCACATCGACGGGTTGGGAATCGGCAGGGCGTGCCTGGTTGAAAGCGGCGAAAGCGCCGGTGGCGTCGGCGAACCGGTAAGCCGAGATGGAATATTTCGTCGGGCCACCGGCGGTATATTCCGCAGTCTCCGAATCCTGAAGCCCGTATTCCTGCCAGACTTTCTGGTCGGGCACCACGGCGGGAGCAGGAGCGCCCTTTTTCCAGTCGCCGATGGTGTCGGGAAGAATCGCCGCGTTGGCGGCAGCAGCGGCGAGCAAAAAAAGGAAGAGCTTGTTCATACGTCAAACCAATTGGACGCCCGAGGACCGTTTTATGCTCCGTGGCATTTCTTGTACTTCTTGCCGCTGCCGCAGGGACACGGATCGTTGCGCCCGACTTTCGGCGCGCCGTTGACGACCGTCTGATTCGCCGTCCCCGAACCGTTCGTCCCGGCAAACTGCAAATCCTTCAACTCCCGCTCATGCTGCTTCTGGATATTGCGAGTCATATCCTGGACCGCGCTCTGGGCCGCCAGGCGCTGCTGCTCTTCAAGCGCTTTCGATACCTCGATCTTCTTCCGTTCCGCTGCCTCCTCGTCTTCCTCATATTCGGAATCGTCGTTGGCAAACGGGAGCGAGCCCGGATTCTGTTCGAACCGCAGGAAGTAGAGGTAACGAACCGTCTCGTCCTCGATGCGGTCCATCATGTCCTGGAACAGGGTGTAGGACTCTTTCTTGTACTCGACCAGAGGGTCTTTCTGCCCGTAGCCGCGCAGCCCGATGCCCTCTTTCAGGTGGTCCATCGAGAGCAGATGGTCTTTCCACTGATCGTCGATGACGTGGAGCATGATGTTGCGCTCCGCTTCGCGCAGCAGCGACGCGCCGACCAGATCCTCCTTGGCCTGATAAGCCGCCTGGGCACGTTCGTAAAGCTCGACGTCGATTTGGTCGCCGTTCATGCCGGCCAAGTCCGCCGGGTTGATGCGGACGCCGAACTGGGTAAGCATATCGGTTTGCAGCCCCGGCATGTCGAAGGTGTCGGGATGCGAGTTATCAGGGCATCGCTTGTCCACGATGCCGCCGACCACGCCCTTCGTCATTTCGAGAACACGTTCTTTTTGATCGACGCCTTCCAGCAACTGCCGCCGCATGCCATACACGGCCTGGCGCTGCTTGTTCATTACGTCGTCGTATTCAAGCAGGTGCTTGCGCGATTCGAAGTTCTGCGCTTCCACTGCTTTTTGGGCAGCCGCAATCCGCTTCGTGATCATCTTCGATTCGATCGGCACATCTTCTTCCATGCCGAGCCGCAACATCAGGTTCTGCATGCGCTCGCCGCCGAAAATACGAAGCAGATCATCCTGCAGCGAGAGGAAGAAACGGGAACTGCCGGGGTCGCCCTGGCGACCGGCCCGTCCGCGAAGCTGATTATCGATACGCCGTGAATCGTGCCGTTCCGTGCCGACGATGTGGAGACCGCCCAGCGCGACGACTTCGTCATGCTCCACCGCGCAGGCCGCCTGAACTTCCTTCAACGTTCGTTCCCAATCGGCGTTGAACTCTTCGCGGTCGGGATCCTTGCCCTGCTTCCGCATGAGGTCGCGAGCCATCGAATCCGGGTTACCACCCAGCAGAATGTCGGTACCGCGGCCCGCCATGTTGGTGGAAACCGTCACGGAACCTTTGCGGCCGGCCTGGGCGACAATGTGTGCTTCGCGCTCGTGGTTCTTGGCATTGAGCACCTCGTGCCTGACGCCATTCTTTTTCAGCAATGCAGCCAGGCGTTCAGACTTCTCGACCGAAATCGTGCCCACCAGAACCGGCTGGCCGCGAGCCTGAGACTCCTTGATCTCTTTGGCGGCGTTACGGAACTTCTCGTCTTCCGTGCGATAGACGACGTCCTGATTCTCCATGCGAATCATCGGCCGATTGGTCGGAATCACCGTGACTTCGAGCTTGTAAATTTTTTCGAATTCCGCTGCTTCCGTCTCTGCCGTACCGGTCATCCCGGCCAGCTTCTTGTACATGCGGAAGTAGTTCTGGAACGTGATGGTAGCGAGGGTTTGGTTCTCGCGTTCGATTTTGACGCCCTCTTTGGCTTCGACCGCCTGGTGCAGGCCATCGCTCCAGCGCCGCCCCGGCATCAGGCGCCCGGTGAACTCATCGACGATGATGACCTCGCCGTCCTTCACCACGTAATCCTTGTCCTTCTGGAAAATCGAGTGGGCTTTGAGAGCGCTCTGTATATGGTGATTCCACTCGACGTTCTGCGGCTCGTACATATTGCCAATCCCGAGCAGTTTTTCCACGTGCAGCACGCCTTCTTCGGTCAGGGCCGCGGAGCGATGTTTTTCGTCGACCGTGAAATCGCCGGTGGTGTATTTCTCGCCCGGCTCTTTGCCTTCGATCACCTCGCCTCGCTGGAGGTGCGGAATCACTTTATTGGCTCTGTAATATTTATCGGTCGACTCTTCGCTCGGTCCGGAGATGATGAGCGGTGTGCGCGCTTCGTCGATGAGGATCGAATCGACTTCGTCCACGATCGCGAAGTTATGCCCGCGCTGCACGCAGTTCTGCAGGTTGAACTTCATGTTGTCGCGCAGGTAATCGAAGCCAAATTCGTTGTTGGTGCCGTAGGTGATATCGGCGAGATAGTTTTCCTGACGCTCCCGATCGTCCAGGTCGTGCACGATGATACCGACGGTCAAGCCCAGAAACCGGTGGATGCGTCCCATCCATTCGGAGTCGCGCTTGGCGAGGTAATCGTTCACCGTGATGATGTGAACGCCTTTGCCTTCGAGCGCGTTGAGATAAGAGGGAGCGGTGGCGACGAGCGTTTTGCCTTCGCCGGTCTTCATTTCGGCGATGCGGCCCTTGTGCAGGACCATGCCGCCGATGAGCTGGACATCGAAGTGCCGCATGTTCAGGACGCGCCGGCTGGTCTCGCGAACCACTGCGAAGGCTTCAATCATCAGGTCGTCAAGGGGAGATCCCTGGGCGAGCCGTTCCTTGAATTCAATTGTTTTGGCGGCCAGATCGATGTCGGAGAGCTGCTGCATCGCCGGCTCGAGATCGTTCATGGCGGCGATGACCGGACGCATCGCCTTGACCTCGCGCTCGTTTCGGGTGCCGAAGATTTTGGCTAATACTGCGTCGACCATAGAGAGATTCGTTAACTATTTTAACGCGATGCACGATCAAATACGCCGAGAGGCTGCATAGAGAGCATACGAACTTGAAAAGGCTCGTGTTCCACCTGAGAAACCGTTCGAATGCCCTGATTAGATCCGCTGGATCGGTTACTCAGAAACTGTGTCCTGGCGGCGCATGCGTCGGGGAATACCGCTCGAATCTCAAGGTCCGCGCCGATTGCCTGAAGGTAGCTGGCGAGCGTGCTGACATACAAGTTCGCGCGCCGTTCCTTTGGACACATCGCCCTGTACCATATGCAACTGGAAGTACCGGCACCCGGGAAACTCTGTTTGGCGGCGGTATTATCGTACCGGTGGCGGCGCAATCACCCCCAATTCAGGTGCCGATGTGCTGAGAATGACGGAATTTGCTCTGCTGACTTCCCGGCTCCTGCTGGCTGCCGTCTTTCTTCTCGCGGGCGCTTCCAAACTGCTTGACCCTCTGGGATTGCGCAAAGCCTTGCGCGGTTTTGGCCTGCCACCGGCATTAGCGCGACCGATGGTGGTGCTTCTGCCGGTGCTCGAGCTCGCGGTTGCCGGGGCGCTGATCCCCGCAAGACTGGCTTGGTACGGGGCACGGGGCGCACTCGCGTTGCTTGCGGTCTTTATGATTGCCGTTGGCATCGCGATGATACGCGGGCGCAAGCCGGATTGCCACTGTTTCGGTCAATTGCATTCGGCGCCCGTGGGCTGGCCGACGTTGGTTCGCAATGCTGTTCTGGCGGTATTTGCCGCCTGGCTGGCATCGAGGAGACAGCGGGATTTGGGGCCGGATCCGTGGGCGTGGTTCGCCTCACTCGACGTCATCGAGCGGAAGCTGGCCGTAGTTGGAGCGTGCGCGGTGGCCTTCCTCTTTTTCTATTTGCTCCGCCGCTCACGCCCGGAGACCGAGTCCATCGAATCGCAGTTGTCGTGGTCTCTGGGGATCGACGATGAGGACGAACCAGAGGAACAACCGGCGGCAATGCCCGTGAAACGAACCGGGAAGCCAACCGGGACACGGGCCGCACCGCCCGCTGTGGTTCCCGAGCCGGCCAAGATCGTCGTCATGGGGGTAGGTCTCCCGATTGGCACGCCCGCTCCGGAGTTCGAACTGCCGGGGATGACGGGTGAAACGCGTTCGCTGCAATCGCTGCGAAAACAAGGCCGAGACGTGCTGCTGGTATTCTCCAGCCCGCATTGCAAGCCGTGTCAGGCGCTGGCATCGAGTCTGGTCCGCTGGAAGCGCGAGATGGAGGGATTGCCGAATATCGTTCTGGTCAGCCGCGGCGCCGCGCAGGATAATCTCGCCAAGCTGAGAGAATTCGGGACCTCGCAGGTTCTCCTTCAGCGGAACTTCGAAGTCGCCGAAATGTACGACTGCATTTCAACGCCCAGCGCCGTTCTGGTTGGCGCGGACGGTTTGATCCGGAGCGAGCTCGCTTTGGGCGGAGTGGCGATCAAGCAACTGCTTTCGTCTTCCACCAAAACGGGAAAAGCGAAGCATGCCGTTGGAAACCCTTCGGTGCCCTTTTGATCAGGGCTTCACGAAAAACGCCCTCCGCACCGTCACCAGAATCTGCACTCACTTTAGTTTCGATCGCCTGGTCCAAACCCCGCGCCTTTTCGGCAGCTTGCAGCACGTGCAAGAGCCGGACCGAGGGGTCCGGCGCAGATCAGGGGATCCGCCCCACAAACCAGATTGGCGCAGCGTATCCGGCTTTCAGCCGCTCAATGAGGCGGCAGGACCCGGACGGACGCGATCTTCCAGTTATCCGCCTCTTTCCTCATCACGAACAATAGCGGGATGTTTTGAGTGACGCCGCTGCCGTCTGTGTATGTCCAAGCGCCATCAGTCAGGGTTACGTCGGTTGTAATGAATCTGGTGGCGCTGCTGGTGATCCGCGGATTGAGTGTCTCGAACGCCAGGAGGGGCGGCGAACCTGGGAAATTCAGCGCGGCTTCACCCCAGGGTTCGTGCGATATCGTTACTGTCGGTCCATCAGACAATGCCGTAATCCGGACCTCTCGTGGTGTTACGTCCGGCAGCCGGTCCAGTTCGGAGTACACGTCGGCAGTGAAGACTGCAGTGCGCCGCGGCTGCTGATTCAGCGCCGCGATGGTACGGTCGATGGCCGCGCGGTCGGCCGCCTCATCGGCCGAGGCGTAGGAAGCCAGGAGCAGCGGGAGACAAAGAATTACGCCCCCAGTCGCCGGATGCCGCATGATGCGTGGTCCTTTCATTCTCTACGATAGCCGATTCGCGGGATGCCGCGAATTGGCTCCAGGGCACCGGGCTCTCCCTGCTATCCTGTGTCGAGGTTGACGAGAATAGAGCCAATTGAGCGCGAACGCCGTGGGTGAACCGGGAGGCATCTTCGCCACCCGCCGCGGCTCCATCCTCCTTATTTCCTCCTGCACACTGATCAGCGCGTCCGCCCAGATCATGATGAAGATTGGGACCACCCGCATCACCACACTCGACCCGATTGCGCTGGCGACGAATTTGCCGCTGGTTACCGGTTACGCGCTCTACGGGATTTTCTGTCTGATGATGATTCTGGCGTTGCGCCGGGGCGAACTGTCCCTGATTTATCCGATTATCTCGCTGGCCTACGTCTGGGTGACCGTGCTCTCCTATTTCATTTTTCACGACACGATCAACCCATTGAAACTGCTGGGGATTGTGGCGGTCATGGCCGGAGTTGCCCTGTTGGGCCGACAGGGGCCGGAATGACGGCGACACCCTTCAGTTCGATGGCGTTGGTGTTGTTCGCATCGGTGGTGGGCTCGTTCGGCGCGGTCTTCCTGAAGCTCGGCGCCGTGCGTCTCACAGGTGTCATGAGTCTATTGAACTGGCGGCTCTTGTTGGGAATTGGTCTGTATCTGGGCTCGTCGGTGTTCTACGGCTGGGGCATCAGGAACGGCCAGATCTCGGTGTTGTTTCCGATGGTTTCTCTCGGCTACGTCTGGACCATGGTCTGGGCGCGCCTGTTCTTCAAGGAGCCGTTCACCAGACAGAAGTTCATGGGCTTGGGGATGATTCTTCTGGGCGTGCTTTTCGTCGGACTGGGCAGCAAGTAAGCCGGCGGGCGTTTTCAACGCCCTTTCCCCGTTTCTGCTAATCTGAAATCAGCTTCGGCGCTACCGTGCGCTTCCCTACTCTCGAACACCATCTCGAGCAGCAGACTCGGCCCGGCAAGATTCAGCTCCGGGACGACCCCAGTTTTGCTTCGGCAAAAATGGCCGCGTTTCAATATTTCGCGGTGGCAATCTTTCTGTTTCTGGTGACCGGTTTCTGGGAACTGCAGATCAAGAGTCGCCAGTTCAATAGACTCATGACACCTGTGAGACGCACAAAGCACTGCCGATCGTGGCGCCCCGCGGAAAGATCCTCGATCGCGACGGCCGCGTAATTGTCGACAACCATTCCACCTGGAGCCTGATTCTCTCGCGGGAGAACCTGAAGCAGGAGCATCTGCACGAAATTGCCGACGGACTCCATCTCGATTACGACGATCTGGTACGGAAAGTAGGGCGGTATAAGAAACGCCCGAAGTATGAGCCCATCATTATCAAAGAAGAGTTGACTCCCGCCGAGTTGGCTTTCGTGGAAGCGCATCGCGATTCGGACACGTTCCCCGAGATGGAACTGATCGAATCACAGAGGCGGCTCTACCCGGAGAACGGCATCCTTGCGAACGTGATCGGTTACACCGGCGAAATCAGCGAACCCGAACTCGATGTTCCGGACTACGCGAAATATAACCAGGGACAAATCATCGGTAAGACTGGAATCGAAAAGCAATACAACGAAACCCTCATGGGCGTCGATGGCGAGCGGCAATCCGTGGTGGATAACCGCGGCAGAGAGCGCGAGGTGCTGGGCATCAAGGAAGCCAAACCGGGGAGGAACCTGCAACTTTCGATCGATCTCGATTTGCAGACGGTGGCGGAACTGGCGCTGGACGAAAGCCTGATCGATTACCCGCATTCGCGCGGCGCGGTGGTCGCGCTCAACCCGCAAAATGGCGAAATTCTGGCCATGGCGTCGCGCCCCAACTTCGATCCGAACAAGTTCGCCGTACGGATCAAGTCGAAGGACTGGAAGGAACTGACCAGCGACCCCGGGAATCCTCTGCTCAACCGCGCCATTCAGGCCCAATGGGCACCCGGCTCTACATTCAAGCCCATCGTGGCGATTGCAGGCCTCGAAAGCGCCAGCATCGATGAGGATACGGCGTTCCAGTGCCCGGGTGGCGCCTCTTTCTTCGGCCATTTCTACAAATGCTGGGCCACCCACGGCACGGTCTCTCTGCATAAGGGACTGACCCAGTCCTGCGACTCGTATTTCTATAACGTAGGCAACAAGACAGGCATCGATAACATCGCTTATTACGCGGATCAGGCTGGCCTGGGGCACAAAACGGGCGTCGATCTGCCCAACGAAGCCAGCGGAATTGTTCCTTCACCGGAATGGAAGCTGCGCAACTTCCGGCAGAAATGGTTCGCCGGTGAAACCATCTCCGTCTCGATCGGACAAGGCGCTACGACCGTGACGCCGCTGCAATTGGCGCGAGCGTTGGGTGGGCTGGCCGCCGGCGGTGTCTGGCATGTTCCGCATCTGCTGCTCTCGGCAACCAACACGGAGAAGCCCCACGAGTGGGCGCTCAACCCCGAGAACGTGCACCGCGTCATCTACGGAACGTATGGCGTGGTCAATGAAGGCGGGACGGGAGTCCGCGCGAAGATTCCCGGAATCGACGTCTGCGGCAAGACCGGCTCGGCGCAGGTGGCGTCGGACGAATATGAGAAAACGCACAAGGATGTAAAGGATAACGCCTGGTTTGTCGGGTTTGCGCCCTGCTATAAGCCGGAGATTATTGTTGCCGTGCTTTGGGAGAACGTGGGGGTGCACGGCCAATTCGCGGCGCCGACGGCACGAGACATCATGAAATCGTATTTCGACAAGAAGGTTCGCACCGCTGAGGCCGAAGCGGCAAAGCAGCTGCAGAAGGCGAACCCGGCGAATGCGATCGTCTCCGCGCTGTTGCCGGGGATCGCACCGCAAAACGCCGGCGGCAAGACCGCCAGCGCCACAGGATCCGCCGGGGCCACCAGATAATGTTTCAGTTTATCGGGATCAAAGATTTCGACTGGACGATGTTTTTCGTCATGATGATTATCTGCGGGCTGGGTGTCCTGCAGATCTTCAGCGCGACGCACGACACCGTCTGGCAGGGCTCCTGGTGGAAGCAGGTCCTGTACATCGCGGCCGGTATTCTGCTCATGTGGATTGCGACCAGCCTCGATTACCACGCGCTGATGTCGCACGTTTATCCGCTCTACATCGCTTCCATCGTGCTGCTGGTCGCGGTGCTGGCGATCGGGAAGCGGGCATTCGGATCCACGCGCTGGATCGCGCTGCCAGCCGGCATTCACCTTCAGGTTTCGGAGTTCGCCAAGATTGCGATCATCCTGCTCGTCGCGCGCTTCCTGACCGAGTTGAATAAGGACGTGCTCGAACTGCGCGATCTGCTCAAGCTGGGCGCGGTGATCCTGGTTCCGATGGCATTGATCGCCAAGGAGCCGGATCTGGGAACAGCGCTGACTTATCTTCCGATCCTCGCAATCGGCGTTTTCCTGGCGGGGATGCCGTGGAGATACTGGCTGGCGATCTCGGTTGTTGCGTTGATCGTTGTGCCGGTCGGCTACGCCTCGCTGCAGGCGTATCAAAAGGCCCGCATCGTCAGTTTCCTCGATCCCGAGCGCGACCCGCAGGGGACCGGATATCAGCTGATTCAATCGAAGATTGCGGTAGGGGCGGGGGGCACCTGGGGTAAAGGCGTCACCAAGGGCAGCCAGACGCAGTTGCGCTTCCTTCCCGTGCCGCACACGGATTTCATTTTCTCCGCATTCGCCGAAGAGCATGGGTTTATCGGGGTGATGGTCGTGATGGTTCTCTACTTCGTTTTGCTCATGCAAATCGTGCAAAATGCCCAGACCGCGCCGGACCGCGCGGGGATGTATGTGTGCATGGGTGTCGGAGCGCTGCTGTTATTTCATATACTGGTGAATGTAGGAATGGTAGTGGGGCGGATGCCGGTTACGGGCATTCCACTGCCGCTGATGAGCTACGGCGGGTCGAGCATATGGTCCACGTTTCTGATGCTCGGTCTGGTGAATAGCGTTAGAGTTCGCAGGTTTGTGAACTGAGTTGTCGTTAGCCAGTTTTTTGCTGATCGGGTTTTTGCCGGTCAAGTTTGGTGTGAAGCAGAGTTTGCGGTGGCGGATGGAGGAGACGGCAGCGTTTCCGGAGTCCGTTTTGCGGAGTAGTTAAAGGTCTTAAAATTTGAAGTTGGGAGCCATGGAGACTCTCGGATCGGGCTTGGGGAACTGAAAAAGGTTCCATTGCCTGCCGCCCGGAGCGATTTCGTTTCGGGTTTCCGAACATGAGCGGTTTCCCAAGGCCGATGTTGGGTGTCGAGCGGTACTCCACCCTCCGGCTGGCGTGAGAAGTTATTGTTTTCCGGTTGTGCCGGGCCTCTGCGCTGAGGCCGCACGATCCTTACGCAGGGCAGACGGCATTCTTTTTCGGGTCCAGATTCTTCTCCGGTCCGAGCTCTTCACGGAGCCCAACGGGAGAAATGCATGTCCAAAGAGCTTATCGTCTCGGCGGGACGCCATGAGACAAGAGTGGCTATCCTGGAAGACGACCAGGTCGTGGAACTGTTCCACGAGCGGGAAAAAGAATATTCCTTAGCGGGAAGTATCCACAAAGGGCGCGTGACGCGGGTGTTACCCGGGATGCAGTCCGCATTCGTCGATATCGGACTCGAACGCGACGCCTTTCTGTACGTTTCCGATTTTTTTGAGGACAACGAAGAGTACGACGCGGTGGTGAGCACCGTCG
>Ga0207054_1279_pt1 | contig 10432 bp, 9 predicted proteins | sample Alteio_BWMinCont_60_FD_153288 | JGI IMG/M metagenome (GOLD analysis project Ga0207054, IMG submission 153288) | Enriched cells from forest soil in Barre Woods Harvard Forest LTER site, Petersham, Massachusetts, United States -... | ecosystem: Environmental > Terrestrial > Soil > Temperate forest >... | reverse complement strand
CATATCAAAATTGGGGTCCACTTTGCGGGTGGGGGCATATTCTTTATGGCCAACGCACCAGGTAACGTCGGGCTGTTTGATGTATTGCAATATAGCCGCCACACCCCGGCGATAGGCATCCATCTGTACTTCCGGCCAGGGGGAATCGTTTTTCGCCCCGGTATTTTCAGCCTCGATACCGATAAGACTGCTGTTTCCGGAGGTGATGCCCTTCCATGCGCCAGGCCCGGCATGGTTGCATCTGCCTGCCGCAATGATGTAATAAGTTCCGTCGCGGCCCAGGCCAAGCTGTGATAGGGGGCCGGGCAGCGCATCGGCCCCGGTGCGACCTTTAATTAAAATATCAAGCGTTGGCATATTGCCTTGCCTGCTGCCGCCAGTATAATGGCAAAGCACGCCAAGCACTTTCCCCATTTCGGCGCGACCACGGTCTTGCCAGCCAGGGCATTCTATAACTTTTAGGCCTGCATCCTGCAAAACCTGCGATAACCATGTTAATTGATAAGCCATTTTTTAAGTCGAAAGTCTTTAGTTTGAAGTCTTAAGTCGGAATTTGTAAATAAGTTTAAGTGAACTGCGCCTTTGCGGCCCGATATAAAGCTAAGCAGTAAAATTTAAATTGTCAAAAGGTTGATGCAATTTTCCAGTGTCCGTTTTTTTTGACAATTAAACAAAAAAGCCCTCAGAAACAAATCCAGGGACTTTAAGGTAAACTTTCTATGGGTAACAACTGTTTAATTGCAGGGAAGGGAAGCCGTGTATCATACCATCATCTTTTTTCAAAGCGGCCAGTTTTCCTGGTTATAACTATCTTGTATATAATTAACTCAACCGTATCGCCCTCTTCGTCAACAAATCCGTGGGACGGAGGTACCGAATCATCCACGATGTGGGGCATTATCCTATTGATCAGTTTTTGCATGACCTGTTGCTTTTCGTCAATTGCTGTAATTTCTTCAAATTGCCCCCATGCAATCACACTTTGCCAATTGGTAATTTCTTTTATTTCATCCACCTCAAAACAGACTTCCGGATTTTTTCGCATCAGGTTAATCTTCATTCCCTTGCCAGAATGACAGTAGATATTAAGCCCGTCATAAATATAATTTACCGGCACAACATAAGTAATTCCATCCGAATGGCATCCAATGCGGCCAATTAGCTGATTTTTTAGCAAGTCTTCAATTTGGGTATCATTTAATTCTCTTAACATCATTTTTCGTACCTTCCCCTTGCAGATCGAAGGGTTATAAACTAACCCGGATGAACTTAAATTTACTTTCACAGATCATCATTTGTAAATGTCTTTTACTTACAGCCAGCTGCTTGTTCGGTACAGATGTAATGTTAATTTGAGGCTAATTGTTTTAATTCATTTGAATCGTTAGTTTATCATGCTTAGGTTTGTTTTAAACTACAGATATACGGGCCCATGTTTACCATCGAGCAAATAAACACCATACATGAAAAGCTGGGTAACATGAAAGACTTTTCCAGTTATGTAACTGCCCTTAAATCGCTGGGGGTTGAAAAGTACGATTCCTATTTAACTGACGGGCATTCGCAATACTTCGGGGGCAGGGGGATATCATATTGAATCGGCACCTGTTCATGAAAAACTGACCATTGCCGACAATAGCAACAAAGAAAGCTTTTTACATCACCTCAAATTGCACGAGGAAAGAAAAACTGATTATATTACGATGTCGCGCGGCCTGGCAGAAAGCGGCATAGAAAAGTGGACAGTAGATGCTAATGCCGCAACCATTTCTTATCTCGATAAAAAGGGTAATCCACTGTTGATAGAACCGATTGTTTAAAATTCAGGTAACAAGGTAAAGTCGAAAGTCTTAAGCCGAAAGTCTTAAGTCAGATTTTGCCCCTTTTTCCTTACTTCAAACTTGAACCAACAATTGTGAAAACAAAAACAAATACTATCCCGCAATCACTTGCGTTTAATAAATAATATTCTTTAAATTTACTGATATATTCTATTGTTGCGCCGATATGCGTTGATGCTTAGTGTGAAGTCCTAAGTCAGAAGTCCTGACGAAATTCGACTTAAGACTTAGGACTAAAGACTTTCGACTTAATCTGTTGTTCTATTATTCACTTCTGTTTAACTAAAAGTATATGGAAACGATCATGATACAGGAAGCGGACGAAGCCACACTGGATATAGTGACCACCGCTTTACAAATGGAAGGCTACCAGGTTTGCAACCTGACGGATAACAACGAAAATGCGCTGGACATGATCCGGCGGTACCACCCCAAAATGATTCTATTGGACTGCTGGCTCCGCAATAATTCTGCCGGACAGGTTAGTCAATGGATCAAATCGCATTTTCCGCGCTTGCCCGTGGTGGCCTTTAGCTGTGATAACCAGATTGAAGAAAAATACCGCCAGTTTGGATTTGACGACTATGTTAAAAAACCGTTTGACCTGAACGTGCTTTACAAAGTGATAAAAAAACAAGTACGCAAACGTAAAAGGCTCCACCCGGTTGCTCAATCGGCTTAACGTGGAAATTAAGTAACCCATGTACAAATTTCATTGTTTAACCAGGCGCTGTTAAACAGCGCTTTTGTTTTTTCAAGCCATGACAGCCAGCGAAAATCGAAGTAAGAAAAAAGGCCCGGTACAACCGGCGCCCGAACTCCGAACGGAGGGTCCGCTTAAAGAGAAAGACCAGCAGGGGCAGGCAGCTGAACGAGGAAGGAAACTCGCGCAGGAAGCACTGGTGCAATGGCGGTCGTTAAAACAAAAAATCGCAGATAAATTTAAAAAATAATCAGGCACCTTCCAATGCCTGATTATAAATCAACTGACCTTAAGAACGACTGAAGGTTTTTTGCACCTCTTTAATTTACGGATGCTTTGTTTCAATTGGTTTACGATGCATCATCAATCCGCTTATCCTGTTTTGAGTCTTTTTTCCGGGGCTGTTTTGAAGCGTTTGAGCCTACGCCAAAACGGTAAGAAAAAGTTAATGTAGCCCTTGAGCTTACTGTGCGACGTTCAAAATTGAGTAACAGATCATCGCTGCTTCTTAAAAATGCCCACTTTCGGCTGTTAAAGATATCATTGGCATTAAAACTCAGCGAAGCCCTGTTTCCAGCGAAGTCATACTTTGCAGCGGCATCCAATCCAAAAGCCGCGCGGTTTTCGTCCTGCAAAATCATGTCCGGTGCACGATAATCTGCGTGGATTTGAAATGACAGCCTCTGTATGGGTGTCACATTACTGGTGACATTCGCATTCCAGCTGAGCCCGTTGTTAGCAGCTATGCCAAATAGCGGGGCTGCATCGTTATCCCTGTCATAAATATTGGCATTGGCAGTAAGGTCCCATCCTTTTAGCAGGTTAAAGTGGCCTATCAGCTCCAGCCCGGTAGTGGTTGAGCGTTTTAAATTTTCGGGCGTTGTGACCGTTACGTCACCAACCGGGTCGCTTTGAACATGTTTTATTACATTGTCGATCCTATCGTAGTAAATGCCTGAGGTAAAGGATACATTTTGCCAGGTTTTATTATAATCCAATTCCAGGTCGTTTATGCTTTCGGGCATTAAAGCCGGGTTACCTTTGGAGTAATTTACCGGATCAGAAAAATCTGTTGTCGAATTTAATTCCCGCGCAGATGGCCTCGAGACCCGGTTGGTAAAAGTGAACTGCAACTGGCTGTTGTCTTCAAGCTTTTCGGTTAGCAAAACGCTGGGATAAAAGCCCTTGACGGGTACTTTCACGGGAGCGGCAAATAGTAAATTATTTGCATTATAACTCGTAAAGGTGGCTTTAAGGTGGCTGTTCTCGGCCCTCAATCCTGCCTGGTAGCTAAAATAGCCGATCTGGTCCTTATAATTCAAATAAAGGGCCTGAACCTGGTTATCGCTGCTAAAAAAATCGGTAAATGAATAAAACGGAGCATCGCCAGCGTCTAAAACGTTATAGGCATATTGGTCGTTATTGCCGATAGTGACCTGGCCGCGGTAGCCGGTTGAAAATTGACCTGCTTTGCCAACCGGTAAAACATAATCTGCCTGTATATTATAATTGGTGATGTAATTCCTGATATCACTTATTAGCGGTGTATCAATGGCAGGTGCCTGTTCCCCGTTTATGCTGTTAAAATGCGTTGTATATTCCTGGTAATTCCTGGAACTCCCGTACGCGTAAGAGAAATTGAACGTTAGTTCCTCTTTCGGTTTCTTGAAATGTTGGCTATAGTCCAGGTCAAATTCATAACTATTGCCATTGTTATTTATGGTATTATAGCGATTGATGGACTGAACAGGGGCGCCGTCTGCAGCTAAATTATTAATAGTTAAAAACTCATCACGGTGAGTATTGCGCGAGTTGAAACTGCCGGAGACACCTAATTTGCCCTGCGGTGTAAATGAATAATCGACACCAGCTTTTACAAATTGGATTTTGTTTCGGGTAACTGAGGGGAAGGTTTCGTTGGAATACCGGATGGAGTCAACGGGACTTAAAAAAGTCATGTTCTGGATCCCGTTGCTGTACGTATTTCCATTCTTCAGGCTATAGTTCCCGTACAGGTTTACCTTGCCGCTTTGGTAACTCAGGTTGGCATCGGCGTTATAGTTATCGCGGGTACCGGCGCCAATATCTGCCGAACCGTTTAATCCAGGCCTGCTGTTCTTTTTTAGAATGATATTGATGATACCCTCGCCATTAGCATCATACTTAGCCGGTGGGTTGGGAATCACTTCTATACTTTCGATAGCGCTGGCCGGTATAGATTGAAGGATTTGGGTAACGTCACCATTGGCAATAACTGAAGGTTTCCCATCAATAAGGACTTTAACACCGGTAGATCCGCGGAGGCTCACATTCCCATTGCCATCAATCTGCAGGGTGGGGACGTTCTGTAACAAATCCGCCGCATTACCACCTTTGCTCACCAGGCTCTGGTTAACTGAAAACACCTTTTTACCATCGATATTTTGTAATGCCTCTTTTTGGGCGGTGATAACAACCTGTTTCAGTAAATTGTTATTCGAAGCGGCCATTGGGAGCGTGCCTAAATTTAAATCGCCGGTTGCCGGGTTGATCAGTATGTTTTCTTTAAAGATATCATTGTAACCAACATAGTTTATCCGCAGATTAAACGCCCCGGCCGACACATTTTCAAGCACGAAATTGCCGCTTGTATCGGTTTGGATTCCTTTGACAGGAGCTTTGGTTTGCTGATTTAATAAAGCCACCGTCGCAAACGGGATAGGTTCATGCGTAAGTGAGTCGGTTAACCTTCCGGATATTTTTGTATTGTACTGCCCATATCCTTTGGCAGCAATCAGCAGGAGCAAACCGATTGCCGCTATTTTTAATTGAAGAAATCTCATGAACTGGTTTTTGATGGTCAAAGCTCTCCCGGCAAGGTGGAACCTTGTAATTGTCGATAATGAAGCTTACCCAATCAGGCATCCGCTGAAAACAGATGCGCTCAAACATTCGGTCTTAACTAAAACAGCTGTTCCGCTGGCGGAGTTACGCCTTTTAAACGCAGGTAAATGGTGGTTTGGCCCCGTTGATGGGTTTGATGTTCAAATGCCTTACCGAATAGTCCGCTTCTTGTAATGTCATGTTTGCCAAACTTTGTGGTTTCCTGCAGTTGATCGGGCGTCATATTTTGAAGTGTGCTTATTACCCAATCGTAGCTATCCATTACCGCTTTTATGGTAGCTTCCTTCGTCGGTGAGGCGTTTTTTTCATTAATATTATGAGCGGCAAGTACATCACCAATAGGGTTTGGTTTATCGCTTGCAACAGTAGCAAAGATATAATTGGCATCCGATAAATGAAGCATTTGCTGCGCAAACGAGCGGATCTCCGGCGTTGGTTTAAAACCGTAACCATCTTCGGGCATAGCATCCAGATAGGCTTTGGTGTATGTTTTTGCCCGCTGCCATTCGGCTACCATTTGTGATTGCGTAAATTGGGCGAATACTGAACTGCTGACAAATATTAATGCCAGGACTGTAAACAATAGTGATACTTTTTTCATGATGGGTTATTTATTAAGTGGTTAGATAATTTGATTTTCATGTTTTGATTTTGATGATCAAAAGTGTTTTTTACAAACCGGCTTCAATAATCTTTTCGACCCTGTTCCTTTTATTTCCAACGGGGAATGCTATTTATTCGACGTATGGGTTTTTCGGGGGTTTTTAATCAACCGTCTTGATTTTTAATGCAATTGCAGAGAATAGTGGCCCAACGGTATAAAATAGCACATGAAGACATAAAAGGTTAGTATTTTTGAACATGAAGATATGGAGGCAAGCACCCGGTATTATTCAGCTCCAGGTGCTGATATGGACCGCCGTGTTGTTATTGATATTTTTTTCGTTATTGCCGATGGATGGTTTACTGAAATCAGTAATAGCCACTATAGTCAACGCAACATCGTATGCAATCATTATTTATGGGAATATCCTGTTGTTATACCCGGTATTTTATCAAAAGAGAAGGTTGGTAGCATATGGTATTTCAGTAGCGTTCTTTTTAATTTTAACAGGAATGCTAAAGGGCTACGCAGGCATTATCATCTACAAGCATTTTCTGTTAAAAACACCCCCGGTTGATCTGCTTACTTTATTGAGTTATGTTCCCGGTGGAATCCTGATATATGTCCTGAGCCTGGTTTTTCGCATCGCTATTGCCTATTTCACTTTAAAACAACAAACGGAGGAAATCCTTTTGCAAAAAAGCCACGCCGAACTTAATTTACTCAAATCGCAGGTTCAGCCGCACTTTCTTTTTAATGCGCTTAACAGCATTTATTACAGGGTTTATAAAGTTGACCCGCCATCGGCCGGCCTGATAGAACGCCTGTCGGATATAATGCGTTATTTTGTTGATGAAAGCCCAAAGGATGAAGTGCCGGTATCCACAGAAGTGGCATTTATCGAAAACTATATGGAGCTTGAGCGAATTCGTATCCGGCACGGCGCCAGTATTATTTTCGAGAAAGCTTATAACCCGGAACTCCGCATCCCGCCCATGCTGCTCATGACCTTTGTAGAAAACATTTTCAAACATGGGATCGATAAATCACGAAAGCAAAACCGGGTAACTATTTCGCTGGTGCAGCAAAATGATTATTTGCTTTTTAAAACCAGTAACCGTAAAATCGATCCTGACGCCGGCGATCAAACGGGCGGGTTTGGGATCATTAACCTAACCAAAAGACTCAGGATGTTATACGGAGAGAAATTTGAACTCAATATTGATAATGAAGGAGAATTATATACTGCATTTTTAAAAATCCCGATTTAATGAATTTGAGCTGCATAATTATTGATGATGAGCCTGATGCTGTCGACCTGGTGGAACTGCTGATAAAGCAAAGTACAACATGGGATCTGAAAGCGAAATGTTACAATGCGCTGGAAGCGCTGGCGTTTTTAAAAACGAACCAGGTTGATTTTATTTTCCTGGATATCAATATGCCAAAGCTTACGGGGATGGAACTCGCTACGTTATTGCCGCCCCGCACCAAAATTGTTTTCACCACAGCTTATTCCGAATACGCTGCTGAAAGCTATGCTTTTCAGACCATAGATTACCTGCTTAAACCCATCACTTTAAAACGTTTTTTGGCATCGGTACAAAAAATAGAGCAGCATTTTTTAAAACCCGGGCCGGAACATCTGCCAAATGCTGAACAGGGCCCGGAATTTTTTTTCGTAAAATCGGGAAAGATATTCAGGAAGATTTTATTAAAGGACATACTGTATTTTGAAGGAGAGAAAGATTATGTACGACTGGTGACAGGCCAGGAACAAATGCTGATATATCGCCGGTTAAAGGATATTGAAGAGCAACTTAAATTACCTTTTGTCAGGGTGCATAACTCCTATATCATCAATTATCAACAGCTTAGTAAAATTGAAGATAACCATATTTATATCGCCGATAAACGCATACCTGTAAGCGAAAAGTTCAGGGAGCGGTTTATGGAGGTTATCAATAAAAATAAGTTTTGATTGAGGCGGGAATATATACTCGAAGAGGCTTTCCGCCCTTTTTGATCTTCCGGACACCTATGGTGATAACACCGACGAAGACACTTAGACGTAAACTTTAATTGAGGAAAACTTTGTATAGAGTTTATGAGTTTTAATTGAAAAGGAAGTAAAACTATGGCAAAAAATAAATTACTACGGATGGACAATGTTGGCATCGTGGTAGAATCCCTCGATGAGGTCATCTCTTTTTTCGCCGAGATTGGCCTGAAACTCCAGGGGCGGGGCACAGTAGAAGGAGAATGGGCAGGGCGCGTCACCGGACTGGGTGACCAGCACGTCGAGATCGCCATGATGGTAACCCCCGATGGTCATAGCCGGCTGGAGCTCTCGCGATTTCTCAGGCCGCCTGTAGTCGCCGATCACCGTCAAGCCCCTGTGAACGCGCTCGGCTACCTGCGCGTCATGTTCGCTGTAGAAGACATTGACGAGATGGTCGCGAGGCTCATCACACATGGCGCGCAGCTCGTCGGCGAAGTTATGCAGTACGAGAATTCGTACCGGCTCTGCTACATCCGTGGACCCGAAGGACTTCTTATCGGGCTGGCAGAAGAACTCAGTAATAAATGAGTAGGGGATGTTTCCATGTAGCAACAGCATTTAGAAGCCCCCCTGGATTCGTTCTATAAATCGAAGTTATCACCAAATTATCGTATAACGGTAACAAAACCCCCTAAAGGAGGGCCGCTGCTGCCCAGGGTGATAACATAATAGTATACGCCTGTTGGCAGCGGCTTGCCGCCATATTCGCCATCCCAGGGTTTGGAGTATCCTATGCTGCTGAACACCTGCTGCCCCCAGCGGTTGTAGATAAGCACAATGCATTGAGGATAGCTTTGCAAGCCTTTAATTTGCCAGGTGTCGTTTATCCCATCACCGTTGGGTGTAAAAGTATTTGGAATTTTGCCTGAAAGACAATTGCCCGGTGAGATAACAACTGTATCGGCTGACATACATCCGGACGTATCCATTACATTTACCCAATAAGTTCCCGGCATTGTGACCTTGTATTGCGGGCTTGTCGAATTGTCCTGCCATTGGTATTGGCTGTATAGACCGGGGCTTAACAATATGGAGTCGCCTAAACACATGATCCTGTCGGGACCAAGATTAACTTTCGGATTCACGGTAATATTAACAGTAACCAAGCTATCACATCCGTTAAACGACTTTAACGTATCTGTATAACTCCCGGTTCGGGTGTGGCCCAGGTAACTCTGTCCCGGGCATAGCTGTTTCGAAATAATAGTGTTTACCGAATTGACGACCACTGTAGCCGGTTTGATCAAATTACACTGGTTAAATGTGCCCTCGATATAGTAAGTGCCGCTTTGCGTGACCTTTTTAGGATTTGACAATGGAATTGTGGCGAGACTGTCGGCCCAGTAAGTGTAAGTGAGGCTTGTAGGATTACCGGCGGTAATAGCCGGGTCTGTAAGATCGACGCCCGCGGTTAAACAGGCTGGGGGAGGATTATGCAGGTTTAATGAAATGGTGACGTATTGCGAACAGACCGGTATGGCCGACGCGCAATAGTCAAGTATCGAACCAACAGGGCAGGAGTAAGAGCTGTTGAGGTCACTTTCTTCAACCGGCGCGCCAATTAATTGATGTGTACTATATACCAGGTTAAGGCCGCTGTATCCGTTTGCGGCTGCTATCTCGGCAGCGGTGTTGCCATATATTTCAAACCCGATAGCCGCCTCACCTCCGAAATTGACATCTGAAAAGTGAATTAAGTGTTCCCCTTTTGAAAAGTTGTGTTTATAAATTCCCCAATAAAGAAAGCTGATATTTTGCAATATGGTATCCCCGTCGATAGTAAGTATGCCACTGTTATCGGCCCCAAAACCCATATAATAGGTTTGCGCCTGGGGGATAATCACGCAGACACTAAACCCCAATTTAATAGGATTACCTGCTGCCCAAACCGCGCACCTGTTCATAGGCCCGGGTACGGATATGTTACTTAATTTCCAAAAAGGAACATTTGTATCTATTTGGGTATAAGGCCCTGTTCCGGTGGTATCATAGGTGTCATAAATTCTCGAACCCTGCACCGAGTAGTATTCATAATCAGTCGCCGAACCCAACAAATCAAAAGCTCCTGATTTTGGCGGCGTTGCCGGAACCGAAGTAATGACCTGACAAGTTTGTGCAGAAACTTTAAGGCACAAGACAGTAACCACCGTAAAAACGACGGCCGGCCTGGATAAAAACTTTAACTGTTTAAAAACGCAGCCGCAGCGAAATGTTTTTAACAGATCAAAAATCTTTATTTCCATAAGATCTATTTAAACGCTTGCATTCGGAAATGGCAAGTTTTAAAAGGTACAGTGAAAGATTTATAAATGTTAAAAATAAATAAAATTAAACAAAAT
>Ga0207054_1278_pt1 | contig 10551 bp, 5 predicted proteins | sample Alteio_BWMinCont_60_FD_153288 | JGI IMG/M metagenome (GOLD analysis project Ga0207054, IMG submission 153288) | Enriched cells from forest soil in Barre Woods Harvard Forest LTER site, Petersham, Massachusetts, United States -... | ecosystem: Environmental > Terrestrial > Soil > Temperate forest >... | reverse complement strand
TCAGGACAAGCTCTGCGCCGAGCTGCTTCACTCACGGCAACCTTGGCGAACGAACGACGACCGACGGCCGGAAGTCCGGCGTCAACTGACATTAGGTCACTTCGCATCGTAAATTGGGGTCTCAGTTAGCAGAAAATGTCGCTCAACTGCTGTGAGTTTGCCTTAAACGTCTGTTTTTCTGCTGGACATTTTGTCGATAGTTTATTTGTTTTCATACATATTCCGGCTTCATCCGTCAGTATTAACATCTTTTTTTGGTGACAGCCCTCTCCGTCGGCTTTCGCGCGCAGGAGTTGGCGGACGAACCGGCGGTGAGTAGTCCATACGTGATGGCTACATTTTCGGGCGAAGCTACCCGACCGATAGTGGTCGACGACCGACCGATCCGTGCAGTTTGGTGCAAAAAAGCGAATTTAGAGGTATACATTTTGTCGTTGAACATTTGTTTTCAAACACATAGTCGGATCGATCTTCATTTTTGACATCTCGATGCGCCAGAGCGCCATTTCGAACCTGAATATCCCATTCGTAAGCCGCGGGGACTGGTGCCGGCGCACATTTCCCACCCGTGACCTGAGCGGCAGCCGTGGAAGCTTGGCGCCAAACCTCCGGCTCGCGGAGTTCGTAGCCTGGATGGGTTGGGATTGAATGAGGCGGGAAATATGCGACGAACATGGCGACACTCCACCGTACTACCCATAAGATTACCACACTAAGCTATCAATGTCAAGATAAATCAACAAGAAATAGAGGCTACAAATTGTCCGGGGCGGAAAGCCGCGGGCAGGCCCAGGGCCGCGACGAAGTCGAGGCCGAACGTGTTCGTAGGGGCCGGGCTTGACCTGCCCACGGGCACCCTGACGATGCCCTTGCCTGGAGTTCCCGCATTTGAGGAGCCAGCGCGTTAAAAAGAATGGTGGAAAAGAATGGTGTCAGGAACCGTCGAAAAAAATCGGTCTGCCATCCAAAAAAGTCGGCCGTATGGCGGGGAAAAGTGGGTCTCAAACGCCGTTGAGAAATACGGACTGGAAGCCACCCTGCGGAATCACAGACGGCCAAAGAACGGTTCCTGACACCATTCTTTTCACCTCATCAGTGACAACGCCAAGTATCATCATGCGAAAATGCATAAAGCTTGGAGAGATGCCCAGGCGCCGGACTTTAGGCTGGACTACCTTCCTCCCTATAGTCCGGATTTGAATCCCATCGAGCGCGTCTGGAAACTGACGCGCAGGCTTTGTCTCCATGACCAGTATTTTGCTTCCCTCGATAGCGTCATCAGCGCGGTAGAAAAAGAATTCATCGGCGCCAGGAACATCGTTCCGTCGCCTTGAAGCCGACAATCTGGTGTAAATTAGCCAAGTTCTTGCGGCGCAGCAAAGGCTATAAACATGCGGCGTCGGGCTGGGGCAGAGCCCCCTTAGTATTTGGGACATAACGACCGTTTAATGTGCCACAGTTAGATTTTCGAACAGATAAAGTCCACCTTTACCGGCCACCACAATATCGAGGTCCCCGTCCCCATCAATATCGACAACCGGAATCTGCAATCCGCCGCCGGTTCGCGTGCTATAGTCAATCCAGTGTTTGACCCACTGCAGACGTCCGTGGCTTTGAATCGGTTCATACCAGTACACGCCGAGGGGTTCGTTGGCGCCGGGGTCATTGGGGTGAGAGTGGAGCCGTTTGCCCGTTACTAACTCCTTTCGTCCGTCGCCCAATAAGTCAACCACGGTCAAGGCGTGCGACTGCGACCAGGAATCATCAATAACGTGTTTTATCCACGCGCGGGTCCCATCCGGGTTCAGCTTCTGCTCGTACCAAAAGATTCCATATTCGTGCCCCATGCTGGTGACCAGGTCGGGAAGCCCGTCGTTGTTTACGTCCTCCACATAAATATATCCCGTATGTCCCAGGTCAAACTCGTGATGAAAAATCCACTGTCCATTGCGCGGGTCCGCAGGCGCCTCAAACCAGCCTTGCGGCGTGATAATGTCATTGCGCCCGTCCTTATTGATATCACCCGCTCCGATCCCGTGACCGTAACTGTGCGGGCTTACGATGTGCCGAACCCATTTAGCATCAGCCCCCTTGCCCGTGATTTCATACCATGATAACGGCGCATTAACGTCCAGGAAATCGGGAAGAAGTTGGGTGGGCTTTCCCGTATTCAGCAAGTCGACCAGAAAGGCGAACTCCATTGGCGCCTGCTTTTCGATGATGGTCTTCCGCCAGGGCTTGTCCTGACCGCGAGGATTTTCCCACCACGCCAGGGTGCCTTCCTCCGGCCAGATCGAGCCACTGACGATATCAGGATAGCCGTCACCGTTGACGTCGATGGCCAAATCGGTCAAGTCCTCAACGTAACTCATGTCGAAACCCATGTCGCGGAAATGGTGCTTGATCCATCGCGGTCCTGAGCCCTTCTCCATCGCGGGGGCTTGTTCGTACCAGTTGTCGCCTGAGATGATGTCCAGGCGTCCGTCCTGGTTCACGTCGGCGACCGTGACGCTCTCGCTGCGACCCACGTCAATCGTGTGCTTGCGAAAAGGAATTTCCTCCGAGTCTGCCGCCGAGGTGTGCGTTGCCCGCCAAAGTGGCCACGATACGGCCACAAGAACCAAAAGGCCGCCGGTATTCAATAAAGACAGGCGCTTCCCGGGCACATCGATTCTGCTCATAGGAGGCATCTTCTCCTCGATGACTTTGGTTGGTGAATTCCCTCATTGCAGGCACACTTTGTATCGCAACTCATTTTGTGAGGCTGTCGGCTCTGGCTTCTCACGGCAATTTACCCGACATAGATTGCATAGAGTGCCGGCCCGAACTCCGTCCCAGGTGGCCCGGATTCGAAAGGGGTCACTGATTTGGCCGACCGCATCAATGCCGCTCCAGCGCACGGGAGTCCGTAATCCGCCCTCGCGCACCGGAACAACGGTGTTCCCAGAGTATCCGGCAATGGGCCGAAACTGTAGATCAAGCAGTTCAACCCGCAATTCGCTATGGGGCGAGAACCCATCCGCATTGATGTAGACACGAGCGTCGGCACGATGGGCTTCCACCGGGCAGGTAATGCAATGGTAGCGGCCGCTAGGCCCCTCGACGGGATGCATCGTAAATGAATCAGTACGCAAGGGGTGGAAACAGCCGATGCGGTCGCGAGGCCAACTAGCAAGGCGGACATCGCCCAATCCCCAGAGTTCGTAAAAGAGTAACGTCTGATCACCCCAATTACACATGCCTTGCCCGTGGCTCACCGCATTCGCATGTCCGAGGGGAGGCTGGGGGAACATAGGCACACCGTTGATGACCATGAATTCTTCATAGGCAGGTACCAGCCGGAAATTGGCGATCGGTTCGTGGAATTCAAGCGCGTCATGGCTTACTAGCAAGCCGAGATCCATGACCACAGAACCGCGGTCGGAACTCTTAGGGCCGTGCCACATGTCATACACACCCAGGATGACGTTGCCGCGGTCCCACATTCCCGTGCCGATATGCGCTTCCTCGCACGTATTCCATTCAGCGTCCATGACTGGCGGCGGAGTGTTACGTTGGAAGCTCAAACAAGTCGCTTCCGTCCAAAGGTCAAAGTCGTAGGAGGCATGGGTAACAATCTTTCGATCCGGTCCGTAATGCCATCCGCCTTGTCCCGTCACATAGTAGCAGCCATTGAATTTGATCAAACCGGTTGGCTCTAGGGCACGATTGACGACAGGGTTCTTCGGGGATTCGGTCCAGTTGAGGCCATCGGGGCTGAATGCCACCGCCACTTTAAAATCGTAAGCGGGACATTCGAAAACCATCTTGTAGCGCCTTGCCGGATTGGGATCGTCGGGATCGAGAATGATCGGCATGAGGAGTACGGAAGGCTTGCCACCTCGAAAGTTGACAAGATTGTTAGACTTGCTTCCATTGTAATCTACCAACCCGAGGTCCGGTTTGACCCAGTTCTTGCCATCTTTACTGGTAGCATAGCCAATGGAATACGCGCTTCCACTCATGGCGCTGCCGTGGGCCATGTACCACATGCGAAGTTCGTCCCCAGAGGGGATCACGGTGCCGTAGAATCGAACCGTCAAGTCGTCGGGTTGACCAGCGCTCCCGCGGCCCATGACAATTTGAGTGCTCTTTCCGGGCTGTTTCGCGGAAATCAGATGTATTCGCAGGCCGTGGCTGAACGGCACACTTTTCCGGTCAAAGGGAAAGAAGACCGCTTCTTTGACTCTCCCGTTCGGAACACCGTTTAAGACATGGATGGCGCCGTCGGCGTGAGCATCCGACGGGAAGGATTTACCGGCTCCGGCACTGACAAGTCCCGAACTACCGGTGGCCAAAAATGTGCGTCGGTCCATACTGGTCATTTACCCCCAAAGCGTCGACATGCATTGATAAATCTGTTCTTACACATTCCGATGTCCCAATCAGGCCGAACCACCTGGCGGTTCGAGTTGAACTACGCGAGAGTACCGGCCGGTTGGGCCGTCGTACCGGAGTCGGTTGTCAATTGTCGAATCTGTGGATACTGATCGGCAGCTCCGACCAGTTTGGCCGTGTCTAAACACCTTTTGTTGTTTTGCTCCGCTCGTTCTTAATGCTCAGCCAATCCAAAACAATAAAGCACGGAATTATGGTCCACGGCATAGACGCGACCGTCGGCAACAGCCAGTCCGCTGAAGTGAACAAAGCTGGTCATGGAATCGCCGCTCTGGTAAAGCGTCTGCCCGGTCCTGGCGTCCAGCGCATACAGAACAGCGTTGTGGGTATTCTGGGTTCGCTGTGCGTCGCTCAGTATTTTAATGCCCTTATAGATGCGAACGTTCTGCCCGAAGACTTGCTGCGTGTTCTCCCCGGTGGCTAGCGCAAAAATAACTCCGTTGGCGATGGCGACGGGTTCCGGCACATCAACGTCAGAGGATATCCACGCGGGTTCCAGCGTCGGCTTGTGCGTCGAGGGACTGATTCCCACTTTGAACGCCATGATGCTGCCATGCGGATTCGGGCCATGGCTCACGGGGAAGTGCGGAGCCTCCTGTGAAACCGGCCCCAAAATGGGCACATAGAGCCAGGTATTGCCCTCCACATCCCGCCAGGAGGCGAGTTCTCCCCTAATGCCCATGGCTTCAACCTCCAGTTTGTCATTGGCGAGTTTCTGCCGGTAAAGCGGCGTCTGATGGTCTTCGCTGCCCAGTGAATCGGCGTCCAAAAGGTAGATTGCTCCTTCCTTCCCGCCGCCGGCTACCAGGCGATGGCGGCGGTAGGGGATCCAGATGACACTGGCGGCGGCAATATCCAAATCATAAGTGTTGATCTGCTCGAAGTTCAGGGGCGAAAAGTAGTCGATGATCTCGAGGTCCTCCGGGCGGGCCGCGAAGATGCTGCTGCCGTAGTCGCCGTCCTCGGGACTGAACCTGCCGTCGCCGGTGGACGCGTAAACTCGCCCGTCTCCGCCGATAGCTACTCCGCCTCGGCCCCAAATCCCCCCTCCCTTTCTGGGCTTTTCCACCAGCAAATCATGAATCACCGGCCGATTGGGATGGCGCACGTCCAGCGAATAAATTCCCGACCGCGCCCCACCGCAACTCTGTGAGGCCGAGGTGTAGACAATGTCGTTTGAGAGGTTAAGGCTCCAGTCCTTCGTGTACGGGGGGACAAATTGCACCGGCCCCATGCGCGTCTCGCCGGTGCCCAGATCCAGGCCATAGAATTTTCCATCCGCGGCAATGACGTAAATCAACCCGCGCGCCTTATCAATGGTAGGCGTGGCGTTCAGATTGTTCGGGCACAACCACATGCCCTGGAGGCCCCCGTCCTTGGGAAGCACGTGACTATCAAACGTGTGGCTCCAGACCAGCGCGCCCGTTGCGGCGTCAATGGCGTTCATATTGTCGGAGCTTCCCGCCACGTATACCATGCTGCGAACGCCGGTGGGAGTTGTAACCCCTTCCGTCACCACGGGAGCCGTGAGCGCCGATAAAGATCGCGCCTCGTTCTTAACCGGAACTTTCCAAAGCAGCTTGAGGCCGCCAACGTTTTTGACGCTGAGGGTGTCCTCCTGAACCGCCCAGCCGGAGCGCTGCGGATCGTGCCCAAAGGTTGGCCAGTCAGCACACCAGCCACTCCATGCGAGCAACAGAAAAGATACCGCCAGAGAGCAAAAGCTGTATCTGATGGGTTTTATAGTCATGGCCCCTGTTCGACTTTTTTTATAGGGGCACACCTTTAGAGTGCCCCGGGGCAGGCAAAGCCCAAGCCCCTAAAAGACATGCAATTGTGAGAGCGTCGCCCGTGACGTTATGTGTTGCCAGCCCTCGCCGTTGAGGGAATGAGGGAAAGCCTGCAGAGCCCGCTGGGTCTCCTCATCCAGCTAAAAGGGCACTTGGGCTTGGGGCCTACCCTCTTGCACCTAGAAAACCAACTTCAGGGCGAGCTGTATGATACGGGGGTTGAATGCGCCGTCCAAACCTGTTATCTGTCCGAAATTTCCTGGACTATCCACATTCAGGTTAGGGTCAGCAAATTTGGTCCGATTGAAAATGTTGTAGAATTCAGCCCGAAAATCCAGATGTATCTTCTCCCTTATGGGAAACGTCTTCTGGACGTCGAAGTCTTCATCGAGCCAGCCACAACCCCGGAAGGCCGGCTCCGTGCGGGGAGCAGTTCCAAGTTGAAGCGGGTTATTGTCTGCAAATGCGTTTATGTTAGCAAGCACAGTCCCGCCTAAACTGATTCCAGCACAACTATGCATTTTTATGGGAACTCCCTTAAGCTCGTTGGGGTATATAGCAGCGTTGAAAATAGGGTTCGGATTCCCCCCAGTCACTTGTTGCGGAAACCCATTCTGGTAGGTCTGGAGGGCTCCCACTTCCCAATTACCAATCAATTGATTGACTACGCCGTGCGTCCCACCTGCGTAACGCTTGCCATTTCCTACTGGTATGTTCCAGAGCCAAGTGGCTACCAATCTTCGCGAGGGTTCCGATACCTGTATGGATTTCTCCAAGCCGAGATGGAAGGCATCCCGAGCTGTTTGCGGAACAAAACCATAGTCGTATGCTTGATTCCACGTATCGGCAAGGTTCTTCTCTCCAGTAAAGTTCACCGTCACCTGCATATCACCTACTTGCTTGCGCAGTGAAATCTGGAGAGCGTCGTAACGATTCATCCCGCTGGGGTCGAACCGATCGGCGATGAAGGCGTATTGGGGGAAAGGGCGAATCGCCTGTGCCACGGTTCCGCTGAATCCCGCGTACGGCGCCTTGACTCCTGCGGCAATCGCGGCAGCAGAATTATAGGGCTGCTGCAATAAAGAACCATAAGTCGTCATGGCGCTGACAGGATCTTGGTTGGGATTATCCTGGTTGCCGGTCAGTCTGGTTCCTTTGTTGCCGACGTATGCGGCGTTCAAGAAGAAACCCGCCGGAAGATAGCGTTGGATCCCCAAGGTCCACTGTTGAACGTATGGCTCCTTGCCGGCATTGGGGTCCCAATATAAAGGGCCGCCCCCATTCAGAAGGGTTGGATCAATCTCCGGTAAACCGGTGGCCGGAGCCGGCACACCCTGGGCAAAGGTCGTCGCCGGGTGGATTCCGTTGTCGGGTGAAGCCAAGCTCACTGCCAATTGCGACATCCCCGCCTGCCAGGGAATGCCGCCTTCATCGGCCCCAATCGCGTCCCCATTTCCGTAGCTGAACATAATGGCATAGCCACCCCTGATTACGGTCCTGGAGTTAAGAGCATAGGCGAAGGCTAATCGCGGGGAAAACTCTCTGCGGTCATTATGCACGTTGGGGAAATAACTGCTTCCGGTACGTCCCGCACCCTTTCCTAAGAACACCATAGCGCCGGGCAAATTCCCCGCCCCAGGATTAGGCGCCGCGGGATTGAATCCCGACATGTTGTCATGTTCCTCAATGGTATTAAACGGCAACTCGTAACGCAGGCCGTAGTTGAGAGTCAATTTCTTGGTCACTTTGAACGCGTCTTGTGCGTAGAACGCATATCTCGAATCGACATAGTGCCCTTCGGCGGATGGACCTAAGGGATTCGCTCCGTCCAATTGACCGAGAAGAAAACTGGCAAAAGCATCCCCAGTATTCGCCACGCCGGGGAGGCCAGTCTCCAAACTGCCGATGCTAAAGATGCCCCACGGCGCAGTTCGTAACAAGTTGTACTCCTTTTCACCCATGAACCCGAACTTCAAGTCATGCCTTCCATGCAAATACTGAAGATTATCCCCGATGGTGAACATGTCATCCACATAGCCTGTGTCTTGGCCCGAACCCATGAGCGAACATGAACCCACGCCCGCGCCCGGCCGAAAGTATTGGATAGTGGCAGGAGCGTTCCATCGGACCTGGGGGGGAAGACCTGTAGGATAAAAATATGTAATATTGGGGATTCCGGCAGGATTGACAGCATTGTTTTGCGTACCGGGAGCGCATCCAACTGGCCGGTTGATGACCGAGTACCCGATGTAAGCGTCGTTGAGCAAATGCGGGCTGAGGCTGTAGTAGTCGTGTATACGGTGCCCCCCTCCATCCCACCAAGCCAAGTAGGCGGAATTCGTGAAATAATAGTCGCCGTTGTACAGCGCGTAGGTATCGTCGCCCCAATACGACCAGGCAATCCGGTGGCGATCATTGAACGAATGATCCACCTTGGCGCTCCAAACCCAATCGCTAAACGTGGCCGATAAATTGTCAAGAAAGTTACCAAAAAGTCCCGGCCGATTCGGAAGTCTTATTAACGGCATGAATGGAGCCACATTGGGCACGATAGGTCCGATGATATTGTTCGGGAAAGGTGATCGAGTCCAAGTCCCTGTGGCGGCGTTGAATGTGGTCGTGGCGGGGTTATAGATCTGTATGCCGCCATTGGCAGGTAACAATAAGGCTGAAAAATCCCCCTGGCGCTCGGCGGCCGTGGGAACTGTATATGTGGGGGCTGAGGGAGGTGCGCCCAATCCACCGAAATGTTCTGCTGAGATAAAGAAGAAAGTGCGATTGTGCCCATCATAAATCTTGGGAATGACCACCGGACCGCCGATGGTTCCGCCATCATTATTCTGAATGAGTTGGCCCTTCACGGGTAACGGATTGAAACCCCGTGTGTTCAGATCTCTGTTACGAAGGAATCCGAAAACGTCTCCGTGGTATTGGTTAGTTCCAGACCGCATTGTAAGTTGTTCCAACCCCACCCCACCGCCATACTCAGCGGGGAGATTAGCGGTTTGAACCTTGAATTCCTCCAAGGCTTCGTAAGGTGGAGACGACATTTCCATGGTTCCGCCCCACTGTCCCCCATGGGGCATCGTCACGCCGTCAACCAACGGCAGCGATGAGTATGCCTGGCTGCCGTTAAAGGTCTTCCCATCGATGTCGCCTTCATACACGGTGTTTACCCCTGGTTCGGTAAGAATAAATTGCTCCGGTTGGCGTCGGCCCGACCCAGCGATGGAATTGAGGGTCATGGTCAGCGGAAGGTCTTCGTACATCTTGTTCGTCATCAAGCCACCGACTTCCGCGTCGGTCGTCTGGAGAAGAGACATCGAACCTGTGACGGACACTTGTTGATTAACTGCCCCAACTTGGAGGGTAATGGTAACGGAGGTTGTGGAAACAGTGTTCACCGTAACCGGCTCTTGAACGAATTTCTTAAAGCCCTCTTTCTGCGCTTCCACGCGATACTGTCCCACGGTGAGCGCGCTTACCGTAAAATTCCCCGCCCCGGTGGAAGTTGTCGTATATTTCAAACCGCGGTTGATGTCGGTAACCGTGATAAAAACACCGGGCACTATTGCTCCGGTCGAATCGAGCACTGTCCCTGTGATCGCGCCTCGGTTCTCCTGCGCCCAACCAGAGCTGAGCGGGGACAATAGGCAAACTAGAAACAGAGTTGTAAGCGTGAGTTTTTTCGAGCGCATGGCTCCTCCTCATCGGTGAATTGTTCTGTCCCTCAACAGTTGACCCCGACTCGGCCCGACTTGAACTCTTGCAAATAATGCCCTGCAGCAAAAGCGTGTTTAGATTCCATTCGACACGCAAAAGCACAAGGTCCTCCTTCGGAGGACCATCTTGTGCCGATAGGAAAATCCCACAAACCACACGGAAAGCCCTGACAGTATTCCTTGCCTATGCAGCCTTCCCCACGCGACATTGCTCACGTCTTACACACAAGAGGGGAAATCTATCTTTGATGGGCCGAGGCAGTCTTGGAAGAAATTGGCATTGTTCGTGGAACCGGTTATCAGTACCTGCAGCAACGTCTGCGGATCGTATGCTGACAGTTTCCGCCCATCGACGCTCCGTACTTCTCACAAATTGCCACCCACATTGACGCTCCCACGACCTCCACCCCATATGAGTTCCACCAGCCGCGGATCACGGGGTTACACTGCGCCGCCCGTTCCGCCAGAGTCCCTGGCGCCTGGCGAGGGATACGCCAACCCCTTTCCGCTGTCACTCATTTCACACCTCCGCGTTTGGCCAACGCCTGCGCCCTGCACGTATGTGCTGGAGATCATTTTTCGGGGAAGTATCACGCAGGAAC
>Ga0207054_1275_pt2 | contig 10570 bp, 6 predicted proteins | sample Alteio_BWMinCont_60_FD_153288 | JGI IMG/M metagenome (GOLD analysis project Ga0207054, IMG submission 153288) | Enriched cells from forest soil in Barre Woods Harvard Forest LTER site, Petersham, Massachusetts, United States -... | ecosystem: Environmental > Terrestrial > Soil > Temperate forest >... | reverse complement strand
TTCCATGCGGTGAACGCGGCGGTTACGGAGACGCTGCGTGCGAGCGGGTTAGGTGGTTTGGAGAACGAAAAAGCCGGAGACAGACGCGTCGGGGTGGTCTGGCATACGCAGGGCTCGGGCAAGAGCCTTTCGATGCTGTTCTACGCGGGACGGATTATCCGCGAGCCGGCGATGGAAAATCCGACGCTGGTGGTGCTGACCGACCGAAACGACCTGGACGACCAGTTGTTCGGGCAATTCCAGCGATGCCACGAGTTGCTCGGCCAGACGCCGGTGCAGGCGGAAGACCGGGAATCGCTCAGGTCACTTCTGAGCGTCAGCAGCGGCGGGGTGGTTTTCACCACGATCCAGAAGTTTCTGCCCGCGAGCGGCGAGAAGATGCCGGTTCTGAGCGAGCGGCGAAACATCGTTGTCATCGCGGATGAGGCCCACCGGAGCCAGTACGACTTCATCGACGGCTTCGCGCGGCATATGCGCGATGCGCTGCCGCACGCTTCGTTTATCGGATTCACGGGCACTCCGATCGAGCAAGGCGACGCGAATACGCGGGTGGTGTTTGGCGACTACATCAGCGTGTACGACATCCAGCAGGCGGTGGTCGACCGGGCGACGGTGCCGATCTATTACGAGAGCCGGATCGCGAAGCTTCGCCTGAACGAGCAGCAGCTTCCGACCCTTGACGAGGAATTCGACGAAATCACCGAAGGTGAGGAAGAGGACCGCAAACGGAAGCTGCAGACGAAGTGGGCGGCGCTGGAATCGCTGGTGGGCGATCCGAAGCGGATCGAACTGATCGCGGCCGATTTGGTGGATCACTACGAGAAGCGCCTCGAAGCACTCGACGGGAAGGCGATGATCGTGTGCATGAGTCGCAGAATCTGCGTGGATCTCTACGACGCGATTCTGAAGCTCCGGCGGGAGTGGGCGAGTGCGGAAAAGGATGATCTGGACGCGGAGAAGACGCGCGGGTGCGTCGCGAAGATCGTGATGACGGGGAGCGCGGCGGATGGTCCGGCATGGCAGCCGCACATCCGCAGCAAGCAGCGCCGCCGCGAACTGGCGAACCGGTTCAAAGATCCGAAGGACCCGTTCCGGATTGTCGTTGTTAGGGACATGTGGCTCACGGGGTTCGATGCGCCGTGCCTGCACACGATGTACGCGGACAAACCGATGCGCGGGCATGGCCTGATGCAGGCGATTGCGCGGGTGAACCGGGTGTTCCGGGACAAGCCAGGCGGGCTGGTGGTGGATTATCTCGGACTTGCCGATCAGCTGAAGCAGGCACTGGCGACGTATACGGAGAGCGGCGGACAAGGAAGGCCCACGCTGGATACGGCGCAGGCGGTGGCCGTCCTGCTGGAAAAACACGGCGTGGCCAGCGGCATGCTTCACGGCTTCGACTGGAGCACATGGACGGCCGGAACCGGCATGCGGAGGCTCGCGCTGCTGCCCGGAGCACAGGAGCACATCCTGCAACAGCGGGACGGCAAGAAGCGGTTTGTGCAGGTGGTGTCGGAGCTGTCGCGGACTTTCGCGCTTTGCGCCGCGAGCGATGAGGCGACGGCAATACGGGACGACGTGGCGTTCTTCCAGGCGGTGCAGGCGGCGCTGAGCAAACGCACCGTGGCCGGCGCGCGGTCGCCGGAGGATATAGATGCCGCAGTAAGGCAGCTGGTGGCGAAAGCGATTGTCACGAGCGACGGGATCATCGACGTCTTCACTGCCGCGGGGCTAAAGCGGCCGGACATCAGCATTCTCGACGAGCGATTTCTGGCGGAAGTGCGCGGCTTGAAGCATAAGAATGTGGCGGCGGAACTGCTGGAGCGGCTGCTGAGGGACGAGATCAAACTCAGGTCGAAGAAAAATGTCGTGTTGGGGCAGTTGTTCAGCGAGCAGTTGAAGAAGACCCTCAATGCTTACCACAATCGGGCGATCGCGACGCAGGAGATCATCGAGGAACTGATCCGCCTGGCGAAGGATCTTGACGCGGCTACGCGGCGGGGCGAGGAACTCGGGCTCAATGAGGAAGAGATCGCGTTTTATGACGCGCTCTCGGCAAATGACAGCGCGAAGCAGGCGATGGGTGACGACAAGCTCAAGGTGATTGCCGGGGAGTTGATCCGGCAGGTACGGACAAGCGTGACGATCGACTGGCAGTATCGCGAGGGCGCGCGGGCGAAGATCCGCGTGCTGGTGAAGCGGATATTGAATCGATACGGGTATCCGCCGGACCTGCAGGAGGAAGCCGTGAAGCTCGTTCTCAGACAGACGGAATTGCTTTGCGCGGACTGGGTGTAGGGGGCGATTTGCTTTACTTGAATCTTTAATTATGATTTGGTCATTTATCCGTGTTCATTCGTGTTTATCCGTGGCTGAATAGTCTTTGGGTGTCGGGGTTGCAGAAGGCTTAAAAGTAAAGGCGCACCATGCAGACGATGAACATCTCTCTTCCCGACCAGCTTAAGGAATTCGTTGACCACCAGGTTGACTCTGGCCGCTACAGTACCATAAGTGAGTAGGTACGCGACCTGATTCGGGAAGATGAGAAACGGGCTGCCCAGGAGAAACTGGAGGCCTTGCTGGTCGAAGGCATCCAGAGCAGCCAACCGACCGAGATGACCCGTCAGGATTGGGGTGACATTCGCCGTGAAGCCCTGAAGCAATTCGAGTCCCGCAAATCGCGCAAAACGGCCTATCGGGTGTGAGGGGCGAGGAAGCGTAAAGACGTCCCATGGCCGAACAACTGGGAGGAATATGGCTGAGCCGGGCTTCGCATTGCCGTCTAACAGATATTAGTTCCACGTAATATTAATCAGGTATCATAAAAGAGGCTGGCAATCGAGGTCGAATTCACCGATGAATTCGGTGAGTGGTGGGATACGCTCTCCCCAAACGAACAGGGCAGCGTGCGTGACGGAGTGCAACTTCTGCGGGCGTATGGAACGTCGCTTGGATATCCCTATTCATCGGGTGTGAAGCAATCGAGACACGGGCATATGCGGGAATTGAGAATCCAGAGCCAAGGCAATCCCTACCGCGTGCTCTATGCGTTCAATCCTTTACGGAATGCAATTCTGCTGCTGGGCGGGGATAAGACTGGGGACGATCGATGGTACGAAGTTCACGTTCCGATCGCCGACCGGCTGTACGACGAGCATCTCGCGGAACTTAGGAAAGAAGGTTTGATCTGATGCGACGGAATTTCACGGAGCTGGAAGCTAAAATGACACCCGCCCAACTTGCCGCCAGCGACAAGCGGGTGAAGCAAATGGTGGCGGAAATGCCCCTGAACCGTTTGCGCGCGGCTCGTAAGCTGACGCAAGAGCACCTTGCGAACGTGTTACAGCGCGACCAATCCGCTATCTCTCAACTGGAACGCCGGAGCGACATGTACGTCAGCACCCTCGCGGATTTTATTCGCGCGATGGGCGGAGAGCTGGAGATTCGCGCGAACTTTCCCGATGGCAGCGTTCGAATTGCCGGCTTGGCCGAATCAGCCAAGCTATGACCGAACCCCGGCGCACCGGTAGAAGGCGCCGGCGACAAGATCGCCCGACGGTACATGGGGGATGGGATCACAGTACACTTGTTGGTATTGAGACTGCATCGGGTTTTGGGAGTTTGGGGGGTACTGGGAATCGCCCCACTGTTTGGGCAGACCACGCAGGGGCTGATCTCGGGCAGCATCATCAATTCCGTCACGGGCCGACCCATCGCGGGCGCTTCGGTGGCGTATTCGAGCACGATCCTCGCGTCCACGGGCACGCTCAAGAGCGATGCCGGCGGTTATTACTTCCTGCCGCTGCTTTCGGCCGGGACTTACAGCATCCGCACCACGGCCGATGGATATCAGTCGCAGGAACTGGAACAACTGGAACTGCCGGTGGCGGGCCGCGTCCAGATCGACTTCCGGCTGCGGCCTTTGAGCGATGTCTGGGAAGCGGGGCAGTTCCGCAGCGTCTTTCTGCCGGGCAGCAAGACGATCGTGACTTTTTACGGGCCGGACGTCGACACCAGCCGGTCGGGCACATTCGAAGGCCAGCAGGGGACGCGGGGAACGCTGGATACGTCGGTGTCCTACGTGATCGACCCAACGCAGATTGGCGATCTGCCGCTGCAGGGCCGGGACGTTTACACGATGCTGGTCAGCTTGCCTGGCGTCACGGCGGACAATGGCACAGCGCGCGGGATCGGGGTCAGCGTTGCAGGGGCGCGGCCGTCGGCTTCCAACTACCTTCTCGATGGCGTTGAGAACAATAACTACCTGGTGACCGGTCCGCTGAGTCCGGTGGCTCCGGAAGCGGTGCAGGAATATCGCATCTCGACCAACAATTATTCCGCCGAGTACGGGCAAACCGCCGGATTTGTGGCGAATGCGGTTACCAAAGCCGGCGGCAACGCTTTTCACGGCATCGCTTACGACTACATCAAGAACACCGTGCTGAACGCCGCCGACTTCGCCGATAATCTTTCCGGATACGGGCGGCTGCCGGACAAGGAACAGCAGTTCGGGTATCAGGTGGGTGGTCCGATATTGAAGAGCCGGCTGTTTTTTTCGAGCGCGCTCGAGCAGTTGATCAGCCACAGCAATCAGAATCCGCAGACGTATACATTGCCGTCCGCGAACTTCATCAGCGCGTTCAACCTGGCCAGTTCCAATCTGGCGCGGCAGCTGCTGCAAATGTTCCCGGGCCCGGCGATCAATACACTTAACGTGACCGGGACCTACACGGTGGCGCAGCCCGTGGTGGTGGACAGGCTTATTGCGCTCGAGCGGGGCGACTACACGACGAATGGCGGACGGGATCACCTGATGGCGCGGCTGGCGATCCAGCGTCTGTCGCAACCTGATTTCATCTGGAGCCCCTATCCGGCGTTTACATCCGGGCTGAAGGAAAACACCACCGGAATAGCGGGTAACTGGATGCACACGTGGAGTCCGCGGGTCACCAGCGAGCTCAAGTTGAATTACAGTGACGACGACCTGTATTGGAACCGCGCCCATCCGGAAATTCCGACGCTGGTGTCGGGCGATGGCACGGTCCTGCCGGGCAGTCCCGCGTTCTATGCGTACAAGAATCACAATCGAACCGCGCAAGGCATCTACAGCATGGTTTGGACACGGAACCGGCACATCATCACGGCGGGGGCCGGCGCGCTTTTCCGTTTCAACGACGGCTATCTTACGGCGGGGCAGGACGGCGAGTACATTTTTTCGAGCATCGTCAATTTCGCGTTTGGAGATCCGGAGTATTTCCGGGCGTCCATCGAGCGGCCGGCTCTGCTTACAACGCCGGGGACACCGGTGCAGCCAGACTACAACCGCAGCTACTACTATCCGCAGATGTATTTCTTCGCGCAGGACAGCTTCCGGGTAACTTCGCGGCTGACGTTGAACTACGGTGTCCGATACGACAACTATGGCGCGCCGGAGAACACGGGCGCGGCGAAAGATACGCTGCTGCAACTGGGGACAGGCGCGGATTTCAACGCGCGGCTGGCTTCGGCAACGCTGGCGCAGCCGACTTCGGGAAACGAACAGCTTTACGGCGCGGATAACGGAGATTGGGCGGGCCGCTTCGGTTTCTCGTGGGACCCGTTCGGCAAGAGCAAGACGGTCTTCCGCGGCGGATACGGTATTTTCTACGACGCGCCGTTCGACAATCTTTGGCAGAACGTCCGGAACAACGATATCGTGCTGCCTTTCTACACGGTAGCGGGGGGAAGCACGAACTATCTGGCGCCGATCGCGTCGGTGCTGCCTTCGTATGCCAATCAATCGGCCGCTTCGGACTTTCCGGGAATCACGATCATCGATCCGAAGCTGCGGAACGGATACGCGCAGGATTTCTTTCTGGGAGTGCAGCAATCGGTGGGAGCGAACCTCACGCTTGAAGTGAATGGCACGGGCGCGCTGGGGCGGCGGCTCATCACCACGGATGTGGTGAACCGGCAATTCACGACAACGTCGGGGGACGGGCGACCGAACGAATCGCTGCCGGACGTGGCATGGCGGTCGTCACAGGGGAGCTCCGATTACACGGCTCTCAGTGCGATTGCGAAGTATCAATGGCGCACGCTGATGGTGCAGGGGACTTATACGTGGAGCCACGCGATCGATAATCAGAGCGATCCGCTGGTTGGCGACTTTTTCGATCTCGACTTCACGACGATTAATAATGCGAGCTCCACGGCGCTGCGGTCGTCGTTCGCGCAGCAGTTCAACAGCAGCGGAGATCGGGGAAATTCGGATTTCGACCAGCGGCAGAATTTGTTTCTGCTGGGCATCTGGCGCTCGGATGCGCGGCGGTTGCTTGCGCGCGGCTGGCAGGTGTCGTGGATGGCGGCGTTTCGAAGCGGGTTCCCGTATACGATACAGACGATCACGACGCAGGCGCCGATTTTCGGCAACAGTGAGATTGTGAATCAGCGCGCGGATGTGGTCAATCCAGCGGCGGCTGTACTGGCGAATCCGGTGGCTGCGCCGGGTGGAGTCTATCTGCTTAACCCGGCGGCGTTCGCGGAACCGGCGAGCGCGAGCGTGTTGGGCAATACCGGCCGTAATGCATTCACGGGACCGGGCCTTTACAATTTGGATTTTTCGCTGGCGAGGTCGTTCAGCGTGCCGCGTCTGCGGGAAGGGACGCGGTTGACGGTTCGGGCGGATGCGTTCAACATTTTGAATCACGCGAATTTGAATAATCCCAACAGCCTGCTGGGTTCGCCGACTTTCGGGTTGGCGACTTACGGGCGGCAGGGCGCGGCTTCGGGGTTTCCGGCGGTCTCGCCGGTGAATGAGACCGCGCGGCAGATTCAGGTGCTGGTGAGGATTGAATTCTAGCCCGCAGACAGGCGTCGAGATCAGTCTCGACGCGGCACGCAAAAATGCGTGCGCCACGGGCGCGCGCGCGGGCTGCGCAGGACATGCGCCTGGCGTCTCCCGCGCGCGAAACTAAATCGCCAACCGAAACGCGGCGTAACCGAGTAAGGCTCCCGCGCTCGCGCCGACCAGCACGTCGGTCAGGAAGTGCATCCCGACCACAACCCGCGATATCGTGACATTCGCGGCCAGCACCAGCAGAACCGGCATGATCTCGGGATAAAAAGAACCCAGCGACAAAGCCACCGCAAACGCCGTTGTCGAATGGCCGGACGGGAACGAAAATTTATCGCGTGTTACGATGTGAGCCCAGCAGTGAGGCTCGATGTCGCGCGGCCTGGCCCGGCAAACCAGGCGCTTCACTTTGTGAAACAGAACGATTCCGCAAGTTACCGCACAACCCGCGGCTTCGATGGCGCGAAACCGCAAGGGGTCGGGCGACGACAATACCGCGATGCCGATCAATCCCCACAGCCAGCCGTCTCCGGCGCGCGTGGCGAGCAGCATCCACCAGCGCACCCAGCGCGGCGCGCGCCAGCGATTGAGGCGGCGCATCAGATTATTGTCGGGCGCGAAGAGTGTGGATTTTGCCCTCGCCAATGTCATAAGACAACCTCAGGCGCCACGCGAACCGGATTCTCCAGCCGGCGCGTTTCTCTGCCAGACCACTGTCCCCAATACCAGGCGAATGCGATCTCGCGGAAATAGTTTGCCAGAGTGACGGCGGGAGCCAGCAGGAAAAGTCCCGCGCCCAGCGCCATCCACGGGGTGGCGCGGATCAGCGATCCGCCAATCGCGCAGACCGCCGAAGTCAGTTTGAAATAATCGCCCGATTCGCCCATGGCTACACTTTGGCCGCGCCGCACACCCGCCAGGAATTCCCTCGCATTTGAAGCGCCGCTCACTTCGGTAAACGTACGGGCCAGTCCGGCCAGAGTGTGGGAGTCGCTGCCGCCGATCACAGGCTTGCAAAAGCGCCGGGCGAAATCGTCCGCCAGACGGTTCGATCTTTTGAGGATCTGGCCATTGAGTGTTTCAACTCCGTGAAAATCGCGTGCAAAAATGGCGAAATCGTCTTCGGTGCGCGGCCCGGTGAGGCTGGAATACAGATGATTTACGGTAACGAAGAGCTGATTTTCCAGCGCATAGGCGAGCAGGCTCTCGACGTCGTGGCGGCGGCGCTGCAGCTCGATATGGTCGTGTTCCGAAATTCCATAGACGCCGGCGTGCATTTCGGTACCGCTCGGCATGGTGCAGGTGACCTCTTCGCTCAGGAAGAAGTCGGGATAGCGCCGCAACTCTTCAACGGCGTCGATGGAATCGTGATCCGTAACGGTGACGAGGTCCATGCCACGCTGTTTCAACCGTTCGTAAAGCGCGTGCGGCTCGTTGTAAGACTCCAGACAAACGCGGGAGAGCACAGGCACCGTACACATCCCCGAGTGAATCGTGTGAACGTGGAGGTCGCACCTCATGCACCCGTTGTAAACCGCCGCCCGTTACAAATCGGTGATTTCCACACGAAACAATTGTGAAGCTATATGTATTAATGGACGTTCAGAATGCCGGTATTATTAGCGAAACAAGGCGAGCGGCCCAAGTTACGGGCGCGGGCAACACGAAGATCCCGCGTAGAAAGAGCGCAAAATCGCCAACGGCAGGCCGGCAAGACCGGGATGGCCGGAGGTCAATCCCCGAAGCTTTCAGCCAAGACCGTGGATTGGTGCGGGCAGCCCACGGGACAAATCGCGCAGGCGATCGAGGGTACGGTAGCCAGAGGATCCCGCACACCGGGCGATATCGCGGTTCAGGCGCAAAAGGGCGAAATCGACGCGGTTGAACTCCCGGCGCGTGCCTGTGCCTTAGAGCACTCTCCCTTCTTTTCTTCCGGGATAAATGGCGCGAAACATGCTGCTCCAAAGTGCGGCCCTCGTGTTTTGGCAGTGTTCGGGCGTCGGAGGAATAAAGGAAATGCAATGGTTATTACGACGAAATTGTGCGAGTGCTGTTCTGCTTTTCGCATCGAGTTCAATCCTGAGCGCCACCCCGCGGTTGGTACTTAGTACTTCCGCGCTAGGCCCCATCTACGTTACTCCTGGAACCAATGGTCCTCTGCAGGCGCTGACAGCCTCCAACGCCGGAGACGGGATTCTGAGTGTCGCGACCTCAACCTCTGCATCGTGGCTTGCGGCTTCAGTCGGTACCCAGTTCGCCTGTGCGGCTCCTCTTACAGGCATCTGCTACCCCATATCGATCTCTCTAAATACCGCGTCGTTGACGCCTGGTAACTACACCGAGTATGTGACGGTAACGGCTCCGGCTACAGTCGATGCGCCACAGCAGGTTCCGGTGAACGTGATTGTGGCAAATGTGCCGGGCAGTCTGACGCTCTACGTCGCGCCGAACGGGGGCAAGGCCTCCGTCAACATTTATCCGCACAGCGGCATTGCCGGGTCAATCGTGACTCAGTCGGGATCGGGCTGGCTCGGAATCGCGGCGCCAACCGGGGGCGTGACATTCGGAACGCCATACGCGATTACCGCGACATCGCAAACGGGCCAGGCCGTGGGGGTATACAACGGTACCGTGAGCATCAGCGGCTCGACCTTCCAGCCGGATAACCAGACAATCAATGTCACTCTGAACGTAACCGCGAGCCCGATCATTCAGCTGAACAATCAGAACGTTCCGCTGACTGGTTATGCGGGTGGCCCCCCAGTCACCGATGTCATCAGCTTCTCTAATACGGGTATGGGGACACTTACTATCGCCAGCGCGGGTGTTACATCCGCGATCAGCGGCTTATTCAAGCTCAACGTGACAGGAGCCAACTCGATCACGATCACGGCCAATCCTTCACAGGTCCCGCCCGGTCTCTATACCGCAACCGTCTCTCTGAGTTCGAATGCGGCAAACAGCGCGCTCGTGTCTATCCCCCTCGAACTTACCGTTTTACAGGCGGGCCCGCCGGATATCTATCAGGGTGGCATCGTCAATAGTGCCACGTTTCTGGCGGATCCTCCCGCGCCGGGCGACATTGTATCGATCTTCGGCGACCAATTTACAGCTGTTGGTTCCACTTTCACAAATCCCAGCAATACGGCGCCGCTTCCCGGGGGAAATCCACCAGGGCTCGCTACGAATCTGGGAGGCGTGAATGTCCTCGTAAATGGGGTTGCGGCGCCTTTATATATGGCATCGAGACAGCAGATCAATTTCCAGATGCCCTACGAAGCCATATCCGGGCAGGTTTCCACGGTGCAGGTGACTAAAAACGGCGCCACCGGCAATATCCGCTCGGTAATGGTAGCGGCCACCGCCCCGAGAATACTGGTCTGGCCGCAGAGCACAGTGCAGGGCAATTACGGCGTTGTGGTGAATGGCGACAACACGCTGTCGCTGCCGGCGCCAGGGATGGGGACTTCGAGGTTATCCAGACCAGGCGACGTGATTGTCATTTATTGCATCGGATTGGGGCAAACTACTCCCGCCGCGGTGACTGGCGCCCCTGCCAGTTCGACCCCGCTTCAGACGACCGACTTGTACTCGACGTTTGCGACGTTCGGAAGCGGCGCGAATGCGATTCAGGCACAAGCAGTTTTTACCGGACTCACCCCGACGGCCGTCGGCCTTTACCAAGTCAACGTCGCTGTTCCCGCGAACGTGCAAACAGGCGTGAGCGTCCCGCTG
>Ga0207054_1273_pt1 | contig 10867 bp, 8 predicted proteins | sample Alteio_BWMinCont_60_FD_153288 | JGI IMG/M metagenome (GOLD analysis project Ga0207054, IMG submission 153288) | Enriched cells from forest soil in Barre Woods Harvard Forest LTER site, Petersham, Massachusetts, United States -... | ecosystem: Environmental > Terrestrial > Soil > Temperate forest >... | reverse complement strand
TTTACTTCAACAGGCTTATCCGCTTTTTTAAGCCCTACGGTTGTTTCAATCCAGTTTTTAGCGTTATTAAATTGAGCAGGATAATACTGATGCGCGCCAACAACTGCCAGGGCCGCAAAAATCAAAACAAAAAGCAAAATTATCCAGGTATAAGAACGTTTGGATTCCGTCTCTTCGTATAACTCCTCTTCAATTGATGGTTTACTTTGAAATACCGGCGCGTTTGACTCTGAAGTGTAAAAAGGCTCTGGCGTATTAGGTACGGGAGGTTCTGGTTCCGGCGTGGGTTCCGGCTGTGACTTATGGGCATTGAAAAAAGCGGCTTCCTGTCCAACCCTGGTTATATTAACCGGTGGATATCCAAAAAATGCAGGGTCATTGGTTGTACCATCGGCTGGTTTAAAAAGAAGTTTTCCATACTCCGTATAAAGGTGCCCTAAATTTCCAATAGGGACATCTTTTACCAATACATCCTCTTTAACCTCGGCTATATATTTTTCAGTAAAATATTTTGATGAGGCAAGCGATATGTTTTTTATATCAGCTATATATTGTGTAAGTACATCATCATCGGCTAATTGCTGCGCGTCAAATTGTACATTGTGTTGAGGGGGATAAAACTTACCCTCGGTTTCATTATAATAACCCGGCACATAGGCCTGCGCTAAGTAGCCTAAACCTGGCACATTTACTTCACCATTTTTTTCAAGTAGTTCGCTTATATAAAAGCCTATATCCATTTGTTAAAAGTACTGGTTTAATTATAAACATCAAAAGCTGAATCCAGCGCCGCCAAATATATTAAATCCGTAATCAGGATAGTACAGCCAGGTTTGATTATTGGTATTTAAAATATTATTTACCTTGCCAAAAATAAATATTCTTTTATTAATCCTGTATTCAACACCGCCGCTTAAGTCGGCAAATGAGCTGATATTTACCACGCCTTTACTCAAATCAACATCCCTGCTATAGGTTGCCCCACGAAACAGCAATGAGCCGGTAATTTTTATTTTATCAGTAATTTGAATAGCTGTTCCGGCTGTAAGTTTAAATTTAGGCAAGTTCCACGCTTGAGTTTCAGTAGCCATCTGGTAGTTTTTAAACTCTACGCGTCCAAAGATATCAAGATCATCAGCCGGTTTAAAATCCAGTTCGCCATTTAAACCATTTACGCGCGAACTGCCACCATCATATATTACGGCAAACTTATTTACCGTCGAGGTGAAATTGCTCACAAATAAAGGCATATTGCCGATGCTGTTTCGAAATATATCCGCTTTAAAACTTAGTCCCGGCGCCAGTGTTCCCTTCAGGCCCGCGCTTATATCTAATTTGTCTACTGAGTTTTTGATAGCGATATTTTGGCCGATAAAAGGATTCAGCAGCGAGAAATCACGAATGGATGTTTTATTAACATCGCCCTTTGCCTCAACAAATAAACGCACATATTTAGGTATTACCTGTAACTCGGCCTTAGCCGCAGGGAAAATGTAAAATTTTGAAGTGAAACCAAATTCATCAACCAGGCTTATGCCTGCATCGATCTTGTAATTGTTGCCCTGGAACTTTAAATAAGGGTTTACCCGTAATATACTGTTGTTGTATGAATATAGGCTGTCGTTTTGCGTGCTCAGATCAGCCGATGCGCTAACCCCGGCATAAAACTGTTTTATAGTTTGATTCAGGAAACCTGATAATACCACATTGTTTTCTTTAGCATGATAGGCATCGCTAAAGGTATATCCTTTTAATTTTAAAGCATACGTAAAATCGTTCTCCACATCTTTGTAGTTTTTGGCAATCTCGCCCTCGGCACCTAATGTGCTAAAATGCTGTTTCCCGGGGTTGAAATTTAACGGGATAGGAACTGACGTATTATAGCCGTAAAAATAATTAGTATTATAGCTATAATCAATACGGCCACTTAACGCGTTATTGTCGGTAATGCTTTTGCCAAATACACCAATGGCATCTTTACTTTCGTTTTGCTTGTAAAGTGTACCTGCTTGTGCAAAGTGTTTAATGTAACCGCCCGTCTGCAATGCTTCATCGCGGCCATTAGTGATGTACGCCTCACCATAAGTGGTTTTTAAATTGCCCAAACCTGCCTTTATATAATCGGGCATCAATGCAGAATCTTTTTCAGCCGGCATCTTCATGGCGTTTAATTGTTTTATCTCTTCGTTTTTATCTAATCGCTTATCTAAGGCAGTATACGTTAGCGGCGCCTTAAAAGGTATTTTATCTTCCAACTCAGGATTACGGCGTATCTTAACGGCATCGGCCAGTACCGGTTTATAGGCAGTTGTTACCACAATCTCTTCCGATAGACTACCCGGGTTTTTATCCAACGCATTAGCATTGGTCCCGCCTTTTTTTACCGTGTCCCTGATTACTCTTGATGCGGCATCGCCTAAATTTTGAGCTTCAGTTTTAGAAGGAGCAGTTGTTGTTTTAACCACCTGTTTGGCGGGCGCTTTTTTAGGGGCAGGTTTTTTAGCTTGTGGTTTGGTAGTTGCTTTTTTAGTGTTTTGCTTTGTTTGTGCAATAGCCGGAACAAAGTATAACACCATGATTAAGGTAAGCAGCGTATAAGTGTATTTAAATTTCATGTGCTTGTCTTAGTTATCTTTGTTTTCCGGTTTTTTAGTTTGTGTACTGTCTGGCGCTGCCTGCTGTGTATCCGGCGGCTTTGGAATAGTTTTTACCGGCGACAGGATATCCAGTTTTTGTTTAGCCGTAGGTAAAATGTCATCATCGCCTTTATAATTGTCTATAATACTTTGCAATGTTGCCTTAGCCTGGAAATTGTCTTTTAGCTTAACATAATTATCAGCTAATAGTATAAAGGTTTTGGCTACCCAGTAATCGTAGTTTGGCATTTCTTTAGCCAGGTCAAAGCAGGTTTTTTGTGATGCTTTATACTGTTTTTTTAAATACTCAATATTGGCCAGGTTGTATTTAGCTTCGGCGGCGGCTACTGTTTTTGTATTGGCTACCGTGTAATCAAATTCGTTTACAGCGCTTGTCGTATCGCCTTTTTGCAGGTAAGCCAGGCCGGCATACAGCCCGGTTTTAAATTTATCCTCCTGCGCTGTTTTTTCGTTTTCGCGCACCAGCTTAACATATTTTATGGCATCGTCTGGCATTTCCATTTGTGCGTAACACAACAGCAGGTTGTTAATGGCAAAAGTATAATCGGCTTTATATTCTGAGTTGGTTTCCAATTTTTTAAGGAACACCACAGCTTCATTATATTTTTTCTGAGCCAGGTAAAGTTTAGACATACTTAATAAAGACTGCTCGGTATAAGTGCTGGTCCAGTCATTTAGTATCACATTGTAGTCAACAACGGCTTCATCCGGTTTATTAAGCTGAACCAGGCTTTGCGCCCTGATGAACCGGGCTTGTTTATCATATATCGGCTTAGTGGGGAACTTATCAAAATAAGCATTTACAGCAGATACCGTACCTTGCCAATCGTTTCTTAAGTAGAGGTTATTGGCGGCAGTGTACATTATGTTTTCCTGCTCGGCAGTAGTGTAGTTGCCGATAGGCGTGGTTGCAGCATAAGTAATAAATGTTTGCGCATCACCTTTGTCGGTATAGATCTTTTCAATTTGTTTCAATGCCAGTTTAGCTTCATCGGTTGATGGGAACTGTTTAATAACCTGTTTGAACGATTCAATAGCCACATCATCATTATTTGCATTATAATCTATCAACCCTATGGTAAGCAATGCGCGTGGAATATAACTGCTGCGCGGATATTTCTGGATCATCGCCTGCAGGTCGCTTTTCGCCTTAGCTCCGTCGTTCTTTAAAAAATAGGTATAGGCAATTTCAAAATCGGCATCATCGGCATAGTCCGAATTTGGAAACGTATTTAATACATCAGTAAGGGTACTTATTTTAGCATCTAACGATCCGCGCAAACCTTGTATCATGCCTCGTTGGAATAGGGCATAATCCTCACCTTTGCTATGCGCAGCAATAATCTTGTCGTAATATTCTAAAGCCTTTTCATAACTTTTCAAAACAAAGTAACTGTCGCCGATACGGGTTATCGCGTCATTTACGGTATTCTGATCTTTTTCTCCACCATCCAAAAACCGTTCAAAATAAGTGGCAGCCTTTCTGTATTTTTCATCACCAAATTCTGCATAACCCATGGCGTAATTGGCATAGTTGTACACATCTGTTTCTTTTGCCTGCGGGATAGCTAAGAATTTCTCAAAATTATCAACAGCCTCGCTGTATTTACGCACCTCGTACATGGCTTCTGCCATCCAGTAAATGGTTAAAACACGTATTTTAGGATCGACCGGTGTTTTTAATGAGCGAAGAAATATACCAATAGCATTTTCAAAGGCCCGTTCATTATAGAATTCCAGTCCCCGGTAATACGTCACTTTTTGATAGGCTGTGCGGGCGCTTAAGTTTTTATTGGGGATAGGCTCCAGTATATCAACCGCTTCTTTATAATTACGTGAGTTTAATAATTCTTCGCCCAGTAAGATCTTCATCTCCTCGGTACGTGATTGCGGGTAGGTTTTTAAATATAGCCGCGTCGCATCCAGCGCCTGTACATTGAAATCCAATTCGTAAGATAGCTTGGCGTACTCATACAAAGCGTCTTCCTGGAACTGCGGATCAAAGGTCAGTTTTGATGCAGCTAAAAAGGCATTCCTGGCACTTTGCTTATTATCCATTTTTAAAAACACACCGCCTAAGGTGTAGCTGCCATACTGGCTGTATATATCATTTTGCCCCACCAGCTTCTCTAATTCTACAACTGCTTTAGGGTAATTGCCGGTTTTACTATAGGCATATCCCATTTGATAACTGTCTTGCGTGCTTTGGGTTCTGCCCATATCTCCGTCTTCAAAACGGCTATAGTATTTTACGGCATTGACATAATCGTTCTTAGCAAAGTACGATGCGCCTATAATGCGCAGCATCTCGGTTTCATGCTGTTGATGGGTTGTGTTGATAACAGGCACGGCGTAAGCTATTACATCATCATAACGTTTATCTAAAAAGTAAACCGCTGTGATATAATAAGGGTAACTATTTTGGTATTTTTTTGAAGTCTTTAGCTTTTCAAAATTCAACAGGGCCAGGTGGTAATCCTGGTTAAGATAGGCGATGTAAGCAAAATAATAAGTCGCATCGTCCGTAAAAGGCGAGCGTTTGTTTTTTACTTCGCTAAATAATAATTGCGCTTTTTTGTAATCATTTAAAGCAAAGTAGGCGTATCCTTTCCTGAATTTGTATTCGGTATTTGCGGGGCCGTTCAGGTCATTGGCACTTACTTTATCAAACCATTCCAGTGTTTCTTTATATTTCTCCTTTTTTGAATAGGAGCGCCCTATTTCAAAATAGGCCATTTTTGTTAGCGGGTTTTCCGGGTGCTCTTTAATGAACTTTAAAAAGAGGCTTTCTGCATCATCATTACCCAACTCAAGCGCGCATAAAGCGATATAATATTGCGCGTTTTCTTTTATTAAAGACAGCTCGGTTTCAAACTGGGGTTGATTACTTGTTTTAAGCCTCGACTCATCCACCTGCCTGAATTGCTCGGCAGCGGCAACATATTTTTCCTTGTCCAGCAGGTCAAGCGCTGTATGATAAGTGCGGTAAATATCAAATGAAGGATTTTGCTGTGCGTGTACAGAGAAGACAAAAAGTAGGGCGGAAGAGAAGAGTATGTATTTCATTTTTATCATAAAACGCGTACAAATGGCAGGCTAAATTAGCTAAACACAAAAATGTAATTCACATAAGTAATTAACAAATGTGGATAACACCTTTTTAACGAATACAATACTTCTCATGTTATGTGTGTGGAAAACTTTTAATTCATTGCCTCGTTATGCTATAACATGATTTTTCCCCTATAGTATGCCGGATATTTACGAAAGAATAACAGCATTTAATGAACACCTGCTACCAGAAATGGTTAAGCTGAAGTACGAGGCGATGGCCGAAAACGTGTTCAGGTTTTACAGGGGTACCTGTCATTTATTTTATGAGGATCTTGCTCAGAATAATAATCTGCCACCTTCTCCTTTAACCTGGATATGCGGCGATTTACACCTTGAAAACTTTGGCAGCTATAAGGGCAATAATGGTTTAGTATATTTTGATCTGAATGATTTTGACGAGGGTATACTGGCACCGGCAAACTGGGAACTTGTCCGGATGCTAACCAGCATATTTATCGCTTTTGATAACCTGGAACTTGAACCATTAAAGGCGTTAAATATGGCGCAAATGTTTTTAAAAAGCTATTCGGCAAACCTCGTTAACGGAAAAACGATCAGTATTGATCCGCGAACAGCCGGGGGGATAGTTTGTACCTTTTTAACTACCGTTGCTAAACGCAAGCAAAAAGAACTGTTAAAAAAAGCGTACGGTATTAAAGAAAAAGAAATTGGTTTTATCCATTCAACACCAAGAGCATTTTAAATTAGATAAAAATCTAAAAAAGGAGCTGGCAAAGCATATTAATACCTGGATCACAACCAGTAACGATGGTCCTTACAATTACGAAGTAATTAATAGTGTATTCAGGGTGGCGGGTACCGGAAGCCTGGGTGTAAAGCGCTATCTTTTTTTATTAAAGAGCCTGAACACTAAAAATAAATATCTTTTGCTGGATATGAAAGAAGCTACGGCATCATCGCTGCAGCCATATGTGAATGTAAGACAACCGCAATGGGAATCGGATGCTGAACGTGTAATTTGCATACAGCAGCGAATGCAGAATACATTGCCGGCTTTATTGGGGACAACTCATTTTAGAAATGAATCTTATGTGTTACAACAAATGCAGCCAATGGAAGACAGAATTAATTTTGAATTGATTAAAGACCGGTACCGGGATATTTACCAGGTAATAGATGATATGGCCCTATTGTCGGCTTCAACACATTTGCGCAGTGGCGGCAGACAAGGATCGGCAATAATAGACGAGCTTATTGCTTATGGGCAAAATGACCAATGGCAGGGTGTGGTATTGCAATATGCTTTAAATTATGCTAAACAGGTAAAGGGAGATTATAACGAATTTAAGAAATCATTAGCCGAGCATACGGATAAGTAAAGTTTAATGGCAATTAATGAGATTTGAACGCAACTTAAGCAGCTAATTGCCGCTCAATACTGCCTATCAATTCTTTAATATCAAATGGTTTGGCAACAAAATCATTGGGTGCGCCCTTTTGTTGAAAGGATTCATGGATAGAGTGGCTGGCTGAAATTAATATTACCGGGATATTATGTGTTTCCAGCTTGGCTTTAACATCTTTACAAAGCTCGCGTCCATCCATATTACCCAACATAATATCCAATAATATTAAATCGGGCATATGTTCTTTTATTTTATCAAATAAATAGTGCCCGTCTGAAAGGGTATTTACCTGATATCCAAAATCTTCCAGAATGTATTGAAGAACTTCTAAAATGTCCTTATCATCATCCACCACCAATATCGTTTGCATCTTCTTAAAATATATACTGTAATTGCTAAAAGCATTATAATAGGAGCAACAATTCCTGTACCAATATTAATTGCCGAGAAAATTTTTTGCGATAATATATAAAATTAATAGATAATGACTTATTAATACCTGTAATTCCTGATTTAGGGATTACAGGTAAGCTATGCAATTATTATTATTCGCGATTTATTTTATAATTCAATTTAATTTAATTCGGCGTATGTAGGCATTTTGTTCAGTAAACAAAGCATAAAGGCCTAATAAAAATATTTGTTAAGCGTTATTATAATTCTTATTTCGAATTATAATAACCAAAAAAGCCGGTATAGTCATATCATACCGGCTTCATTATGATAATGGTTATCAATTAATAATCAGAATTTCCTTTGTTGCTGCCTCTGTCTCTGTAGCTTCCGCCACCGCCGCCATTTCCTTTGTCTCTGTAGCTTCCACCACCGCCGTTTCCTTTATCCCTGTAGCTTCCGCCGCCACCGCCGCCGCTATTGCCGCCACGATAAGCTCCTCCGCCACCACTATTGCCTCCACGATAACCGCCGCCGCCGCTATTGCCTCCGCGGAAACCACCACCGCCACCGCCGGCTGATCTTTCGGGCCTTTCTTTTGCCTGGCTTACTGCGATTGTTTTATCAAGAATCTCTTTTTCATCAAGATTCGTTATTGCCGCTGTTGCTTCCTCTTCGTTGGGCATTTCAACAAAAGCGTAGCATTTACTTCTGCCGGTTTCACGATCAATAATTAAATTAACAGAACTAATTTCACCATAAGGGGCAAATAATTCTGTAATGTCAGCTTCCTGGTATTGATATGGCAGCTTGGCTATAAAAATTTTCATTGGGATAAATGTTATTAAGTTAAAACAATAGTAAGCATTATAATTATAAAAATGTTTGGACTAATAAAATATTTTACAACTTTTTATTATTCTAAAATCAACTTAAAAACGCAGATACAGTCTTATTACTAATGAATTAGCCATATTATATGATATTAGCAATAAATACGAGGATAAACTAAAGAAGGCTGTTTACCTTTTCAACCAACTCATTCAAATCAAAAGGTTTATTTATAATAGCATCGCAACCATAGGCAAAAAGCTCGTCCTGGTGATTAATGTAGGCTGAAAAAATAATAACAGGTGTATCACCAAATTTGGGGTGGGCCTTAATTTGACGGCAAAGCTCGCCGCCATTGGTTCCTGCAACACGATAATCTAATATAACCAGGTCAGGATTAAAGTCTTCAACCAGCGGAATTACGTTGGCGCTTTCCCCCGTGCTTTTAACATCAAACTTCTCGTAGGTTAACGTTTCATGTACAATATCCAAAATGTCCTGGTTATCGTCTAAAATTAAAATACGTTTTGACATAGATCTGGCTTAAAAACGTCGAAGAAGTGGTTAAAGTATCTGGTAAATAGACCTTATTAACAAATTAGAAAAGGAACCTGCTAAAATCTTCTTCGAAGTGAAAGTAAAACAAAAATAGTATATTTTTTTATATTACCTAATTATATAAATGTCACAATATTCCCCAATTGCAATTGTTTACATTAAACGTTAAAATGCTTCGCCCAGGTTTAATAGGAGTGCGGAATAATCCCGGCTAAAACCATAATCAATCCCGATGTTGGTATCTGATTTTTTGTTGAATTTTATTCTTATTCCCCCTCCGCCGGCTGGGTTCCAATATACAAAGCGATTAGTGTTAGGTTGGGTAACTGAGTTGATGTTGGCGAATAAAACCAAACCCAATAACCCGTTTGCTGTAATATCACGCCTATATTCAGTTTCAAAATAGAACAGCCTTTGTCCGCGGAACCGGTTTTGATCAATGCCCCGGCCAGAACGCTGGTAAGGATCCATACCAATAGCCGGGAGATCAAGATAAGGAGTTCCGGGAGTAAGCGATGTCCAAAAGTAGGTCCAAAAAGCAAACAGATTCTTTTCGTTTGTATGTGAAACCGATACATATTTACGGATATCAATATATAACGATTGCCAGTTGTTGTTGCTTCCTAATGCTTCAGCACTGTACCTGTACACTAAGTTGCCATACCAGCCGGGTAATGGATCAAATGAATTGTTGCGGGTATCATACAACAGGTTGAGGCTTGGACCTGACGAAAAGGAGTTTTGATCGGCCTGGGTGCCAAATTGGTACCCGGTAAATTTGCGCAGATTATTTGCGCCATTGGTTTCAATGTCGATGTAATAATCCAAATTATAACCAATACCTGCAAAAAAGTAAGGTGTTATTCGCTTGAGCACGCTTTGATAAAAGCGAACATAATTATAATCAACTAAAAACCTGTTTTGAACGGGTTGGCCACCACCCAGGCCCCAGGTGTTTTGTGGATATACTAATATACGGGTATCGCCCTGTATATTAAAACTATTGTCATTCAACCAAATGCTTGACCGGATAGGCAGGCCATATCGGCCCTTAAAGTTTAAATAAGGTGTAAAGGTTACGCTGGAGATATGAGTCGTATGTGGATCGCCGAGGTAAAAACCTGCTGTGGTAGATGTAACTAATAACCTACCGCCGTCGGCGCCGGTAGCAGAAACGGGCAGGATGGAGAAATAAATTTTCTTCTTTTTATCCTCGTCGGATCGTTGTGATTTGATTTTTATAAAGGAGCGTAAAATATCAATAACATCCCTTTTTTTTGCGGTATCAATAGTATTTGGCCAATATAAACTACTATCTGCATTCTGCGCATTTAACATACAAGGCAATAAACAAAACACAAATAGAAAATTGAGCATCATTCATTTAACGTAAATTCCGGTTTCATGTTTTGTAAGCAAGGTAATGGAGTGATCTAAAAACGCTAAAAGCCTACAGCAGTTAGCTATAGGCTTTTAGTATGGAGTATTTTATTAAAATTTTACCTGCGTTGATAAACATACGCATTAGGATAATGATGGTGCCTGCGATAATAAGACTCGCGGTAAGCAATACGGCGTTCTTTTTCGGCATGTTTGCGATGTTCATTGCCAATAATATAACCACCTCCGGCACCTATTGCACCGCCAATTAACGCGCCGCCAACACCATGACCCACAATGCCGCCAACAACTGCGCCGCCGGCACCGCCAATAATGGCACCCTGGCCCTGTGAACTTATTTTGTGCTGAGCCTTTGCAAAATTACCGGTTGAAAGCAATAAGGCCATCAAAACGCCGGTATATAGAATTAACTTTTTCATAGGGATATATTTTAATTATTATTTATAATACCTAATCAAATAATAAGCCAAAATATAAACAGGGTATAATCATAGTCAATTGCCGCAACAATATTAAATTACCCACTTTTAAACAGGTCAAAACGTA
>Ga0207054_1271_pt1 | contig 10953 bp, 5 predicted proteins | sample Alteio_BWMinCont_60_FD_153288 | JGI IMG/M metagenome (GOLD analysis project Ga0207054, IMG submission 153288) | Enriched cells from forest soil in Barre Woods Harvard Forest LTER site, Petersham, Massachusetts, United States -... | ecosystem: Environmental > Terrestrial > Soil > Temperate forest >... | reverse complement strand
CATGTAAGCTCAGTATCAGCTTTGGGTGAAGATGACACAGGAAAAGACATAACCGAAGAAGCTTTTGAGGAATTTAAATACAGCAATTCGCCTTATGCTATTGGCAAACACCTTGCCGAAGCACAGGTATGGCGCGCCCATGCCGAAGGATTGAATGTGGCAGTTGTAAGTCCTACTATTATACTTGGCCCATGGCCGGGCAAAAGTGGCAGTATGAGTTTCTTCCATTTCCTGAAAAAGACAAACAGCTTTTATACCAGCGGCACTATGGGCTTTGTAGACGTGCATGATGTGGTGAACATTATGCTTCGCATAATGAATGAGAACAAAATGGGTGAACGCTATTTGATAAGCGCTGAAAATATTCCGTTTAAAAACCTGTTTACAGATATTACCCAAAGTATGGGACTAAAGCCACCGGGCATACGTATCAGCAGAACAGGCCTGAAGGTGTTTCGTGTATTAAGCAACATAGCAGGTGGCGAAAAAATCACCAATACTATGGTAGAACATAGCAGTGGCACTTATCATTACAGTAATAAAAAAGTGGTAAAAGATCTGTCGTATACATTTAGGCCAATAAAGGATAGCATTAAAGAAATGGCGGCTTTTTTAAAAAGTTAAAAACTAAAAGTGAAGAGTGAAAAAATGAAATGCCATGGTGAGTTTGCGTTAGGAGAATGACAAAAATATTTACGACTTAGTGTAGCGGTAAAATAATGAGACAAGAAAACAAAACAGACAGGATAATACTGGGGATTGACCCCGGAACCAATGTAATGGGCTATGGCGTAATACACATAAAGGGTGTTGATGCCAAGCTTATACATATGGATATTATATCCTTCAAAAAAACGCCTACTCATACCATTAAGCTAAAGTCAATTTTCGAAGAGACATCACTTATTATTGAGAAATACCGTCCCGATGAGGTAGCCTTGGAAGCGCCTTTTTTTGGCAAAAATGTGCAGTCGATGTTGAAGTTGGGGCGTGCCCAGGGCATATCTATGGCTGCAGCATTGCACCGCAACCTGCCGGTATTTGAATACTCACCTCGAAAGATAAAGCAATCTATTACCGGCAAGGGTACTTCGAGCAAGGAACAAGTGGCCATTATGCTGCAACGTATACTGGTATTCGAATCGATACCTAAATTGTTAGATGCTACCGATGCCCTGGCAGTGGCTATGTGCCATTACTTCCAGAATCGTATGCCGGGGAGCAATAAGGCAGATAAGAAGTATAACAGTTGGGAAACCTTTATAACCAATAACCCGAATAAGGTAAGCGGCTTATAGGCACTTAATAATAGCCTGTCGTGCCTGCTCCAACTCCTCGGGGCTTAGTTTAAGCTTAGGCTGTGCAAAATTAATATCAGACACATGGTTAAGCGGAACAAGATGTATATGCGCATGCGGAACCTCTAAGCCTATAACAGCAACCCCTACCCTTTTACAAGGTATGGCTTTGCCAACGGCAGTAGCAACCTTTTTCGAGAATAGTTGCAGTTCGGCAAACAAAGCATCATCTATATCGAAAATATAGTCAATCTCCTTTTTAGGAATAACAAGAGTATGGCCTTTGGCAAGGGGGAACACATCCAGAAAGGCAAGGCAATTAGCAGTCTCAGCCACTTTGTAGCAAGGTATCTCGTCATTGACTATCTTAGTAAAGATAGATGCCATTACATGTTTATCTCGAGTACTTCCAGTTTCATTTCGCCATTTGGGGTAGTAACGGTAGCCTTATCGCCTACCTTTTTACCCAGCAATGCTTTAGCTACTGGCGAGCTAACAGAAATACGGCCTTCCTTAAGGTTAGCTTCGTTCTCGGTAACAATGGTATAGTTCATAGTTGCACCATTGGCAACGTTCTTAATCTTTACCTTCGACAGGATAAGCACCTTGGAGGTATCTAAAGTTGACTTATCTACCACCTTAGCATTGTTCAGTATATCCTGCAGCTTACCAATCTTAAGTTCCAGTAATCCCTGGGCTTCTTTGGCAGCATGGTACTCAGCATTTTCCGAAAGATCGCCTTTATCGCGGGCCTCGGCAATCTGGTTTGATATGGATGGCCTTTCCTTGGTCTTAAGCTCGTGAAGTTCTTTCTTCAGCTTGTCATACCCTTCCTGGGTAAAATACGCAACGTCTGACATGACTATAGAATTTGATAATAGGTTTGGTTCTTAATCAGAAACAGAGAGAGAACCCTTAGGTCCTCTCTCTAAATACAAATATATGAAATAAAATCTTATTTAAGTGTAATCTTTATGCCAATAGTATGGGTTCCGGTATATGGTTGGGTAGCCCTGTAAGAATAGGTTACACCAAAAATATTGTGCGTTTTACCAAACGGCGCCTGAAGGGTAATACCAGCACATGGCCCTGTAAATGCAGTTAAACGATTACCCAAAGTTGGGTTTAAACTCAATGGCTTGGTAATACCGTTCTCGTAATCGTAACCTACTCGAGCCATAAAAAATGACTTGTAACCGTATTCAACACCAATCATTTCCTGATCTTGTGTAAACGAATTAGAGGTAAAGTTAGCTGCAACAGTGATTCGATGATCGCTGTGTAATGAACTGTCTGCAGTAACATGAAAATCGTAAGCAGCGCCAATGTTAATTAAAGCAGGTAATTCGAAACCCTGTGACCTTTGTTCAGCGGTCATAGAACCTGTGTTACCGGTAACTGAACTGTTAGGAAGTATAGTTTCAAAAGCAAGCCCATCACCTTCGTATTTCATTTGTGGGCCAACATTTTTAAGCGATATGCCAAAGTGAACCTGTTTCTTATCGCCTGCCACATATTGAATACCTGCATCAATAGCAATACCAAAAGCGCTGGCGTTCGATACAGACTCAGAGATAAGCCTTGTAGTAATACCGCCATATATCTGGTCAGAAAAACTACGTGCATACGATACGCCAATATTGATGAACTGAGGAGTAAAGGTACCTACACCACCATCAGGGTTATCGAAAGTAGTTACATCAATAGAACCAAAGTTCATTGACATAATAGATAAGCTTAATGCTCCGGCATCGCCAACATGTTGGGTTAAACCAAAAGCTGAAAGATGTATGCCCGAGCCATCCATATAGTCGGTGCTCGACAAAAGAACATCAGTTCTTGCAACGAAAGCAGTTCCTGCAACATTCAAAAATTGAGCTTCGAGGCCTTGCACACAAGCTGTATTGGCACTTGCCCAACCCGATGAACTTGCCCATGGATTAATGAGTAGTTCGGTAGCGCCTGCCTGGGCAGTACGCGAAGGGTCGCCGGCTTTAACACCAATAACAGATGCGAATACCGCTAAACCTGTTATAATTGCTACTGTTGTACTTGTTTTTTTCATACTATCTGTTTAAAATTTTACTATCTGCAATATTAAAGGCTTCCCTCTTTTTGCAAAGAGGGAAGCAATTGTATTATTAGTAAGAGTTAAGATCGGTTGGCCTCATAACACCAAACCATTTTAATGTGCGTTGGCCTACGTTAGGAACCGATACGTGAATAATATACATACCGCTGGAAATAGGTATGCTGTATTGGTTCTCAAGGTTCCAGTCAACAAAGGTAGCAGCGCTGTTTTTGTTCAACACCTGTACCAGATCTCCGTTAAGTGTAAATATTGAAATAGTACACACCGGTGGCAGGTTTGTTATTCTTACCTTAGTTTGCAACCTGTCGCTTTCATAGCTTGAGTATGCATAATACGGGTTAGGTACAACATTGATTATGTTGAGCGCACTCTGAGCTGCGGTTGCATTCGATGTATCGGCAGCAATACCATTGGTACTGAATGAATACATAGGATAGTTATCATTTTGAGGATCTACGCTGTTAATCCAGGTAGATGGCATTATTTTACTATTAACTGTAGTTGAACCATAACCAGCATCATATGGCTTAGTTGTCCTTAAGTGAATGGTAACCTCCGATTCGAATAACTTATGGCCCGCTTTAAGAAGAGGTATGTTCGCCCAAATTACGTCGCCAAATACATTCGACTTGGCAAGTATAGCAAGGCCACCTGTAAACGATGTCAATAGGCTAAGTATAGTAGAATCTTTATCGTAAACCGGTATGTTGTATTTAGCACCTGTCTGGTTGTTGTTGTGAGCAAATACATATATGTAATGCTTTCCGCCAAAAACCGAACTTGTACCAAAATCCTGCGAGGCGCCAGTTATGCCACCGCCATCAGGTACCGAAACAATAGAATCCGGGTTCCATTTCATGTCGCGGCCATTATCACCGCCAAGCCATGAATCTTCGCCAAAAGCCATGTTCAAACGTTCGCCTGTTTCTATATTAATTGCATAACCAGGGAACCAACCCATGCCTGTACCCGATATGTAGTTAGCAGCATTAGGGTCTGAGCTATATGCAGCAGTTGACGCATAGACACCATTTTTATCTACCGATGGTGAGTTTCTTGGCTGAAGTTTACCTGCTGCACCTTGCGAAAGTGTAGTTTGATCTTGTTCTTCAAACACAACACAACGTGTCCATTTCGTTTTGTCAGAAGTAATAACAATATCAACACTGGCTACGTTAGCAATAGAATCCATAACCTGACCTGGATATGTACCCGGAGAATATGCAGGGCCATTATCACAATACAATTTAGGATCAGATATCGCACATAAGGCAAATGGAGCCCAACTGCCACCTATTATTTGATTATAATACATATTATAATCAAAGAAATCTGCTTGTTGTGATTGAGGACAAGGGCCTGTAAGTTTAACAGGATATGAATCAAAAGTTTGTCCATCATTGCAATCTCTGTCGATGTTGTTTCCTGAACGTATCCAGAAACTAGAGGAAGTACCCGGTAATGCAGTAGGAATACTGGTTAACCATTGCTTGGTATTATCAGAAAAGGTCATGATACAAGCTGAATCTATTACACCATTATATGTTCCTGAAGCATATGGTATTTGATTAATTGTTATAGATATACCATATTGAGGGAATATCTGCTCGTTATTTTGTCCGATAGGAACATCGGAATAGAACACCCATCCGGAATGGCTTGTTCCGGTTGACATATCATCCAGTTCCCACCATGAGTTACCATTTATAGCTGTTGATGGGCTTGTCGGATGCATTTTCAACACAAAATTTGCATTGATAACACTGAGCGGATCTACCACTTTTACATTGATAGGCCCGTTACCCGGAAGGTAAGTTGGATGTGCCATAGTATCGTACTGCAATATATGATTGATACTGGCAGGGTCCATTTGCAATACATTGGTTCCGTTACCATGTCCTTCAATACGGGTAATAGCAGGGCCCGATCCGTAATTAGAGTTTTGTACAGTACCATAGCTTTGCGCTGTTGGTATATGAGGGAAAGCATGATACACCTTTATATTCTTTCTTCCTTGCAGGTAAGGCACCTTTTGTCCGTTAGGCGCAGTTAAAGGATTATATGTTTGGTAATTGTTATACGCATACGCAATAGCAAGATAATAGTAAGGCCTATCGTTTATCAAGGTTGGAATATTATCCTCCTGAAACAAATCAGACTTTACATCAAATGAATGCGAAATGCCTTTATCCTGACCCGATACTTCCAAGGTAGGAACAGTTCCGCCAACAGTACTGTTAAATACATAGTTAACCAATGTACTTACTCCATTTTTTATATCGCACTCTGCTACAAGACGCGCCCTGGTTGGGTTCAAAATGTCAGTTCCTGTAACAGTTGAATCCTGTACCTGGAATATTTCGTACCCCTCGAAGGCAAACTTATTATCAGCATTTCCTACAATACTAGGTGATACCTGGTCGTAAGCTTCCAAATAGTTATTCGAAGTTTTTTTGTTGCTTATAGTAATAACAAGCTCCTGATTAAGTTCCTGAATATTCAAATCAGGTGCATCAGGGCCATCCAATACTTTAAAGTTATTGTTGAACAATGCCTGAGCAAGATCCGCATCTGCCTGGATTAAACATATTGGAGGAGCGTTACCTAAACCAGATGTAGCCGGCTGATCCCATACCATACCTACAGTTACGTAGTTAACAGCACCCGGAGCAAGGGTAAATGGCCCCGCAGACTGTAACCAGCGTCTGTCGCCATATGGGTCACCAACTGCTTTTTCATCCCACTCAACACTTTGCTTAACACCATTGGTACCACAACCAGATGAGTCAGTATTAATAGCAGTTGAGGAACAAGCTCCACCGGGTGTCCAGCAGAACATATAGTTAGCAGGAGTAGAACTGGTTTGGTAACCATTTCCACCATAGGTCATATGGCTACCATCTTGCCAGTAACCTTTTAAATAGTTATAATAATCTGATGATTTGGTAGGGTTACCTTGTACGGTAAAGTCGTTGTTATAGTAAACAAACTTTGCCATACCAATAGTATTAACGCTATCCACAACTCTTATATAGCAACTGTTGTCACCCTTATCGGCAATAGGGCCCTGAAAGAACACAGCGCCAATAGCAGGAGGATCGGTATGGTAACCAATTTCACCGGCAAACTGGCCTGAACCGTCAGGGTCAGTAGCTTCGCCATTATAACAATAACCCATACTGCGTCCAACATCGCAACCTACATAATCATCACCACCATTACCAAGGTCAGGGTCAACCCATGCACCAAAATAGGTTTGGTTAACCTGGTAGGTCGATTTGTTTATAATTTCATAATTATAAAAGGTCATATTATTAATAGCATCGTTAGTTTGGAAAGCAAAACATTGCTCCCTGATCTCAAGACCGATCTGGTACCCACTCGATTCGGTATGTGTGTTACCAATATCGTTAATTACCCACCAAAGTGTAGCGTCTCCAAAAATATAGCCATTGGTTTTGGTTGCTGTACCTGCTAAGTCATACTTAGGGTAATCACCCTGGCCAGGTCCCGGATCATAAGTGCCATCGCCGTTAACAGGATCATCTACATAAGGAGCCAGCATGCTTCCGTCGGGTGCATTACCCGGCCAGTTTAGAATATCTGATACAGGTGTACCATAATTAGGTTGTGTACCAACCCATGCTTCAACTTCTTGCCTGGTAACATAAAATAGCTTATCCCACTGCTGGCATTGAGAAGCTGTAATTTGAAAACCCGGATATATAGGGCCTGTCCAAAAATCTTCACCATTCTGGCGGTAGGTCATAGCAGCAGTTTTAAGCTGCCCGCCCTGGTCAACACCTCCAATCCATAAAGCGCCCGAAAATAAAGAACTTGTCTTAGATCCTGCAGGCACAATATATCTTGGCAATCCTGCTCCCGGATCCCACCACATATCACCTTCGTCCATTATACGGGCACGTATATTGTTTATCTGCATATATGCAGCTCCCACGTCAACCGCACAACCGGTAGCCAAAGCTTGCTTTATAGCTTTGTGTGTGCCAACGTTTTCTTTAGCATAACCAACGCTGCAAATGGTTGCAGTAAGTGCCAAAGAGAGTAAAGCTCTTTTTGTTTTCATGACTGAGGGTTTTGAAGATGTATGTATCATAAACTCTTTATTTCGTAATTATTAGAAGTTAAAGGTTAAGCCTAAACGAATTGTCCTTGGCATAGCCAGATAAGTAGGATCCTGTTCTTTGATCTTATACTGGTCAACAAAAGCCTTTGGCGAAGTTTGCTGTGCTATTGCCTGTATGCCGGTAGCCGATGCAAGGTAACCATCATCTGTTGAACTGCCTGTGTAGTGGTAAACATTCAGGATGTTTTCAGTATTCAACAGGTTAGTAACAGTTAAGTAAACCTGCAGGTCAGCTGCATGGCCTTCTTTATCCTTATCCTTTCCTTTAATAGTGAGCTTGAAATCCTTATCAACTTTTAAGTCAACGCGATACTGCCATGGAAGGTTAGAACCATTTACACTACCTACTAATGAATAGTGTTGGGCAATACCAATACCTACGTTTTGTGCATTTGGATCGCCTTCGGTAGCATTACCCTGCACAGTATATGGTGTACCTGAGCTTGCTACAAAGTTCAGGTTTACACCTGCATTTGCAAGTATTTCTGAGCTTTTGCCACTGTGTGTTTTAATAATCGGGCCATCGTAAACACCTTCACCCGCTTCAAAGTGATAATCTAAGTTAACCTGTATGGTATGACGTTGATCAAAATCGAGCGGAATTGGAATTTGAAGATTAGGATTACCTGTGTTAGCAAGGTTATAACCCGAATTAGGGCCTGAACCTGTACCGGTTGCAAACTGCAAGGTATACGAAGCCCTCATCTTAAAGTCACCTACACGACTAAGTGTATAAGCTAAGGTAAGTCCCTTGATTGTACCAAAGTCAATGTTATTATACGCTATATAACTAACCGGGTAAGCATCCAGGAACCTGTAACTTTCTACCTCACTTCTTGGAGCCTTGTAGAATGCAGAGAGAGTAAGTGCTGTTGTTTTTCTTTCATTCAATGCCTGAGTAAAACCTAACTCATAGTCGGTAGTCTCAACAGGTTTTAATGCCGGGTTAGAAAGTAAACCACCTACATTACTTGTTATATATTCATATTGTGTTGGCGAGAAAATATTGTAACCTACACCCGGAGGGCGTGAGGTAAGAATATCATAGTGAGCAAAGAAACCTGCCATATCAGAAATTGGGAACGAAAACGCTATACGTGGCATAACACTTATCTGCGGGGTATAGGTTGTAAAAGCGTTCGAACTGATATTGGTTTGGTTTGGGTTTTCTAAATAAGGCTGAATACCACCGGTAACAGTAGCTGCAGCAAGTACAGTAGGATCGGAAATCAGATTGCCATTAGCATCGTACCAATTGCTACCATTACGGTATCCTACAATTTGAGTAGGGCTTTGTGAGTTATTTACGTAAACCACATCGCTACCATTAACGCCACCCGGAATGTTTTCGCCAAGGGTTGTGTTTCTAACTTCTGAAACTGTTTTGGCCGGATACATTAAATAAGGATCTTTTAATACCGGTTGGTTAGCATCAAACCTGTCAACACGAACACCTACGTCGAACCTTAAGCTCTTAAACTCGAAGTGATCTTGTATATAACCGGCTATATATATTGGGTGGTATGGTGCAATAGGATATGTAAGCTGGCCGGTATTCGGGTCGCGTTTATTAAAAAAGTCATCGATGCTTGGGGTACCGCTTTGGGCTGTACCATCGTAATTATATCCATAATATCCTACAAGGCTGCTACCATTGTTCAATAAATCGCTGGCGCTAAACATGCTAAGTGAGTAGGTGCCCGGAGCGTAATTATCCGGATCGAGCCATTGTGTACCATTTACAGGTAGTCCAAGTTTTTCACGCAAACTCTTATCGAACTGGCTTTGCTGGGTAGGGTTGTATAACCTGTTATACCCCCATTCGCTATATTGATTTGCCTGAACTAAATATGGGCTTGAAAGATCCAACTGGGAAATTTGCAGGTTTGTATTTTGGCGCATTAAACCCCAAAGCGAAGCAGCGCTAAGGCTAAACGAACTAAGTATATTCTGTTCGTATTCAAAACCAACCTGTATATCATTGTTCTTTATAGTGGCAGAAAAGTTAGCGGTAAACCGGAAGTGACTGCTGTTTGATTCGCCATAGGAAGGATATGATCTGCCCGTATTGTACCATAATGAATACACATTCGATACAGCATCACCATTCATAAGGCCAAGGTTTTCTTCAATTAAGTTTGAGTTATTGATGTTTTGTGCACCCAGTGTATTATATACATCGCTGGTATAATTTGCCATAAGCGGGTTTTGTGTACCCGGCTTGTAAGTCAGTAACGAGTCATTGAAACCATCCTGATAATAGCCTGGGCCCTTAGAACCGTTTTGATTAAAAGAAAAGTGTGGAGTCAGGTATTGATTAAACTGCCCAACGTAACCATAATCGAAGAAGTTATTTTTGAAATAAGTATTCTCGGTTACACTATATGTATTACCATATTCAGCCTGTAATGTATAATATGCATTTTGTATAAGAGCAGCTTTACCGTCTTTACTTGGCGGTGCAGTAAGGAAACGTTGCCTTAACCTTATAAAGCCCCTGTATGATGACGTAATGCTTAGTGGATCTTCTGACGAGTTAAACAATTCATAAACCGGTACAAAACCATTGCCCCATGAATACTGGAAGGAGCCCCCAAGAGTTACAGTAACCAGGTTATTCACCCTTAAATCAATTTTTGCATTTGCCGATACCGACTGTGAAGCATCATTCTTTAAACCCGGTGTATGATATATATCGTCAGCAGTAATAAATTCAGCAGAACGGTTAAAACCACCCAATGGATTTTGTACCAATGGGTTTGCTTGCAGGGTTGATAAGGTTGATTGGTTTACATAGTAACCACCAACAAAATTAGGGTTCTGGGTTTGGTTATAGGTGTATTCGCCACCCAAAATAAAGTTAACAGCGGGATATGAGTTTGGGCTTTTTTTGTGGTTACTATCTTTTTTGGTCCATATAGGGCCACCAATTACAAAGTTGAAATCGTTATAACCAAAAGCATCCAGCGCTTCAGATGTTGCTGCTTCAGCAGTACCAAAGAATTTCGGTGAAGCATTTAAGGTATTAATTTCTATAATACCACCGGTAGCATCACCGTACTTAGCAGGCTGGCCACCAATGTATGTATTTATTTCACCAATCATACTTTGTGGTATGCCGCCGCTATTTTGGTCGGCGGTAATTTTTTGCCCGTCAATTATTATCTGGTTCTCTTCTGTACGCGAACCGCCAATGTGCAGCGGTTGTCCAATATCAGTTTGTGTAACACCGGCCATCATACCAACCATGTTCAATGGGTCGCCTTTCAGTGCATTTTCTTGTATATCTTCCCTGGTCATTGTAGTATTGGCATGGCCTGAAGGATCTACAGGAGATTTGGTATATTTAATTACAACTACATCAAGTTTCTTCGATTCACTTGTCATTTTTATAGCAACGTGTACCGGGTTATTTG
>Ga0207054_1270_pt1 | contig 10979 bp, 9 predicted proteins | sample Alteio_BWMinCont_60_FD_153288 | JGI IMG/M metagenome (GOLD analysis project Ga0207054, IMG submission 153288) | Enriched cells from forest soil in Barre Woods Harvard Forest LTER site, Petersham, Massachusetts, United States -... | ecosystem: Environmental > Terrestrial > Soil > Temperate forest >... | reverse complement strand
TCTACTTACTCTGCAACGCGTCCATTCCCGGGGGACGGGAACTAGCGTCCACTTCACGTCGGGATCGATGAGCATCAATCCGGACTCTCAATTGTAGACCGTACCACGCGTAAACCCACGGTGTCAACCAGTACACCGCCTTTTATGGGGCGGGAGAATAGGTCCGCATTTTCCACTTGACAATCCTAACACGCTAGGTTTATCCTTTACACATGGCAACGAAACCCACATGCAAGATTCACGGAATACCGCTGGTTTGCTACTGCCCAGCGTGTCGCGGTGAGGTTAGCAGCGAGCGCAAGGCAAAGTCTTCGCGGAAGAATGGCAAGCTCGGCGGCCGGCCGAAACAAACCAAAAAGGACGGTGGACAATGAGCCTCTGGAAGCGCGGTGAAACCTATTGGTATGACTTTGTGTTTCGCGGGGAGCGAGTACGGGAGAGCACGCACCAAGGCAACCGCAAGGCCGCCGGGGACATGGAAGCAGCTCGAAAAACTCAGTTTGCCCAAGAGTATCAGGAGCGGGAGAGAAAGGCTTCCGAGCTTGGTTGCGAGCCGGGGGACCTTGTCACGTGCCTCTATTGCGAGAAGCTCTTTAATCGCGATGTGGCGGTGATCACCCCGCATGGGCAATTCTGTCGGAAGTCCCACCGGGAGCGATGGGAGAAGGACCATATCACTATTCCGACCCTGCGGGAGTTCCAGAGCCGCTTCATGGATTCGGTCAAAACCCGGTGCGCTGAGAAGCCTCTGACCATTGAATTTTACCAATCGAAGTTTGACAGGCTCCTGGAATTCACTCCGTGGGCTGACTCTCGCCTTGACCAGATTGACGAGGGGATGCTTGAAAGCTACGCCCAGCACCGCTCCAACGCGGTATGTGTGGCAAGCGTTAACCGCGAACTGGCCACACTGCGGAAGGCTCTGCGCTTGGCGCTGAAGTGGAACGTGATTGACCGTGTTCCCTCGTTTAGCTTGGTGAGTGAGGATGGACGCGAGAGAACCTTTGTGCTGAGCCAGCCGCAAGAGCAAATCTACCTGGAATTCGCCCCTTCGCTCTTGCACGATATGGCTATACTGATGCTTGACACGGGCCTACGTGTGGGGGAAGTCTGTAGCGCAGAATGGGCCGATATTCACCTAGAGCCCGCGCCCGGCGCGAAGTTCGGTTACATTCACGTTCCAAGGGGTAAGACACGGCACGCAAAGCGCAACGTGCCACTCACGGGCCGTCTTCGTGCCATGCTGGAAACACGCCAGCAGAACCGCAAGGCACGATGGGTTTTCCCGTCACAGGATGGCAGCGGGCCGGTATCGCGTTTCACCGTGCGCTGTCAGCATCAGGTGTTACGGAAGAGTCAGAAGCTCCCCGCTGATTTCGTGATTCACTCGTTACGGCACACTGCCTTGACCCGCTTGGGGGAGAGCGGCGCGGGTGCTTTTGAGATCATGAAGGCAGCCGGTCATTCCAGCGTCACGGTTAGCCAGAAGTACGTGCACCCTTCGCCTGAGTCCATGGAACGGGCATTTGAACGGCTGGAAGCCATGAACGCTCAGGCGCGGGCCGGATTGCCCGGAATATCACAGAACCGACCAGCGCTTGCGGATGTGAATGTCACAGTTTTCACCACAGCGGAAGGCAATGAAATTGACGGGGCAAAGGAAGTTATTTAGAATCAATGCGGAAGTGCATGTGGGCTGGTGTTCACCCAGGACTTCAAATCCTGTGGGCCTGCTTATGGTGGGCCGGTCGGTTCGATTCCGACACACTTCCGCCAATTTAGAGGGCAGTGGCTAGTGCATAGTGGATAGTTGCTAGCCACTAACCACTAACCACTAACCACTGACTTTTGACGATGAGAACCAAAAAGCCCAAGCCGTTCGCGGGAGCATTTGCGCGAGTCCGACCTTGTTCGCGAGTATCCGTTCAAGGCGGCGTATTGGCGCAAAAGGCGGCGCCTACGGCTCCCCCCGGTCTATTCCAAAATTGACCGCCTGATTATCTACCGGCGCGAGGATGTCGAGCGCTTCATAGACCAGCACCGAGTTGAGCCCGGCGTACCTGGCCCCGGCGAGGTGCGGTGATGACTAGCGCATCTTTAGAGCCCGCACAGTTACGCGACTTCCGGTCCGAGTTTCAGGCGAGCCCGGAACTTTGCGAGCGAGCCCTGGGTGTTCTAGGCGAGCCCGCGCCGGAGCCCAAGCGCGGCTCAATTCGCTGCTCGCGCGAGAATGTTGACCGGGCGATCTGCCGGGCGCTGGCGCACGCAGCGGTACATCGCGGAATTTACACCGTCGAAATCGAGGGCAAAGATGCCGAAACAAAAATATGATGTGATTGATGACTCCCTATGCGCGTGGCCTGCCCCCCAACCTTTGGGCAATGACCTGCCCCCGGTCGCGGCGTTTGACCTGGCATTCATGCCGGCGAGTTTCCAGCGGCTCATTGAGGATGTCAGCGAACGAATGCAAACGCCACCCGACTACGCGGGGGCGTCGGTGATCGTGGCGCTGGCAGGTTGTGTGAACAGGCGGGTGATGGTACAACCGAGGGAATATGACGAAAGCTGGCGCAAGCCGTGCAATCTTTGGGGCGGGATTGTCGGGCCGCCCGGCTTTCTGAAATCCCCCGTTCTCATGACAGTGACCCGGCCCCTTGCTCAAATCGAAGAGGCATGGCGGGCGAAGCACGACGAAGAGCTTACCACTTACGAGTTGGCACGCGAGCAAGCCGAACTGGCGCTGCAAAACTGGCGCGGGCTATCCAAGGCCGCGATGAACAAAGGCATCCCCCCACCGCTACGCCCTGACACATCCACGAAACCACCAACCCAAAAGCGGCTAATCCTTCAGGACGCGACGTTTGAAAAACTGCATGAGATTCTGGCGGAGAATCCGGCAGGCGTGCTGGTCCTGCGCGACGAGCTTACGGGATGGCTCTCTGAGCTTGACCGGCAAGGCCGGGAAGGTGAGCGCGCTTTTTACCTCACCGCCTGGAATGGCGATTCAGGCCACTCCATTGACCGAATAGGGCGGGGCTCAATCTATGTTCCGCATGTATGCGTTTCTCTATTCGGCGGAATCCAGCCCGCGCGCTTGCGGAGTTATCTTGTCGATGCCTTAAAAGATGGCCCGGCCAATGATGGGCTCGCGCAAAGGTTCCAGGTTTTAGTCTGGCCCGATCCGCCGAAGGAATGGAATCTGGTTGACCGTGCCCCTAACCTGAAGGCCGTCGAACAGGCGCGGTCGGTCTTTGAGTCTTTGGCAAAAATGGAAGCGTCGGCTCATAACCAGAATGTTCTCAAGTTTTCTCCTGACGCGCAACGGCTCTTTAATGATTGGGTGTCTGAGCTTGAGCCCTTGGTTCGCAGCGAGCAATTACACCCGGCTCTGTTAGCGCACCTGGGGAAATACCGAAGCCTGATGCCGGTGCTTGCGGCCCTATTCGAGCTGGCGGACTGGGCGGCAGGACTGGGCGGCGGAGGAGTTATTTCGCTAACCCATGCACGGCAAGCGGCTGCGCTATGTGAATTCCTTCAAAGTCATGCCCGGCGCGTTTACGGCTGCATCGTCTCACCAGAGCTTCACGCGGCCCGCGAGTTGGCCGAAAGGATCCGCCAAGGAAAAATCCCCACCGAGTTTTCGACGCGCGATGTTTACCTGAAGGGTTGGTCTGGCTTGGGAACCCCAGATGAGGCGCGGGCGGCGCTAAGGGTTTTGGAGGATTGCGGTTGGATTCGCCGGGCCGGTGGTGAGGAGGGCGGCGGACGCCCCTCAGAGCGGTGGCAAATTAACCCGAGAATCAAGGAGGTAGGCAAATGAGCGCGCCTTCCCGCTGGCTCAATTGGACACCCAACCAGCGCCTAATAATGGAAACTCTCCCCGAGAGCGAACCTACAAAACCATCAAAAATGAATTTTGTAGGTTTTGATGGTTCGGCTTCTAAGGAAACTTCTATTACTGGAGAGCCTGGGACTCCCCCGACGCCTGTACCGGGTGAAACCCAAACAATAGCGGATTCTCCCGGAACCGCACCGACAAAACCGACAAAACTCCTGGCTTGCCCTTACGATCTCCCGGCAGGCGTCCGACTGCTTGGTTACGCGCAGAAACGGTATCCCGTGGCGGTGACAGTTTGCTCTGTTGTAACCGATGTTCCGAAGTTCATCCGGCGTGCCCTTGGGGAGCTTGACGCCCGGCTACATAACCCCATCCAAATCAAAGCGGGCGATTCCGTGTTCACTCTGGTTTCCAAGCTGGCGGACTGTGGCCTGGAAATCGCCCTCGAATGGCCGCCGAAAACACTTGGCGAAGTCAAGACGGCTCCGGAAACCGCGACGGGAACTCTTCCGACAATCGCTCCGTCGCCCAACGCGCACGGGATAGAAATCACCGACGAGGACATTCATTTTTGAGCACCATAGCGCAACGGTTTACACTGACGGACTTGCTCACCCGAGCCGGAGCGCATATCCGTGGGCGGCGGGCGAACTGCCCAAAATGTAAGCGGCAGAGAACGGTTAGCATTGATGAAACACGCGGGTTGTATCACTGCCACGGCGCGGGGTGTGATTTCTCCGGCGGCGCTGCGAAATTGGCGCGTGAACTTGGATTGGCTCGGCAGTTGACCGGAGCGGAATACCGGGAGTTTCGCGAAAATCAAGAGCGGGCGGACCGGGCGGCGCGAGCGCTCTATGAGCAAGTGAGAGCGCGACGGTTTCGGGTTTCGGAATGGGTGCGCACCTCCGGCTGGCTCGAAGTTTGGGCGCATGAACGCGGACCCGGCAACTCGGCGGCGTGGGACGTGTTGGAAATGGTCTATCGTGACCGGCCCGCTTTGCTGGCAGAACTCGCCATCCTCGAAAACTGCGGGGCGGCGGACTTGCTTCGGTTTCTGAGTGCTGACAATGAGACGCGGGAGCGAGTAATAAAGGTAGTGATTGAACGCGGCGGCTTGTACGACCGGGCCGGTAGATTTGTGGATTTGACAACATGAGCGGGCAAACGGAAGGGAAGCGAAGGAATCGGAAGTTACTGACCCGCCTTCAGGCGGGAATGCTTAAGGGCATCCTAGCAGGAAAGAGCGATTTGTTAGCCTACCGGGATGCTGGTGGCACCGGACTAAATAGCAAAAGTCCGCATGATGTAAAAATCGCCCTTCTGGCAAAGGTGCCTGATTTGATGGACAGAGTTGGACTCTGCCAGGCAAAACTAATTGAGAATTGGCTAAAGCCTGCCTTGGATGCTACGGAAACGAAGCGGGCGCAAAAGGATGGGAAGTTCACGGATGAGCGGACAGACCCGGCGTGGGAGCCGCGCCTGAAGGCGCTCGACATGGCGTTTCAGTTGAACGGGTCTTATGCGGCAAAGCCTGGGACGAGGGTAGAGATTGCCGGGGATGGGGATATTACCGTGAACATCAGGGATGTGGATTAAAGGAAAACTGCTCGACAACCCTCAGAATGGGCCAGAATCCTTCCCTCAGAATCCTTCCCTCTCTACTCACCCTTCAACTCGTGGTAGTATGTGCGAAACATTCCAGCGTGATTTCTAATTTCGGCAACAATATAGATGACAACTCCTGTAAGACCTACCAATCCAAATGGGAGCCAATGTTCTATTGCTCGCTCGGTTTCTTGAAAACTGCCCAGAAGAGATTTGGATTGTCGCGTTGCGCTGCCATTGCGACCAATTCCCATCCCCCTAATCCATTCTCGTTGAGCTTTTTTCTAGATCGTTTAGCTGGTAACTATCAACTAGGTATTCCCATTTGTTCATTGAAGTATCCCCTTTTAGAAGCCAAAACCAATTACTTTTTAGATGGAGGGCTAGGTTTTGACCATCCAACAGAAACAAGCAAAGCAAACACAATTGCCATTAGGAAAATGAACATTGGAACTGAAAATCTACCGTGCCCTCCCCAGAAATAGAAGCCTGTGACCACGATGATGGATATGATTAGGTTTTCTAAGATTCGGGATGGGGTCATAGCTGACCTCGCGTGCGCTCGTAGTGGGATTGAGGCACCAGAAGCCGGAGGTGGTGCTGTCAAGAGGGTTTCTTTGATTGCTTCTTTCTCGCTCTTGTGCGCTTCTCCTTAGCCTCTTCTTTTAGGAGCCTATCTTTGGGAACCGTAAGGACAGCTCGAAATGCGCGGTCAAGCCGTGCCCACGGCGTGCCTTCTGGCGTCGGTGACGTTGGAGCCGTTTTCATTTAATGCCAACTTTCCTTGTTCAGGATAGACGAGAGTTGAAGTCTGTGAAGTATTTTGCGATTCGGTCGAACGTGCTGTCGCCGAAGTCAAGTTGACACGCGCTGCTTTCGAGTACAAATGCTAGGGACTTCCCCGGGTCGTCTTTGTAGCAAGCGGCTATAGCGCAACGCAACTTCATCTTTGCCTTGCTTCCATCTGACCAGTTCACTGTTCGATGCTCCGTGGCGTGACAGAAGTCGTCAATCGGTTTCATTAGATCGCTATGACTTATTCGCATAGATTCAAACAGCAGCGCATCCAAGTGTCCAGGTGTATCAATCCAGGGAATAGTAACCACAGCGATTGCAGGGTCATTGCCCTCTGGCTTTAACATCTCCCTTGGCACGGGCAAGAGAGCTTTTGTTGCCCTTATCGATTCTTTAACAGTCTTAAAGGCTTCTTCTGGATCGCTATCGCTGTCCACTGCGATCACAATTGCTTTAAGGACTCCAGGCCGAAGATCTACGATGGTCTTGAGGGCAAGGAGAGTATCTGTTATCCCACTCTTCCCCGCACATTTCTTGTTCTCGCCATTTGTTTTTGCACATTCGGCCTCAAAGTCCAGGATTCCGCGAGATATAAACAGGCCGTTGAAAAACGCAGCATCGGCGCGGCCTTCGCATACCACGCGAAAAGGTTTATTGATAGTGGCGTTTCCCATCGCATTAACGAACCTCAAAATGCTGCAATATGGCTGCCTTGGCCGACGGGCCTCTTGAAATTCTAATATCTACGCTCCCATCGACATTACGTGACGAGCGCAACAGATTGAAGTGCTGCTCCCTTCCTTCACTCATCACAGAGGCGAAGGCTTCCAAGAATTCGTAACTGTGGGTTGTGGCAATTAGCTGCACCTTCCGCTCTTCAGCAAATCGACAAACGCTGCGAAGCATAATGGGAAGTGATTCGTAATAAAACCCGTTCTCTATCTCGTCGATCAATACGACCCCGCCAGGATTAGATGCTATTGCAACCATGACTTCCAAGTACTTGTTCATCCCTGCTGAAATCATCCCAATGGGCATTTTCTCTTTGAATGGAGATAGCTCCACAAATAAAGCCATCTGCCCAGCGCTGCTTTCAAGCGAAAGTCCCCTTACTATTGGGAACAAATTGCGAAACTCATCGACTACGGGTCCCGATTCTCCGCCCTTGCTCAGGTCAGAAAAATGCTGCGCATAGCCTACTGGAGCCGAAGGGGAAATCAGCCAGATAGGATACACATCGTTTGTTCCAGCAAACTGAACCTTGCCTTCCTTTATCTGAACCTTGCTTTCAACGTGCATGATCGGAGTTTTCCAGCTAAAAACAATGGGATTTACTTGTATAAAGTTCTGGGGGCCTTCTTCATCTAGGGGAAGCTCGTACTCCGCTTCCGGCTTGTAATTAACAGACACTCTTCTATAGCCCATCTTTGAGTCGATGATTTCTACCCGTGCCGATGCCTTATTGTCAAACCCGAAAAACAGTTCCCGAAACATGGATTCATAAGACATCCTTGTACCGGTGAGCGAGAGAGGAAGAAACTCACCTGCTCCCAGCCCTCTCCATCTGCGCAGCCGATAATAAATTTCGGCGCTCCCGCCAGCCACGAGAAAAAGAGCCTCAAGTAGCGCAGTTTTGCCGCTGCCGCTCGGCCCTACCAGGACGTTAAATTTCTTCAATCCACCTATGGTCAGGCTTTTGAAGCAGCGGAAATTGCTGATCTCTATTTTATCGATCATAACGGACTCACCGTCTCCTGCATTCCAAGATGCATTTTCGGCGTCTTGTAACCCTGTGTCCATATCACCTTTCCGCCGTAGCCTTTTTCGGATACACTACGGCTAGCGGCGGAAAATCGACTGGAGATGCGGACACATCATCTTTCGATCAACCACGCGAGGGTTTAGAGATTAGCTTCCCACGGCCTTGGCGCTTGTGTTTAATTGATGCACGTTTGGCCGTCCTGATTCTTGCCGATCAACTCGGAATAGGTCAGTCTCTTGCCGACGATCTGGCGCACGGCAAGATCAAAACGTTCACCGTCGTTCATATCCTTCCGGTTACTGTACCGAAAGGCTTGCTCGTCCAAGTAATGGGCAAGATGGAACGGTGCTACGCTAACGTATGTTCCTTTAAGGCCGCGCTTCACAAGACTCCAGAAGTTTTCGAGGCCGTTGGTATGGACGCGCCCGCGAACGTATTCTACTGCATGGTCAACCACTTGGTGAAAGAATTCTCCGTCAAGTCCTTCGTAGGACGCCAGCGCATCGGTATAGAGGGCCGCTCCAGCGGCAACCCGGCCCTTGACCATACCGTGAAGGGTCTGTTTCTTTCGATTCGGTATGACTTCGGTCTGAACTTGCCCACCGCGTTGCAGGAATCCCATGACCGGGGTTTTGTCTTTTCCGCCCGTGCCAGTGATACGGGCCTCGCGCTTTTCCTTATGCATGTTGCGAGCGAGGCCACCGATAAAAGTTTCGTCAACTTCAACTTCTCCGCTCAGTTTTTCAAACGAACCCATGCGAAGCGCAAGCCGGATTCTGTGATCCATGAACCATGCGGTTTTCTGCGTGACTCCGATGGCGCGGTGGACTTCGTATGAACTCACGCCATTCTTGCAGTTCACAACCTGCCACATTGCACAGAGCCACTTGTCCAGCCCGAGCGGAGAATCCTCGAATATCGTGCCGGTTTTTACGGTAAACTGGCGTCGGGCATGATGGCTCGCACACTGCCAGCGGTTGTGCTTCTCGGAGAATTTTACGCTCAGGCTTCCGCATGTCGGGCAAGTCACGCCATCGGCCCAGCGGCGAGCAACAACGTACTCACGGCAGTTGACCGGATTCGAGAAGTAGATAATTGCGTCTTGTAAGGTCTTGAGTTCGTTTTCCATGCCTAAAGATTACTACTTTTGAATGGAGTTGTTAAGTATATTTTTGCCCTAATTTCGGGGGTGCATATGAGGCAGCGACCCACCTTTCCCGCCTTGATTCTTATCATCGTACTTATTCCTACGCTGCCAGCAACGGCCCAGCAGAAGCCCTTTACGCAAGATCAAATGCGGGGCATGGTGCGCGCGGGTTTGGCAGATGAATCGGGAGCGAAGCTGATCGAGCAGCGCGGCCTCGATTTTGCGCCCACGGAAGACTTCATCCAGAGCCTCAAAACGGCAGGTGCAAATGAAGTATTCCTGCAAGCTGTGCGCACCGCCAAGCACCCGGAACCGCCGAGTGGGGTCACGAAGAAGCCGTTGAACCAAGTCCAAGTTTTCGCCTTGATTGCGGGCCAAGTCCCGAGCCACCGAGTCGCCATCCTACTTCAGGAACGCGGCATCGATTTTGAGCCCACAGATGATTACCTCCAGGAAATCCGCTTGGGTGGCGGCGAGGACGAACTTGTCAGCGCACTCAAGAGCGCCAAGGTGACAAAGCCGGAGCATGTTGACCCCGCAGTCCAGGCGCGGCAAACCGAAACCCGGCAGCGTATGGCGCGGGGGTTGGAATTCTGGCGGGCCAAACGGTACACGGAAGCCGAGGCGCAAATTCGCGCGGCCCTCTTACTAGATCCTCAAAACGCGCAGCTACACGGCCTCCTCGGAGAAACGCTTGGCAGCGAGGGGAATTTGGATGGGCAGATCGCTGAGAATCGTGAGGCGCTACACTTGGAACCGGACAGCGACTTTGCGCATTACGACATTGGTGCAGCGCTCGGCAAGAAGGGCGATTTGGACGGAGAAATTGCGGAATACCGCGAAGCTCTGCGGTTGAACCCCAACAATGATTTCGGGCATCACAACCTTGGCAGAGCGCTTGGGCAAAAGGGCGATTTGGAAGGCGCGGTCGCCGAACTGCGGGAAACCTTGCGCCTAAACCCGGAAAACAAAGGGGCACATTACGATCTTGGTTACGCGCTTGGGAGTCGGGGTGACACTGACGGTGCTATCGCGGAATACCGCGAGGCCATCCGTGTAAACCCCAAAGACGAGTCAGCACATCTCAACCTTGGCAACGCGCTGGGGGTAAAAGGCGATTGGGATGGACAGATCGCCGAAGAGCGCGAGGCACTGAGCCTTAACCCAAACGACGAAAAAGCACACTGCAATCTTGGCATAGCCCTCGGGAAGAAGGGCGACTGGGACGGAGCCATAGTCGAGCACCGCCAAGCGTTGCGCCTGAATCCCAATATCGAGTTGGCCCATTTGAACCTCGGAGTAGCGCTCGGGATGAAGGGCGACCGGCAAGGCGAGATCGCTGAAGAGCGCGAGGCACTGAGACTTAATCCTAAGAACTGGGCCGCACACGGCCTTCTCGGTTTCGCTCTTCGGTATACGGGTGACGTGGAGCGGGCTATTGCCGAGTACCGTGAGGCACTGCGACTGAACCCAAACTACGAATGGGCACACGTAAACCTTGGGACGGCTCTTGGGAGCAAGGGCGACTGGGATGGACAGATCGCCGAAGAGCGCGAGGCACTGAGCCTTAACCCAAAAAATTCAGAAGCGCATCGCCTTCTTGGCGGTGGGCTCACGATGAAGCACGATTGGAATGGCGCAATCTCAGAGATGCGCCAAGCCGTGCTTTTAGACCCCAACAACGAATTGGCGCACCAAGGCCTTGGGGCGGCGCTGGGGGTTAAGAACGATTGGGACGGAGAAATTGTAGAAGAACGTGAAGCAATACGACTGAGCCCGAACGATGCAGGCGCTCATTACCTTCTTGGGTATGCGATCGAGCAAAAACACAA
>Ga0207054_1209_pt1 | contig 11074 bp, 8 predicted proteins | sample Alteio_BWMinCont_60_FD_153288 | JGI IMG/M metagenome (GOLD analysis project Ga0207054, IMG submission 153288) | Enriched cells from forest soil in Barre Woods Harvard Forest LTER site, Petersham, Massachusetts, United States -... | ecosystem: Environmental > Terrestrial > Soil > Temperate forest >... | reverse complement strand
TAGGCGGTTACAAATATTACTTCGAAATCGATTTCATTTAATTCCCTGAGCATATCAAAGCCGGTTTTACCAGGCATTTGGATGTCAAGGAAAACCAGGTCGGGCTTAAAACCCTGCAAAGTTTGTTTACCTTCTTCGCCCGATGTCGCCGTAGCTACAACATCAACCTCCTGACAATACCTGGCAAGCAACAAGGTCAGGTTGTCGATATTATTTACTTCGTCATCAATTATTACCGCGTTAATCCTCATTAAACCAGTTGTTAAAGTTCAAATTTATAATTGTATGCTGACCGGGCGCTGTATTTATTTCAAAAACAATTTGCTGGCCTCTATTCATTTGGTTCAGTAGTTTGATCCTGTCGGCTGTTAGTTTCATGCCCAGTCCGTTTGTACCGCTTTTAGAGTCAAAACCTTTGCCGTTGTCAGTTAAAACAATGTGCATATCGTTGGCATTCCTTGCAACATCCAATATTATTTCGCCTTTTTCCTTCAAAGCTGAAATGCCGTGTTTAATTGAATTTTCAATCAATGGCTGCAATAATAACGAAGGCAGTTCTGTTTCATAAATATTCACTTCACTGCTGATGTTAATCTTATAACTAAAATTAAACCTAAGTTGTTCAAGTTTCAAATAGGTTTCCAGGGTATTTATCTCTTCGGCCAGCGGGGTTTGTTCGCGGTTATTGCTTGATAATGATTTTCGCAAAAGGCCGGCAAAATCGCCAAGGTAGCTGTTTGCGCCGGCTATATCGTTTTTGTTAATGAGCCCCTGTATTGAACTCAATGCATTAAAAACAAAGTGAGGGTTAAGTTGTGCATGAATAGCCTGCAATTCGAGTTGCAGCTTTGCTTTTTTTGCCAGTTCATTGGCCGCTTTGCGCTTTTGTAAAATAAATAACAGCACAAATAATATAGCGCCAAAAAAAGCGGTAATTAAAACACCAAGTATAGCATAAAACCTGCCCGACTGGTACCATGCTTTTTGTATTTCGAAATGATAGGTGGATATATTATTCCTTTGAACATTATAGCGGATCTTTATATCATATTCACCGGGACTTAGGTCTTTTAGCCATACAAAACTATTGTCAAAATCATTCTGTTTCCAGTTAGTATAAACGTTGGCATCCTTTATTAACTCGTATTCAATGAGCTTTTTTTGATAGATATCACCATTTAGATAAAATACCAGGTTATTGTCGGCTGACGGGAATATTAATTTTTTTGAAATATCGGTTGCCTGGCTTTTAACTGTCCAGGCATGGTTTAACCGTGCCATAAATAAGTTGAATTTATCGGGGGGATAAATGTCCAGCACTTCGGGACTTATCGTTTTCCATTTTACTACAGCGCTTGTAACTATCTTATTATCTTGTTTGCGCCTTACATCAACTATGACCATATGGCCAAAGCCAGCTTTGTAGCCACCGAGGTAAGCGGCTGCATCCATGGGATAGCCTTTTAAAGGGGGTCCGGCAAAGTGTAGCACCGGCGACCACGGGACAATAATTTTATCCAACCCGTCCAGCACCCGGTATTGGTAACCGGCTGCATTTGCCGGCGTAACGCCATGAAGAAAAAATTGTGCTTTTATGGTATCGAATGTGGTGATCCCCACAAAATTTGCCGGCCGGGAACGACTGAAGGCTGTATCGGCAGCTAAGTATGTCCGTAGTAACGATGGTTCCTTTATCGGCCAAAACTCATTATCTTCCATCGGTATCAAGGCTATCAAACCGATGTTTGATTTATTATCCAGCGCGCCTTCCGGGAAACTTTGCGAATAGTTTTTCCAGTCAACCTGTCCAAAAGAAGTTTGTACGGCTGCCACTATGACTAATAAAAACAAGCTAATTTTTTTCATGCTCTTTAATTTTCAAGCAATTTGAGGCTATTCTATCAAAAAAAATTCAAGACTGTGAATTTGGCAAGTAAGATTGTGAATAAGGCAGGAATGGGGAAATTTCTTTTTAACAACCTAGTTAAAAAGTACACTATATAACAAAAAAGTCTCACGCGCTGGTCGGGATTTGTAATCCACGACCGGACTAACGGGGGAGGAATGTCACATAATCGCAGCACAACATGTTTTGTATTTTTTACCACTACCACAAAAACAGCTTTGATTCCGACCAATTCCTTTAATAAATTGTGGGAATCGACGTTCATTGATCGTTATCAATTTAAGATAATAATCGTGGTCAAAATATTGAGCGAAGTTGTTATTTAAATAAACGATGTCTGCGTCTTCAGGCATTTTTAAACCGGTATTTAGATAATATTTCAGATAAGACAATTCATTATCTGCAAGGAAATACTTCGACAATTCGGTTCGTTTAGTTATATATTCTATAAATATTGAAGGACTTTCTAAGTAAGTAGTTAACATTTCCAGATCGAAAATGCTCATTGCTATGGGCACAATCTCATTTTCGTAATAAAAGATACGAGAATGTGCTAATATCGGCGGGTAACTATCTAATACTATACAAGCCGAATAAATTTTCTTAATTGATTCTGTTTCGATCAATATATTAAAATCCTTATCAACCAATTTAACAGTATTATTTAAAATCGGCTCATAACATTTAAATGCCTGATCATATGCATCTTCAACTGCATTTTGAAAGTCTTTTTTTACTTGAGCCGAATTTCCCTGTTTAGAGAGTTGAGTCAGTTTCTTTGATTTAACTTGAAATATGATTAAAGCATCATCATATTTGATGCAAACATCAATATCGGTAATGGTATTACCTCTATTTTTTTTAACCAAAACATTCGTATGGATCGCTTCTAAAGGAAAAACTTTAGATAATTCATGCTTTACTATTTTTTCGGCACTATTACCCCTGTTCTCAAAAGCAATGCTTTTATAATTTTCATCTTCCAACATCCAATAAAAAGGACTTTCATATATGGCTTCTGCAAGCATATAGGGCAGGGGAATAATGAAATCGGTTTTGGTTTCTAAAACAGGTTTGTAAGAAAAGATATTTGCGTCACCAATACTATTAAAATCTTGATTAAATGTTCCTTCTAAATCAATAGCGAGATCTTTAATAATAGTATAAAATTCAGGGTATCTTTCAAAAATGAAACTTTTTTTACAATAAGTAAAGGTGTTAAGCATATCTCCCTTCAATTTCTTGACGTTAATCCTATAGTGAAAAATAGCTTTGAAGAAAGTAAAAAAATCCAAAACAGATTCTACACTAAATTTTTTATTTTCTAATAACCAAAGCTTGTCCAATCCATATTTAAGTTTAAAATTTTGTACATACTGATAGTCGTATGCTCCAGTACCAGAATAGAAAATCGTTTCTTGAAGAGATGAGCCATTCACCATGGACGCTTTAAATTCCTCCTCACTATCGGGCGTAATATTGCCTTCATAAAATGAATAATGCAAGTCATTCATTAGTTTATTGCTGAGTTTTGCAGTATCAGCAATACTGCTAATAATATAGCTTTCTCTACTTTTATTTTTAAGCCATAAACCCAATAGAAATACTATTTCATTAATATTCAACAGTTTTTGGGTATCTCTACTTGGCAGGTCATTAATATTCGCATTGAAATTGAGATCGCATAGCTTTACAATTACATCCAAAAATTTATAACTGGATGTAATTTCATTTAACTCCAGAAGTATATCTTGCCGGCTTTCCAATTTTTATTCTAATTATAAAGCCCTGGTAAAACACCAAGGCTCCTAAAAAATCTGTGAAATCGTCTCTTATATCGGTGAAATCCCCAACTAAACTTCTGCCAAATGATCTCCTGTAACTACTTCCTTAATTTTAACTTCCAGTTCGTCCATCAATTCGGGGTTATCCTGTATCAATTGTTTAACGGCATCTCGGCCCTGGCCAAGCCGGGTTTCGCCATAGCTGAACCAAGAGCCTGCTTTTTTAATGATATTATGCTCCACGCCCAGGTCGATGATCTCGCCGGCTTTGGATATGCCTTCGCCAAACATAATATCAAACTCGGCTATACGGAACGGCGGCGCAACCTTGTTTTTCACTATCTTCACCTTAACGCGATTACCGGATACTTCGTCGGTATCTTTGATCTGCGAAATGCGGCGTATATCCAAACGTACCGATGCATAAAATTTAAGTGCATTACCACCGGTAGTTGTTTCGGGGTTACCGAACATCACCCCAATTTTTTCACGCAACTGGTTAATAAATATACAGCAGCAGCCGGTTTTGCTGATAGTACCGGTTAACTTACGCAAAGCCTGCGACATTAAACGCGCCTGCAAACCCATTTTTGAGTCGCCCATTTCGCCTTCAATTTCCGCTTTTGGCACCAAGGCAGCAACAGAGTCAATTACCAGTATATCGATGGCGCCGGAGCGGATAAGGTTATCGGCAATTTCAAGCGCCTGCTCACCGTTATCGGGTTGGGATATGAGCAGGTTCTCCACATCAACACCTAATTTTTGAGCGTAAAAACGGTCGAAAGCATGCTCAGCATCGATAAAAGCGGCAATTCCGCCTTTTTTTTGTGCTTCGGCAATGGCATGTATAGCGAGGGTAGTTTTACCTGATGATTCAGGGCCGTATATTTCAATTACCCGCCCTTTTGGCAGACCACCAACCCCTAAAGCGATATCAAGGCCAATAGACCCCGTTGGTATAACTTCGATAGCCTCAATGGCGGTATCACCCAATTTCATGATGGTACCTTTTCCGTATGATTTTTCCAGCTTATCCAATGTAAGCTGTAATGCCTTTAATTTATCTGCGCTGCTCATTTTTTAATAATTGTGAAAACAAATGTAAAAAGTATTTTTGATAATTACTAATATTTTTAGTAATTAATTGGTTTATTGGGTTAGATTAGGTTGATTGAGTTGATTAGGTTATAAAAATAAGGTTTATAAGGCCACGCTATAACTTAACCTGCTATCCAACAAATATCCACTGCTAACTTAATTAACTTAATCAACTCAGTCAACTACTCACTCAAATATCTTTATCAACACTCCGCTTCTTTAACTCCCTCCCAATCCTATTCAAAGCATTTCTCTTTTTTTGCTCTTTGGCCTTTTTGATACTGAGTGCTTCTGCTTTTTTTAGTGCGCCTTCGGTATGGGTTTGTTCGTAATATTTGCAAAACCAGCTGATAGGGCAAATTTCGCATTTGGGGCTGCGGGCCAGGCAAATATAGCGGCCATGCAATATCAGCCAGTGATGCGCTATGCGGGGCGCATCTTTAGGCAGGTATTTCATCAGCTGCTTTTCAACAGCAAGAGGAGTACGGGCATTGGTGGTTAGGCCAATACGGTTAGCCACCCTGAAAACATGGGTATCAACAGCAATAGCCTGTTCATCAAACACCACCGAGGCAATAACATTAGCGGTTTTGCGGCCTACGCCGGGCAGTTTTTGCAATTCCTCTATCCCCGCAGGTACCTCGCAGTTAAAAACTTCAACCAGCATTTTAGCCATCCCTACCAAGTGCTTGGCCTTATTATTAGGATAGCTTACACTCCGGATATAATTAAAAACCTCGTCGGATGTTGATGCCGCCAAAACCTGCGGTGTTGGGAAGCGTTCAAATAATGCAGGCGTTACCTGGTTAATGCGCTTATCCGTGCATTGCGCCGATAGTATAACCGCTACTAGCAACTCGTAGGGACTGCCGTAATGCAACTCGGTAACAGCATCGGGCTGATGCTTGGAAAAATATTCAACAAAATGTTTGTAGCGTTCTTTTTTTGTCATTGGTTATTGTGTCATTAGTCATTGGTAGCGGCACATTTATCAGCAATAATCACCAATAAATATCAAATAGAAAAAAATAGCGGGTATTTTATTCTCGATGCCACAATGACTAATGACCAATGACATAATGACCAAATAGAAAGGTTCACAACCCACCAGCGTTTAAACTAAACAGCGGCGGACTGTGAACCAGTAATTTGAGATACTACTAACGGAAACTTTTGGAATAATCCAAAATGTGGTGGATGGTTTGAACTTTAGGGTTCTTCTGCAGCAGATCAAGATCAGCACGAAGTGAATGGTAAAACATCAATTCGTCACCTTCTAAATTCTCCTGTAGTTCCTCGTTCACCCTCGCTTTGTTAGTAAGTAAATTTAACGTTGTTGTAAAAGTTTCATCCATAAGCTTTTCTTCTATAATTTGGTTTACAGATACTAAACGAAAGCTTAAATATAATATTTTATCAAGATGAAATTTTAATGAAATTTTTTTTAGTCAATGGCGAGGGGTGAATAGTGAATGGGAAAAAGATGAATAATTTACAGCGAACTAACCTTGCAAGCTGCCTGTTCACTACTCACAATTCACCACTCACAACTCACCAACTAATTTTTAAGACTCAACTCCTTACTCTGCATCATTTTACGGAGGTTATTAAGGGCGTAGCGCATGCGGCCGAGGGCGGTATTTATGCTTACATCAGTAATATCAGCAATTTCTTTAAAGCTCATATCGCCGAAATGGCGCATTATCAAAACCTCCTTTTGTTCGGCGGGCAGCAAATGGATCAATGTTTTAAGGTCTTTATACGTTTGTTCGCGCACCATGCGGTCTTCGGTGCTTTCATCGTAATTGCCTAAAACTTCAAAAATATCAAAGTCGTCGCCATTACTGATCATCGGTGCGCGTTTTTCGCGGCGGAAATGGTCGATCACCAAATTATGCGCTATACGGGTTACCCAGGGTAAAAATTTACCTTCCTCGTTATACTTGCCCGCTTTTAAGGTATTTATCACTTTGATAAAAGTATCCTGAAAGATATCTTCAGCCAGGTATTCGTCTTTTACCAGCAAATAAATAGAAGTGTAAATTTTTGATTGGTAACGTCGTATCAGTTCCACCAACCCTGCTTCATCACCTGAAATATAAAGATGGATTAGATCCTGATCACTCTTCAATTGAAAATCCATAGAAAAACCTACTAAGTTTAATTAATTAAAAATTTTAAAAAGTAGAGTTCTATCTATATGGTTCTCCTTTAGGGGTTAAGAAATTGTTATCCCAAATAAAACAAATTATCGGGGAAAAAACAAATAATATGTATGGCTAATAAGCTATAAATGCCCGATTTAACATTATTTAACATTATTTTCTGCAATACCGTGGCTGTCTTATCGTTGGCAGATCGCAGCATTAAAGCTGACAAATGGATTTCATTTATTTCGCTTACGATCTCATCGACCGCAAATATCTTATAAATTTTGTTAATTGTCAGCCTATTGCAAAGTCTTTATTAAGTGGTTAATTATCAAACACAATTTCTTAAACACATTTGGATACTGCTAAATATTTTAGGATTTTTGCGGTTTGGGCGAAAGTTCATGGTTGATAGTTCATGGTTCATGGCCGGAACGTAAATTACCATGAGCTATGAGCCATGATCTATGAACCAAATGGAAGCAGAAAAAGATCCGCAGCATCATATTATTATTAAAGGCGCGCGTGTCCACAACCTTAAAAATATGGATGTGGCCATACCTAAAAACAAGCTGGTTGTAATTACGGGGATGTCGGGTTCCGGTAAATCGTCCCTGGCTTTTGATACCTTATATGCCGAGGGCCAGCGGCGTTATGTGGAGAGCCTTTCATCATATGCGCGCCAGTTTTTAGGCAGGATGAACAAGCCTGATGTTGATTATATAAAAGGCATTGCACCTGCGATAGCTATCGAGCAGAAAGTAATAACATCAAACCCGCGCTCAACCGTGGGTACTTCTACCGAGATATACGATTACCTGAAACTACTTTTTTCGCGCATAGGCAAAACTATTTCACCCACATCCGGCGGCATCGTTAAAAAGGATTCGGTAACCGATGTGATCAATTTTATCATGGCGCTTCCTGCCGAAACACAGGTAACCGTGTTATGCCCGTTATACCCGCATAATAATCGCAGCCTGAAAGAAGAGCTGGCCGTATTGATGCAAAAAGGTTTTGTGCGTGTTGAATTCAGGAGCAAACTTTCAAAAATTGAAGACCTGCTGGAGGATATGAGCATCGTTGATGACGGATCATGGCTGGTGGAGGAAGTTGTGGGCGAGGCGAAAGGTGGAAAGGATGAGGTGAAAGGTGAAAGGTTAAAGGTGAAAGGCGAAAGCAAAAAGCAAAAAGCGGAAAGCAAAAAGCAGGAGGAAGAAACTGCTACTGCTACTACCACTGCCGCTCACCACTCGGTTCGAATCGTCATCGATCGCATCACTAAAAACGAAGAGGATGAAACCGTAAGCCGCCTTGGCGACTCGGTGCAAACTGCTTTTTTTGAAGGCAAGGGTGATTGTTATGTAAGATATTTAGTTCCAGACGAAGAAAAAGAACAGGAACGCTTTTTTTGCGACAGGTTTGAACTGGATGGTATCCGTTTTGAAGAGCCTACGCCAAACTTTTTCAGCTTTAACAACCCTTACGGCGCATGCAAACGCTGCGAAGGTTATGGTAAAGTTATTGGCATTGATGAGGATCTGGTTATTCCTGACAAAAGTAAAAGCATATATGAAGGGTCGATAGCCCCATGGCGCGGTGAAAAAATGCGCGAGTGGAACGATGTACTGGTAAGGAATGCCTTAAAGTTTGACTTCCCGATACACAGGCAATATAATTTCCTGACTGAACAAGAACAACGCCTTTTATGGACAGGTAATAAATATTTCCGCGGGCTTGATGAGTTTTTTAAAGAACTGGAAGAACAAACCTATAAAATTCAGTACCGCGTAATGTTATCGCGCTACAGGGGCAAAACTACCTGCCCCGAATGTAAAGGCAGCCGGTTAAGGCAGGATGCCTCTTATGTAAAAATAAGCGGCAAATCGATAACCGATGTGGTTTTGATGGCATTGGATAAGGCGTTGGAGTTTTTTAAAACCATTGAGCTGAACGAAACCGATGCGAAAATTGGCAAACGTTTGCTGATGGAGATTACTAACCGCCTCTCGTTTTTAAATGATGTTGGCTTAAGGTATTTAACGCTTAACCGGCTTTCAAATACATTATCTGGCGGCGAATCTCAGCGTATTAACCTCGCTACATCGCTGGGCAGTAGTTTGGTGGGGTCTATTTATGTGTTGGATGAGCCAAGCATTGGACTGCACCCACGGGATACGCAACGATTGATCAGCGTATTAAAATCCTTGCGGGATGTGGGCAACACGGTGCTGGTGGTTGAGCATGAAGAAGAAATAATGAAAGCTGCCGACCATATTATAGATATCGGCCCCGAAGCAGGCACACATGGCGGCAACCTGATGTTTACCGGCACTTATGCTGAAATAATCAAAGATGATAACAGCTTAACCGGTCGTTACCTAAGCGGAAAAGAAGAAATTTCCATCCCCAAAAGCCGCCGCAAGTGGAACGATTTTATCGAGATAAAGGGCGCACGTGAAAACAACCTCAAACATGTAAGCGCAAAATTCCCGTTGGGCGTGCTTACTGTTGTTACCGGTGTTTCCGGATCGGGAAAAACAAGTTTGGTAAAACGCATATTGGCCCCGGCATTGCAAAAAACACTGGGTAATTACAATGCCGAGCAAACCGGGCAGTACGACAGCATTGACGGCGATTACCAGAAAATTGAACAGGTGGAGATGGTTGACCAAAACCCCATTGGCCGTTCGTCCCGCTCCAACCCGGTTACTTATGTAAAGGCCTGGGACGAGATACGTAACCTGTATGCATCGCAGCCGGTTGCAAAGGCTGCGGGGTTAAAGCCGTCGGCGTTTTCGTTTAACGTTGAAGGTGGGCGCTGCGATGTTTGCCAGGGCGAAGGCGAGGTGAAAATTGAAATGCAGTTTATGGCCGATATCTTCCTAACCTGCGAAGCCTGCGGCGGCAAACGCTTTAAACAACATATACTTGATGTTACTTACCACGATAAAAATGTATCGGAAGTACTAACCATGACCATTGAGGAAGCCCTGGAGTTTTTTGCCAAAGAACCAAAGATCATCGGCAAAATAAAGCCGCTGATGGATGTTGGTTTGGGTTATGTGCAATTGGGACAGTCGTCAAACACGCTATCAGGCGGCGAAGCGCAGCGTATAAAGCTGGCCTCATTCCTTGTGAAAGGAAACAATACCCATAAAACGCTATTTATTTTTGATGAGCCAACAACCGGCCTGCATTTCGCGGATATTAAAAAGCTCCTCAAATCATTTGACGCCCTGCTTGATCATGGCAATACCATCATTGTTATTGAGCATAACATGGACGTAATAAAATGTGCCGATTGGGTAATAGACATCGGCCCAGAAGGCGGCGATAACGGCGGTAAAGTTATTTTTGAAGGGGTGCCGGAAGATTTGATAAAGGAGAAGGAATCTTATACTGGGCAATTCCTAAAAGAACGTTTCTGAACCGTTGATTTATTTGATTTTGGGATTTCGCTGATGCCTTTATATGTAATATAAGTACTTCAAAACATCAGCGAAATCCATTAATCATTGAAATCAGCGGTTCAGAAATTATACCGCACAAACGCTTCCATAGCCTCATATTCAGCCATGCCCAGTTTATCATAAGCTTTTGCGGTTTCCCGGGTGCGGTCTTCGGCACGTACCCAAAATTCACGTGCATCATCACCCGGGAATACGGGCCTATCCTTTTGACTCTGGTGTTTAAATATGGCATTGCGTTTTCTTATCACTTCTTGCGGTGAAAGCGGCACAGCCATTTCTATTTCCCAGGTATTAAACTCCTGCCATGCGCCACGGTACATCCATAGCCAGCAGTCTTTTACCCAGTCTTCAGTTTCTTTCAGGCGGTTTAACGCTGCTATTATTACTTTAAAACAAACCAGGTGGGTACCATTAGGGTCGGCAAAATCACCGGCGGCAAATACCTGGTGGGGTTTTACTTTTTGCAATAAGTCGATGGTTAACTGTATGTCCTCTTCGCCTACTGTGTTCTTCTTGATTTTTCCTGTTTCGTAAAAAGGCAGCGCCATAAAATGGATATGATCATCCTGCAACCCGGCATACCTTGCGCCCGAAATAGCTTCAGTTTTGCGGATGAAACCTTTTACATCCCTTATCTCCCGGGTATCTATCTGGTTAGGCTTT
>Ga0207054_1267_pt1 | contig 11130 bp, 7 predicted proteins | sample Alteio_BWMinCont_60_FD_153288 | JGI IMG/M metagenome (GOLD analysis project Ga0207054, IMG submission 153288) | Enriched cells from forest soil in Barre Woods Harvard Forest LTER site, Petersham, Massachusetts, United States -... | ecosystem: Environmental > Terrestrial > Soil > Temperate forest >... | reverse complement strand
TGCGAGCTTGAAACCCGAAATGCACGCCAGCGAGACAGCCCCCAGCGCACGACGGCTGGCAGCCACAAACTCCAGGGAAAAAGCCAGACCAGATGCAGCGTCCAATAGAGAACGCCGGGAAGTTTGTTGTAATCGCGCGGGTAGCGCTGGCCGAGAAACCGCAGCCAGTGCTCATTCACAAAATAGAACCAGAGGAACCCGTGCACGTTGCCCGGGGCCGGAATCGGCCCCGGATGGCCCTCGCCAGGGTTCCGCAATGCCGCCAGAATATGCCACGGCGCAGCAATCAGGAGAAAAACAAGCGCGCCTGAAAAGACCCTGAACTCACGCCAGCGGCGCCATTCTCCAGTGAGAAGCAGATACGGAAGCACCGCGCCCAGAAAAAACCCCGGCGCAATCAAACCCTTGGTGAGCACACCCAGCGCGAGCGCCGTGTACGCCAGGTAGAAGTAAGAGGAGCGGCGATTATCCGTTCCGAGCAGAAAGGCATACAGGGCTCCCGCGATCAGAAATGCAAGGATTACTTCAGGAATGAAAATACGGGTGAAAAGAAAAACTCCGGCGGCAGTTTCCATGCTGAGGGCGGCATAGAACGCAGCCCGCGTCCCGTAGGCTCTGAGCGCCCACGTCCAGGCCAGCCACATCAACAGCAGCACAGAGATCGCGGAAGGAAGATGTGTGGCGAACGCGTTGAAACCGAAGACACGATAACACCCTGCAACCAGCCAATACGGCAGTGGTGGCTTCTCCAGATAGCGAATGCCATCCACCCGCAGCGTGACCCAATCGCCGGAAAGTGCCATCGCGCGGGCCGCGTTGGCGTGAGTCGCGTCCGCATCATCGAGAAGAGACGGAGAGAAAAGCGCCAGAAAAAAGACGGCGGCCCAGATGGCCAACAGCAAGGCCCAGCCGTGCCGGTGAATCGACCAGGATTTCTGGTCTTCGCCAGATTGAGATTCTATCGGGTTGGAGATTGAGGACCTCAAGCCCGGAGCACTGTCGAAACCACTCGTTCGCAATTAATTAGCATAGCAAGTAACCCCGAAACTGGCCTTCTTTGGCCCATGACCAGCACAGTTTGATAATCTGGCTTGGTCCTGGAATTCTGACCGTCATCTTGAGAAAACTCCTGCTCACGATTGTTTTTGTACCCCTCCTCGCCGCCGCTGGGTGGTGGTATTTCCACCAGCGCCAGTTGCCGGACTACGGCCCGGCGTACCGGGAATATGCCTACGTCACGAATGGAAAAAGCAATTCAGTCAGCGTGATTGACCTGCGGGCATTTGAGCTGGCGAAAACCATTCGAGTAGGAAACGAGCCCACCGGTATTGCCGCCAATCAGAAGAAAAACGAAATCTACGTCGTCAACGCCGGTTCGAACAGCATCAGCGTGATTGACGCCGAGCGCAATGCGCTTGCCGCCACCATCGGCGTGCATGGCCGGCCCTACTTTATTGACGTTTCCGAGGATGGCAAGCGGGCGTACGTCGCCAACTCCGGCTCGGCGAATGTTTCTGTTATTGACCTGGACAAGCGTATCGTGGTCGGCAATATTCGCGTGGGAGCTGCTCCCGGCCTGGCCAGAGTCTCGCCCGACGGCCAGACGGTTGTAGTCAGCAACCGCGCGGACAACACAGTTTCGCTGATTGATGCCCAGCGTCTGGCCGTGCGCGGCACCATTCCCGTTTGCGCTCAGCCCGGGGACATTGCCATCCTTCCCGACAATAATAAAGCCTTTGTCGCCTGTTCCGGCTCAGCCCAGGTAGCCTCGATTGACTTGAAGAGCAATAAACTCCTGGCTCTGCTCGATGTTGGCAAAACTCCCGCCCAGCTTGCCTTAAAGCCCGACGGCGGCGAACTGATGGTGAGCAACTTCGATTCCGATGATGTTTCCATTGTCGAAACCACGACCAACGAAGTTGGCGGCAGCTACCTGGTCGGAAGTCATCCTTCGCGCGGGCTGGTCACGGCGGATAATTCCCGGCTCTACGTCAGCAGCTTTGGCTCGAACTCCGTCGCCGTCTATGACATTGATATGGGAAAAGTGATCGCCTCGCTGCCGGTGGGAAGCCACCCGGACGGGCTGGCGCTTTCGCAAAATCAGAATTATTTGTTGGTTTTGGATTCCGAGTCTGGAGACGTGACCGTCATCCAGAAACGTATTCCGGACAAGAAGTTCGAACCCGGCGAGTACTCCCTGCTAACCCTGATCCCGGTCGGCATTCAGCCTAACAATATTGTGGTGAAGTCGTTTGTGCTGCGCGAACCGCCGCAAAAATGATCGGACCGAAAGCGGAGCACCTTGCTCAGGCCCCCGCCCCGCAGCACTTCTTGTATTTCTTGCCTGAGCCGCAGGGACAAGGATCGTTCCGCCCGATCTTCGCTGAACCACGCACCACCTGCTGCACCTGCTGCATGTCTCCCGAACCGGCCATGCGGGCTGATTCCAGTTCGCGGCGCTTTCTGCGCTGGAACGCTTCTTCGATGTCATCCACCGAGGTGGTTACATTTCGCGGTGGACGGCGGCCATTGCCATCAGGTCCGGCCTCAACTCCCGATCCCGCCGGGACCGACCTCGGCTCCGCTGGACGCTCCAGAATCTGCATCAGGTACAGATACCGAACCGTATCTTCCTGGAAGCGCCGCATCATGGCTTCGAACATGTCGAACGACTCGCGCTTGTACTCGACCAGAGGATCGTGCTGCCCATAACCGCGCAGGCCGATGCCTTCCTTCAGGTGGTCCATGTCCCGCAGGTGGTCTTTCCACTGCGAGTCAAGCACGCTCAACATGATCATGCGCTCGTGGTAGCGCATGGCATCCGGGCCGATAAGTTTTTCTTTGGCATCGTAGCGGGCCTTGAGCTTGTCGAAGACAGCATCGCCGAGTTCCTGGCGGTTCAGCATCTCCGGCTTCACGCCTTCGGCGAGAATATCCACTCCAAATCGCGTAAAGACCGCATCCTTTATCCCTTTGAGATCCCAGTCTCCAGGATGGGTCTTCACCGGGCAGTGCTGGTCCATCAAGTCGCTGAGAATGCTGGACACGTAATCCTCGAGGATGAGTTCTTTCTGCTCCACCCCTTCGAGCAGTTGGTGGCGAAGCCCGTACACCGCCTCGCGCTGCTTGTTCATCACGTCGTCATATTCCAGCAGGTGTTTGCGGGCCTCGAAGTTCTGCGCTTCCACCGTCTCCTGCGCTTTTTCAATGCGCCGCGAGATCAACCGCGATTCGATCGGGATTCCCTCCTCCATCCCAAGCCGCTGCAGCAGGGTCGAAACCCACTCTTTGGCGAAGATGCGCATCAGGTCATCTTCGAGCGAGAGATAGAAGCGCGAGGAGCCGGGATCGCCCTGCCGGCCCGCGCGTCCGCGAAGCTGATTGTCAATGCGGCGCGACTCATGCCGTTCGGTCCCGAGGATGTGCAACCCCCCCACTGCAACCACTTCGTCGTGTTCCTTGTCGGTTTGTGACTTGTACCGGTTGAAGATTTCCAGCCACTGGTCCGTCGGCACAACATATTCGTTGCCTTCGTAGTACCAGACTGTGCTCTTGCTCTGGTCAACATCTACCAGGATTTTGCCTTGAGCGGCGCGCAAGGGCTGCGCAATTCCCTTCTTTACGCATTCCTTCTTGGCCATGAACTCGGGATTGCCGCCAAGCAGTATGTCTGTGCCGCGCCCGGCCATGTTCGTGGCAATGGTTACCACGCCCTTGCGCCCGGCCTGGGCGACAATTTCGGCTTCGCGCTCGTGCTGCTTGGCATTCAACACCTCACGCTTGACGCCTTTCTTCTTCAATAACTCGGCGAGACGTTCCGACTTTTCAATTGACGTAGTTCCGACCAAAACCGGCTGGCCGGTTGCATGCAATCTCTGGATTTCATCGGCTGCGGCAAAGTACTTCTCATTTTCCGTGCGGTAAACCACATCAGGGTTCTCAAGACGAAGCAGCGTCCTATTGGTTGGAATGACCATCACTTCCAATTTGTAAATCTTGTCGAATTCTGGCGCTTCTGTTTCCGCCGTGCCGGTCATTCCCGCCAGCTTCTTGTACATGCGGAAATAATTCTGGAAGGTAATGGTGGCGAGCGTCTGGTTCTCCCGCTCGATTTTGACGTTTTCTTTGGCTTCGACCGCCTGGTGCAGTCCATCGGACCAGCGCCGGCCGGGCATCAGGCGGCCGGTGAACTCGTCAACAATAATTACCTCGCCCTCTTTCACCACATATTCCACGTCGCGGTGATAAAGCGCATGGGCCTTTACGGCAGTGTCCACATGGTGCTTCAGGTCCCAGTTTTCCGGATCGGCAATGTTGCCGATGCCCAAAAGGCCCTCAACCTTTTCCCACCCTTCATCTGTAACCGTGATGCTGCGGCGCTTTTCATCCACCACGTAATCTCCGGTGAGCTGTGCGGGTTCGCCGGGAGGGCCCTCGATCTCTTCACCTTTTTCCAGCCTGGGGATGATGCGGTTCACACGGGCATACTTGTCTGTGGATTCTTCGCTGGCGCCGGAAATAATCAGCGGCGTGCGAGCTTCATCAATCAGAATGGAATCAACTTCATCCACGATGCCGAAGTTGTGGCCGCGCTGCACGCAATCCTTGAGGTCGAACTTCATGTTGTCGCGCAGGTAGTCGAAGCCGAACTCATTGTTGGTGCCGTAGGTCACGTCGGCGGCATAGGCATCACGCCGCTGCTGGTCATCGAGGTCATGGACAATGACGCCTACCGTCAGGCCGAGAAAACGGTAGAGCTTGCCCATCCACTCGGAATCGCGCTTGGCCAGATAATCATTCACCGTGACCACGTGAACCCCGCGCTCGCTGAGCGCGTTCAGATAAACCGGGAGGGTGGCGACCAGCGTCTTTCCTTCACCGGTCTTCATCTCGGCAATCTTGCCCTGATGCAGAACCATGCCGCCAATCAACTGCACGTCAAAATGGCGCATGTTGAGCACACGGCGACCGGCCTCGCGAGCCACCGCAAAAGCCTCGACCAGCATTTCCTCGAGCACTTCGTTTGTGGCCTTGCGGCGTTCGTCGTCAATCTCTTTAACGCGCTCGGGATCGGCGTCCGCCTCGTCGGGAATTAGGCCCAGACGGGCCTGAATGCGCTTGCGGAATTCGTCCGTTTTGGCGCGCAGTTCATCGTCGCTGAGCTGTTGCATGGCGGGTTCGAGCGCATTGATCTCCCCCACCTTGGGCATCAAACGCTTGAGGTCGCGCTCGTTCTGGGTGCCAAAAATCTTGGCTACAACTTTATTAAACAATCGGATAATCCTTGGAAAAGGCAAGCTGAAGGCTCTGCCTGTCTTGTTTAGAAGCCTAGCATATTAGATGCTGCCGCATCAGGTAAGTCGCGGAAGGACCGTAACGCAGGCCAGGACACTTGAGATGGTAAAATGAAATTGCAACCGACGACGAGGTTAGGAGCAAGGAGGGGCCGAGGACATGGCTGAACCAGCGCGCAAGAGGGCCGAGAAGATAGTAGCGAGAAGAACTCCGGGCCGCAAAGTCCCTAGGTCGAAGAAAGACACTGCCAAGGCGTTGGCCTCGATGATCGAGCAGCACCTCACCGATCTTGGCCTGCCGGCTGAAGAAAAGAACCGCAGAGTCGCAAGATTTAGCGAACGGGTGGACAAGGCTACCGAGAGCCACGCCAGATCTTGAGCATTTCCGCGAACTTCGGATGGTCCGGCTTTATGCCGAAATCATCCTCCAGCCCCGCTTTGAACGTTTCCTCATCGCCACTTCTGAGTAGTTTTTCGAGTTTTTCTTTCAACTGACGTTCTCTACGGCGAGCTTGCGCTCGACCGGTACGGGGACGAAAAAATTCCGCGTCAGTCATACGATTCAGCCAGTTTCTTAGCTTGTGCCCGCCTCCGCCCAGCAGCGAACGGAAGTCATCCCTTTTTACTTTGCAGGAAACAAGGGGAAGTGTCCAGCGCTGAATGGAGAATCAAACCAAGGCAATTCCCCTGCGATTTCTCAGGAGCGAGTGAGTTCAGGTTTCGCCACTATCCACACCCAGGTCAAATGCACAATCAAGAAAGATCGTGTCCTGCTCCGGGCGTGAATCCCCCGTTTTCGTGTATATTCCCCACGAACGATGCCCACCTTTTACGACCTGTTTCGCGCGTGTGCCGGACGCTGGCCTAATGACGTTGCGCTGGAAATGCAGCGCCGCGATCACGTCGAGAGCTATACCTATGCCGAAGTGCGCCGCATGGCCGAATCCATCGGCCGCTGGCTGGTGGAAAGTGGGAATCCGCCCGGCGCGCGCATCGCCATCGTGGCGGACAATCATCCGCTCTGGGTAGCGGCTTACCTGGGCATCATCGCCGCGGGCTGCACCGCCGTTCCGCTCGACACCGCGTTCCACGCGGACCAGGTCGCGAAGCTGTTGAAAGATAGCAGCAGTTCCCTGCTGATCTGCGATACAACGCACTTGGCGGTCGCGCGAGAAGCTCTGGCCGGCAGCCCCACACCGATCATACTGATGGACTCTTCGAGCAATTCTCGCTTTCCCTCAGCCGGACATCCGGGGGCGGCTGTCCGCACCCAAACAGATCTTGACTCCATCTTTTCCGCCGGTCCCGGCACTTTTTCATCCGCTGCCGTTTCGTCCGCTTCTATACACGTCCGGCACCACCGCCGACCCCAAAGGCGTCATGATCACCCACGCCAATCTGCTGGGCGAAGTCGAAGCGGTGTTCGGCTGGGTGCAACTTGGCCCCGACGATGCCCTGCTCGGAGTTCTGCCCCTGTTCCACGTGCTTTCACAAATGGCCAACATTTTGATTCCCCTGGTTAGAGGCTCGCGCGTGGTTTTTCTCGAGACGTTGAATACCAGCGAATTGCTGCGTGCTTTACAGGAGCGCCAGATCACTGCATTTGCCGTCGTTCCGCAGTTCTTCTACCTGATCCACGAACGAATCTTCAAGGAGGTCGCACAGCGCGGAAACCTGGCGGGATGGGGGCTGCGCGCTTTAATGGCCATTACCCGATTCTCGCGCCGCCTGGGATGGAATCCTGGAAAACTTTTCTTTCACTCGATTCACAGTACCCTGGGCGAAAAAATACGCTACCTGGTTACGGGAGGGTCGCGCTTCGATCCGCAGATCGGCCGTGACTTCTTCGCCCTCGGCATTGACATCCTGCAAGCCTACGGCCTCACCGAAACCAGCGCTGCTGCTTTCGCTACCGCGCCCGATGACAACGTCATCGGGTCCGTGGGCAAGCCTCTCCACGGTGTCGAAGCCCGCATCGTCGATCCGCAGCCGTCAGAAGACGCCGGCGCGCCGGTTGGCGAGATTCTGATTCGCGGCGCCATCGTCATGAAGGGCTACTGGAACCGCCCCGACGCCACCGCTGCCGTTCTGAAAGATGGCTGGCTCTACACCGGCGATCTCGGCTACTTTGACGCCGACGGCAATCTCTTTATTACGGGACGAAAAAAGGAAGTCATCGTCCTCAGCAACGGCAAGAATATCTATCCCGAAGAAGTCGAAGCTCATTACTTGAAGTCGCCCTTCATCCAGGAGATTTGTGTCCTCGGCCTCGAGGGGCGGCCCGGCGGGCCGAACTCGGATCGTTTGCACGCCGTAATAGTGCCGAATTTCACTGCGCTCAAGCAGCAGAAGATCGTCAACGTCAAAGAAGTCATTCGCTATGACGTTGAGGGGCTTTCGGTGCAGCTTCCCTCAACCAAGCGAATTGGCAGCTACGAAATCTGGCAGGAAAGCCTGCCTCGCACCACCACCCGCAAACTGAAGCGCTTCGAGATTGAAAAGCGGGTCAAGGCTAAGCCGGCAAGCGGCGTCCCTGATACAACTTCCAGCGCCGAGCCTGTTTCTGTAGAGGACGCTCTCTGGCTCGAACAACCCGAGGTGCAACCGGCTCTCAAAGTCATCCGCGCTGCAGCGAAGACCAAGGCGGAAATAATCCGTCCTGAAGACAACCTCGAACTCGACCTCGGATTGGATTCCATGCAGCGCGTGGAGCTGCTCGTAGCGCTCGAGCAGGAACTCGGCGGCAATGTTGAAGAATCAAAGCTAGCCGAAATCTACACAGTTCGCGAATTGATAGATACCGTACGGGAGAGTGCTGGCAGCGGCCACGAACGCACTCCGCACACGCATTTTGCCGGCTGGAAAGCTCTGCTGGAAGAGGATTCCGCCGATCCCGAGGTGCTGGCTCTCGGCGAGAACCGCCCCGTGAGTGAATCCGTGCTCTATCTGTTAAGCCGCCTGGTGCAACTCTTTTCCTACGACCGGTTCCATCTGAAAGTTACGGGGCTGGAAAAAGTCCCGGCGCATGGCCCGTTCATTCTCTGTTCCAATCACCAGAGCTTCATTGACCCCATGATTATGGCCGGGGTTTTGCCTTGGCAGGTCTTTCACAATTTATTTTCGGTCGGAACCAGCGACATCTTCGGCTCCGGCTTCATGCGCGGCCTAGCGCACTGGCTGCGCGTGGTCGTGGTTGATCCCGACGCCAACCTGTTACCTGCAATGCGCGCCGGCGCGTTCGGCTTGCGGCATGGCCGCATATTGATCCTCTACCCGGAAGGCGAACGCAGCATTGACGGCCCGCCGAAGACATTCAAGAAGGGCGCTGCCATTCTTTCCATCCACATGCAGGCGCCTATTGTGCCCGTCGCCATTGACGGGTTCCATGATGCGTGGCCGCGTGGAAAACCGTTCCAGAAATTTGCACCGCTGAACATTGCTTTTGGCGATCCGATTTATCCGCCGCCTGCAGCCGAAGCCTCGGAAGAAGCCTATGAAAAACTCACTGTAGAGCTAAAGACGCGAGTGGCAGGAATGTGGGAAGCCCTTGCAGAGACGTAGCCTGCTAGTCTGGTTTGCTAGGTTTCGTCACTTTGCTCGCGGATGCGTCTGGTCGTACACCTGCAACACATGCTTCATGGAAAGCTGGGTGTAGCGCTGCGTGGTCGAGAGGCGCTCGTGACCCAGCATTTCCTGAATAGCCCGCAGGTCCGCGCCTTCTTCGAGCATGTGCGTGCCAAACGCATGGCGCAGGGTATGCGGATGCACATCCGGAGAAAGCCCTTTGGCGACCGCAATTTTCTTGATGATTCGCCCCACGCTGCGAGTCGTAAGCCGTCCGCCGCGCCGATTGATCAGGAGTGCCGCGGTATTCTTCTTGCTCAGAGCCAGCGCTTGCTGGCGCGCCGGCAAGTACACGGCAAGAGCCGCCCGCACCGCATCTCCGAACGGTACGTAGCGTTCCTTCTTCCCTTTGCCGCGGATCAATATGGCCTCGGCGCTCAGGCGAATGTCATCCAGGTTGATTCCGATCAGTTCCGAGTTGCGGATGCCGCATCCGTAGAGCAACTCGAACATCAGCCGGTCACGCTCGGGAAAAGCCGCCACTTCGGGCATTTGCCCGTCAAGCATCGAGTTCATCTCTTCGACCGTGGGAACTCGCGGAAGCTTCTTGGGCAGTTTCGGTGTCGAGACCAGAGCCGCCGGATTCTGCTCGACGACTCCCTCTTGCGCCAGCCAGCGATACAGAGAACGCACCGCCGCCAGCGAACGTGCCACTGAAGCCTTGCTCAAGCCTTTCTCGTAAAGATGCGAAAGAAATCCGCGAATGTTCAAGTGATCAATGCCTCGCCAATGGCGAGACCCGATGTAAGCGGCAAAAACCTCGAGATCTCCGGCATACGCCTTGATGGTGTGCGGTGACGCATTCCGCTGGCGCATGGTGCGGAGAAACTGATCTACCGCCTTTTCAACCATCGTTCTCTTGGTTTCGGCAGCCATTGAGTGAGTTGGATTTCCCTTTGCCTCTGTGTGTCTCTGTGGTGATTGGTTTTTCATCTTGCCTTCGCCCGCGGATGATGTTTCTGATAAACGTTCTTAAGCCGGTCCAGCGCCAGATGTGTGTACACCTGCGTGGTCGAAATATCAGCATGGCCCAGAATCGTCTGCACTGTGCGCAGGTCCGCGCCGTTTTCCACCATGTGAGTAGCGCAACTGTGGCGCAGCATGTGTGGGCTGGCGTTCCGCCCCATGCCTGACGACGCCGCGCGCACCATCTGCCACACACGTTGCCGGGTCAGCATTCGCCCGCCGCGCCCCAGAAAAAGCAGCGGAGAACTTTTGCCCGCAGCCAGCGCCCGGCGCGCGTCTTTCATATAACCGGTCAATGCATCCTGCGCCGATTTTCCCAGCGGAACGATCCGCTCTTTGTCTCCTTTGCCCCGCACCAGGACATACCCCAGCTCAAGCTTCAGATCTTCGAGCTTAACGCCGACAATCTCGGAAACGCGCAACGCACCCGCATAGAACACTTCCAGCATGGCCCGGTTCCGCGCAGCAATAGCCTCAGCTTCTTTTCGATTGGAAGGCGCGTGAGGCCTCGCCAGCAACGCTTCCATTTCGTCGCGGGCCAGCGCTTTAGGCAGCACTTTCCATTGTTTCGGAGAATCAATGTTCAGCGTGGGATCATGCTCAATCAACTTATCGAGCAACAGATAGCGGTAAAAATGGCGTAGCGCCGAAAGCTTCCGTCCCACCGAACGCCCATCCACCGCGTTGGAAAATAATTGCTGGATGAAATCGCGCACATCGTAACGGCTGGCTTTAACCAACGGGCGCTTGCGCGTTTGCAGAAATCCGCGAAATTGTCCCATGTCGGTCGCGTAAGCTGCCACGGTCAGCGGCGCCAAACCTTTCTCGATTTTCAGGTAGTCCAGAAACCCTGCGACAACGCGGGAGTCGGCTGCGCCAGGCACAACTCGAGTATCAACATTATCGGACGCGGTGAAAAGTGCCCGGGAGGATGCGTAAGCTTGTGCGAATATGGTTTCAATTGCGGCGACCGCAATGCTGCGAGGCAGGCAACGGGGACCGATTTTCGTCTTCCTCCTATTGACAATCCAGCGACCTGATGGCATAGTACGCTGGTTTCTTACGTGCTCCCCCAGTTCGTCTTTCTCCGGGTTCAACAAAGGCCTTTTTGCTCCTTAGATAGCTGTCGAGGACAACGGGTAGGGGCTGGATGAAGCGGGTTGCTCACTTTGTCGTTCTTTTTTGTCCGCTGTTGGTCGTTGGCATTCTGCCTTTGACTGGCTGTGGCGGCGGGGCCAGCTCCACG
>Ga0207054_1201_pt2 | contig 11178 bp, 10 predicted proteins | sample Alteio_BWMinCont_60_FD_153288 | JGI IMG/M metagenome (GOLD analysis project Ga0207054, IMG submission 153288) | Enriched cells from forest soil in Barre Woods Harvard Forest LTER site, Petersham, Massachusetts, United States -... | ecosystem: Environmental > Terrestrial > Soil > Temperate forest >... | reverse complement strand
AACAACTACATAAACCGCTACAATGATTTTACGGTTAGGTATCATCCTGTCCATTAAACGCAGGTAACGCACCCTGAATTTATCAAAGGCGCCTAATTTTTTTCCATCACCACCATGTGTTACATTTTTTATGGCCTGTTCTTTTTGCTCCCATTGGTCGCCTTCATCGTCCATAGCATAACCGTCGGCATGGCTTTTATCTTCATGCTCGTTTTTCATTATCCAGTTAGCCATTATCGGTACAAAGGTTTGCGCCAGCAGATAGGATATCACCATAGAAAAACCAATAGCTAAGGCTAAAGGAAGGAACAATGCACCCGGAATACCCTTCATAGTGAATGCAGGTGCAAACACAGCCAGGATACAAAACAGGATCAATAATTTAGGGAATGCAATCTCCTTACAGGCGTCCCATATAGCCAGCGCTTTGGGTTTGCCCATGTCAAAGTGCTGGTGAATATTTTCAATAGTTACCGTTGATTCATCGACGAGAATACCAATAGCCAGCGATAGTCCGCTTAAGGTCATGATATTGATGGTTTGATGAAAAAGATACAGGAACAGTATTGCCGAAATAATACAGGTAGGTATAGTTAGTATTACGATCAAGGCGCCACGCTTGTCTCCTAAAAACAGCAATACCATAAGCCCGGTTAATACGGCTCCGATGGCGCCTTCTTCGGCCAAACTTTTAACCGCATTAATTACATAAACCGATTGGTCAAATACATAGGATATCTTAACATCCTCGGGCAACAAGCTTTGAAAGCGGGGGATGGCCTTTTTTAAATTTTGTACCACTTCCCAGGTGGAAGCATCGGCTGATTTGGTAACCGGGAGGTAGATTGAACGCTTACCGTTAACTAATGCATAACTGGTAGAAATATCGGCCCCGTCTTCAACCGTGGCAACATCATGTAAAAATACTGTTTGAACGCCGTTTCGGTATAGCGGAATATCGCCAAAATCTTTAACATTTTTAATGGTGGTATTTGCCGGCGTTAAATAATTATAATCACCTATTCGTACGTTACCTGCCGGTGTATTTTGATTGTTGTCACGCAGGGCGGCAACTATTTGATCGGCAGTGAGGTTGTGTGCACGCAGCAATTGCGGATCAGCCTTAATGACGATTGTACGGGTATTACCGCCAAAAGGCGCCGGAGATACCAATCCGGGTATGGAGGTAAAGGATGACCGGATATAAATGTTAGCCATATCCAGCAATTCATTATTACTGCGGGTTGGGCTGCTCAACACCAATTGCCCCACGGGTAGTGTACTGGCGTCAAACCGCAATATAAATGGTGGCTGTGAACCTGGTGGGAAACTGGCCTGCGCCCGGTTGGTATAGGCCGTCACCTCCGCAGCGGCCTGTGCCATATTGGTTCCTTCGTAGAAGGTTAACTTCATTAAAGTTAAACCGGTTATATTGCGTGTTTCAATACTTTTAACACCCGATACATATAATAACAAGTTAACATATTGCTTACCAAAATAAGCCTCCATTTGGTCGGGAGTATAACCGCCGTATGGGTGTGATATATAAATTACAGGCAGGTTAAGATCAGGGAAAATATCGATCTTAATACTGCGTATTGCATTAATACCAAAGAAAAATAGTCCTGCCACTATAACCAATATCGTAATTGGCCTGCGGAGCGCGCCTTTGATCATTCCCATTTTTTACGCTGTATCTTGTTGTTAAAAATTATTCAAAAATATACTGAAATCGCCCGAGGCTGCGGCCTTGGATAGCAAAGCCTGCCAAACATTATTCAGTGTGATATCCAGGTCAACCTCGGCACGGTTTAACGTGTAAAGCGCCTGGGTATAATCAACTATGTTAGCCAGGCCATTTTTATATAGGGCTGATTTTTGATTGTATGCATCTGTAGCTGCCTTTACTTCTATTGGGGCCTCTGTGTAGTTTTTTAAAGCATTGTTTATTCGGGTTACCGCAAGTATTTCCTGGTCCCTTAATTGTTGATTGATCAACTCATACTCATCGTGATATTGCTGAGATATATATTTTTGCGACTGTACCTGGAAATGTACGCGGAAAGGTGTTGTGATGTTCCATATCATACCTACACCAAAAAGATAATTAAAACGTGTTGGGTCAACCCCATAACCATAATTGCCGGTGTAATAAGTTTGGGTTGGCGTAACACTATAACCCGGTTCAAAACCGGATGCCCGGCCCTGGTAAATCCCAAACAAGCTAAAAGTAGGGTAGCTAAATGTTTTCAGGTATTTAGCTTGCTCGTCACTTACACCAATGCGGTTTCTTAAATAATTTAGTTCCGGGTGATTCTCAAAACTTATTGTAGGCTGCGGATCGGGGGCAGGGGGTGTCTTTTTAATAAATACGCTGTCTAACAGGAAATCTTGCGGTGCAATGCCCAAATATTGAGCTAATTGATTGCTTTGGTCCTGAACGGTTTGTTGTGCATTGGTAAAAGCAATTTTTGCATTGGATACTTCGGCGTTGGCCAATGAAGAATCAACACCCGGATTTAAACCATTTTTTACGCGGGCAACAACTACCTTTTGTATATCTATAGTACGGTTAAGATTATCTTGCTCAGCTTTGCTTAACTGCTGGGCGGCCAATAAATTTAAATAGGTGCTGGCGACCCTTATTGCATGTTGAAATTTCTCCTGCTCCAGGTCGCTGGCATCACGGGTTACTACTGAATTTTGCACCTTAATTTTTTCGCGTGCTTTGCCGAAGGAAAAGAAATCCCAGTTTACATTGCCTAAATATAAGGCTCCAAATGCAGCGTTCCAGTTTTGCTGGCCAAGTACGGGCCCTGACGAGGATACTGACAAACCCCTGTATCCGTAAAGCGGGCCATTTTGCCCGTTTACAGTACCGTAGTCCTGTTGTGCGGACACATTTACATCTGGTAAAGATTCTGTACGTGTTTCGTTTAAATATGCCTTTGAAGCATTGAGCTGGCTTGCCTTAGCCTTAATGGTACCGTAATTAGCAAGCGCTATTTGTTCGGCATCTTTTAAACTTAGTAATTTTTGCTGGCCCAACGCCTGGAACACAAAACAGGCACATAAAACACCTAAAAGAGTAGGCTTAGCGATTATGTTTAACATTAAATGAATTATTGTAGCACAAAATTATAATATAATCTTGTAAAGGATAACGATTATGCCTATTGTAACAGGATTATCTTTTAAAAATGACGAATAAGTAGGTATTTTTAACGCATAAGCATTAAATAAGTCATTTATTTGCAATTTTATCTTCTTTTATAAATCAAAAATTTGAATTTTGCATCTTTAAAAATAACCTTTTAAAAAAAATACAAAATTATTTTATTGCATAATCTTAAATTATTTCCGTCTATGATATAATTTTTTTATATTCAATATCCTAATTTATGTTGCATGAGTATACGTACCTGGCTGCTTTATTTATGCTTTTTATTAATTTGCTTTAAGGCCTTATCACAGTCCCCAAAAAAACACGATTAGCCAAATTGAAAAGAGGATAGCTGTTTCTCCTGATGATACTAATAAAGTTTTCCTTTATTTAACACTGACAGACTCGCTTACAGCACGAAATTCTTTCGAAAGATCATTAGTTATCACACAAAAGGCATTGTTGCTAGCTACTCAATTAAAATACACCCACGGCCTTGTTATTTCGTTTATGCGGTTTGGGGGGATCTATGAGGTAATAAAGAAGGATTACCCCCGGGCTATCAGTTGTTATCAACAGGCGATTAAAGTTGCCGAAACGTATCGGTCCTACACCGATATAAATACCACTTATAGCTGCATTTTAAACATGTACTATTATATCGGCGATTATCCGAGTGCCATGGGAATTGCACAAAAGGGGCTTGTATTGGCTGAGCATCATAACGACAAAGAAGAACTGGCGCACTATAATAACCAACTTGGGTTTATCTATCTGAAACAGGAAAAGCCAATTGAATCTATCAAATATTATCAGCAGTATTTAAACCTGGCCCTGCAAACGGGTGCTCCTTCATTGGTTGCCGATGCTTATAATTGTTTAGCTGATGCCTATTTACTGGAGAAAAACTACAAAGCTACGTTGAACTATTTATCTATAGCGTTAAATATTTATAAAAAGCTGGACAGAGAAGTAGTAACTAATAAAACTGGCGTTATAACCAAAGCAGACCGCGTTTCTTATACCTCATATAAAATAAGTAATGCTTATAAAGTACAGGGGCGCTTTCAACTGGCGTTAAAATACGCCAAAGATGGACTTAATTATACTGATGGGCATCATCCGCCATCTTATAATCAGTATGACCTGGCGAGCTATTATATTAATATTGGTGAAATATATACTGCTTTAAAAGATTATAGTCATGCCATGTATTTTCTGAATAAAGGATTGTCCATTTCAACAGCTATAATTCATAGCGAAGATATGCGTGATGCTTATAACGGACTTTCAAAAATATATGCGCTTCAGAAAAGATACGACAGCGCTTATCATTATCAGCAAATGTATACCGGGTTGAAAGATTCAATCATCAACGAAAAAACAAGCCGTGCAATTGAACAGATAAGAAATAGCTTTGAGAGTGATAAAAAGGATAAAGAAATAGCATTACTTAATCAGCGTCAAAAATTAAAAGAAACCGAGTCTGAGAAAAAAAGTCTTTGGCTAAATATCGTGGTTATATTTTTTACGTTCCTTGCGGTTATATCCTATCTTATTCTGCATATCCGTAATAATAATAAGCAGCAAAAATTGGCCTACGAAAAACAATTAGCTGTACAAAATGAGCGGCAGCGGATAAGCGGCGATATGCACGATGATATTGGCACCGGCCTGTCAACCATGCTTATTTATGTGAACATGCTTAAGTCAAGGCTGAATGGCCACCTTGAGTATTCTGATATTGAAAGAGTTGCTGTATTAGGTAATGAGCTGGTGTCGCAAATGAAAGAAATAGTATGGTCATTAAATCCCGGAAATGACAGTCTTGAAAGTTTGCTGGTTTTTATACGGCAATATTTTTCGCAATTATTTGAACCATTGCCCTATCGTACTAACGTGATTTTTCCTGCATCGATACCGGATGTTGCCTTGAAAGGGGTTACCAGGCGCAATGTTTATTTGTGTATAAAGGAAGCCCTAAATAACGTAATAAAACATGCCAATGCGGATTGGGTTGAATTAAATATTCAATTTGATCATGATAAGCTGGTGATTAATATTAAAGATAACGGAACGGGTTTCCCGGATAATTCGGACAGTAAGTTTTTTAGTAACGGACTAAAAAATATGCGTTACCGGATGGATCAGATTGATGGTAAATTTCAATTTTTTAATGAGGGCGGTGCTTTGATCCGTATTGAATTTAAATTGCCAGGGGTACCCAAACGGGTAGTTGTAATATCATAAATCTACCTGTACATTTCAATTGTTTTAATTTCAATAATATGGTATTAGTCGGGCTTATTGAAGATACTGAAAATTACAGGGCCGCTATTGCTTCATTGCTGAGTTTATCGGGCGAGGTACATCTCGCCGGCTCCTGGCGCGACGCAGAAACCGCCCTTAAAGAAGTTCCGGATATTTTACCCGATGTTATTTTAACCGATATTCAATTACCCGGTTTAAACGGCATTGAATGTATACACCGCTTAAAGATTGATTGCCCTAATATCCAGTTTTTGGTGCTCTCCGTTTTTGAAGAAGACGAAAAAATATTTGAAGCTTTAAAAGCCGGTGCATCAGGTTATCTGCTTAAAAGCTCGTCTCCCGAAGTAATTATTAATGCGATCAAAGAGGTGCATAATGGTGGTTCGCCGATGAGCCCGGGTATTGCACGCAAGATTATCCGCCATTTCCAGGAACCGTTATTACAAAACGGCCAAAAGATATTTACCGATAGAGAAAAACAGGTACTCGACCTGATGGCCCAGGGTAAACTGGTTAAAGAAATAGCTGCCGACCTCGATGTTACCACACATGCTATTAAAAAGCACATCAAAAACATTTACCAAAAAATGCAGGTGCAAAACCGGGTAGAAGCGGTGATGAAATGGAAATTCAAATAGCCTGATATTTTAACGCCCGTTAAATTTTAAGTAATTGTTAGTACCCCTTTGGGGACTTTACCGACCATTTTTTATGGGCTAACTTTAGATGAAACAATTACCCTTAAACTAATTGATGACCCTAAATTAACCGATCATGAAAAATATTTACTTAGCCCTTGTGGCTCTTTTCGCATTTACAGGCTGCTCATCTATTATGATGATCAAATATCAAAAATTGCCAAATGATGTTTACGCCAATAATAATTTAAAGGAGTATTTAAAAGGGAACAGAAGCCCTAAAATTGTGCTGCGTGTGCCCAATTCAAATGACAAGGCAACCAGCAACACAAAAAATGCCCAGAACAACGATGTGCTTTATAACGCAATAGAAAAAGAATTTTTAAAGGAAGGTTTCAGCGTCCGCGATCGGGGGCTTTTTAATGAGATCATAGATAAATCAAAATCTACAGATTACTCAAAAATAGGTGAGGAAACCAATACCGACCTGATCCTGGAAGTGGTAAGCATCAATCCAACGGTGATGTATTCAACCAATAAAATAACCGTTGTTAGCGGAGGCAATAGTACCGACCAGGTACAGGCTGTAGACTATAAAAAAACCGGTGCGTCTATTGAATTCAGACTGATAATGGTTAAGAATAATGAGATAGCCGGTAACTATAAATACAATTATACCCCATGTGTTGAAGGCTGCCCTTTAACAGATTGGACCTACAATAAACGTACTAAACTGCTTGAATTAAAAGAAACCGTTGCCGTAAATGCACTGGAAGAATTTATTACAGGATGTACCCAGGATTTGATAAGATCATTTAAATCATAATCAATATCAGGACCGATTGTGCAAGGGTAATTATTTGATTTTGAGATGTTTGATAAAAAGACTTTAAATCTTTACAGCATAATAGTTGGAATCCTGTTGATTATATCAGGAGTTGGAAAGCTAATGGACACTGAAGGATTTGGTAACCTTCTTTACCAGTATGGCTTTGGTTATTTAATGATAATATCGCCGCTAATTGTGGTAATAGAAATATTGCTGGGATTGCTATTGATCTTATTGATTAATCCCAGGCTATATTCATTATTTGCGTTTGTATTACTGGTTATTTTTACCATATCGTTTGCCTATGGCCATTTTAAAAATGGGATAAATGATTGCGGATGCTTCGGCACCTTACAACATACAAGCATCTCGCCTTTCTTTTCGTTTACCCGGAATGGTATACTGATGGCTATGTCGCTTGTAGTATGGGTCAAATATCCTAAAGAGCAGGTTGCGTTGGCCCAATGGAAAAAGTTATTGGTATTTGGTGTTTTTGGAGTTGCTGCATTTATAGCAGGTTTGACATTTAAAGTGCCCGAATTTTTAAGACCGGCGGCGAATCCACCAGGATTTAGTTATCAAAATCAAAATATTAAAAACACAGAACTTGCCAGGTATATTAAAACATCGGCAGATAGTACTTACCTGTTATTTTGTTTCTCATACACCTGTCCGCATTGTTTAAATTCCATTGAAAATATGCGTCAATATAAGGGTAACCTGGTTGACAGGACCGTGACGCTTGCGACAGGACCAGACAGCAGCCGGTTTTTATTTAACCAAAATTTTCACCCCGATTTTTATATTAAAAATTTATCGGTTGATAAGATGGGAAAATTGACGGACTTGTTTCCGAAAGCATTTTATATCAAACACGATTCAATAAAGGCAGTAATAGATGGCGAGCTACCGTCATATGTGGTATTCAAAAAACAATACAATTTATAGTTTACAAATAAATCCAGATAGGAGGTAACATAAAATGAAATCTAAAATATTAAAAATCGCTCTACCCATTGGCATGGGCGTTATGTTGTTAACCATTACCCTGATGGGGCTTTTATCAACTACACTGTTGGGGTGTCAAAAATCATCGGTATGCGGTTCGGGAGAAGTATTAGGCACGGATGGGAAATGTTACGGCCCTTGTACAAGCGGAAATTATGCGACGCTTAACCCATCAGGCAATTGTAGCTCTCCAAGCGCCGGTGGTGTATATTGTTGTTCAAATGGCGGCAGCAGCGGCGGCAGTGGCGGTGGGGCATATTGTAACCCGGGCAATACCTATAATTATTCAAGTCAGAAGTGCTGCCCTAACAGCACACCATATTATTACCCGGGCACACATGGTATTACCGGTGCCGGATGTTATGCCTCATGTCCGTATGTAGGTGATTGCGGCAGTTCGTATACTAAATATTAAAAAGATCATAATGTTAAAAATGAAAAGAATTAAATTTCCCCTTCTACTGGCTTGCTATATATTTTTTATTTTAAGTGATAGTTGTAAAAAAGCAGGCGTAGCAGCCGCTACGACACCTTTTCAGGGACCGCAAAACCCAAGCTTTGAAAACAGTGGTTATTGGATCTTAGAAACCGGTTATTTTGGCCTGTTTACCTATAACACGGGAACCGGGTTTTTACCAAGCCAGGGCACACATTACGGAACCCTGACCAATTATTACCCTAATGGTGCAGCATCTACAAACTATAATGTGGTAAACATTTACCAGGATGGCGTTGATTTTTCGCACTCAACTACCATGACATTTGATTATACTTTCACTTATGCACCATATTATCTTAATATGCCTGCAAGTGCATCCGTAACTGTACAAATATTATTCACTGCAAATGGCACGGTCACATTATGGCAGCAAACAGTTAACGCAGCAACAACCCCAATACAAATCAAAAACAATACAATCACGTTGCCATCATTACCATCTGCCGGGAGGTTGTTAATTCAATTAACCGCTCAAGGCGGTCCAACGTTTTATCCAACAGGAACATTTAGTATTGATAATATCCGGGTGAACTGATAACAGAAAAATCAATTAGTTGTCTACGTTGTATGCGGCTATCAAATTATTATACTATCCGCTGGTTGATACAACTCGTGAAAAGTGATGCCCTGTTTTTTAAAGTGGTTGTTATAGTTTGCGTAGCGCTGTTTAATAAAAAAGTCTTTAGCGTAGCCATCATGAACAGGGAGTATTTGTTTGGGCTTTATTTTATCGGCAAAGGCTGCTATCCTTATCTCCCTGGCAAAGGGAGCCATAGTTACCATTATTAAAAGTTCTATTCCCGTGTGGATCAATAGTGCATCTTCCATTGAATCAACCGGGTGTAGTACTTTGTCATTAATAATGAATCCTATCATTTGCGGGGTAGGATTGTCCAATACAGGCTCATGCACTACGGATATTACCTGTAGCTTAAACGGGCCCAGATAGTGGATGCCATCTTCCCAAATGGTGCATTTGATGTTTTCCTTTTCCAGGACTTTACTAACCTCGGCAGTAGTATAAATAGGTACCTTATTTATGGCAAGGATCTTTTTAATATTTTCGAGATAAAAATGATCAGGATGAATATGGGTGACCACTATTGCCTGTACATCGGCAAATGCTTCTGGTTTTACCAGGCCTTCGGCAAAAGTGAAATTTCCCGGGTCAAACAATAGCTTATAGCCATCCAGTTCAAATGCGAGGCAGGAATGCAGATATTTTGAAACTTTCATACCGGTACGATATCTAACTATCAAATATAAACTTTCCTGACAAACAAAAGTTTGCTATAAAATATCTGCCAGTTCTTTAAATTCGTGTATGGTAGCTAATTGATCTTTATCTACTACTCCAAAACCGTAAGCCGCAAAAATAAACGGAACGCCGGCTTTAGTGGCGGCCTCATAATCGCCCATAGTATCGCCAATGTAAACGGGTGCTGTAAGCTGATGGTCGTTTACGATATCCTTAATGTTTTCTGATTTGGGCTGACTTTTAGCACCATAGCATTGGTGGCCGGAAAAATAATGTTCTATCCCGCTTATTTTAAAAAACACTTCGATATAGCCACTTTGGCAATTGCTTACAATGAATAGTTTGTATTTTGATCGCAAATATTTTAGTGTTGTATCCAGTTCGGGATAAAGCTCACCGCCTTTGGTATATAATGTTTCCAGTTCGTATTTTGCACAAAGCGCCTTAAATTCATTGCGTTTTTCTTCGTCAAGATAAGGCACCAGCTTTTCAAATATGGCTTTGTAGGTCATACCGGTAATTGAGCGGATGGTTTCCTGCGTAAAATCATCAGGTACATAATCAACTTCTTCTTTGGCTTGTTGCCAGGCTTTGGCCACGTTATTGGTGCTGTCCCAAAGCGTACCGTCCAAATCAAAAAATAATACTATCGAATTTGTTTTTTAGCGAATTATTCATCGGCGGCAAAAATATGATTTATTATTCAGCCCCCTCTAATTAGCCCCCTCTAAATCTCCCCCCGGAAGGGGAGACTTTTTTAAAGTTTTACAAAATAATGGTATTATCGTAAAATTAATGTAGTGTCTATAATGATTTTATTAAAACAATACTTTCAGGAAGGTAAATTTAAAGTCTCCCCTTCTGGGGGAGATTATTCACGATTGTTTGTTTTTAATGGAGTTCATGATGGCTGCGCCGTTTAGAGGGGCTACTTACTTCAAACTTTCTTCAGTATTCAAATTGTATATTTAAAAAAATGAAACTCCTTATTATAGAAGACGAACAGGGCCTGCGTGAAAGTATTGAGCGATATTTTACAGAGGAGGGTATTATTTGCGAAAGTTGCAGTGACCTGGGGACAGCCATTAACAAAACAAGCCTATATCAGTATGATTGCATATTGCTGGATATTGGTTTACCCGATGGAGAAGGATTTACTTTACTGGAACATTTAAAATCAACCGGCAATAACGAAGGGGTTTTAATTATTTCTGCCCGAAACTCGCTGGATAATAAAATAAAGGGCCTCAACCTGGGGGCTGATGATTATTTAACGAAACCTTTTCATTTAGCCGAACTAAAAGCAAGAGTTGCAGCCATTTTCAGGCGAAAGACATTTAATACCAGCAACATTCTTCACTATGATGCCATCAGTATCAACTTGTCTGCCCGTGAAGTTGAAGTTAACGGGATATCAATTATATTTACCCGGAAGGAATATGATATGTTACTCTATTTTATAGCTAATAAAGGAAAAGTGATATCAAAAAATGCCATTGCAGAATATTTATG
>Ga0207054_1261_pt1 | contig 11564 bp, 12 predicted proteins | sample Alteio_BWMinCont_60_FD_153288 | JGI IMG/M metagenome (GOLD analysis project Ga0207054, IMG submission 153288) | Enriched cells from forest soil in Barre Woods Harvard Forest LTER site, Petersham, Massachusetts, United States -... | ecosystem: Environmental > Terrestrial > Soil > Temperate forest >... | reverse complement strand
GGACATTCTTTGGGAGCAAATACACCGGCTTCTGCCAGATTCATTACACCGAATAACCAAATAAAACCTAAAAAAAACTTTTGCATTTCTGTTTACCTTCTTCTTTTATTTATGATCTGAGTTAAAATGGAACGAAAATTTAATTTAAGCCCAGGAGTTCCCGCTAAGAAGCGCGGAAACTCCTTTCTTGTTTATATGCTGCGCATAAGCAAAGCTTATGCTTGCACTTAAGGGGGAGAATCACGATTCTCCCCCCTTAAGAATCCCCCATCGCGTAATGTTAGCGGGAACCGCTGATTTAAACCCCCTTTGAAATCACGCGAGCCAATTATGAAGAATCACCTATCAAGTTTCAACAGCAACCTAGCATCAGTCGACCCTTTTCGCTACACTCTGTGAACCTCAAAAAAGCAGGAAAATGGGTCGAACAATGCGTGTCTTGAAAAATACACTTAAAAGGCTCGCGATCTCATTGAGCACTCTACTGTGGTTAGGTCTATCCGTTGCCACCACGCCCAATGAAATCGGCCTGACAGCAGACATGCCTGCTCAATCATTGACCTCATCTGCTATCGCTGATGCACTCGGCTGGGTGCAAACAGATAGGGGTAAATGCGGCGGCTATTATCTAGAACCTTCTTTTATCCATGCCGATTTAGAAAAAAATCATATTCAACTCAGCAGCCAACAAGGTATTGTTTTTTCGTTGCACGGTACTTCGATCTCACAAGGTCAAATCACCATCACCCAAGACGGCCAACAAATTATTGCCAACAAAGGCTATCTCTATCGCGATCCAACGACAGGAAAATTAAATGCCGTCGATTTAATGGGTCATGTGGTGTTAAGACAACCCAACGAACTGATCATCGCCGATTATGGTCATGTTGATTTAACATTAAAACAAAAATCGTTGCAGCATATTTTGTATCGCAATGCCGTTTACAGCAAAGCATCTACATTAAAACCCGTCACACCCACTAATGAACTCATCCAACACGAAAACCAAGTCTATCAATTAAGTGCGTGGGGAACAGCAGAAAAATACGAACAAAATGAACCTAAAATTTCGTTATTCAAACAAGCAACGTATAGCACATGTCCACCCTTAACGAATGTGTGGCAAGTGAAAGCGAGCGATATCGAACTCAACAAAAATACAGGCCGAGGAGTTGCGCGAAACGCAAGATTGCTTGTTAAAGGCATCCCTGTTTTTTACACCCCGTATCTTAATTTCCCGATTGATTCACGTAGACAAACCGGTTTTTTACCGCCCGTAATACGTCCTAACACCACAGAATCCGGCACGATTATTTCTGCACCTTTTTATGTAAATTTAGCACCGAACTATGATGATTTTCTAACACCCTCTGTCCTATTTAAACGCGGCATGCAAGTTGCAAATTTATTTCGTTACCTCACACCTCACAGTGATGGAAAAATAAAAATTACCGTTTTGCCTAACGATCATTTATTCACTGCGTTAAAAGAAAAAAATATCAACGCATTTCAACAACCCAGCTCACCAAAAACACAAGCTAACTATAATCGACTGCAAAATGCGAGCACGACTCGTACGGCATTTTCTTGGCAAAATGATTCTTTCTACAATGAACATTGGTCCAGCACGCTGGATTATAATTATGTCAGCGATGATTATTACACCACTAACTTTAATAATAGCCTCACCCAAGTCACCACCAATCAATTACTACAACAAGGCAGCTTGACATACAAAGGAGAAATTTGGCAGTTCCGCGGTAATATCCAAGGATATCAAACATTACATCCTTTAGATCAAAATCCCTATCTGAATGAATACACGCGTCTCCCTCAATTAACGTTAGGCGGCAATTATCTCGATGATAAAACAGGTTTAGATTATGCGATAGAAAATGATTTATCGCATTTTGTTATACGTAAAGATCCAGGTGTAGATGTACTACAACCGTTTGGCACACGTTTGAATGTGCAACCCGCGCTGAGTTGGCCTTTCTATCGGCCTGCATTTTATTTTAATCCGCGTGTTCAATTTGCAATGACAGAATATGACGTCAGTCAAATTCCAGCGAATACCCATCCAGCGACTTTCAATAGCCATCTGACTCGCCCTTCTCGTGCACTGCCTATTGTTGATATTAGCTCTGGGCTTTACTTCGAAAGAAATTTTAATATCTGGCAATATAATTTAACACAAACACTTGAACCCCAAATTTATTACACGTATGTTCCGTATCACAATCAAGATAATTTACCGCTATTTGATACGAATCTTAATATTCTAACGTACGATCAACTGTTTACGTATAATCGATTTAGCGGATTAGATCGTATAGGTGATGCCAATCAAGTCGCATTAGGTTTAGCAACTCGCTTCATGGATCAAGACTCCGGTATGCAAAAAGCCTATGCGGGTATCGGTCAAATTAACTATTTTAAAAATCGACAAGTGACCTTATGTTCCAATGATTTTAGCTCAACACAAAATTGTTCTTCACAACCACTCCCTTATGAAAATCGCGTTAATCGTTCTCCCTTATCCGGTGTCATCAGTTACAATCTCACCCCCCATTGGACGTTTACCTCTAACACGATTTACGACACTCATGTCAATAATGTAAAAAATGAAACGATGACGTTAGGCTATAGCACAAGTTCACAGCAATCGGTCACCTTAAGCTATACGTATGCGTTGGCCAACACGATCACACCTACCACCTCACCCATCAATCCAGTGGGCAGTAGTGTTAATAATTTATCGCAAACCGATCTCAATTTTATTTGGCCCATTGCCTATGGCTGGAGCACGCTTGGTCGCTGGACAGAAAATCTTAACACCACCAGTTTTCAGAACCTGCTGTTTGGTTTACAATACGACAGCTGTTGTTGGGCTGTACGTTTTCTTGCGGGTCGCACCTTCACCAATGTTAATTTAAATAAGACGATACAATACAACACTGAATCCTATATCCAATTTGCTCTAAAAGGCTTAGGGGACTTTGGCACAGGCGATCCAAATTCAACCTTGAATAATGGCGCCATTTCATATCAAACAGATTTTGGGCAGGACTTTTAACATGAAAAAATGGGTAAAAATGAGTTTAATTTTAACGAGTACGTTATTGTTGAATGGCCATACAATAGCCGCCACACAATCACTGGATCATATCGTGGTCATCGTCAATAAAACGGTTATCACACAAAGCGAACTGGATGAAGGCATTGAACGAATAAAAAAACAATTAGCGGCTTCTCATACACCGATGCCACCCAATGCTGTTCTGCGTCAACAAGTTTTGGATCAATTGATCAATCGCAAATTGCAGTTAGACATGGCTGCGTCAGCGGGTATTCATATCACCGATGAAGACGTGTCTAAAGCAATTGCAACCGTTGCAGAAAAAAATAAAGTCAGTACTGAAAAACTGTATTCACTGGTTGCAGAACAAGGATTAACAAAAGAAGCCTATCGACAAGAAATTCATGACGAAATAACTATTAATCATATAGAACAACAAATGGTGGGTAGCAAAATAACTGTTTCACAACAAGAAGTGGATGACTTTCTACGTTCACCGACTTGGCGTTCTTACAACAGCAAAGAATATCATCTAGAAGATATTTTGATTGCACTACCAGAAAAACCTTCTGCAAAAGATATCACTGAAGCAAAAGCCCGCGCAGCATCTGTGCTTGCAAAACTACGCAAAGGCGCAAGCTTTAACGAAGCCGCTGTTGCCGATTCAAGCGGTAGCAAAGCATTACAAGGCGGTGATTTAGGCTGGCGTAAATTACCTGAAATTCCAACGGCATTTGCAAATCGATTAGTCACCATGAAAACAAATGAAATCGCAGGACCCATTCAAACCCCGAATGGCTATCATATTATTCGAGTTTCCGGCATACGCAATGTGGGCATGCAAGGCAGTAAGGCAGAACAACGTAAACAAGTACAACAATTACTTTTTCAACGTAAATTGGAAGAAGCATTACAAAGCTGGACCACTCAATTACGTAGTGCAGCCTATATTAATAGGCACCCGAATAATTGATTATAAACATCGTGTTTAATACCTGGACAACCTGGGTCTAATCGTGAACGCGCCCGAGCGCGATTACGATTAGGCCCAGGTTGTCCAGATAGAAACAAATATCACCAGTCTATTTTTATCTCATTGATTTTAAAAATAATTATCAAAAAAGTTGATAATTATAATAATCTTATCTAAACTTAGCACACATTACGCTAAGTTTAGATAAGGTTAATATAAATGGATCGAGCAAAAAATCCTTTCTCACCCGGTGCAGGAACTCCTCCACCCGAACTCGCGGGAAGATCTGAAATATTAGACAATGCGATGGTTGCTTTAGAACGAGTCAAAAATGGACGCAATGGGGATATCATGCTTGGAATATTACACCCCATGAATCTTCAATAATCACCGCTCAGGACGTGAAAAACGCGAGTGAATACACCATTGCTAATCTGGATAAGAACTTTTTTAAAGTCCGCTTTGATCGCCTCACTCCCAATGAAAAAAAATATGTCCGCGCTTTAGCAGAGCTAGGCGTAAAACCGCAACGATCAGGTGATATTGCAAATAAACTCGGAAAAGCAGTAGAACAAGTTGCGCCATTACGTGCTCAGTTAATAAATAAGGGAATGATTTATAGTCCTGCGCATGGGGATATCGCTTTTACAGTTCCGCTGTTTGAAGAGTTTCTTATACGAGAAATTCCAACGTTTTCTTTGCAAGATCATTACTAACACAAAAAAAACAGACTCAATCAGATGTCAACTGATGATACTTCTGCAACAACGGCTCCTTCGCACGCCGTGATTTGTAGCTTGTAATGCTTTTAATTGAGCAGCAATGATATTGATAGCCTAATGATTCAAGCAATGCACTATTGTTTTTGCTAAACAGGGCGCGATCGCCGACATGCAAATGAGTGTCGGGGTCAAGTATGACCCCGTTTTTGATTTCTTATCTTGAGCCATTAAGAGTACTCATTACTAAAGAAGGTTTTTCTGCTTCCGGATTTTTTAACGCCGGCGGTGCATCTAGTGAAAAACCTTTTAAAGGGCCCACTCCAGCAAACCATGAATTTTTTGTAAGAGGAGAATGAGGAGGAGAATGAGGAGGACTTTTTGAAATAGGTCCTGGATTAGACTTTTTTAATACATGATAAATTAAAGGCTGTGTTACTACATTTCCTTTATTTTTTTCATCATCCACCTGTTGAGTCGCAGGATGTGCCTCAGGTACAGTCAGTGGCAACTCTCTTTTGCAATCTACAATCATATTTCTACCGTCTTGAATGCATTGAAGATCAGCTTCCGTCAAATTAGTCAATGTGTCATATACCGTCAGCCCTTCTTGAGCATAAGCAACTGCTTTTTCAAATTTCTTTTTAGCTTTATAAATTTTGGCAAGATTAAAATAAGCATCCGCAATGTTTATAAATGCTTCTCTTTGTTCGGTTTCATCATATTTCAACTCTTCCACGACCTCAGATTTCTCGATTTTATCGTTGACTAGCTTGGCTAACAGATGCTTTTTCTTTTCTAACACGTAAGTCGATTGCATTAGGTTATAGCGCATAGATTCAAGATAATACTGAATGCTGCGACCTGAACATACCTTATAGTCCGCCTTTTGTTGATGAGCAAGCTCTATATATTTTTCATAATTACTAGGCTGTAATACTGAAAAAGCCATGTATTGTTCGTATTGTTCTTCATGTTTATCTGCTAAAGCGAAATAACAAGACGCCATTTTTTTGAAAGATTCTGCGATAAATTTAGGAGCTGCATTGACTGTATTCTGTAGAACAATGCAAGTGTCATATTCCCTAATCGCTTTCTCATAATTTTTATCTTTAAAGAAATAATCTCCACGTTTATTATGCTCAATCATGTCATGGCGAATTCTGTTATTCACTTCTTCATCTAGTTCGTCACCTTCATCTTTGAAACCATTTTGAGTAACCAAATCAGCGGGATTTTTATACTCTGGACTTCTACTATCTCCACTTTGTTGTAGAAGCTCTGCCATGAGTGATGATGAAATATCTGCTTGATTCGATAAAGCTACATTGTCATAGTCATCGGCTTTTGCTTCCCATTTTAATGCATTAGCCAGGTCGACAAAATTTTTCGATGTGTTTGTGTCGGTGTTACCAAAGAACGGATTTCCAGATTGAGACATTTTATACACCCCTCGTTTTTAATTTCAAAATGAGACAAATTATATACTAAACTCTTTAATTTGGTCAATAGCTTGGCGATCTATAGTTTGGTGATCTATGATGTGGATATGGTAGCAACATTGGACAACGGTAGATAACTTATTGATATTCATTGTAAACGTGAACGTGCGTTGAAATCCGACCCGATAAAGTGAGTCATCGTTTTTGAGTCTTTATCAGTCCGCTAATCGGACGTCAGCTGATGATACTTCTGCAATAACTGCTCCTGAGTCTCCACAAAGCGCGGATCTACTGGAATACAATTCACAGGGCAAACCGCCACACATTGCGGCTCATTAAAATGCCCTACACATTCCGTGCAACGCGCCGGGTCAATTTCAAAAATCACGTCGCCTTGATAGATCGCTTGATTTGGGCACACCGGTTCACACACATCACAATTAATACATTCATCTGTTATTATTAACGCCATAAAATTATTTTCGCAATTTATTCTGAAACGCACTGACAACCACATCAGGCACAAACGAAGCAATATCACCCCCCATCAACGCAATTTCACGCACAAAACTCGAAGAAATACAGCTATAATTTTGCGCCGGCATTAAAAATAGACTTTCAATTTCTGGAGACAATTGTCTATTCATGCCCGCTAATTGAAATTCATAATCAAAATCAGACACCATGCGTACACCACGCACGATAATGGTTGCACCATTCGCATGCATAAAATCAACTAACAAACCATCAAACTCAACGACTTCTACATTCGACATTTTTTTCAACGTAGCCATGGCCAACGCCACTCGTTCTTGCAAAGAAAAGAACGGATTTTTATTTTTATTCGAAGCCACCGCCACCATCACACGATCAAACACCCGCGCCGCTCGCTCCACCAAATCGAGATGACCCAATGTAATAGGATCGAAAGTTCCTGGATAGACCGCTGTTTTTGTCATCGCCATTACCACTAACTCTTTATTAATGAAGCTGGATATTATAACCTAACACCGTCTGTTTTCAGTATAAATGTTGTAAAAATTGAGCAAATACACACCATGGCCCTTCACAACCTCGACTATCTTACCGCAATGGGCATTCAATTCTGGCAAGAAAAGCAAGCGACAACCTCAAACAGCCCAGATACTACAGAAAATTTGACCTCCTTGCGCACCTGCGCCTTACAATGCACCGCCTGCTCATTACACAAAACACGCAGCCAAGTTGTATTTGGCGCGGGCAACCCCCATGCCGACCTCATGCTCATCACAGACGCCCCCGGTTTTTATGAAGACCAAACAGGCGAACCTTTTGCAGGGCATGCAGGTGAACTACTCAATCGCATGTTGCAAGCCATAGCACTCGATCGAAACGCAGTCTATCTAACAACACTATTAAAATGCCGCTTACCTGATAACCGTAAGCCACTCACAGAAGAAATAAATCAATGCGCCGGATTTCTCGCCCAACAAATTGCACTCATTCAGCCTAAAGTGATACTCGTGCTAGGAGAAACTGCAGCACAACAATTCTTAAATACCCAAACACCCCTTCATCAATTGCGAGAAAAAACTCACTTCTATAGCACCACGACCACGCCACTCATTACAACCTATCATCCCGCACATTTGTTACTGAATCCACATGATAAGCGAAGTGCGTGGGAGGATTTGCAAAAGTGTCGTTCATTATTACTACATTCATAAAATAAAACGCAAAAACCAAGCCCTAGCTAATTGCGCCACTTTGTCTAAAGCACCGGGCTCTTCAAATAAATGAGTCGCGTCGGCCACTATTTCTAATTTCTTTTCACAATTCAATTTTGACATTGCCGTTTGATTCATTTCAATGACCACACCATCATTACCACCCACAATTAATAAAGTAGGTGCCTTCACATAAGCGAGTGACTCTCCCGCCAAATCAGGCCGACCACCGCGTGATACAACCACTTTAATAACTTTCGCTCGCTTTGCAGCAGCCACTAATGCAGCACCCCCACCTGTGCTTGCCCCAAAATACCCTATAGAAGATTTTAGATTAACAAGATGATCAACACACCAATCCGTGACTTCTATTAAACGCGATGCAAGAAATTCAATATCAAATCGCAGCTGACCCGTGCGCGAATCTATCTCATCTTCTTCAGGCGTAAATAAATCAAATAATAGCGTGGCAATATTCGCTTGATTTAAAATCCGAGCAACCGCTTGGTTTCGCACGCTAAATCGACTACTACCACTCCCATGCACAAACAACACCAGTCCAGAAGCATTTTTAGGAATAAATAATTGCCCATCCACATGAATGTGGCCACACGGTATTTTCACAGAATGCTCAACATCAACAATAAACTCACTCATACCTAACCCTTTTCTTTTCATCAAATTATTAATCAATCATCAGCGGTTCCCGCTAACATAACACGATCTAAATAAGAAAGGAGCCCCCACACTTCTTAGCGGAAATTCTTGATCAATCATACTATCGCAACAAAAAATAAATCAACATGGCAAAATGAACAGAATTTTTTGCGCCCATGAAAAATTATTTCTCAGCCATTATTGAATTAAAAGTAAGCCGATTTTTACTCTTAATTTCAATTAATTTATTCATTAGCGCCTGTTCAATATCAGGATTAACTTGCATATACAGATCAACCAATCTGACCCAAGGAGTAATAGAAAATTGATTTTTAACTCCACAAGCAGCATCATAGATAACATCCAAAGGAATATGGGTATACAAAGCAATCCCTTCCAAAGTATATTCTCCGGATTCCACAAGATTTTGTATTAATAATTGAATTATTTTACTGTCCATTGCATAACACTCCTTTGGAAAATGAATTAAATCACTCTGAATTTTGTTTTTAAATTGTTCGCATAATAATTGATGAATACGTGCTAAAAAAAAGGCTTTTAAAATTTTACGCTCATTTTTTATAGTGAATCTAGCAATGGACAAATGTGATATTTTTTCGATATCACGACTATTTATTACAGGTACTACTGGCTGCATAACTATATTTCCTTCTATAGATAATTTCTAAGGCTAAATTGATCACCTGACTAGATAATCTACTTATTCATTTTTTTGATGCCAGTTATATAATCATGCATAAACAACTGGAATTCATAAAGTAAGTTGGTAGACTATCAGCGGCATTAAAAAGAAATAAAATCTTTTTAAAGATATATAAAACATTAAAACGATATAAATAACTTTATAGTGATGATATGTCAAGTGAAATTAACGAAAAAAATACCGAAGAAGCAGACGTTGCCATGCTTGGCAACAATCTGTGCACCCTAATGAAAAAGTTTAATGTTGACTCATCCGAGCTAAGCAAAAAAACTGGCATCGCTTTAACAACTTTGAATAGTTTAAAAAGAGGAATTGGCAACCCTACTTTATCTACACTAAATCTGTTAGCAGAATTTTTTAATGTTTCTATAGGCCAGCTCACAGAAAATAACTTATCTATTCTAACCAAAGACACTCGCATTATTTACGATATTCCACTTTTAAATTTTGACGAACTCCTAAATTTCCTAAATAATCAAAATAAATACAATAATACGATATCCACGCAACTAGACTCATGGCAACCAAACAAATACTATGCAATAAAAATCAATAATAATGCGATGAGCCCGGTATTTGAAAAAGGATCTATTTTTGTAATTGCCCAAAATATAAATATTCATGATGGAGACATAGCGCTAGTTCAATTCGACGGACATCAACCTTGCTTTAGGAGAATATTCATTGAAGGCAAGTCATATTTTTTCAAACCAATTTCAGAAATGATAGGTAATAGCTTAATAAAAGATAATAATTGCGCAATCCACGGAATCGTAATTAAAGCAATTCAACATTTTCATGATTAATATAAATGCATAAACTAAAATTATACGCTCCATTAATTGGCCTTATGATTACTGTACTATTAATCTGTGATGCTTTAGCTTTTAAAGTAGTCTCTATTAATGGTCATGACTTCTCAGCAAGCGGACTCATTTTTCCGCTAGGATTTTTATTTGCAAGCGTTATCACTGAAGTATATGGTTTTGCTTTGGCAGGGCGAATTATTTGGACTCAAATTTTATGCCAAGCCTTGTTTATTCTTACTGTCAACCTATTTGTATTGCTTCCTTCTCCGATTGATTCAGTCACTACGCAATATTACTTAAATCTTTATAACAACCTTTGGCATGTATTGATCGCATCAACTACGGCTGTTTTATCAGCTTACTTTACAAATGATATTATTATGTCTAAACTAAAAATATATTTATCTGGGGACTATTTTCTACTAAGATTTATAGTTTCAAATGCGATTAGCGCAGGAATTTTAGTATCAATTTCTTATCCCATTAACTTTTACGGCATATATACTTTAAATCAAATTGCAGCAATTGCATTTAATACATGGATATATAAGTTAATTTTTGCAATCGCATTGTTTCCATTTGCTACACTCTTAGCAAACATAATTAAACGTATTGAAAGAATTGATTATTACGATTATGGTATTTCATACAATCCATTATTTGTTTTTAAACAAAATACGCTCGGTGAAAACAAATACAAGAAATATAACATTGGGAGTAATAAATTTTGAAAATTATTCAAATAAGTGATACTCATTTATTTACCGATGATAATTCATCTATCTTCGGAGTAAAAAGTAACATCAAATTTAAAGAAGTAATGACGAAAATCATTCAAGAAGATATTCATGATACAGACCTGATTCTTCTAACAGGAGACATATCCCAAGATGAAACCATAGAATCCTATTCAAAAATCGTCCATTCTTTAGTATCGCTTACTGTTCCTACTTATTGGCTATCAGGAAATCATGATAACTTATCTGTAATGCACTCAGTCTTTCATAATAAAAAAAACTTATATTACGAAGGTGAACTTTCATTTCAGCATTGGCACTTTATTTTTCTTAATACACAAGTAACAGGAAGAGATGACGGACAATTATCACATTCTGAACTAAAAAAATTAAGTGAAAGCTTAGGCAGAATTCCGTCAAATAAGAAAATTGGAATTGTTATGCATCATCATCCTGCTCCTGTTGGCACTCCTCTCATAGATAACTACATTTTGAAAGATACACAGCAATTTTGGGATATTATATCTACAAACAAAGCTGTGAATCTTATTATTTGCGGCCATGTTCATGGAGATTATTCTTTTACCTTTAATACTGTTAATATTGAGTCAGCACCTGCCACTTGTTTACAGTGGAAAAAAGGAACTACTGATTTAATCTTAGATGAAAGGATCGGTTATAAAGTATACTACTTTGATAAAGAAAGTTATTCTGCAAA
>Ga0207054_1257_pt1 | contig 11854 bp, 11 predicted proteins | sample Alteio_BWMinCont_60_FD_153288 | JGI IMG/M metagenome (GOLD analysis project Ga0207054, IMG submission 153288) | Enriched cells from forest soil in Barre Woods Harvard Forest LTER site, Petersham, Massachusetts, United States -... | ecosystem: Environmental > Terrestrial > Soil > Temperate forest >... | reverse complement strand
CCAGCGCCGTGCTGAATGCCTGCTGCGTCCCTCGCTGGCGCTCCGCCGCTCCACCGGACTTCTGCAGAATTTTGACGGAAAATAATCCGCGGCGCTTCAGTTCTGCCGCCAACTCCCGCGTGAGCAGCCTGCCGTAGGTGTGAAGTTCCGTCTGCATGCCGCGCTCGCTTGCGTAGGCTATTAATTCCGGAAGGTCCGCCCGCAGCAAGGGCTCGCCGCCTGCCAGGCGCAGCCGGGTGACGCCGTATGCCGCCAGGTCGTCAATTAGAGCCTTGCCCTCGGCCGTGGTGAGCTCGGGTTGGTCATCGTGCCGGAAGCCGCAGATCGAAGCAGTGGAATTCAGGTGGTTGGACCGGGTCACTTGCCAGGTTACCGCGGGCTTGGGAAGTGCCGAAGAACACGGCGCGGAATCATCAGAGGCGATACGTGTAAATGGGACGACCAGGTTGACGATTGGCGCAGTGGCTTCCAACGACAGAGAACGATTCAGCTGGGTGATGTCCAACATCACTGGCCCCTTTTCTTACCTGAGTTGTCCGCTAAGATTTGCCTGATCAAACACTGGAATTTTTTTATGGGGGCTGAAGATCGCGGTTCGTCCGATTTCCGTGATCTCCAACCCCCAACCTGGTTTTTTCCAGGTTTCTAGGACCCGAAGTCCCTCGCGCTAGTAATTAGGGCAAGCTGTGTGCCAAAGTGACCCGATAGCCGAAGTTGCAGACCTTGGATGATAAATTATTGAAAGTAAATGAGTTAATAAAATTAGAATCGTCTGAGGCCAGGGGAGGATTCTCGAGAGGGTCCGGACATTAATGCGTTAAATAACGGTCATCCTGTCCCCTGTGGTGTGAAAAAACGCACGCCCCGGAACCTTCAGGCACCCCGTAGGCGATTGCATTCACGGTTAAGCTCTAACTGTTCCGGAGGTTTTTGGGGATTCTCGGAATATCCACAATCGAGTCGCAAAGCGCCGTCCCCATTTTCGCAATTCTTGAATTGCCGGCACGGTCTTGATACTTTAACTACTCCACCATTTTCGAAAGGATGGACCATGAAGCATTCAATCATCGTTCTCGTTTGCATTCTTGCATCGGCGGGAATTCTGCTGGCGCAAACGGATTCGCCGCAGACTCCGGCGCCCGCCACAACTCCTGCGAAGACTTCCACCACCACAACCGCGAAAAAGCCCACTTCAGCTACGGCTCCCAAAGCGGCAACCAGCAAGAGCACACACACGGTCGCGCCCAACACCGCAACTTCTCATGCCGCGACCCATGCCGCAACCGCAACGGCCGGCGCCAGGACGACTTCCTCGCCAACCGTGCATTGGATCACGACAGGTTCCGGCTTGAAGTATAAGGACACGGTGGTGGGTAAGGGTCCGCAGCCCAAGCCGGGCGATGCGATTCAGGTGAACTACACGGGCCGATTCCCGGACGGCAAAGTTTTTGACAGCTCGCTCACCTCAGGCAGAACTCCCTTTGAACTCCATGTGGGCCGCGGCGAAGTTATCAAAGGATGGGATGAGGGGCTTTCAACGATGCATGTGGGGGGAAAGCGCAAACTGATTATTCCTCCGAGCCTTGCGTATGGAGCGGCGGGAGCCGGCGGCGTGATTCCGCCCAATGCCACGCTGACGTTTGATGTCGAGCTTCTCAAGATCAATTAGTTGAGGCGGCGATTGCGCGTGGAGGCAGGGCCGTGGGAATATTCGCCGAGATTGGCCTTTTGGCGTCAGGCGTTCTTATGGTGCTGGGAATCAGCCTGGTGCTTCTGGCGAGCGGAATGGGCCTGAAGGTTGCCGGCGGCATCCTCGCTCTTCTGGGCGGACTGACGCTGGCGCTGCAACTGTGGATTTACTATAAGCGCTGGCACAATTATTGATGCTGAACGTAAAACGTGAGGACAAGGGCGCGCAGGGTCTAATCGATCGGCCATCCTCCGCTGTCACAATCTTCACACAACTGTAAACAAGGTTTTAATGCGTGCGTAACAGTCTCTGCGATGCTTGAATCATGGGCCGAGTCCAAATAGAGCCGTATCCCCCGGCAAGAAAGGTGATGATGGAGATAAAATTTGCGCGCAATGAGTCTGTTGCAGACGCCATTATGAATTTATTGCACGAAGCAACCGGTTCCATTGACGCGGCGCTTTACCGATTCAACCATCCCGGCCTGGCGCGGGCGCTGGAAGAAGTGGCCGAGCGCGGAGTCAACGTTCGCCTGCTGGTCGATGGGAACAAGTACAAGGAGAGCCGCACGACGCAGGAGCTCCTCGACGGCGATCATATCCCGTTTCGCCTGGCGTTCGGGCGGCAGGGACGCGGCTCAAAGATGCACCACAAATTCGTCATTATTGATCATCAGACAGTGCTCACGGGCAGCTATAATTGGACGCACGAATCAGAAGAGGAAAACCAGGAAAGCGTTCTGATCCTTCGAGACAAATCCGCCGTGGAAGCCTACGCGGGAGAGTTTGAAGCCTTGTGGGCAGACGCTCGGGACGTTTCGAAGGAGCAAGAGTAGACCGTCCTTATTCCCTGCCGAGGACGTGGAATACTTTGCAGGGGCGAACTCCAGTCACCCCGCCCCTGTATGGTGGTAAGAATAAGAATCGGACTGAGGGCTCCGCCGCGGCATCGAACGCCTTATGAGTGAAAATCTTCGCATGGAAGCGACCTATGACCTATAAAGAGACTAGTGAGGGCCGTGCTGCGCGCCCATCGGAGTACGAACTTTACGTCGTGCGGCACGGAATTGCCGAGGAGCGCGAAGTCTCGACGGTCATGGAAGATGCCAAGCGGTCCCTGACTACCGAGGGTAAAGAGAAGATGCGCGAAATCGCAGCCGGCCTGGTGAGTGTCGGCATGGAGGTGGATTGGATCGTTTCCAGCCCGCTTGTCCGCGCTGTGCAGACCGCAGAAATCTTGGCAGAGGGCGTGGGTTCAAAGCCTCCCCTGGACACCTGCGATGCGCTGTCGCCGGGCGGCGCTCCGGAAGCCTTGGTGACCTTTCTTGCCAAGCGACCCAACCGCCGGCGCGTTGTGGTGGTGGGCCACGAGCCGGACCTGGGTGGATTGGCGGCGCGATTAATCGGCGCCGGACGCAACGCCAACATGCCTTTCAAGAAGGGTGGCTGTTGTCTGATCACGTTCAACGAATTCCCTCCGAAAACTCCCGGCCGACTGGTGTGGTGGCTGCCGCCGCGCGTTATGCGAAAACTGGGTTAACCAGCGGGTTCAAAACCGTCGCCCCGGGAAATCGTGCCCAAGGCAGGCGGGCGGGTCAGTTTCCCGTGCTCGGCTGATGAGTCCGCTAAAGGTGGAGAATGTCGAACGCACTTTTTGGAATAGGATTAACCGCAATACTTGCGTTGCCCGTGGTGTTGGGTTTGGCGGGAGGTTGGGACCAGCCGGCAGCAGATCCTCCGCAGGCCGAGATTACCAACGGCGAGCTGCGCGCAAAGTTGTACCTGCCAGATGCACAGCGCGGATTCTATCGCGGAACGCGCTTTGACTGGGCGGGCGTTGTCTCGTCGCTGGAATATCGCGGCCACAATTTTTACGGGCAGTGGTACACAAGATCGGACCGGCGCGTGCACGACTTCGCGTTTGAGGGCGATGACATCGTTACTTCCACGTGCTGCACCATCATGGGTCCGGTGGAGGAGTTCAAAAGCAACGAGAAGGCCCTTGGATTTGACGACGCAAAGGTAGGCGGCACTTTTATCAAGATCGGCGTGGGAGTGCTGCGTAAGGACGGCGCGGAGTACGATGTTTTCAAGCAATACGAGCTCGTCGACCCGGGCAAGTGGACGGTCAAGACTCATGCGGACTCGGTGGAGTTCACACACGAGTTGACTGACCCATCATCAGGCTACGGATACAACTATCGCAAAGTGGTGCGCCTGGTGGCGGGCAAGCCGGAAATGGTGCTGGAACATCATTTGAAAAATACCGGGCGCCGCGCCATTCAAGGCACCGTGTACGGCCACAATTTTCTGATGCTTGACCGGCAGACGATCGGTCCGGATTTTACCGTCTCGGTTCCTTTTGCGATTGAAGCCAGTCCCGCGCCACACGCGGATTTGGCGAAGGTGGATGGCAAAAAATTCCACTATCTCCGGCAGCTCGTGGGTCGCGACGTGGTCTACACGCAAGTCTCAGGGTTTTCGAGCGATCCGAAAGACAACGAAGTGCGCATTGAGGACCGCCGCGTGGGAGCGGGTATGGTGATCCGCGGCAATCGCCCGCTATCGCACATGGCGCTGTGGTCGATCCGCAGCGTCCTGGCCGTGGAGCCTTTTATCGCGATGGCCATTGAACCCGGCAATGAATTTGATTGGGATGTGACCTACGAATACTACACAGTTCCGCCAACCTCAAAATGAGGAATGATGGAACCCGCTCCGCGACTACAAACTGGCATACACTTTGATGCTCTGAAGCTTGTCTTGTCCGAGGCCACTCAATTCAGCTTCCTTAAGCCACCCTTCGCGCAGCAGTACTCCGAACACCATGTCGAGCTTTGAGTACCGGTAATCGTATTTCCGGTCGACCTGGCGGCGTTCTTCGGAAAGGTAGTCGTGAAGTCGCCAAATCTGCTTGACGTCGTCCTTCGCTCCAAGCATCTGTACCACTTTGGCGCGGATGGCACGGCACTCCCTTTCAAAGGCCGCGTCGAACGCTTTTCTTGCTGCTTGCTTCTCTGCATTTGACCAGTGGAGGTCGCCCATACTTCCTCCCTTTCGCCGCAATGACTTTGCAGAACTTCCGATGATCCTATCTCGCTCCTTCAGCAAAAGCAAAAGGGGCGCACAATGTGCGCCCCTTGATCTTGCCGTCGAGTAGCAACTTTTAAGTTTCGACTGATGCAAACGCTTAATCCCGGCGACGAGCGACGCTCCCACTCAGACGCCCGCGCAGTACCGCGGGTCCGGGAGGAGTTTGCATCGATTAGGCGGAGCCCGTTTACCTGGTCCCGCTCGGCTCCCGTCTGCACCAACCCCAGTGTTCCCAAGCGTCCAAACAAATATTAGTGACGATTTTCCCAATCGCTGTAAGGTCCACCTGCGCGGGCAGTGGAGAGCTTTCCGCGGCCGCGTCCAATTCCGCCATCAACCGATTTGCTTCTGAGATGACCCTGTCTTCGGACCATTCGCCGCGGCGTATCGCAATCAGCTTGCTCCGTTCGGGTTCAGGACGGGGCAGCGTCACCCAGCCCTTGCTGACAAATTCAATGCCTTCATGCAAGAGGCGCAGGACATGCATGCCGGCTTTCACGTCGTAGCCGAACTTTTCTTCCAGCTCCGGGCGTTGGCCGTGCTTTCCCCGCCCCCGATCGCCCGTCATGCGCCGGAGCTGGGCGTCCGCATAACCTTTATATTTACGGGCATGGGCTTTTGACAGGAACAAGTCCCGTGATGCCAGCACCCGGCTCCAAAAGACTTCATCGGCGTCCGCCGGCGAGAAGAGCATGTGCAGGATCGTGGGGTTGCCGGCAGCCGCCAGGCGCGCAAACCTTCGCAATGAATAGCAGATTACGTCCACGTCACCGGCCTGATTGCGACGGCTGTCAGGCGCGGTGGAGGAGACAAAATGGGGAAACTCTTCCCAAAAGCAACACTGCGGCGATTCGATGAAGACTCCGTAAATGTCGTGGTCATCCGTGCCCTCCAGCTTCACGCCGTGCAGCTGCGAGCCACCCACCAGGGCATGGATCAGCCGCCCACGCTCGGACGGGAAGCCGTGCGCGATGACTTCGTCCATAACGTGCATCGAATTTGGGGATTCCGAGTTGTTCACGAATCTTCCTATTTCCGGGGCGACCGAGTCTGTTCCTTGTGTTGCCTACTGGCCTGTGACTAAACGGCAAACTTCTGATTCTACACGGCCGGCGAAAGTGAAAGTCACAGGTTATTCAATCCGGCCCCCTGGCGGGGGCTGGGCTGCCTTCTGCTTACTGCCTACTATTCAGAGCCATGCCCCAATAAGGCCAACTTCGCAAAAGGGCCTCAAGCTAGGAACGGATTTACTGCCCGGACGGTGCCATAAAGACGCCCATGCTCAAAATCCTCGGAAAGCAGTTCCGTAAGCCCGTAATGCTCGGCGTAGGCCCACATGTGAGCATCGTACCAGGAAAGCTGATAAGCCGCAGCCCCACGCAGAGCGGTGCGCACCAAGGCCTCCGCGGGGTATAGAATCGCAAACTGTGCCAGTATTTCTTCGGCCTCACGGAAAGCCGAAGCCTTCGAAAGCAATGGGAGCCCGTTTCTGCGAGGCCGCGTGACGGCGGCCACGAACTCCACGACCGCCTGGTGCGGGACTCGGAGCGTATCTTCTTTGAGACCCCGGTTGAGCAGTTCGGAAGCGATGCGTTGCTTGCGCCGGTCCGCAGGATCGAACAGATAGACGAGAACGTTGGTATCAACGAGTGCGGCCACGCGTGTAGAGGTCCTCCCGCCGCCAGCCACGCTCAATCTCGTGGGGCTTCCGTGGGCGCTCAAGGGGTTCTTCGGTCTTCTCCGGATGGCGCTCGCGATGCCGTTGACGTTCCAGCATCTTTTGGAACAGCATCAGACGCTCTTCCACGCTTCGTAGGTGCTGGGAAGCGACGCGGGACTTCGTTGGAACCACGCGAATCACTTCGCCGGCGGGGACCCAGTCAAGATCATCCCCCGGCCGAATGCCGTAGCGGTCGGCGATCGCCTTGGGAACCGTCAATTGCAGCTTACTGGTGACTTTCGCCATACCCTTACTATAGCAAGGATAAAATCCTTGTCAAGACGGGAACCAACCCAAAACGGGTTCGCATAACGCGAGGCCGTCCATTTTCTGCCGACTGCCTTCCGCTTGCCACCTACTCTCATAATCCGTGGTCAATAGCGACCCAAATGAAAAAGGCCCAGGTTTGGAAACCTGAGCCTTTTTCTAAATTAATCCCGGCGACGACTGCACTGATCTGCGAACATCGGACCCGCGACGCCAGGCGCAAGCCCATTCTCTTCAGACGGTGGTCGGCATGCGGTTCTTAAGCTCCTTAGCTTCGGCGATGAAGGCTTGGTCCTCTTCGCTCCAGTAAATAATCATTTCATACTTCGGCATCGGGCTCGGCTCCCAGTTTGTATTTCAGCAGAATGGCGCGTACCTGTTTCACTTGATACGGCTTGGCCTTTGAGCCTCCACCGCTTCTTTCCAAAGGATGTGATGGCTGCCTTTGATCCGTTCCTGAAATCCCAACCGCAACAGTATACTTCGAACCCCGGCGACGACCGACTCTCCCACGCAGTCGCCCGCGCAGTACCATGGGCCCTGGAGAGCTTAGCCTCCGCATTCGGAATCGGGAATCAAACGGTCGCAGCGCTGTGCTCCTCGCCAGCCAGCCACCAATGGCTAGGACCCACGTTTCAACCAAGCTCGCGGAGTATTCTACGCGCCTGGGAATGTCCGTTTGCTGCCGCTCGCTCGAACCAGTGCTTTGCAATCCGGAGATTCCGCCGCACGCCATCTCCGTGGCGATAGCACAAGGCGAGATTCCACTGGGCTTTAGCATCGCCTTGGCGAGCTGCCCGTCTGTACCACTTCACCGCGAGTACGCAGTTTTTGCGTACCCCTATCCCTTCGTGCAAGCAATAGCCAAGGTCTCTTTGCGCTTCGACATCGTCCCGTTTTGCGGCCTTGTTTAACCAATACAAGGCGGCCTTGAGGTTTTTCCGGCGCCCAATTCCATCGCGGTAACCGAGAGCGAGGTTGTACTGGGCCTCGGGGTGCCCCTGGATCGCCGCTTTCGCGTACCAATCCATCGCCTTGCGCCGGTCTTTTTTCTGGCCTCTGGCAAAGTCGAAGCATGTCCCAAGGTAAAACTGCGCCCTGCCATGCCCTCTGAGCGCCGCCAATCTGAAGAGAACCGCGGCAAACTTCCAGTTCGGCCGCCTTCGGTTGTACACAAGTCGGTACGCGAGACGAAATTGTGCATCCGGATATCCCGCCTTAGCAAGTTTCTCGAGCGCGCGAGTTGTAATCATAACGCGGTCTGTCGAGTGCCCACCGTTTCAGACGCAGATGCAAGATTTCAGTGAACTATAAAGCAAAATGACGTTACCCGATGTTAGTAACTTGGCGGTAGCGAAGCAAACGATCTCCTAGAAAGCAAAACGGCCCAGCACAATGTGCTGGGCCGTTTCTATTGAATTAATCCCGGCGACGACCGACTCTCCCACGCAGTCGCCCGCGCAGTACCATGGGCCCTGGAGGGCTTAACTTCCGTGTTCGGGATGGGAACGGGTGTGACCCCTCCGGTATGATCGCCGGAAAATTGGGAAAGCAGGTGTCAGGTGCCAGGTATCAGGTGCCAGGGGAATGGAAATGCGTTCCCTGACACCTGATACCAGACACCTGGTACCTGGCTTTCTGAATAGTGTGGCGTCCAAAGTAAAGGCGATAAACTGAAGATGATGTTGATATACTGAGCAGATTTATGGTCAAGCCGAACGGGCGATTAGGACTGGTCAGCTTAACACATTGCTGTGCTTACACACCCAGCCTATATACGTCGTAGTCTTCGACGGCCCTTCAAAGGGGTTGCGTTCGTGTAGCACGCGAACGCGCACCCTTGGGAGATCGAATCTTGGGGCGTGCTTCCCGCTTAGATGCTTTCAGCGGTTATCACTTCCAGACTTCGCTACCCAGCCGTGCCACTGGCGTGACAGCTGGTTCACAAGAGGTCTGTTCATCCCGGTCCTCTCGTACTAAGGACAACCCCCCTCAAATCTCCTACGCCCACACCAGATAGGGACCGAACTGTCTCGCGACGTTCTGAACCCAGCTCACGTACCGCTTTAATGGGCGAACAGCCCAACCCTTGGAAGCTTCTACACCTCCAGGATGCGATGAGCCGACATCGAGGTGCCAAACCGCTGCGTCGATGTGAACTCTTGGCAGCGATCAGCCTGTTATCCCCGGCGTACCTTTTATCCGTTGAGCGATGGCCCTTCCATACAGAACCACCGGATCACTAGGTCCGACTTTCGTCTCTGCTTGACTTGTTGGTCTCGCAGTCAGGCTGGCTTATGCCCTTGCACTCGACGGCTGATTTCCAAACAGCCTGAGCCAACCATAGAGCGCCTCCGTTACAATTTAGGAGGCGACCGCCCCAGTCAAACTACCCGCCTAGCCATGTTCCTGACCCGGATCACGGGTCGAGGTTAGAACCACAGAATCGTCAGGGTGGTATCTCACCGTTGGCTCCCCCTGCCCCGAAAAGCAAGGTTCAAAGCCTCCCACCTATCCTGCGCAGACAAACCCATAGTTCAAGGCTAGGGTGTAGTAAAGGTGCACGGGGTCTTTCCGTCTAGGTGCGGGAAACCGGCATCTTCACCGGTACTACAAGTTCGCTGAGTCACTCGTCACGACAGTCGCTCCATCGTTACGCCATTCGTGCAGGTCGGAACTTGCCCGACAAGGAATTTCGCTACCTTAGGACCGTTATAGTTACGGCCGCCGTTCACCGGGGCTTCAGATCAAAGCTGCCGGGGATTGCTCCCCATGACCTCTCCCTTTAACCTTCCAGCACCGGGCAGGCGTCAGCCCCTATACGTCGTATTCGACTTAGCAGAGACCTGTGTTTTTGTTAAACAGTCGCGGAGCGCGTTTCACTGCGACCGCCTCGGGCTATGAACCCTAGCGCGGCACTCCTTCTCCCGAAGTTACGGAGTTAATTTGCCTAGTTCCTTAACGAGTGTTCTCTCAAGCGCCTTTGGATATTCACCTCGTCTACCTGTGTCGGTTTGTGGTACGGTTGCGATCAGAACTGCTTAGCGGATTTTCTTGGCAGCGTGATATCACGGACTTTACAGGGCCAAAGCCCTTCGGCTCACACCTCAGAATTGGCTTTAAACCGACCCGGTGGATTTGCCTGCCAGGTCTTCCTTGGAGCGCACATCGCCATCCATCAGACGACTCCGTTAACCTCCTGCGTCCCCGCATCGTCGTAACGTTCTTACCGCAGTGCCGGAATATTAACCGGCTGTCCATCAGCTACGCCTTTCGGCCTCGCCTTAGGGACCGACTTACCCTGAGCGGATTAACCTTTCTCAGGAATCCTTAGACTTTCGGCGCGGAGGGTTCCCACCTCCGTTATCGCTACTTATGCCGGCAGGGTCACTTGAATACGGTCCACGAGCCCTCACGGTCTCGCTTCAAACTGTATTCAACGCTCCTCTACCAGATGTAAATCCTTGCGGAATTACAAATCCGCAGCTTCGGTAAATGGCTTGAGCCCCGTTAAATTATCGGCGCAAAGCCGCTCGACCAGTGAGCTGTTACGCTTTCTTTAAAGGATGGCTGCTTCTAAGCCAACCTCCTGGCTGTCTGAGCGACTCCACTTCCTTTCCCACTTAGCCATTGCTTCGGGACCTTAGCTGGCGGTCTGGGCTATTTCCCTCTCGACAACGAAGCTTAGCCCCCGCTGTCTGACTCCCGGACTGTGCTTCGCGGCATTCAGAGTTTCGTTGGATTTGGTATCCGTTAACGGACCCTAGTCCATCGAGTACTTTACCACCGCGAGCAATCATCCGAGGCTAGCCCTAAAGCTATTTCGAGGAGAACGAGCTATCACGGAATTTGATTGGCCTTTCACTCCTACCCTCAGTTCATCAGAGCTGTTTTCAACCAACACCTGTTCGGGCCTCCGGCCGCTGTTACACGGCTTTCACCCTGACCAAGGGTAGATCATCCCGCTTCGCGTCTATTGCCCGCCACTGAACGCCCTGTTCAGACTCGCTTTCGCTACGGCTCACTCCCCCTTGCGGGATCATCGTTTAACCTTGCGACGGACAATAACTAGCCGGCTCATTATGCAATAGGCACGCCGTCAGGCTTGCCCGCTTGCGCGGACGTTGCCCTTCGACTGCTTGTAGGCGTACGGTTTCAGGTACTTTTCACTCCCCTCGCCGGGGTTCTTTTCACCTTTCCCTCACGGTACTGGTTCACTATCGGTCGCTAGAACGTATTTAGCCTTACGGGATGGTCCCCGTGGATTCTCGCAGGGTTTCTCGTGCCCCGCGATACTCAGGAACGTGCGTAAGAGTCCAGTCAGCTTTCGTCTACGTGGTTATCACACTCTATGACCGGCCTTTCCAGGCCATTCGACTAGCTGCTGGTTTGGTAACTCTCCGGCTCTACACCGACGCACGCCCTACAACCCCCAGCCCTCCACTGAAATCTCATGCCTGAGATCTCAGTGGAAGACTGGGTTTGGGCTCTTCCGCGTTCGCTCGCCGCTACTAGCGGAATCACTATTGTTTTCTTTTCCTCCAGGTACTGAGATGGTTCACTTCCCTGGGTTAGCTCGTACCCGCCTATGTATTCAGCGGGCCGTTACTGGGTTTTTCCCAGTAGGGTTTCCCCATTCGGACACCCCCGGATCAAAGGGTACTTCCCCCTCCCCGAGGCTTTTCGCAGGTAGCCGCGTCCTTCATCGCCGTCTAGCGCCAAGGCATCCACCGTACGCCCTTAGTAGCTTGACCATAATATCTGCTCAACGCATCAAGAACAGCCAACAGCCTACAGATTACAGCCAGTAGCAAAAGCCCTGGGAAGAACCCTTACTCCTGACCTTCAATTTCGACTGTCAACTGCTTTTCGTCTTGCAGATTCGCCTTTACTAACACTGCCCGGATCCAACCCGGACAGTTTGTAGCCGCCACATTCAGCCCCGCACTTCTCGCTTGGCGTGAGAATCAGGTACCGAACCATGACGACTACGACTACTAAGTAGACGCCACACTATTCAATTTTCAAAGATCGTCGAGTGCTCAAAGCCGACTTGCGTCTCCTGAGCCTCTTCCTGCAACCTTG
>Ga0207054_1255_pt1 | contig 11861 bp, 13 predicted proteins | sample Alteio_BWMinCont_60_FD_153288 | JGI IMG/M metagenome (GOLD analysis project Ga0207054, IMG submission 153288) | Enriched cells from forest soil in Barre Woods Harvard Forest LTER site, Petersham, Massachusetts, United States -... | ecosystem: Environmental > Terrestrial > Soil > Temperate forest >... | reverse complement strand
AAGCAAAGTTAGGCATCAATAAAAATATCAACCTTAATTTTGTCAACTCGATGGAGATTGACCTGGATTTTGAACAAAATCCGGATGGCCGTTATCACCTAAGTAAAAGTAATACCGTGGCCGATTTCGGGTTAAATAAATCAAAAACCGGTGGTTTATTCGGCATCAGGGATGTAACTTATAAAGATTACATTGTAAATAATCCACGTCCGGATAGTACTTACAAAAACTCCTCTACAACAGAGTTATCGGATGAGGTAAAAAACCGTAGCGACCAGTTTTGGGCACAAAACCGTTTAGATACGCTTACTACTGCCGAATCAAAGGTTTATAAAAACATCGACAGCTTGAAAAACATGCCGTCGTTTAAACGCACACTGAATATTGCCACACTGTTCTTCGCCGGCTATTATCCACTTAAATATTTTGAAATAGGACCGTCAAACACATTTTATAGCTTCAACCCTATTGAAGGTTTTAAATTACGTTTGGGAGGAAGAACTACGCCCGATTTGAGTAAGCGCTATTACTTTGAAACTTATGCTGCTTATGGTTTTAAGGATGATAAATGGAAATATTTTTTAAGCGGCACCTATTCATTAAATGATAAATCTATTTATAAATTCCCACAAAACTACTTACGGGCCAGTTTTCAGCGGGATACTAAAATACCGGGTTTAAACCTGCAGTTTGTGCAGCAGGATAACTTTTTTCTATCCTTTAAACGAGGTGTAAATGATAAATACCTGTATAACGATTATTATAAATTTGACTATGTCCATGAGTATGAAAATCATTTTTCATATAGCCTGGAGCTAAGAAACTGGAAACAATCGCCTGCAGGCTCATTATATTTTAATAATGACCTGGGCACAATCCCGAGCCTTACCACTACCGAAGCTAATTTGACCCTCCGTTACGCTCCACATGAGCAATTTTACCAGGGTAAAATTTATAGAGTGCCGGTGCCAAGCAAATACCCGGTATTTACTTTAGATTATACACAAGGGTTTAAAGATGTATTTAAAGGTGCTTACAATTACGCAAACTTACATGCGCGGATTGATAAAAGACTATACCTTTCTCAGTTAGGTTTTGCTGATGCTTCGGTTGAAGCGAGTCATATTTTCGGGCAGGTACCTTACCCCTTGCTTGATATTTTCCAGGCCAACCAAACTTATGCGTACAGTTTATACTCCTACAACTTAATGAACTTTTTAGAGTTTGTGGGCGACCGATACGAAAGTGTTAATATTGATCAGCATTTTATGGGCTTCTTTTTTAACAAGGTCCCGCTATTAAAAAAATTAAAATGGCGCGAAGTAGTTACATTTAAAGCGGCTTGGGGTGGTTTAAGCGATCAGAATAACCCAACACTTCATCCGTCATTATATCAATTCCCGGTTACAGCAACAGGTCAGCCCATTACTTATGCCTTAAATGGCACACCTTATATGGAAGGTAGCGTTGGTATTGAAAATATCTTTAAATTCGTACGCGTTGATTTAGTTAGGCGTTTCGACTATTTAGATCATCCGGAGGTTTCCAAATACGGTATAAGGGCAAGGGTTAAGATCGATTTTTAATAATGGAACAACAAACATCCATACGTACAAACGTTCAATTAGGCATTTATAAAATAATTGATCCGTTTGTTAAAGTTTTGATCAAATTAGGTTTAACACCTAATGCGGTTACTACTATTGGATTTGTTTTGAATATTGGTGTAGCTATAATATTTGTTATAGGTGGCGAAGAAGGAAATCGTGGCGACTTAACCTATGTTAGTTGGGCGGGCGCCTTAATTCTGTTTGCCGGCCTTTTTGATATGCTGGATGGACAGGTGGCAAGATTAGGCAATATGAAATCTGTATTTGGTGCCTTATATGATTCTGTATTGGACAGGTATAGTGAACTAATTATGTTTTTTGGCATTTGCTACTACCTGGTAGCTCATCACTATTTCTTAAGCTCCATATTTGCTTTTGTAGCCATGATCGGCTCTATGATGGTAAGTTATGTAAGAGCGAGGGCCGAGGGCTTGGGTATCGAATCAAAAGGCGGATTAATGCAAAGGCCCGAACGTGTAATTACTATTGGCTTGTTTGCTATAATTTGTGGTTTAACCTCTTTATACATTGGCGGCGATTATAAATTATATGTTCCGGGCATAAGGTTCCATGTTTTTGAAACCATGTCAATTTTCACCATACCCATCACGGTACTTGCCGTTTTAACTAATATAACCGCTTATAAAAGATTGACGGGAGCTCGAAAAAACCTGTCGGATCAAGGAAGAGAATAAAGTTGTTGAGAAATGAGATTACTTTTTACACTATTATCGTTTTTATATATTTCCCCTTCATTTATATCGTCGGGGAGGCAGTCTGATCGTCATCCGGTGGCAGTTTCAATCCCGGCAGATGATAAGTTCCCTGTCCCAGCCGAAAATATAAGCCGTTTGTTTTTTGTACAACGCAGCCCAAATACCAACACCATTATTTACGAGCTAAATAATAAAGATGGCAGGTTAGATCCCGAGAATCCTATTCACGTATATTGGTTACGTTATGCCGATAAGGGCCAGAAAGAAGAGTTAAACTATGTACAACGTAAATTTGCCTATGGCTTAACCACACGGCCGTTGGGAAACGACCAGTATGATGTCAGATTTGTGTCGTATAAAAAATTTCCGCTTACATTGATGAAGGCCGGAGATGGAAAATATCATATCTTCGCGAATATTGAACAAAAGCAAATGATACTTAGCCGTATCTTTATTAAAATAGAGGGTGGTTCCTTTTGGCTTCCAAATGTAGTGTACATTGAATTAAAGGGCACCGACCCTGCTACAGGCAGAGAAATTACAGAACATTTTAAACCCTGAGAACTATGAAGAAAAATTATATCTCTAATTCGCAAGAATCTGTAAGAATGTTTAAGAGTGATCTTTTAGAAGCTTTATCTAAAGTTCACTTTTTGGTACCCATATTTATTTTTATACCGGTAATAGGCTTTTTTATATATGAGGCTGTTGATAAAAATATAGGTTGGCTTACTTTCTTTGAAATGTTTATCCTGGGCCTGTTTGTCTGGACGCTGGTTGAATACCTGATGCACCGTTTTTTATTTCATTATATGCCACCCGATAAACCCTGGGCGCAAAGGCTGCATTTTATTTTTCACGGGGTACACCATGATTATCCAAGCGATGCTAAGCGTTTAGTTTTACCGCCGTCTGTAAGTATCCCATTGGCTACGGCCTTTTACTTTTTATTTAATGCTATTTTGCCGGTTAATTATATCTATGGCTTTTTTCCGGCCTTTTTATTGGGCTATCTTTTTTATGACGAATCGCACTATGCTATCCATCATTTTAACTTTAAAGGCAGCCTTTGGAAAAAAATAAAACAACATCACATGCTGCACCACTACCAGGACCCCGCTAAAGGTTATGGAGTAAGCTCTCCTCTATGGGATAAAATATTCCGTTCAGACTTTATAAAAAAATAGCATGAATCATGATGATGATAAAAAATTAGCAGTTAGTTTAAAATCATTTATAACTGTTTCTCTTTTATCTATTGCTTATTTACTGCTTTCCCGTTGGGTAGTTGGCTACAAAATAGACCAGGTAGTATTGGTAGCCATATTCAATGTTCTGTTTTATCTTTCTGCAATCACCCGCAAGTTTATTGTAGGTTTCTCCGTATTCATTGTTTACTGGATCATTTTTGATTACATGAAGGCTATTCCCAATTATACCTTCAGCGATGTTCATATTGCCGACCTGTATAACCTGGAAAAACATCTTTTCGGCATCAACTACAACGGCACACAGTTAACGCCCAATGAATACTGGCGCATAAACGGAACAACAGTTTTGGATGTAACAGCGGGCCTTTTCTATATCTGCTGGATACCTGTACCGCTTTCATTTGCTGCTTTCCTGTTCTTTAAAAACCGGAAAGAGTTTTTGTCCTTCGCCTTAACATTCTTAGTGGTGAACCTGTTAGGATTTGTGGTGTACTACCTCTACCCTGCCGCTCCGCCCTGGTATGTATATGAACATGGCTTTAATTTTAACCCGGCAACACCCGGTAATACCGGCGGACTGGCTAAGTTTGATGCCTATTTTAATGTGAGCATTTTTAAATCTATATACGCCAAGGGTTCCAATGTTTTTGCGGCAATGCCCTCCTTACACTCGGCATATCCTATCATTGTAATGTATTATGGCTTAAAAAACAGGTTAGGTTTTATAAATATCGTTTTGGCTACTGTTATGGTTGGTATCTGGCTTACCGCCATATACACCAGTCATCATTATATTCTTGATGTATTAGCGGGGATTATTTGCGCCATATTGGGGATTAATCTTTTCAACTTGTTATTTACCCGGGTAGGATTTTTAAAAATATTTTTAAATAAATACGCAGCATTTATACAGTAACCTGACCCCCGCAAATAATATAATTGTACTATTTAACGGTCACTATTGCTTTGACAATTTGCGGGGCAAAATCAAAAAAGGTATTATTACAGGCACAAAAACAATTATCTAAACCGTTTCAATTTCAAGGCATGTTATTTGAATACAATATTATAGTAGTAAAACACTGTTGTTATATTGTTATGAAGAAATTGTCCTTGCTTATTTTGTTACTTGCTGCTTTCAAATTATCGGTTTTTGCTGCTGGTCCGGATAGCACCGATCAGAAACCGCCTGTAGCTCAAACAACTATTGACAGCCTGCGGCAATTAGTAAAACAAACCGAAGGCGATTCACTAAAAGCCGGGATATACGCTCAAATTGCTACGCAATATTTAAATTACGATACCATAAGTAATAAAAAAACAAAACTTTATTACCAGGATCAGGCCCTCGCCTATACCATGCTGGCGCTGCACGGCTATTCAAAATATAATGATACCACCGGACTGCTCATCGCATTTAATAATCTTGCAAAGGTTTATCGGTCACAAAAAAAATATAGCCAGGCCAAATGGTTCATCTTACAATCGAATACACTGTCGAGAATAAAGAATGATGTACCTAATATTATATCATCATTAAATGAGCTTGCCGGGATAAAAATGGATATTAAAGACTATTCATTAGCCATGTCCGATTTAAACGAAGCATTAAAGTTATCAATGGCCAATCATTACCCAAGGGCCGAATCGGCCATACAACAAAGCTTTGCCTTGCTATATAGCCGTTTAAATAACTACACAAAAGAAGCTATAGCTATAAAGCGCCATGATTTTATTGAAGACAGCATCCGCAGGGCCGAGCAGGCACAATTGGTTGCCAGACTTAATGCGCAGGATTCTGTCCAAAGTAAAAAAAAACTCAGTTCGATAAGTTACAAGCATACCTACAAAGGCAACTCAGCCAAAAGAATAGCCTCAATATAATTCTTGTAGTTAGCATTGGGCTGATAATACTGGTCGTATCTATTTACCGGCGCAAACGATCAGGCAAAAAGCATTAAACCACAGGTTCTTAATTGTGTCCAATAGCCATGAAATACTTCATTTTAAGAGCAACTCTAGTCATCATCTTATTCTTGCCAATAAATTTATTTAGCAAGCAAAAGGCTGATCAATCATTTAAACAAGAGTTTTTAAATCGTATTAATTATACCAGGCAGCAAGGATGTAAGTGCGGTACCACTTATATGCCTCCTGCACCACCCCTGATATGGAACGATTTATTGGAAAAAGCATCCTTTGGCCATGCCCGCGATATGAGTAAGCACAGCTACTTTAGTCATGAGGATAAAAATGGCCGTGGTGCCAATGAACGTATAATTGCTGCGGGATATGATTACAAAGGATATAAAAGTTATGCAGTTGGCGAAAATATAGCATTTGGCCAGCAAAGTGTTGCCGAAGTAATGGATGGGTGGTTTAAAAGCGAGGGCCATTGCAGGAACCTCATGAATCCAGATTTTAAAGAAGTTGGTGTAGCCGAATATGACACCTATTGGGTACAGGATTTTGGCGGTAGGGTTTCTTTTTCCGAAGAACAGCAGAAGTTGATTAAAAGCGGTAGAATGAGGATCATTCAGCAACCCCTACCCTAATACAAGCTTATTCGGGTTTCGGCCCGCGTTTGTAGATAATTAATCCGTTCAAAAAATTACGCAGGATTTGGTCGCCGCAAGGTTTAAAATTAGGATGATCTTCTTTCCTGAATATGGCTCCTAATTCGGTTTTGGTAATCCTGAAATTAGCCAGCTCCAGCACTTTCACTATATCATCATCGGTAAACTGCATAGCTACACGCAGTTTTTTCATAATGTCATTATTGCTCATCAGTCGTATTTAAATGCCCTTATCTTGAAATTTCGATTTTTATTTTTTTGTTTTTGATCTTTTCAGTTTTTATCAACTGCACCACCTGCTCTATCCGGCTACGTTTTACCGCGGCGTATGAGGAATGATCCAATACTTCTATCAACCCCAGGTCCTCTTTAGCTAATTTACCTTTTTGCAGCAATAAACCTACAATATCCACCTTGTTAACCTTATCCTTCTTTCCCGCTGCAATGTATAAGGTTGCCCATTGTGTAAGTTCAGGTAAAACTATTTTTAGTGGCAAAGATTCAATTTCTGGTTTTTGCGTTACATATTTTAGCTTTTCATCTTCTGTCAATATCAGGTATGAGGTTCCTTTGGCATGCATCCGCGCAGTGCGGCCATTACGGTGCAAAAAGGCTTCTTCATTGTGCGGTAGCTGGTAATGTACCACATATTCTATTTCGGGAATATCCAGGCCCCGTGATGCCAGGTCGGTAGTGATTAACAAACTATGGCTTCCGTTCCTGAATTTCAGTAGGGCCCGCTCCCGGTCATCCTGCTCCATCCCGCCATGAAAAATATCATGCACTATTCCACGATCCCACAATAAATCACTTATACGATCTACAGCTTCGCGGTGATTACAGAAGACTAAGGTTGGTTTATTTCCAATCTTGCAGATAAGGGAGAACAGGGTATCCAATTTATCAGCTGCCGGCGAGATAACAGCCTTCAATTTAAGATCAGGAATATTGGTTTGATTATCTAAGAAATTAATCACCGTTGGATTGGTAACACCGGTAAAACCGGGTATTTCCTCCATTTTAGTGGCTGAAGTAAGTATTCGCTTTTTTATATGAGGCAACTGGCTGATAATTGCAGCCATATCATTTTGAAAACCAAACTCTAAGGCTTTATCAAACTCATCCAGAATAAGTGTATGTATAGCTTCAGTTTTAAAATTTTCATGGCGAAGATGGTAAGCAATCCTGCCCGGAGTACCTATTAAAACAGCCGGTGGCTGTACCAGGTTATTTTTTTCAATTTTGGTAGCATGCCCGCCATAACAGCAATTCACTTTAAAACCGGTACCCATTGTGCGGAAAACCTGTTCAATTTGCAAAGCCAGTTCACGCGACGGCACCAAAATCAATACCTGTACTAAAGGGATATTTACATCTAACGAGTCTAAAAGCGGCAGCAAAAAGCCAAGCGTTTTACCCGATCCTGTAGGCGATAATAAGATCATATCACTTTTGGCAGCGGCATTTAAAGCGGCATGCTGCATTTCGTTCAGTGCGGTGATCTTTAGGTTTTCAAGCGCTTTTTTCAACATGGCCAAAGATAGTGATTTGTTAATCAGAGATTGGTTAATTAGTATACCTTTACTACCCTCATTAACTAATCACTAATCACTAATCACTAATCACTAATCACTAATCACTAATCACTAATCACTAATCACTTTTTCTTCGCCATATCAAGCGCCGTAGTAGTAATATAATATTTGGCTATCATATTGGGCACTTCCCATTTCGGCATGTTTTTATTTTTTAAATAATCAAGATATTTTTCAGTTACCCTTCCAAAATGCGCTTCATGACCGTCTTTATATTTTTCAGGAATAATAACTGTCCAGCCCCGGCCCTCTTTTTTTAATTCGATACCCGGGTATTTGGCTTGTATTGATTTTAGGTTTCCCCGGAGCTGTTGCTCATAAACCGCGTCAGTTTGATTGGGTTCGATATATAAAACAGGCGTATAATTCTCTTCAGCTCCCTGTTTGACTACCAGGTCGGCCTTTGTACCGTGTAAAACCGCATATTGGCTATCTCCTCCTGCCACCGCTTTAAAAGCCCATTTTGCCGTAACCATAACATTTACACCAAACAATTTATAGTTAACATCGCCATTAGAATACACCTTCAAGATACTATCCTGTACAATATTTTTTTTCAGATAAGCTGGGAAACTTTGTTTGGTTATCGCTTTGAACTGACTTAAGCTAACATCCGATGCCCATCGTTTCGCACTATTAAATTGGATATCTTTTTTATAATCTATTATCCGGTCAGGAAAACATTCCCACTGCACCAGGTCAACTAAATGTACACCTACATCCTGCAACCCCTCACCTTCCTGAGTGACATCAAAAAACCAGGCCGGGCGCGTCAGCACACTGCCCGAAACATTTTTGAAAAAGTAATGCACACTTTCCATTTCGACACCAGGATGCTGCGGAGTGCCTTTTTTAAGGGTCCCAAATACTTGTGGCAGTGCAGCAAATTCCCTTTGCAATATATTGGTGATCTCATATCGCTCGGTCATAATATCATAAAGCACCAGTTTCTTTTTGTCAGCATCAGCAAAGGCGCTCTTTAACATTAAAAAATGTGCTTTATCGATAGCCATCGGTTTATCCCCCAATACATTAAAACCCGCATCTATCGACTTTTTAATATACTCTGTCTTTTTATGGTTATTGCCGGCCATCACCACCACATTGCCTTTCTTTTCGGCTATCATTTTCTCAAAAAAATCATCCCCTAAATAAACTTCTTCCTTCCAACGCGTCGGTTCATCCTTGCGTTCATTATAGGCTGTGATCTTATCCAAATGCGATTGCACGTCATCTCCTTTGGGCGCATAAACATAAACTTGCGCATCCAAATCGGGCAACATGGTCTTTTGCACCAATGCCGCATGAAAATGTCCCGGATCCAACGTGATCAGCCTCACTTTATCGGTGTTTTTTACCTGGGACATGGCAGAGCTGCCTGTAAGCAATAGGCCAATAATGGCATTGCCTGATACCTTAATTTTCATAGTAATTTATTAAAACAAAACGCCTTGTAACAAAAAGAAAATCCCAATAAACGCGAATCCCATGCTCACTACCCACAACAGTTTTCGTTTCACAATAATGGAAATGGCCCCGATAGCTATAGAGATTTGAAACAGGGTAACACCTCGGGCAAATACACTGTGTTCAGCCACATGTGCGTCAGATTCCTTTTGGAAATCCTTTGCCTTTTCCATGATATCTGCCTGATCTTTTTTGTATTCTTTTGCTTTCGCTAAATCTTCAGGTGCGGGTTGCTTGCCGAATGAGATTAACAATTTGTTGGTTGAAGTCAAAACTTCACTTTTTATACCTTTTGCCTGGTAAAATGCCCATTGATCTGATGATCGGATCTGTGCGAGCATAGCCTCATCAGCGTGTTGGCCTGCTAATAAACCGGTAATAGCCGCCAGTACTGCAATAACTGCGGTTGAAAGTGCCACAAATAATACCCATTTTTCTTTGCCTTCCTGTAATATATGATGAGCATGCTCGTTACTTTGCTCATGAATATTTTCAGAAAAATTTTCTATTTCATCCATAGTGTCTGCCAGATTTTATACTCTTTTGTTAAAAGTAAATTTATAAATAAATTAGGATTTTGATGCGTGTAGTAGCTGTTAAATATGATCGACTGTTTTGTTTTTTTTTATAAACAATGCAATTTGTTCGGCTTCAGTATGTGTCAGGTTTCCCATCCCGGTGTATTCCCATTGTTTCATTTTATCGTCAAACACAATATCACCCATATCGACCGCTCCTTCCCGCAAGCTAAAAACACCGATAATTTTTAAGTTATTTCCTGGCTGACGAAGATTAACCGGCTTAATGATTATTTTCCGGTCGCCATCACCGGTTTGCAGTTTATAATGCACTTCATTTTTCATGTTATCACTACAATAGTAGGTTAAGTTTGTTTTACCGCCTCTTGATCACCAATTCATTAAATTCATTACACGTACAAATTCATTCTGCAATGGAGCTTCAATGTTTATAACTCCCCCGGTAACCGGATGCTTAAAAGAAAGAAAAGACGCATGCAGTAACATAGTTGTCATCTCCCATTTTTCTTTAAATAACTTGTTTTGTTTATTGCACCCATGTGTTCTATCACCTATAATGGGATGAAAAATATGACTCAAATGCTTCCTGATCTGGTGCATACGGCCCGTAGCTGGTATTACTTCTAGTAATGAATATCTTGATGTATTATGGCCGCCAAAAGGTACGTTAATCTCTGCCCGTTGTAAAGTGCTATAAGTTGTAAAAGCATCTTGTAAGGTGCCGTTCTCTTTTCTCAGTGGATAATCAATATCTTCCTTATCAGGGGTATGACCGCGAACGATAGCCCAGTACTTTTTCTTTACCTGGTTTTCCATAAACTGCTGCTGCATGGCTATTTCGGTAGCTTTATCCAATGCAAACAATAAAATGCCGCCGGTCTTCCGGTCAATACGGTGAACCGGGTTCACTTTTTGGCCTATCTGGTTTCTTAATAACTGTATGGCAAATTCATCTGCATCAGCAGCTATATTAGAGCGATGCACCAATAAACCATGTGGTTTATTGATTGCAACTAAATGTTCATCATGGAAAAGTATTTCTAGCACTTTAAACGATTAAAGCGGGCCTAACATCCCACCCAAGTTCGCAGGCGAGTAATTAACAGATTTTAGTGTTTTTTCGTCAGGCAGGCGATAAACTAAAAATAGGCCGTCAATTTCTTTATAGTAGGCCTCTGTACCAGCCGTATTTTTATAGTGTGCAATAGTTTGATTGGCTTCCTCAACCGTTTTACAGGCTTTGCTCATATTAGAGCGATGAACCTCATCAAAAAGGTCCTTGAATTTCTCACCCAAACCGAACTCCAGTATTGCCCCTGCCAAAACATATTGCAGGTCGCAAAGTGCGTCGGCAACTTCTACCAGGTTATTATCAGCCACGGCCTGTTGCAGCTCCTTTAATTCCTCAGCTAAAAGTGCTATACGCAGCTCACAGCGTTCTTTTGACGGGATTATTGGTGTTGGTAATATAGGGTGCTTAAATGTAGTATGAAATTCGGCTACCTGGTTTAGTGAGTTCGTATCTTTAATCATGATTTATTAGCTGTTGAAGTTGCCGCTAAGTTATAAATAAGGCCGTATTTGTCAATACAGTATTGTGTTAAAGCTTGAAAAGAAAAGAGAAATGGTGGATGCTTTTAGATTATACGAAATAAGTGATTAACTTAGGCAAAACAACTATTTCCTTATGACCGGCACTTTGCCCCGCATGCTGTTGAACTTTTGCATCCTAACCATCATTTTCTCCTGTAACCAAACCCCAGATCCAAAAGGCAAAAATATCCAAAACCCACCCAATATAAGCCTGCTGATTAACCAGGGAAAAAAATATCAGGCAGCACATATTGATTCGCTGCTACCCATTGCTGAAAAATTGATGCTGACAGCAAAAACCACTGCAAATAAAACTGCATTGGTTTATGGCGAGCTATTTACTTCTCATTATTATTGGCAATCAGGTAGTCATCAAAAATCTATGGAAGCAGCGGTAAAATGCCTTGCGGATGCCGAGAAATGGAACATAAAAGAGGCTTATCCTGAAATTTATCTAATTATGGGTAATTTGCATAAAGAAAATGCCAACTACAAAATGGCATTTGACGCACAGGAAAAGGGATTAAACTGGGCGAAAATCCAACACGATACCG
>Ga0207054_1222_pt1 | contig 11883 bp, 11 predicted proteins | sample Alteio_BWMinCont_60_FD_153288 | JGI IMG/M metagenome (GOLD analysis project Ga0207054, IMG submission 153288) | Enriched cells from forest soil in Barre Woods Harvard Forest LTER site, Petersham, Massachusetts, United States -... | ecosystem: Environmental > Terrestrial > Soil > Temperate forest >... | reverse complement strand
GACGTCGTCAGCCACATTGAACTCAAATGGCTTTGCTTTAACTAACCCTTAATAAGCTCGATGGCAATTGAGAAAACGGCACCTTGCCGCCAGCATCCAAAGATGCCACGCCATTGTTGGCACCGATTTCTGATAATGGTATTAATAACGCATCTGCGGCCTCGCGGGCGGTTGCTTCGCTGGTAATATTGGTTTGCAGGGTCGTATCTGCTGCTTCTCGGGCAGTTGTCTCTGTTGTGTCGGCTGATGTCCTTGCGGTGGCTTCATCAGAAACCAGATCAGCTGTTTTTTGACTGCTATAAACTTTACTTGTTGATGCTGTTATATCATCAACTATAAGCGGATCAATCCATTGTGTATTAAAATCGGAGTTGTCTACTTTCGTTAAAATCTGACCTGTTGTACCGCCAGATGCAATGCCTTCGCCAGCAGGCCCTATTATAGAATAGCCTGCAGGCCATGCTCCGGCCGCCTTTGGACCGAACAGGAAAGAGGTTGAATTATTTATATAATAATCGCCGTTATTACCCAGGCCGTTTGATGGGTTTGTAGGGCCATTAAGTATAGTATTGCCATTTATACCGTTTGTGCCATTTGTGCCGGGTGTTCCCGGAGTGCCTGCAGGGCCGGTTTGCATAGAAAATACCTGGCCCCATGTGCCACTAGTTTTTTTGTAGAAAATACCTGTACCAGTATTGATATAAGTATCATTATTATTGCCCGTAGCAGAACCCGGAATGCCCAAACCGTATAAGACGGTTCCATCGGTTGTGCTGCCTGAAGGTGAGGTATAAACGATTGCCCATGCCCCGGCTATTTTTTGCGCGAATGAACTGCTTGCTGTATTTATAAATACGTCTCCATTTTTGCCGATTGTATTTTGTGGTAGCGTGGTGCCGAACGAGATATTTGCACCGACGGTTAAATTAGAGCCAATAAGTTGTAATAACGTTGTAAACGCAAATTGGTAATCAACCCCACCGCTAACCAACACCGAAACATCGGCAGGGTTTATAGCTGAAGCTATTGGCAACTCGCTTAATTTTTTATCTGACATTAGATTTTACTTTTTAATTTATTTTGCTCTGTTCAATAAAGCGCCTCACTTAGTTTAAGTATTCATTTAGCAATAAAAAGGCATCATTTTGATTGTAGCTATCACCCGGATAGTTGAAGTCATTTTTGTCGATGCTGCGGATACGCGGTCCTGACTGCCTTGAGGTCTTGTTTTTGCCATTGTATCGCCATAGCGGGAAATCGGCGCGGTTATCCCATAGAAATTTTTCAACCTCATTGGCATGTGCGTTGGCAACACTACGCTGTTGTTGAACCAGTTTTATTATATCGTGCGGAGCTATTGCATCGGCGTTATCATGATGTTTTATAACCGGGCCCGTACTTGAGTAATGTACCGCGTCAGTTTCAATAAAGCGGGCGAAAGTGAAATAAACCAATGTTGGAGCCAGGCCCTCATACAATACAATGTGTCCGTATTTATCAAGGTACTCACTGCCATTGAACAAGTCTTTATATAGCTGAGGCGCGTCATCACCTATTGTGCAGTCTTCTGTAAAATATTTTATAAAATCATAATATAGGGCATGTCCTAAAAATGGTTTCAAGTCAAGGTCCTGCGCTTTTTTAACAAACACTTTAAGGCGTTCGGGTTTTATATTTACAGAGATGTCCTCGTATTGCTGTATAGTGGTTTGGTCTATTAAATAGATTTGGCTCATTGTTATGTTAATTGAGGGAAGGGTTGATTATGTGGGTAGTGTTGGGCACTAAAGCTTGATGCTTGTTTATTGCAGTAACACCATTGCTTCAGCTTCGGCCTGTTTAAAACCATATGCGTATGTTAGAGCTGCTATTTTATTAGCTGACGGAATATTGGCTAATAATAATTGGTTAATGCTTGTGCCGGCAGTTATGCCTGCATTATCATCGGCAACAGTTGTTGGTACTTGCAGTATGTTCCAGTTACCAGATGAATTGACAGGGGTAAAAAAGTGGCTGAAAATTTCCTCAAATACTTCTGACAATTCCAATCTGTCCGGAGCAGTGCTATCATTAAATTCACGTATCGCTTCCTTTTTTTCGCTGCCGTTGCTCAGACCTGATGATTTTTCGGCATTTATCAGTTCTTTCGGAATCGAAAATCCTTTGATGATACGTGCTTCGACTGATTTCTCGGTAGACTCAAATAGTTTATCGTTGTTCTGAATTGAATATGGTTGAAACTCTGGTTTTGACTCTTCATCCTCATATTCAATTACAATGATCTTTTGTGCGCTTTTTGCTCCCTGGAATATGCCCAGATCTTTTTCTAATTGCGATGGAACATTGGCGTTTAGGTCGTCATGTTCAGGCTTGGTGTTATCCGCTTCCTCTCGCCGGGCTTGCATAAATAACATGGTGGAGGGAAGAAAACCGGTTGTTACTTCGCGATTGTTGAAAATTTTAATACCGGCTTCCGTTTCAAAATCCTCCCAAACAGAGTCGGCTTCAATTAGCGGATAGTCATCAACTTCGGGATTAAAATAGTAAAGCTGACCTTTGTAATTTTCCCAGCCACCTGCGATAATAACCTGTTGTTTAATAATTTCGGGATCGGGGTTATATTTCTCCAGGAAAGTAATCTTGCTACGCATGATGTTTTTCCAGGTTTTGCGCCCCCAATCTGAATAAAGGGCATACTTATCTGCAGTATCAGGGTAATCTGTATCACCCATGCGGATATCCTCAAACTTTATGTAATTAACGGATGCTATTTTAAAATTGGCATTGTAGTTTATGTGAATACCAAAACCTGTAAATAACGCTTTATCAGCGGAAATAGCTTTTAATAATTTGGCCAGGGTAAGCCCTTTGTCGTTAATAATGACTTTACCGAGGTCTTTCTCTTCAAACCCGTTACCTCCTATAAATTTTGCTCTTTTATTCCAGCAATCTTTTGCAGTTGGTGAAGCAGCTACTAATTCGAGCATGCGCTGTGGATAAGCATTATCCAGGTCATAGTTTAGTATCCCAAAGGTTTGGTTGGGCCTAACTAATATCCTGCGCTCAATTTGTGGTAAGTAAGTCTTCATTGTTTATTATTTTGCTGATTCTTGATCTGATTGAACTGATTGATCGAGATTGTCGTCCTTTATTTCTTTTTGAGTCTCGAAAGCTATTTTCTTTCCGGGTTCATTCTCAAATAATACAGCTATGTGCGGATACTTGTCCAGATACCATTGGGCTTCCTTATCACTCAAGTTATCATTGTCATGAACCGCATGTGATCGTGGAGCAAACTGGTGTTTGCCTGGTTTTAGGATATATTTTTTTGTCATTGGATTTGGTTTAAAGTTTTATTAAGTCATTAGCCATATTAAATGACTAATGACCCAATGACTATACGGCTACCAAAGCTTCAATAGCTGCAATTGTACTCGCGTAAGTTGCTCCACCAGTAGTTGGAGGAATAGAGACCGCCCGAGGTGGATAAGGCTCTCTTAATTTATCGGGGTTGGTTAACTTGAGTTTGTAACCGCCGTCAAGGGTTTCGTCAGCGGCTGTGCGTTCTGCGTCTGTTAAGATAAGTCCGTTTACCGCTCCAAACAGTTCGATTGCTGAATCGCTGGATTTATAGTTATTCACGGTTATTGCGCATACGCGACCATAGCCCATAGCCATTAGTTGTGTTTTGATATCTACGGAAAAACCGGCCACATTAAAATCTATTTCTTCCGTATATCGCGGACCGACAGAAGTTTTTGCCAGTTTTGAAATGGTATTGAAACTATTGTTAGTGCCTTCGAACTTGTAAACTTTTGCGCTGCTTACTGCAGCAAGGCCTGTTACAATAAGCGGGTTTACCGTATCGTATGTTAACGTAATATCATCCTGGTTAAAGATGTATATTACATCCTCAATTCCGGCTGTAACAGGGTCGCCTGTACCCAGCGCAAACCCTGCGTTTATTTTGTTGTAAATTGACATGTGCTTTTTTTAATTATTGAATTAGTGATTGAGTGAATTAGTGAGTTGATTAATACACTAATTGCTTAAGCGCTTAGATAGAATATTTCGTTAGCGAATTTGTAATTTACTGCTGCCTTCATGCGGGCCTTCATACGTACTACGTTATCATTGGTGTATGGCTTCAGGTAAACGGTAGATAATTCTGAAGAATCGCCCAATAGATCTACACCCAAAAACAGGTTTGATGAACGAGCGCCCAGTATGGTGTTTGCCTGCCAGTGATTCATAATCTGTAAAGGTAACCCCAGGTAATCCATCTTCTTCAAATCGGTAAAGGCATTGATAACGTTGAGCGCTTTATTAGCCTGCGCCTGTGCATATGCATAACCCACATGCAATGGAACTTGTAAGTTGAAATCATCCTGTATGCGATCAGCCGGATCCAGTTGTGCATAAACGCCGCCCAATACCTGTAATACATTGCTTACGTTGATGTAACTTATTGTGGCTGCGGTTGAGGTTCCCGAAAAGGTAGCGGGTTTGCGTGTATTTACTTCATTATAATTGCGTACCAATTTGAAGCTGGTTGCATTCACTATTTGTATAAAGTAAGATTGTCCCTGAACGTTTATACCGGGTGCGCCATTAGTTGTATCCTTGCTCGAGCCAGTTACGTTGGTAATTGTAACAACATCTCCATCGGCCAAAGTTGTAGTATCTGTTACGGTTACTATACCTGAAGCATCTATAGCTGTTGCAGCCATTGAAGTTGCCGGTTTACCTAAGCCTACTTTGTAAACACCTGATGCCGCAGCGATAGTTGGCAATAAGCCGTTGAATGCAGCTGTAAATGAGGCTTCTTTTGTAGATGATTTACCCAGCCAGTATAAACGCTCGTTAGCTATCTGGATTTTGGTAAGGTAGCGTTGTACCATAAAGTCTGACAGGTCGACAACACCTTCATAATCTAAAAAGGCGCCTGGTTTTAAGCTTTGTGCTTCCCATGACTGGATCAATTTATCCCATTGTTCCTGTTTCATGAATTCGTACACTACGGGGTCGAGATAACTTTCGTTTTGTGCGGCGGTTGTACCCTGATCGGTAAATATACCTGAAGGATCCTGCAGTACTACGTCATCATCAACATCAAGTATTACCTTGCGTGATTTAACGTCATTAATAACGGTTAGTAGGCCGCGTTTAACCGAATCGGCCTCCAGCAGCGTGCTAGCCATAAACCCGGCCAGCGCTTCGCCGGCATAGGTATTGTTTGTAAATGTAAATTGAGCCATTTATATTAATTTATTGAATTAGTGATTGAGTGAATGATTTGTAAGTATCAAGTCGCAAGTATCAGGTATCAATATTTTTTGCGTTTTATGATCGAATTTGATCTCACTAGTTGATACCAAATATTTGTTACTATTTGGAAATAGCCTTCTTTACCGCGTTTTGCGCTAAGGTTGTTTGCGGGGCGAAGAAAGGTACTGGCTCTGATTTGGCTTTATTGCTGCGTTTTGAGCCGATGGGGGTGAAGTCGGATTTTATTTCATTTTTTACCTCATTTCTTGTTTTTTTGAGCCGGGTATTTGCCTCTTCCAGTGCGGCTTTAGCTTCATTTAATAAAGCGGTTTGCGCATGTAATTTTGCTTTTACCTGTTGCAACCTGTTTTGAACGTTGGTTGGTTTTTTTGATGATTTGAATTTGTCTTCGGGCATATCATCGTCATCATCATCGGCGTCAGGGTCTGCATCCGGATCGGGTGATGCAATTTTTTGTACCTGGCCGCCTGCAACTGCTATTTCTTTACCTGCTGATGTGGTATAGGTATCAGTAGGTGCAGGGGTGGTCATGTCCTCATCCTGGTAAACTTCGGTGCCTTCGTCCATGTCGCCGGCATGATGTAGCGTTCCTTTGTCGGTAATTGTTTGTTTGTTTACTACTTTTTTAAAAAAGTTCATAATCTTATCCAGTACCGATGTGGTTTTTTCGATAAGTTCTTTGTTTTCGATGTTCATGTTGCTGTTTATGTTTAAGATTTTGTTAATACATTTTTGATAGGCTGTAGGAGCAGCACTGATATAGTTTTTAATAAGTGTTCTGTTGGTAATATTGGCGCTGTAATCTTCAACCTGATCTATAAAACCCAAATCAAGGGCCTGATCGGCGGTAAGCCAGGTTACTGAATTTATGAGCGTATTTATATTGGCTATGTCCAGGCCTGTTTTATCCATGTAAATTTGCGCCAGGCGTGATTGTACAACGTTTAACATTTGGACGTCTTTAAGCAGTTCGTCTGAATTGCCGCCTGTGTCCACCATTGGTTTGTGGATCATTAATAAAGCGTATTTTGACATCACAATTGTTTTACCACCCATTGCTACTATGGAAGCTGCTGAAGCTGCCAACGCATCGATGTAGGTTGTTACATTACCAGTGTATTTTTTTAGCAAATCATAAATGGCTATGGCATCAAATGCGCTCCCGCCTGCTGAACTGATATGCACTTCTACATCCTGTCCGGCTGCTGCTTCCAGTTGCCATTTTACATAGGATGATGATAATGTGCCAGAGCCTATGCAGTCCTGGTCCGTATCGTATAAATAGATTTTGTAACTCATTTTTTTAGCTGTGAGGTATTAAAGATTTAAGATTTTATGGAGTCCGGAAGACGGGAAGTCAGAAAGTCCGGAAGATTAATTTGGGTGGATTAACAACTAACGGCTAATCTTTATTTGCAGGCCTGATATATACAAATATCGGGGTAATGTTTTGGTTGGGTGGTGACAGTAGTTTGTCAGTGGGTTTTGATTACACTGATAGATTTATGATTTCACCGATTGTGTTGTTTATGCTGATTGGCATATTTCAAAGGTCGGGATAATTGCTTTATTAGATGGTGACAGTAATTTGTCACCATCTAATAATTAATAATGCATTTTGTTACCATATTGGTAACAAAATGCATTATCTTTGCACATGCGGGTGATAGCTATAAAAACATTAAAGGAGTATATTGCTGAATTTCACCAGGCAGAACAGGCTTTACTAAGTTGGCATGAAGAGGTTGTGTTAGCATCATGGAATAATCCTAATGAATTAAAAGCTAAATATAGAAATGCCTCTATACTGAATGAAAAGAGAGTAGTATTCAATATTCATGGTAATAGCTACCGACTTATTGTGGACATTGAATATCGTTTAAAAATTGTTTTTGTGGTATGGTTTGGTACGCATAAGCAATATGATCAAATAAATGCTAAAACAATAAGCTATGTTAAAACCAATTAAAACAGAAGAAGAATATAATAACGCATTAGCACGAGTATATGAACTGATGCAAACCGGCACCGTGGAAGGCTCTGTTGATTCTGATGAACTTGAAGTTTTGAGTATATTAGTGAAGGAATATGAATTGGTTCATTATCCTGTTGCCTATCCCAATCCTTTAGAAGCGATAAAGTTTCGTATGGAACAAATGAATTTGTCTGAAAATGAATTAAGCAATATTTTAGGCTATCGTTCCCGAAAGTCTGAAATTTTATCAGGTAAAAGAAAATTAAGCCTATCAATGATTCGTAAACTTACGGAGATACTACATATTCCTGCAGAAATTCTAATACAAGTGTATTAAACTACTATAAAACAAAAGGATATTAGTTTATAGGCTTCAGTATCCTATTCCACCTGATTTTGTGAAACATATCTTTAGTCGAATCGATGCTCAACCAGGTAATTATGGCTTTACCTATGATATGATCTTCGGGTACATAGCCCCAGAAGCGAGAATCGAGCGAATTATGACGATTATCGCCCATCATCCAATAGTAGTTCATTTTAAAGGTGTAACTATCCGCTTTTTTGCCATTAAGTAAGATATCAGTACCAGTAGTTTCTACCTTATTATGTTCATATACTTCAATTGCGCGGCGGTATAGTGTTAATGTAGAATCATTAAGTTTTATAGTCATGCCTTTTTTAGGCAGAACTAATGGGCCGAAATTATCCAGGTTCCATTTAAAGTTTTTGTTATGGGGAAAGATCTCGGGATCATATTGGCCGGCTGCCTGAATGGCCGGAGTAACACTTTTGATGTTTGAGTAGCTTTTAAAAATTGAAAGATTTTCAGTCGGAATAATCATTTCATAAGTATTGGCAGCAGATTGCTGAAGTACGGTTATATTCAGATCCGTAAAAAGTTGTGGATTAATATCCTTTCCATCGGTAATTACCGTATACGAGGTTTGTGCTTTCGGAGCGTTGTTGGCCGCCTTCCCGTTAATGTATACCTGTGCATTAACAATGGTTAATAAATCACCACCTACTGCCTGGCACCTTTTTACAAGCGTTGTACGCATATCAACTGGAGTATTGTTATCTGCTTCAGAAGGTTTGTTGAAAACAACAATGTCGCCTTTTTTTACTTCGGATGTGCCTGGTAAGCGAAAATAGGGTAGTTGTAAACCATCCCAATAAGTTTTAATATTTCCCATAACCACGGGTTCAGTAAACGGAATGGATAAAGGTGTGAAGGGCATACGCGGACCGTAAGAAAATTTGCTAACAAAAAGATAGTCGCCAGTTAATTGAGTGCCTTCCATTGAACCCGAAGGAATAGCATAGGCAGAAAATAACAGACCTCTTATGATGGTAGAAGCAACTACTGCAAATAGTATAGCGTCAACCCATTCGCGGGTTTTGCTTTTTTTAAGTTTTGTATTGTCTGTCTTCTTTTTGAATATCGTATTCCATTTCATGATAAACAGGTTTATCATTTAGATTTTGGAATTTGCTAATTGTTACAGTAAGACTTTAAGTTTTATCGTCAAAACAATTGAGCGCACGCCAAATAGTACGCTCGTCTTTATTGAATTTTATTTCGGCTTCCAGCACAGCCTGGTTCCTGGTGATGTTGCGGGTTTTTACCTGTGCCTGTACCCACAAGTAAATTTCACGGTAAACGAAAACTTTTGTTGTAATAAAGCCCGCTTTGTACAAGGCAGAGAATATGCCATCGTCAAAGAGTGTGTTTGCGAGATTGATGTTCATATAGCCCCCTCTAAATCTCCCCCGGTAGGGGAGACTTTTTTAATTAGTTAAATAATATTTAAAGATTCACCCGGTTTATGGTTTGTGCCAGGATGTTTTGTTGGATAAGCCCCCTCTAAATCTCCCCCGGTAGGGGAGACTTTTAATTTCGTATTATTAAAGATTTACCCGGTTTATGGTTTGTGCCAGGATGTTTTGCTGGTTGTTTATGTCTTTTACATCGACGTAAACGGGGGGGAAATTGTTGACCATTTGATAGGCTATCGAATTGGCCAGGTTCTTTTGATCATTTATGGGTTGATTATAGTAACGGTTAGCATCGCCACCATCGGTAAATATGCCGCCTACTGCGTAGCCCCGACCAGGATTGGCTATTGAAAAATCACGCCCGCCAAAGCCTACATTGATTGCACTTACCAGGTTACGCGCCCATGGTACCTGCATAGCTTCGGACACTACAATCCCTTCGCCAGAACGTAAATAAGCGTTGGTGTTATCAGTTCTGCTATAGCCAGGTAGTAATCCCCCATGTCCATCAGAATTGTAATGCAAACCGCCTTTGGCGTAGGCAGGCGGTTTTTGAGAAGCTATTTTTGCTACCTGGGCGGCTGTTTCGGCAATAACCACACCTATTTCGAGCGGCGCAAGGACACCAGTTTGGGCAGATACTTTTGTTACGGCTTGTGCGCCGTTAATAATGGCTTGTGCTATGGATAGGTCCTGCTCTTCTTTAAACGCCTTTGCTTTTATTTGGCCCTCCTGTTGCTTATATCTTTGCTGAATAGCGATTTTTTGGGCTGATGTGAGACTGGAATTGCTCAGTTCGGCGGCTTTATCTTTTTCGAGTGCAGCGACTTTTGCATCGGCCTGTTGCTTGATGCTATTATTAAGCATATTAAGCGCGTCGGTAGCTATTTTGGCACCGGATTGTTTAGCGTAGTCTTCAACCTGTTGCAAGGCTGTTTTTTTGATTTCGACCTTTTTGTCTTCTTCTTTTTGGACGTTATTGGTTAATTTTTTAAGGGCTCCCTCAAAATCAGGTCCTGGTTGAGAAATGTTAGACGAATCAGCCGGAACATCTACATCCGCCTGCTTTGGGTTTGGTAAAGAATCTCTTTGCCTTGTATTGTTTTGCCCTGCTGTGCTTTGGGCTTCACATGTACAATCAGCATCATTTGCACCTTTTATAGCTCCTGTTAAGCTTTCATAGGATTTTTTTTGCCTGTTATTTGATGCGATTACTTTTTTCTCATGCTTATCGAGGGCCTTTCCAGCTCCATCATAACCTTTTTTATAAGCAGATACCATTTGGCCGGCTGTTTTTTCAATACCTTTTTTTACTTCGGTAACAGCTTTGCCTATTTTATCGGTGGCATTGGTTACGCCGGTAAATGCCTGTATGGCACCATTAGCCATTTTTTTAAAATCAAGATGAATTATACCATCTAATATTACCGAGAAAGCTCTAAATCTATTAAGCAGATTTTGCTCAATCATTTTTCCTAAATTATTGAGGGTATCTATGGGATGCGAAAAAGCGTTTATTATGCCATCCGTAAATGAATCAAAAAAACCTTTAATTTCATTTATTATTACGCCGATTGCGGATATAGCGCCGGTTAATATTTTACTGCCTTCGGAACTATGTACGAATGCGTCGAACATCAGTTGTAAAATTTGCAACAGGAAATCAAAGCCATCGGCTTTTATTGCGGTGCCTACGCCAGTTAAGCCATCTTTAACCAGTGTAAGCCCTGATTGCATTACATTAAAACCTTTAGCAGCTTCCTGTAAACTTGGGCCGAATATGCCTGACACATTTTTTACCTCATCAAAGGATTTTTTCAGGTGATCCATGGTCAACTTATGTGCATCAAAGCTTGCTTTACTTTGATTTGCTTTGGCTGTCGATTGACCGAGAGTTGTATTAGCCTGGTTGATGTCGCTATGTAAATCGCCTGCACTTTTTGAGCTTTTTGCAATGCTTCCGGAAAGACCATCTAACGAGTTTTTACTTTGGTCTGTACTGCTTTTTTGCTGATTTGCCGACTGACTAACGGCACTCATTTGCTGAGCGAGCTCTTTTAGTTTTGTTGAACCATCGCCAGCAGCCTGGGCATTTTTTTGCAGTTGGCTTGCTGTGGATGATAACGTAGTATCCAACGTTTTGCCTGCTGTGTTTAAAGCATTTAATGCGGTAGTGCCGGTAGTTATTTGTGTATTTACCTCCTGCAGTTTTTTTTGAAATGCCTCCAATTGCGTTGTAAGCGCGGTAAATGCCGCAGTATTTTGTTGCCCGGTTGTACTTAACTGCTGTTGTTTTGCTAACAGGCTATCAATTGCACTGTTGAGACTGGCAATGTTTTGAGTGAGCTTTTCGGTTTCCAGCTCTACATTGATGGTGATGTTTTTGTTTAGATCGTCTGCCATTTTTATATGTTTTTTATGCTAATTGGCATAGTTGTAATTTTAAAAAAAGACGCCTTTAAAGGAGTCTCCTTTTATTATAAATCTGATTTTTCTTTTTTTTGGGCCATGTCATGCAAGGTGTTATCCTGGTACATTAATATAACGGTTAATAAATCTTCTTTACCTGAAAAAATTAAAGTCTGAATTAGAGCAGAGGGATTATTGCTAGTCCAAGTAGTATTAATAGTCGCATACCCAGCAACTACAGCTAAAATTTCATGACCATCGCCATCAGCGTATGGTGATTTGAAGTGTCTAACAGACTCGCCCTTGCCATATACATCATTAATATCTTTTACCAGTGAATTATAATAAGTAAAAGCTGCCGGGTTATTTCCCGGGTCAAAAGTAAACACTGCTAAATATGCTTTATCATTTATGAATTTTACTTGTAGTTG
>Ga0207054_1253_pt1 | contig 11916 bp, 2 predicted proteins | sample Alteio_BWMinCont_60_FD_153288 | JGI IMG/M metagenome (GOLD analysis project Ga0207054, IMG submission 153288) | Enriched cells from forest soil in Barre Woods Harvard Forest LTER site, Petersham, Massachusetts, United States -... | ecosystem: Environmental > Terrestrial > Soil > Temperate forest >... | reverse complement strand
GCGACTACAATCGCGGGTCGCTGGATCTGGACTCCGTATGGGCCGCCGCCTGGGTTCAGCTGTCGAATCATGTCCCCGCCATTATTCTTAGAGATATTTCAGCGGGGCACGTCTTTGCCGCACAATTCCGAACCACTCATGACGATTTTGAAGCCGTGCGCACTTCTCCCATCTCTAAGGATCCTTATTTCGATTTTGGAACTTTGGACACAGAGACAGGAAACACGACCTTTAAAATTACTAACGCCAATGTTCTGTCGAAGGATTCACTCGCGGCCAAAGGTGGATTTGCGGCATTGGAAAAACTTCGCCAGGTCTGGGAAGAGCAGCGCCTGGAGGCGGAACAGGCCAAACAGGTGAAGAAAGAGCGCATTTCAAATGAAACCGCCTTAGCGCTTCAAGCCCTCGCCGAAACGTTGATCCGCGAAGGTCATAAGAATTCTTTATTTGTTTTAAAAACAATCAAGAAAAACAAACCCGCCGATATGCCCGTGGCATCCATTTCAAAGGATGATCTCCGGTATTGGCTGGAAACGGAAAAGAGGCCCTTTGCCGATCCATTATTGAATCTGATCGTGGACACCCTTAGTAAGAATGCGCCTAACTTTGAAGGAGCGCCGGAGGAACCAATATCCCTTGAGGATGAGCTGGGCCTCCTAGAAACTGCCAATTCGTCCTCCGGCCCGGCGGCGACGTGGGGGTTGACCACCTGGGTGGCCAGGTGGTGGCTGAATCGGCCAAGTCAGGTCAGGGCGCGAGGCGGGCGTGCGGATGAACAGGAGGTGGCGGATTTCGCCATCCATAAATTCGCCTACTGGTTTGAGCCGCTCGTTTCTTTGCTTCTTCTGCCCCTTGGTCTCTTTGGAATTATTCATGGCGTAGGGGGATATGACTTCACGAGTCCTGCCTACGCGCTCCTGGGGGTTGTCTCCTTTGCGCAGTTCATCCTTTTCCATAAGGGTGGAGTTTTCTTGCCGCAAGAAACAGGACCGCCGCAGTGGGCGCCCTTTAATGACCACTGGAAGACCCTGGTGAAAGAAACCCTGCCGATGCACCTGCCGTTCTACCTTGTTTTAGTTTTAGTGCCGCATATTTCCGTGCCCGCCGCGCTGCTTCTGGGTTTGCTTGCCTTCATCTGGGCTATGGTCACGCACCAGCACTACAACGCCTTCATCGCCCCGACTTACAGACTCCCTTACGCGTCCGAATCCGAATCGTCGCCCGCTCCGCCGGCCCGCCTGGTGCCCGAGGTCGAAAAGAAACGTCTCCAAAGTGCTTTAAGCGCGCTTTCAAAAACAGGGCAACCGGATTGGGTCTTTACGAATGCGCTTTCACAAATATTCAATGAAATCGAAAGCTACCCCGCGCTATTCCAGGACGCCATATCGGGTCTGCTAAGTCCCGATATTCCTGAATTTCGGAACGGCGATATTGCCGCTATGCTCAGTAAGGCCGTAGAGAGTCAAACAGCCTTATTTCCCCTGATATTTCAAAGTTTAGCAGACCATCAAAATTCAGGTCAGGTTTCCCGGTTAAGCCAGACCCTTGCGAGAACGCTTATTGGACATCCTCATTTACTTCCGGAAACACTTGCCTTCATCAACGGCCCTTCCTATCCACAAAACGCAGCAGCGGCGGCCGCAAATGCAGTGGGAACCGCATTGCGAAGCAATCCGAATCTTAGATTGCCTCAGACTGACCTCCACCGACTGTTATCCGGTATCAATCTTGCCGCCGCTACCAACCGATACCGTGCGGCGCTGGGCGATGCCATCGAGAGCGCTTTGAGCAAGAACTCGGATCTCCAGGTTTCACAAGCACAGTTCAATGATTTGCTTCGCGCCATCAGTAATTCTGCTCACGATGACGCCGTGCTTTATGCGATGACGCAAGTGCTAAAAGCGGCGTTATTGAATAATCGGACGTTAAAAATAAATTCTCACCAAATGATCGGGTTGTTCCCCGCACTTCTAGAATCAGAGCGGGTTTCAGGATATACGCGGGATATTCTGGGAGCTACCATAAGCCGGGCGATAGGCGACGATCCAGATCTGCTTCCTACTCTTTTGGCGTCTGCCGAAGCTGCTGGAGCTGAGGCCCCTCTTGATCGAATTGTAAAAATCGTCGAGGATGCCCTCTCGCCGAATTACCCGGCAATGCCACTCGCGCTCATCTCTGCCTTGAGGAGTCCACATACTAACCAAGAGCACAGGCCCTTGTTGGCCAAGGCACTCACCAACGCCCTCAGACGCTATTCAGGTATGACTTTTAACCAAGACCAATTTGAATCATTGCTCCAAGTGTTTGAAGATCGGCGGAACGACGAACCTACCCGCGAGCAGTTAGCGAGAGCCATTGGCTTGGCTTTCCATGAGTGGGCGGAACTGGAAGTTACGACGGAGCGGTTCAGCGCTCTTTTCAATGGCCTAATGCACTACCACATTGCTTATCTGCAAGATGTGGTCACGCAAAGCCTCATCGGAAACAATTCGATATTGAATTATGCGCTGAGCATGTTGATTGATAGAAAAATCTCCGCCGAGGAGAAAGAACGATTGATTTACATGATCAATCAGGCTATTGAAGATGGCACGAATGCTGTTGACAAGAGTCGTGTATTAGAACTGGCAGAATTCACAGATCCTAATCTGAAAGATCTCATTGTCTCTCTGCTGCTGATACCCTTATTCTTCAAAGCCCCGGCACTTTTTTCTCCGGACGTTTTGGCGCGCCTTTCGAGCACATATGGGCAGGTACGCGACTTCGAATATTTATTGTTTTATGCCGGCATGCGCGCAGGCTCATCTCCCTACACCTCAACGATGTTTCCTCATCAGGCAACCTTCCATAAGCTGATAGAGCAAGGCAAAAAGCGCGTGTTGCTCATCCATAATATTCGAGACGGCCAAGGCGACGAATTGATCCGAAACAGTGTTTTAATTCAAGCGTTGCTTGCATTTAATCCGGAGTTGGAAGTCGACCTCTATACGGCAAGGCCCTACTTATACGACCATCCCAGAGTCCATGTCCACCGCATTGGATCTAATTCAACCGATTCGTTGAGACACATCGATATGTCGCCCTATGACATGGTGGTTGACTACTATGATCACGATTTAGCCTACGAAAGACGCGCATACTATCACACTTATCATCACCAGAACCCCATTTACATCCACGCCGAAAAGCAAGACGACAAATTTATCTTTTCTGATGTTCGAATCGACGGGAAGCCGATTACGGTTGACCGCTCCAATTATCGTCATACGGTTTACAATTCCTTCTTCCAACTAGCTGCCGAATTCGGTCTTCCATTCCGTTTTGGTGTCCAGTCGGCTGGGGAAGAAGGTTCGCTTTTCACAGCGATCCCGTATGCGACCGCTGAAGATTACTGGAAAAATGAGGTTGGAGTCCGGAATACGTCTCAAAAGCCTGTCGTCCTTTTCAACCCCTTCGGGGGAGAATCTGACGACAAAGGCTTTGAGAACACAGAGGAGGGCAGAAAACAACTGAAAGAAAGCCTCAAAGCCCTTATCGCACAAGGACTTTTCGTCATTCTTCTACCCAATGATAAACCCTATGGGATAGGACGAATTGCAAATGCGGTACGCGACTTGTTATCTGAGTCAGATAGAGCATCTGTCATGGTGGCGCCCGGCCCGACGAGTGACCCCAATTTGCCGAAGTATCTCGTGGATAAATCAGACCTTATTGTAACTGTCGAAGGCGGGATGATGCATTTGGCGTATAACATGGGCAAACCCATGATCCCGCTGCCGATGAGGGGGTCTGGCACACTGCGTCACTGGATGCCCCTCGCCACGGACAATCTGCAAACAATCGTGAACATTTCAAACGAGAGTCCAGCGCGCAAAACCCGCAATCGTTTGCAGGCACTCCAGGATGCTAGTCAAAGAATTATGGCGAGTACTGGCAAACGTTCCTCCCCGTCGCCCGCCGGAACGCTGACGCATCCGGACACCTATCTAACAGGAGAGCAGTTTTTTGCCGATCATCCGAGATTGGACGAGCTCGCGCTGAAAGGATTAGGTTGGCTGCATCAGGAACAGAGCCTGCCCCGCGCCATCGAAATCTTCTTCGCTCCTTGGAATTGGTTTGAGATGGTGATGCTCACCTTTGTCCCAGTCCGATTCGCACGGATGCACATCAATCATAGTCAAGAACAAATGAATGAGCGGATACGGGGAGCCAAGATCATCCAAGCCAATACGTTCATCGCTTTCTTCGCTAGCCTGCTTGCGTTCACCGCTGTCGCCTATCTGGCCGAGGCCCACCATCTGATATCCAACCCGTATTTCCTTCTGAACCTGGGCATCGGCGTGATTCTGTTGGCCGTCGTCGCCGGGATGCTTACCAACATGATCTCCCATTTCAAATTCAACCTTCGTCATGTGAATGCCCCTTTAACCAACGCCGAAAACCCTACCCCGCCCGGCAATTTGTCGACGATCACGCCGGAGGACATCGTGATCCAAAAGTTGTTGAACCATGGCTCTAAATCCAATGTGTATTTGGTGCAATATCAAGGCAAGTCCTACGCCTATATCATCCACAGATCACTGGATGAGCGCGATCCCATCAATTACAACCCGAACATGGCTCCTTCCAGTCTCGAGCAAATTCAAGAAGGCGTCCTTGACCGTGTCCGTTATATGGTTTCGATGGATAGCCTGCGATTTGAGAATCAAAGGATAGTCCCCGAGATCCCCGCGCTCGTCATGAGCCCACAGGGCTCGCTCATGGGATACCTCGAAGAAGTTATCGAAGGGAAGGAGCTTGCGCAGTTAAGCCAATCCGGAGAAATTAACGCGGCGCAATGGACTGAAGTTGTCCGTCAATTAAGAGGGCAGCTTTCCGTACTTCATGAACATGGATTCATTCATGGTGACCTGCAATGGGAAAACGTGCTTGTGACGCTGTCTCCAGCCACTAGAGCGAGGCTTATGGATTTCGAACCGCCGACAGGAGCGTTCGGCATTCAGGAGGACACCGCTCTTTTCGAAGAACGGCTGGTCCAACGCACTCAGACTGCTCTTCAGCCGGAGAACGTGGCTGCCTACCAGAAAAAAAAGCTCCTCGATGAAAATAAGCAGAAAAACAAACAATTCTTGGATGAACAGCGCACAAAAATTGCGGCGCTAGAGCCTTTGTATTTCGATTTCAAGTCAGCACTGCGGGCGGATAGACGTTTTGAGACGGTACGACAAAAGCTGATGAATATGATGCTGATTATTCGTATGGGTGGTAAGGAAGATCGGCTTTGGACAGTGGCAGATTTATGGTTCGCACATAAAGATCTGACGCAGGACTATAAGGGATTCCCGGAGTTGTTGGATTCCATGGTGACTAATGCAGAAGATGTTGGATCTGGAATAGTGCAAGCGCGCGACGCCTTTATTCCGGCCTTGCAAGACGTCATCGCCACCTGGAATCAAAGGTTTGACCCAAAGCCGTCCGAACAGTTGAGGCCAGCCTCCCCCGCCACGAAGGCCGCAGTCTCCAATCCAAACGTCGAGGGCAATCAGCCGAATTCGGAAAATGGGCCTTCTCCCGGTCCTGTCTGGGAAGATCCCTGGGGTCCAACCTACCCATGGGATTCTGAAATTCTTCAAGCTTTTCGGACACGAAATACGAAATTCTTGTGGATGAAGATATTCACCAAAGAAATTTCAGGGGAAAATGAATACAACCAGACCGTAAAACGGCAGGCCGATGAAGCGCTTGATGCCATGGTAAAACTAATTAAAAGCGGTCAATACCCCTATTTTTCTGCATTCGGTGCAATCATCGAAAAAGAAAAGCATGACCCGGTAAGTCTAAAACTTGTTGTCGGAATTATAGAGTCTATCCTTAGAACTAAATATATAAGTTGGGACCTCTACGCTCAATCGGCTGATCTGATCAAAACAGTTGCAGAAATTGCGCCAGAGCTCATTTCCCCTTCTACAGTCTCAGCCGTAGCCTCGACTCTCCTGAAAATCTCACCGGACAATGGTGCTTATGACCATACAATTCTGGCCTTAATTGCCATCGCCTCGATGCCTTCCAACTCCTTAAACTCAAGCCTAAATATCCAAGCATCTGCTCTTACGGCATTTGAGGATGTCTTGATAGTCGAGGATCTTTCGAGGCCCAATTATCTGGCGGCGATCAAAGGGATTAAAGAAATTGCGAGCAAACATCCAGATTTGATTAAACCGCAATCATTAGCCAGCGTTGCTCTTTCGCTTCCTGCCAGCGTGCAGGGACATAGTTTGGCCGATTACTTTATTTATCTAAATGAACATTTTAAGACAACAACAACAGGGCTATCCGACATAAATCGCTATTCGGTAGCGTTATCAGTCTACCGCCTGCTTCAGCGCCATCAAAGCAACTTCTCTCCGGAATCGGTGGACTATGCCGTAAAATTCATCATGAATAAGCGATCTAGCCCCGAAACTTCTCAAAAAGCCATTATGCATACACGATCGCACGTCATTAATATTGCTCATGAGGAAGAACGGTTTTCCATCGATCGCCTTCGGCAATTGGCGGAAAGTGCAGGAGTTGCTCTGGCGGGCATTGAAAATTTTAAAGGCGCCTCAGCCAAGAACGCAATCTTGAAATCTATTGAAAGCGCGCCCGGTCCTTTGACGGTCGTTTTCGAGGGTCACGGGGGGAAGAATCACGTTTGGTTAGCCCAGGGCCAACATGGTCACGAAGATGCAGACGAACTCCACCTTCCGAGAGCCATCAGTTATGTTGAATTGGGCGATGCCTTGTCCCGCCGCACGGACCTGGCGGACTTTACCATCCTAATCGATGCCTGTTACTCTTACAATTTCAGCGTCCAATTGCTGGGCGAGCTTGCCAGAAAGGGAATCGCTCAATTCCCCACGATTGTCTCTTCCAGTAATTACGACCGGCTAAGCTACGGGAGTCGCTTTTTGGACGGCATTGAAACAGCACACCGTATCGCCGGGCCGCTTCGCATGCAGGATATGTTTAACGCGGAAGATGCAGTATTTGAAACCCAAGATTCCGCTGTATTTATTCCATTGACCGCAGCAGAGGAACGCGATGTGGCGGAACATTTGGGGCCCGTCAGTCTCACAGAGGCCATGGCGAGTCCCACTCATGCCCCGGCGTCCTTGCTTCCGACACCTGTTCATTCGCTGGAATTGAGCCAGTCAATGGAAGAAGCGGCTGTTGGGGCTCCGGCACAAATACCTAATCGCATGGTTGAAGTAGGTTCACTGATCAGTTCGAACAAGTGGGTGGCGTTGGGTATTGCACCGTGGCTGGAAGAGGGGATCCGCGCCTCGGTCTATCACGGGATGATGCAACATCATGGATATTGGACGCTCGCCTTTATAGCCTTCAATATGACCTTTGTGATCGCCCATTACGCGCGATACCGAAAAGAATACAGAAACTCCTTTCATCATAAGAACGGATATTTTCCTTCGGAGATGCACACGCTCTGGCGAACGCTGGCGATCCCCGGATTAGTCACCTTTGTAAGCGTATTGCCTCTTGGCTGGTTCCTACCCCCGTCCCTTCTTTATCTGGGTTTCAACTGCCTGCAACATTTCGGCTTTAACCTGGTGGCGATCGCTAATGATTATGAACCGGCTTCCTTGATGCGCGGATCGTCCGACACCGCCGGCCCGACCACGAATGGTGGGAAATCTCAACTATCGGTAGAGCCTTCGGAAGCGACCATCCGGCGCTTTCAAGAGTGGCTGAGCGGTCAGGATAAATATCGTCTTCTGATAACGGATTTGATCCATACCGCTGTATACGCCGCAACGACTGAACACCTGGACGTGAACAAACTTCAAATTCTGGCTGCGGTGACCCATCCGGATCTATCCAACGAACCCCCTTCCCCGGAGGAACTCCGGACGTTTTTGACTTTGTTTTTTGATTCTAAAAGTCTCCAGGCGGCCATTCAAAAGATTCTCGATGGATACAAGAACACACTCCCATACGACGAGATCTATCTTGAAATGATCCATTTAAATAGCAGTGAATCAGACCGCCTCACCCTCTATCTCGCCGCTTTGACCCATCTTGCGGAACATCAAGGGCGGTCGAAGCAGTTCCCTTCATGGGGGGATTCTTACGAGTCGGCATTGTTTCATTTGATGGGCGAACTTCAACACCTGGAAAAGCCTACAACGGAAGAACCTCCCGCGCCGCCGATCCAGGCCACCTCCGCCCCTAATGTGGAAGAACGCCTCGGCCAAGCGATGACGACCGACCCGGGGAAGCGATCTCTCAGTTTCATCGATTTGGACGACCTCGGAGACTTCAATAGCGCCCTGGATAAGGCGACTGTGAATAAAGATTACCTGGCTCGCGTCACGGAACTTATCAAGGCGGAGGTCAACCAATATCCCGGTGGCGTCTGGGGGCGTACTGGCGGGGACGAAATATTCATCGTTCTTCCACTGTCAGCGGAGGACGCGGCGAAAGTTCTCAATAGAATACGGATGAAATTCAAGAATCTCGACCCCACGAACGACCTCGGTCCGATGACGTTATCGGCCGGGGTGGTGGATATCTCCCAAATCCGCAAAGAGATTCCGGAATTTGATTCGGCCACAGCGGGCCTACGATTTGCGATGGGGCGGGAACTGGCGGCCTATGCGCTCAATCAAGCCAAAATGCTCCCGCAAAAAGATTCTATAGCTGTTTACGCGCCTCCTTCAGATTTTGAAAGATTGAAGCGCAAATTGGATAAGCTCTTCAAAGGCAAAAAACCCCTTCGACCTTCCGTTTATAAAAATGAAGAAATCAACCATTTGATTATGGACCATGATTCAGATGTGTCGATCCCTTTGTCGAATCCGGCGCTCTTAGGGAAGGAGCAGCAGTATCGCACGGTCGCCGAATTTCGGGCCGTCCTTGCGAAATGGGGCGATGGGCCGGTCCTGATCGGCAGCATTCAGCCCACGTATAAATACAAGAATTTCAAACGCGCCATTCAAGCGTTGCTAAGGGTCATGAGCTCCCGAGTCCATGGAGACCCAAGCCGGCCGGAAACCTTGCGTGCCGGTGGGAAGGTTTGGAACCTCTGGGACGCCACGTATAACGCGTTGGACCACATTATTCTCGTGATCCGACTGGTTGTTTATCGGGCGCTGGGGGAAGCTTTCCTTGACTTGCCAAAGGACTGGCAAGGTAAATTGATGCTTGTCCGCGGCCCGCCGGACAACATCTATTTCGCCATCCTGCCGGATAAAGCATCCGAGAATACCGCTCTACGTCTCAACCAAGAAGCCCTCGACCAAAAAGAAAAAATCCAAAACGCCATCCAAAAAGCGCAAGTGTCCTTGATGAAATCATTCCTCAGGCCGGGGATCGATATCCTGTTTCAAACGGCCGTTAAAGTGACAGAGGTGACAGGCGACCAACTCAACAAAGCCTTTCAGGACTTGGATATTGTCCAGGCCGGTTTACTGAGCGAGGCGGAGACAGGACCTCCGGGGTTCGTGATGTTGGGCATGAAGGATGAGCTCAGCGCGGATTACGAGGATTACCAACACATCTACGCCGTCAATCAAGCCATCCGAAAAGCAAACGCAGCGAACAAACTCCGTCAGCGCAAATTAAGGGACGAATCACCCCCCCCTGAACCGCAATCCAACGGCCGCAAGAAAGGAACGGAAACTGCTTTATCCCTGTTCCTAGTTTTCACTTCGTTATTTGGAGCCGCTCGCGCAACACGAGCGCAGACGCCGATCGTATCTAGTCCTGCTCTCACAAAGAACGTGGACGTACCGGAACAGCGGCTATGGCGACAGACGTCCCGGCCTCAACTGGCGGACCTCAAAATCAATACTTTTTCTCAGGCTCAGAAGCAGCTCAAGGCAAACATCGACGCGTATGTAAAGACACACGGCGATATTAAAGAAGCCCATGTGGACATTGACGGCACATTAACAAGCAAAATCCCCGGCATCGGGTCCATGCCGGAACATCGCATGCGCGAGATGGACGCGATTATTGAAAATGTGTGGAAAACCATCTTGCCAGAGGATCTCCCTCCTTATATTCGAAATGCGGCGGCTCAAGATGAGACGCTCGGGCAAATGGTCTTTGTGCTTTCCGTTTACGACGGCCAGTTAAATCAAAAGCTTTATGGGTCCATGGTTGCGCTCAATATCCCTCTACGATATGAACGTATGAGCGGCATGCGTGCTTACACGGCAGGCGATAAGCTTTGGGGGCTCTACGGACATCCGCAAGTTGCCATCAACGTCGAATTAAAGGGGCATCCGGCTACAGGCGCTGTGATTCTAGGGCATGAAACAAGGCACGCCATGCGTTATCCTCGATCATTCATGAGTGCAGTCATCAACCAACTACCGGGACTTTTCGATCCTGTCATGAATTGGTTCGGCGGCATGCCGTATAGCGAGAGAAACGCTTTCAAAGTGACTCAAGAGATTTATCAAAAGTTGTACGGTATCCACTATGAATACACAACACTCGAAAGTGCCTATATGCCCAATGCGTGGGTGAATGCCTGGGGTGCTCTTGTGGCATTGGAGATATTTCTCGTTCCCCCCCTTTATCGTTTATAAATTGGTGCGAAAGTACACGAATATCGGCTCCGATCCAAAGAATTTGTCGAACGCCTCCATGATGGCTGTGCCTTTGCCTGCCATGCTGCATCCGCATACACTGCTGGGATATGTACTGGTAAGTCTGGCGATGGGTCTTTTAATCATGTATTTTGGTGCACTACGGCAGCGAGAAAATGACCTGGAAACCGGCCGGCTCGGTGTAGAAAGGGGAGCACGTGCGATCGCCATCCCTGCCGATCCCGAAAGCGCCTACCTTGGGACCGTCATCGACCCCCTGTTGGGCAACAACCCCACCGACCGGCCGCTTGCTTTCAAAACCCGCCTAGAGATTTTCGGTAAATCCGCCTAATTAACGATTAATAGCCAGGGTTGATCCGGCAATACATCTGCCAGACTTGGTAGAAGGGGGAACTGTCCAAGCGTTTTTCCTGGATGTGGCGCACGCCCCGGCAGAAAATCCGCGTGTCGCGCCGCTTGATTTCGGGGAGATAGTAGCTGGTGTTGGACTGGTCCTGGATCATGGAGACGTTCTGCGTCCAGGCCCTTAAGTTGTCCAAGAGGTACGACATATCATCGTCCCGCAACACCCGGTCTCTGGCGTAAGGCAGTTGAGCGAGCACCGCCTCGATGTCATCGGCCGACGTGTGAGTGATGAGGTCATTGTCTTCCAAGCACCCGTACGCGTCTTCTTCTGCCTTCTGGGGATCCGAAGTACTAAAATTCTCCCGTTCGCACTTGTCCCAACCGTTCCCGCTCGGGCTGTGCTGAGCGTAATAGGTGTGCAACTCGCGCCGGTCTTTTTGAAATTGTTTTAAGTGTTCGAGCTCATGCGCGATCCCCTGACAGGCCCCTTCCTTGCCTTCGATAAAGAGATCCGGGTCCAGGTGCAGCTCAAGCGTATCGGGGTCCGCCTGACCATTCCGATCGTTGTTGGTCGCACCGAATCCCTGAACTATTTTGAAGTGTCCCTTCTGTTCCGGCGTCAAACGAAGCTCGCGAGACACGAGATCGAACGCATGCGTGTAATTCCCCTGGCTGACCGCCAGGCTATAGGCGGGGTCGTCATGGTCCAGGCAGGAGGCTTGAATCAGGGTGGGGAAAAGAAGGAGAAGCGAGGCCTTTGTTATAATCCGAGGGAGGCTGATTTTCGGAGTCCGGAGGGGTCGCATAGTGGTCTAGTGCGGCGGTTTGCTAAACCGCTGTACGGGTGAAAACCCGTACCGAGGGTTCGAATCCCTCCCTCTCTTTTTTCATTCAATGAACGATCATATCAAATCAGAGATTTCGTCCTATTTGGCGGGTGGGCTGCCGGAAA
>Ga0207054_1252_pt1 | contig 11917 bp, 11 predicted proteins | sample Alteio_BWMinCont_60_FD_153288 | JGI IMG/M metagenome (GOLD analysis project Ga0207054, IMG submission 153288) | Enriched cells from forest soil in Barre Woods Harvard Forest LTER site, Petersham, Massachusetts, United States -... | ecosystem: Environmental > Terrestrial > Soil > Temperate forest >... | reverse complement strand
TATTACAACAAATCCCAAAGTATTTAGATTCAATCAGAGACCTTTTACCCGTAATCAAAAAGCCAGTTATTTTAACTGGAGAATACACTCCAATGAATTTCTTAGTGAAGCAAGAAGCAGGAATTTGGCATATCCATGGATTAATCGATTTTGGTGATTCCATGCTTGGATTACCGGAATACGATTTATTGGGGCCAGGCGCTTTCTTGATTCAAGGAGATAAAATTCTTTTAAGACAATTTCTATCTTCTTATGGCTACTCTCATGTGGAAATGACCAACGCATTAAGCCATAAACTCACTGCGCTAATGCTGCTACATCGCTATAGCCGCTTAAACGTGCAAATCAGAATAGAAAACTGGGAAAATAAAGTAAAAAGCTTAGATGACTTGGAAAAATTAGTATGGGGATTTTAAAAATCCCCGCCACTAAACTCATGCAGCGGGGGTAATCTCATGATAAGTCATGCTCAGCGAATATTTTCATGGCCTCGATAAAAAATGCCAGTAATTTAGGATGACGATCATCATAAAACTTTCTAAATTCGGGCGTTTGATATAACTGAGTGAGCCCTATGTAACTTTCTTTGTTTGGCGTCCATGTTAACTCTAACCAATTATAGTGTTTACGCATCAGCGCTTGCACGGCTTTATCGCTAGGTTGAGATTCCTTTTCCATTTCAACAATTAACTCTGCCATGATTTTTTCCATGTCAGTGATAAAGGTTCGTTTTTGATCGTCAGTCCAATCTTTAACTTTAACATTACATTCATCCATAAATTTCTGCGTGACGATGCCTTTTTCGACAAGATATTTTTCATGTTCCTTTTGTTTTTTTGAATCGAACCCATAATACAATTCTTCGTCTTTCATTTTTTCTTTACCCCTTAAGTGTGAAATGGTTTTATCAATGGTCTTGATCATTTGTTTAGATCGATCAAGTCCTTGCTCAAGGATGCGTTTATGTGACTGAAGCGATTCGATTTTATCGAAAGTGTCACTATTAACGATCCTTTGAATCTCACTAAGAGGAAAATCGAGTTCACGGTAAAATAATATTTGCTGCAACATCAGAAGTTGTTCTTCTTCATAATATCGATAGTCATTATCACCAACATAGGCTGGTTTTAATAAACCGATCTCATCGTAAAAACGCAGTGTTCTAGCACTAACGCCTGATAATTTTGCTAACTTATTTACTGTGTATACCATATAACAACCTCTTATTGATTCACAGGCACCTTAAGGTATTCCGTAACGTTAAGGTCAAGGGGTTCCATCATTAATTCTGTAAATCATTTAAAAATGGCGACCAGTATCTTAATAATCATGGCTTTTTCTGATTGCATATTTTACAAATTGCATCGTTTCATCTGATTTATTTAAGACTTGATCAGGTCTCCAAGCGATAGCTAACTCAATTAAATTTTTCCAGTTATTGTCGAGTCGCTGTAAAGCCCATTGCGCCGCGTCTATTTTTGAAGTGATCGTTCCTGTTTCTAGAGAATAAAGCGTTCGACACATGGTAAAAATTGCAAATACCTGATAATCACTTCTACTAAATTTTGAAAAATCACTCAGGGTAACTTCCCAGTACTCATGTAAGTTTTTCTGTATAGCTAACATTAAATCTTGAGTGGATATTTTTGGGATTAATGTTTTTATATCCGGTCCTAAAATTGAAATTCCTTTCTCTCTTAATACATGTAATTCAATGATATAATTATTTCCGTATTCTCCTAAATAATAATTTCCTTCATTAAAATAAGGTCGCATACCCATTGGGTTAAAATGTAAAGGATCTTTTTGAGGAAATTATGATGCCTCAATTTTTTTTGCATATTTTAATTTACTTGAATAAAGTTTTTTATGCATCACTTCGATATTGTAAGCGGTATTTTTTGAAAGCTCGTTTGTTGTAACAATATAACAATCAATATCGCTCGTTTCGTCATTGAAACTATCATTTGCAAGAGATCCTCCAATGTACATACCAATAAATTTTTCAGCTAAAACAGACTGCACTTGTGTCAATAATTGTTTCAACAACTCATTTATTTCTTTGTGTTTTGTTAGACTCATATCAATCTCTTCAAGGCGTATTCAAATACTACTACATTATTTTTTTCTAAGCATCTTAGCCGTATTGGAACCTTGGCCAAATACACTCTTTGCCATTTGCTCATCTGCTGGATCGATAGGTTTATTTTTTTTCGAAAAAAATCCGGGATTCTGCTTGTTCCTGTTTTGTTTAGATGGGCTTGCTTTTTGTTCAACTTTTTCCGATAAAAGATGCTTTTTTTCTTTTTCAGGTAAATTCTTCTGTTGTATGATTTTATCTTGGTATAAAAAATGAGTGATTACTTGTGATTTTTCCTTGTTAAATTCAAGACGAATCGATAAATCATTTTTAGATGCAAAAGTGGTTTCATTGATGGGTATCAATTGATGTTTTTGACCATATAAGACTAATTGAAGTGATCCATCATCTGTCATTGTAATTGACATTGGAAATTGCGGCCCATATTCTCCCGTATAAGATTGCAGTTTCTTTTTATTTATTTTAATCGGATGAGCTTTAGCATGTACTAATTCGTCTAACCATTGTTTTCGAATTAGTGATTTCGAAGAATCTATTTCTTTTTTTTCTTCTTGAAGATGCTTTGTAGTAAACTCTGGTGAATCATATTTTTCATAATCATATTTAGCCGATAGATAATCCATGCTTGCATGAACATTACCCACAGTAGGCATGACAACATCTTCAGCTATCGCTAAGCCATTCGCGCTGTTCGTTAAATACACCACTGCCGAATTCGTTTCTTTGTTAATAGCCACAAACGTTTTAGCACCTGGACCATGTCCCCAATGAAATGCAATTGCATTCTCATTTTCTGAATGGGGCTTTTGAAGGCCAAACCCTAACCCCCAATCGACTAATTCTAATTTTTCTGATGCAACGTGTTTTTTTGCGGCGTCTATATCCAGTGTTGTTGATACTTCTGGTGAAAGCATTTGATCAAAGGCTTTATCATGTAAACAAGCAGATATAAATTTAGCATAATCACTTGCCGTGGTATGCAATGAAGCTGCTGCATTGCTATCATTCGCCTTCAATGTCGGAAGTCTTGGTTCATGTTGCATTTGTTCATTGTGATTTTCAGAGATTTTTTCTGGATCAGGTCTTAAAAATGTGCTGTTTGTCATACCTAACGGACGAAAAAGTGTTTGCTGAGCAAGCTCTTCTAATGATAAATGAGTACGTTTTTCAATTATTTTTTGTAAATAAAAATAGCCTTCACCAGAATACAAAAAGGCTTCACCTGGATTAAATGAAAATGTAGGGGGTCCTTGATTAGGTAAGCCAGTCTGATGTGATAAAATCATCCGTGCTGTTAATGGTTTTCTTTCTCCAATCTCGCCAAAAAGTTCTGTATCCCAAAGAGGGGTATCTAAATTAAAATCATCACCCAACTTTCCGCTTTCAATTAGCTTTATGACTAAATAAGCAAAAACAGGTTTACTCAAGGAGCAAGCCCAAAAAATTGTTTCGTTATTGGCCGATGATTGAGATTCAACGTCACTCACACCAAGCGTCGTTGCAAAATCTAACTCGCCATTTTTAATGGATGCAATTGACATGCCTGGAATAAATCCATTTTCCATTAAATTCTGCAGACGAACTTTTTCATCAGGTGGGATTTCTCTGGCGAATGTCATATCACTACCCTCAAGGTATTTGATTTTCAGTGAGATATGATCATTATAGCAAAATTGATAAATCTGGCTTTATATAAACCTTTGTTTTCAATTAAAATCAATATGTTATCATATATAAACAGGCTATGTTTATTAATTAGTCTTTAAAATGCTTTCAGCAAAATTTTTATTATGATAAACTGTACATAATACATACTATTACGCTATGAAGGTAATAACATGCCTGATCAGAAACGTTCAGAAACTCAGCAAGATACAAAAAAAGATGAACAGCTTAAAATTGAGCTTGATGTCAAAGCGCATCAAAAAAATGAATCTGATAAATTGAGTCAGCAACAAAATGAGCTCAAACAACGAGAAGAAAAAAAGCGAAAAATTGAGCTGGCTGAAGAAATGGAAAAAAAACGAGAGAAGGATAAAAAAGAAAAAGATGAATTAGATCGAATTAAACAGGAACAAGCTGCAGAAAGTAAAAGAAGATACTGTAGCCTTTGTGGTAAGGAGTTTTTTCCAATTCGAGTATGCCGCTGCGCTGCAGTTGGAGGAGGAGGCGGAAGCGGTGGTAGCGAAGGGGCAGAAGAACAATTAAATAATGAGGGCAATACACCACCCACTTTTGTAGGTAAATTATTTGCAATGGCAGGTCAATTAGGATCTGCGATAATGCAAGCAATAGAAGGGAGTCATCCTGATCAGAAATCACATCCATTATCAAAGCTTATGTTTAATTCGGATATCATATCAGATCTATTATCTAAAAAATTACTATTAATAGATAACAACAGAGATTCTGGAATTTTAACTATTAAATTGCTGTGTAGTCCTAGCATGTTATCTAACGAGCAAAGAAAAGAATTAAACAATTTTTTTGAGGCTATTTTAAAACAATTAGATGAATTTAAAAAAGAAAAAGGCATAACGACTGATTGTGTGAAAAAAGAAAATGAAGGCAATATTTATATTTCTTTACCTACACCTAAAATGTACGACGAATTTATTAAAATATTAACTAGAAAAAATTTATTGCCAAAACAAGTAATAGAACAGAAAGAAGATAAAAAAGCAGTGTTTCAAGAAGGTGTTAATCACTTCAATCTAACGCCTTTTTCAACGAAATTAACATATGAATCTTCTAAAAAGACAAATCAGGTTAATGAAGATTTAAAAAAGGATAAACCCTCAACCATTCGTCCTCGCTTACCTTCGGATGGGCCTAAGCCTAAATAAACTTAAATCAATGTTACCGTCTTGCGACATGCAATTGAAAGCCTGTTGGTGTATATCTTTTTATTAACAACACAACGACCAACCATGCAAAAAAATGTACCAATAATAAAATATAACCGTAGATAATTTGATATTCCCATAATACTTCATTTTGAGATAATAATTTATTAAATGAAAATATTTTATATTCACTTTGATTTCTGATAGAGATTTATTTCATAAATAATTATTTATTTTTCTTATTGAATTTTTTATTCCGTATATGTTTGTAAAAATTGCAAAAACTATCATCAGAAAAATTTACTATTTCACAAAGATTATTTAAACGTATGCTTGCTATACAACGCAAGTATCTGCTATGGTTCGCAACCTATTTCCGTTAGCGCTAAAATTCTAGGGGAAATAATTGATTTTTACATAATTATAATAATGGATAGACATTAAGGTAATGCTTCTATGCTCCCGCTAAATGACATGATGTTGTTTGTTGAGGTAGTCAAATACAATAGTTTTACGACAGCAGCTCATAAAAATAATATTACACCAGCAGCGATTAGTAAACGAATCTCCACTTTAGAAAAAACTTTACAAATAAAGTTGTTGAAAAGAACAACGCGTTCTCTTGCTTTAACAGAAGCAGGTAAAGTGCTCTATCAACATTGCCAGAACTTGCAACTTGATATTCAAAATGTCATCGAAACAGCACAACAAACTCATCAATCACCGCGAGGAAAAATTAAAATTGCTGCATTGCAAAATGTTAGTAATCTTATCATTGCGCCTTTGATTGACGCCTTTCTTCAACTATACAGGGATATGGAAATATTCATTACATTTGAGGGCGCATTAGGGCCATTGCCGCCAATTGGTGAATATGATGTTGCATTCCGAAGTGGAAGATTAATTGATTCTTCTGCTATTGCGAGACTGTTGTTTACTCATCAATATACTGTATGTGCAAGCCGAGATTACCTAGATCGATATGGTATTCCTCAAAGTTTAGAAGACTTAAAAAATCATAATTGCGTAGATTGTATTAGTGGGTTGAAGGATGAGAAAAAAGTATGGTTTTTTACTGATGGAAAACAAAATCATACGATTTCAGTAAAAGGAAATATTCATACAAATAATGCATTGCTCGTAAAAAATATTGCGCTAAATAATGCTGCGCTTATATATTCACCTAGCTTCATTGTGGCAGAAGAAATTAATACAGGTAAATTAATTCCTGTGCTTTGTCAGTATAATACGCTGGAAAATTCTATTTACATTATTCATCCATATACCAGTCAAAATATTCCCGCTCGAGTAAAAACATTTATTGATTTTGTGTTTAGTAATATTAAGGTCCCTGCAGTTATTGAAAATTAAAATAAAATAATAAGGATAAAGTTATGCCTCTTTGTTTAGATGAAATTGTGATATGGAGCCGATCGTTTGATGAATATATTAATTTTTTAGATCTTTCTGAAAGTGATCTTCAAAAGAAAATATTAGCAGTTGCGGATGGGGCATCGTCATTTAATTGTGAAGCCAGGCAAAGAGGATATAACGTGACATCGCTTGATCCTCTTTATAAATTTTCTCAATCGGAAATTAAAAAACAGATTATAAAATCCTGCGAGCAGATATATCCGCAGATTGTAAAAAATAAAAATGATTACATTTGGTCTTATTTTAAATCGCCTGATCATCTTAAAAAGTATCGCATGGATGTAATGAAGAATTTTTTAGATGATTTTATACAAGCCGAGTCAATGGAAAGATACATTGCTGGTGAAATACAGGATTTACCATTTAAGAAAAGATCTTTTGATATTGCGATCGTGTCTAATTTTTTATTTCTTTATTCAGACAGATTAGATCTGAATTTTCATATTGAATCCATTACTAATCTGCTTTATGTCGCGAATGAAGTGAGAATTTTTCCATTGCAAGGCAACTTAAAGAATTCGCCAAAATATATTACTCCTGTTATTAATTATTTCAGACGTCTTGGATTTTCTGTAAGAATCAAAAAAGTTAATTATCATTTTACTAAAGGTGCTAACAAAGTCCTGATTATTAATAAAGCTAGATATGAAGAAAGAGTAAGAGCACTACCGTTAGACGCTTCAATCTCGCTATATCTTTCCCCAAGTTAATAGGAAACTTCAGCATTCAGTAATGCAGATTTACTTTTAACAGAGGAAAAAACATACCATACAAAACTTGCGGCTTGCAAAAGAAGCACAAAACCAAATGCAGCTTGCCAAGCAATAACCGGGTAATGGTTTGGTATAGTTGCATGCCAGAAATTGATAATAACGCCAATAAGATATTGAACAGCAAATACAACCAGAAATGTAATGACATTTAATGCAGCATTGGCTCTTGCAGTATGTGTTTTTGGAAAATGATTAGCGAATATTGCATAGCATAAATTAAATTTATGAGAGAGAAAACCGTACATAAACCAGATTATTACCGGTGAGACTGGGAGCTTAAGAATAATAATGAGTTGGTCTATAAGAAATAAAACAGCAAAAAAACCTAGTAACTGTATCATGGTAATCGAATAACGCTCTACCCATCTTGCGATAAATCCAGAGCCTAATAAACTCACGGTCATTGCGATACCTATGAGTAATAAATAATTATTAATTTGTGGTTGAGATAAATGATTGACATCACGCATCCAGCCTTCAATCCAAAGTGCTTGAATAGCCATGAATGAGCCTAAAATACTTGCGACAAGAGGTGCTATTTGCCAAAACAAAGGTGTTCGATAAATCTCAAGTATTCCTTTGAACTGGGCTTTAAAGGATGTTTTTTCTATAGCAGTATTTGTTTCTGGTACAACTAAAAGAATGATTAAAGCAACTATTATTGTAACGATTCCATATAACATAATAACGTGTCGCCATCCCAGCAATTGCGTTAAATATTCAGTGGGTGTCGCCGATAAAAGAATGCCTATGCCTCCAAATGTCATCATCACACCATTTAATATGATGAGTTGTTTTGAAGAAAACCACTGTACGATAATTTTAAACGCAGCCATGAGGCCGCCAGCCATTCCTAATCCAATCAGTACATGCGCAATAGCAAGTTCGTAAATATTCTTTGCTTGTGAAAAATAAAATAATCCAACTGCTGCGATTATAAATAAACAAAACTGAACTTTTTTTGAGCCGAAACGATCGAGTAATGTGCCTAGAGGTATTTGAAATAAACCATATGCTAGAAAATAAACAGATGTTAATAAACCTAACGCGCTAATAGGTATGGATATGCTCTTTTCTAACGCGGGCGAAAGTACTGCATTCATTGTCCGGAATAAACAACTGAGTATAAATCCCATAGCAAAAGGCATAAATACTGTAAAAAAAGCTGATTTGAAGGTTAATTTATTTTGCTCTGGCACTGTATCACCTTGTTTATTTAGTTCAAAATCAAGGAACTATTATTAACCTAATGTTAAAAGTGTTGTTCCTAAAATAGGCTTTATCTTATCATTATGGCAATATACTATCTACACTCATGAAAGCAAAGTATCATAATTAAACTCAATTAATTACAAGGAAAAATGGATGGCTAGTATTAAAAATGCAGAAAGCTCTTTTACAGAATTATTCAACTTACTTAAACGATATGATTGCGCATCAGAAAAATCACCGACACTGGTTTACAGCACCTCCGAGCTGAAAGCAATTCTAGGCCATATCGGTAATGCGACAGTTATTTTATTACAGGGGATGCAAGAAATGGGTAATCTAATGGGTTTGCTATCTTCAAAAAATAAAAATGCTCAAACTGGGTTAGGTGCGCTTGGTTTTTTCATTGCAATGATTAGCAATCTCACTGAAGCTTTATTTGTTTTACAAGCGGATACGAATTATGTGCTAAGTAATCGAGAATAGTCTATTAATTAATAAGGATTATAGATGCGTATTAAAAAACATATCATTGTATCTACTGCCATGGGTGTGGGACTGGAGCTTTTTGATTTTGTCATTTACTTATTTCTTTCACCCATCATTGCCACGATTTTTTTTCCTCATCAAAAAAATGGCGTAGCACTTTTAGCAACTCTCGGTGGATTTGCAGCGGGATATCTTGCTCGTCCATTAGGTGGAATTATTTATGGCCATTTTGGTGATCGTATTGGTCGTATTCGACCTTTGACTCTGTCGTTATTTTCTATGGCAATTCCTACCTTTCTTATAAGCTGTCTACCTACTTATTCTACTGTAGGCGTCATCGCTCCGATTTTACTTGTGATATTTCGTTTCGCTCAGGGCTTTGCAATGGGTGGTGATATTCCAGGTGCGATTTGTTTTATCAGCGAACATTTTCAATCACAACAACGAGGGTTCATGACATGTTGTCTCTTGTTTGGCATGAATATGGGAGCAGTGATTGCAGGTATATTAATTGCTGCACTTATTTCTTTGCTGACATCATCCGCTATGCTCACCTGGGGATGGAGAATTCCATTTATAATCGGCGCACTTCTTGCAATGATAGGTGTTTATATTAGACGGCGAATTTCAGAAACACCGGAATTTCAAAAATACCTTAGCATGAGAAGACCTGAGCGCTGGCCACTTAACACGTTAATACGTACACATTTTCACTCAATTAGTCTTGGGTTTTGTATAGCAGGACTTGCTGCTGGGATCACTACAATTACCTCTCTTTTTATGTCAACTTATATGACACATTATCTTGGAATAAAATCAGATATAGCACTTTGGTTAAATTCAATTTCTATTTGTGCCTACTGTTTAAGTTGTCTAGTAGTGGGTTTAATCATAGATCGATTTAATGCGTTGCGAGTACTTGAAATAGGATCCATCGTTATTTTCTTGTTGGCTTATCCCATATTTATGCTAATATCAAGCCATCATTTTTTACTTATTTTGCTGGGTCTTTTAATGTTTTCGCCACTTATCGGTGCAATCATGGGATCTCTTCCTTCATTATTAATTGAACTTTTTCCAACACCTATACGTTATAGCGGGATTGGTATTACTTATAATTTTGGTTTTAGCCTATTTGCAGGAACGACACCGCTTTTGAGTGCCTTCCTTATTTCTATCACTGGAACAAAACTGACACCAGCATTTATGATCATGGTTTTTGTGGTGTTAGCTTTTCCGGCTATAATTGTTTTACATAAAAGATTGTTGCCCAGCAAAGAAGATGATCTTGCTTCTATGGATGTGCTTGGCTATTTTCAATCAGGCTATGAATAAAGTAGTTATAATTGAGAAATAAGTATATTGATATAAAATTAAAAGTATTTATTAGGATCTTATGAAAATACAAAAAATTACAGAGACCATAGAAAAACTCGTTAAAAACATGAGACATAGCGGTTCTATACTTATTTCTAGTAAAAATGAAATTTTTTATAAGAAATGCTTTGGCTATGCTGACATTCATAAAAAAATTCCTATCTTGTTTAAAACACAATTTTTAGCAGGATCTGTTACTAAGCAATTCACAGCAGTTGCTATTCTAAAAGCCCTATTTGATAAAAATAAAGATATCAAAGCGGAATTAAATAAATCAATTGAATATTTTCTACCAAAAGAACATGAAATTTGGGATGGTCGTTTACCCAATTGGGCAAGTGTGATCACAATACATCAATTGCTTGTTCACTCATCTGGAATTATAAATTATAATAGTTTACCTGAATTTGATAATCAAAAATTCTCTAAAAAATCAGAAATTATTAATTTTTTTAAAGATCATAAGTTGGAATTTAATCCTGGAGAAAAATTTTCATATAGCAATTCAGGTTATTATCTATTAGGAAGCATTATTGAAGAAGTAGTTCAGGAACGCCTTGATATTTATTTAGAAAAAACATTTTTCGAACCCCTTGAAATGGAATCAACTTTCTTTCCAATGCATGGTACTGTAAACGATCTAATTCATAATGATCCTAGATTTTTAAATCTTTCTCGCGGTTATCAATATAATATTATTGCACACAATACAGATCTTGAAGAAATTAAACGCTATGAACCAATGGATATTCCTGGTGCTGGAGGCAGTTTGATTACGACTGCTGAAGATTTATTAAAATGGAATAATGCATTATATAACAAAAAAATCCTTCTACAATTTATACTTGAACTCATGTTATATCCTTATCTGGTAACTGAACGCAGTGATGCTTATTACGGTTATGGTATTGAAATAATATATTCTAAGACATTAGGTACTTATTATTCTCATCGTGGAGGTATTCCTGGATATCGTTCCATATTAACCTATATTCCATCATTGAATTTGTCAATTATTACATTGCAAAATATTGTTGCCAATCTTGAAAAAATATTACCTGAAATAAAGCAAGCACAGGCAAGCTTGCCGTCTCATTTATCAAGCGAAGAAAATTCAAAACAACTCAATGAGATGTTTGATGAAAAATATCCAAATATTGTTGAAAATAGAAAGCGATTTGAATTTTCGTCTGTTTATGAAGCTGTAATTAAAACATTAGAGGATATCTAATAAAATCTTCACTTGCTGCCTTAGTTTCTTGTTTTAAAGGTAAACATATTTTAATTTCAATATTTTACTGACAAAGATGGATAGCAATCTTTGATTGTCAGCAATCCTATTTTGGAGTAGTATAAGAAAAATACTATGGATAGGTGTCAATCAATGCTATCATTTTTTCCTAAAAACTTATCTCCTTTAATTTTTTTGATAGGTCTTCTAATTGTAACAATAGGCGGAATAGTAGATTACCGGTTATTTGAAAATGTATTAAAAATTCAAGATGATATTTCTGAATCTAATCGAACTATTTCTTCAGCTAATCAAACACTCCTTTCTCTTACAGAAGCAGCTTTAGATGTCAGCGTATTTCTATATACTGGCAAAAATGAAATTATAAATAACCTTCCTGAAGAAATTATTTCAGCCAAAATCAATATGACAAATCTTGAAAATTTAACCAAGAATA